>Ga0207865_100569_pt1 | contig 38658 bp, 60 predicted proteins | sample HigsolmetaAR204D_FD_184836 | JGI IMG/M metagenome (GOLD analysis project Ga0207865, IMG submission 184836) | Ionic liquid and high solid enriched microbial communities from the Joint BioEnergy Institute, USA - AR20-4-D (SPAdes) (version 2) ...
AATTGAGCGGGCCCCAGGTCATATCGATTTTACGCTTGACAGCGATTCTGTCGCGGTGCATCGTGCCATCAGCCGTTCGTTTCGTGGCTTCAGCATCATCCAAATCCAACACAGTCACCTGAAATGATGAAGGGGAAGCCGGAAGACTTACCCCATTGATTTTGATCATGCCATCCCTCCTCATGCCATGCTAAGTGTCCTCCCGGCGCGACGATTGCGATCGTCTCGGGCAGCATCGATAATTTTGGCCAGCTGTGTACCGTTAGCTTCCAAGATGACCGGTCGGCGTGCAAAGTCCTGCAGAAGCTGTGCGATCATATAGAGCGCATCCACGATTTCCTGATTGGATCCGCTTAGCATATCCTGCAGCTTACTAAGCGGGGTAATGACTTCCGGATCCACGTTGGCGTGACGGTTATCTCCAACCCATGCAAGCGTTGGACCCGTGACGAGTCCACCTTCAGCCAGCCTCGGAATTTGCGGAATGTTGAAACCGAATTTTTTTCCGCCTATCACCGGAACCCAGTCCGGGACATCAAAGCTGATCTTGTTGACTTGTTTAATCATCCAGTTCAGGGCGTCAATGATCATATTGATTGCCCCTTTAAAAATTGATCCGATCGCATCGCCGATACCGCTGAAAAATGTCTTAATGCCATCCCAGGCGCGTTTCCAGTCGCCCGTGAATACGCCGGCAATAAAATCAATTATGCCACCTAACGCTCTGATAATCCCTTTGGCGGCATCAGCAATCGAACCAAGTGCATTGCCTATTACGTCAATCACTCCATCAAATATTTCTGAAACGATCGGGCCCAGTATTTTTACAAGCCAGTTGATGATTGGCGCGATAAACTTGTTGTAAATATCCTGAGCAGCCGTTATCAGTTTGCCGATGAAGTTGCCGATTTCTTTAACCAAATCTTTCAAATGGTTATCCCAAAGTTCTTTCATTTTATCGAGCATCTTGGTGATAATCGGCTTCAACATCTTGTTCCAAAGGTTATCCCAAAGCTCTTTGATCTTTTCCAGTGACACTTTAATTCTGTCAACGATATCTTGACCCCACGTGTCCCACCATTCAAAAATTACATCGAGGGTATCTCGAATAACGTCAGAAATAAGCTGTAAAACGGGATCAATTGCTTCACCCCAGATGTCATCAAAAACCTGTTTAACAACGCCGAATAGCTGACCAAACGCTTCAGTTGCTCCGGCAACAAACTCCGTAATCTTAGGCAACCCGTCAGCTACAAACTTTTCGAAAATCGGGAACGCCGCTTCCCAAACGGAGTTAAACGCCATCCGAACACTTTCGGACAATCCGGCAAAAATGGAAGATAAGCCAATGATGCTTTGATTCCATAAAGGCATTAAGTCATTCTGCCACCAGTTCTTCAATGGTTCACCGAGCATCAAAATGCCGGAGAACATCGCTCCGAACTGCTCTTTCCACTTTAACAACTCTGGCTGAATGACTGCCCAGGCAGACTGTATTGAGGGACCAAATGTTACCGTCATTGCTTGCCAGCTGGATTGAATGAATCCGAATGCTTGCTCAAATGTTGTCCTTATTCCAAGCGCCAGAGCGTCCATCTGCGTTTGGATGCTGTCTATATCCAACTCCGGCATCTCGAAAGCTTGAATGTCGGACATCAATCCGCCATCGTCGCCACCATCGGACGTATCAAGTAGGTTCAATTCGTCAAATCCGGCCATTTTGTTCGCACTTTTGCCGTACTTGTCGAGCGAAGCCCTTGCCTTGTCAATCCCGATAGCGGCCTGTAAGCTCTGCTTGTACGTCTTTCCAAAGAGTGCGGAAACAAAAGCAGCGACGTATGTCGTCGCCGTTACCATTGCTTTTATGAGCGCGTTTATCGCTGGCAGAACCGCCTGAAAAATCGGTGCGAACGCTGCTTTTAGATTCATTCTGACCTGCGCCAAGGACTTCGCATATTCATCATTCGTTTTAAGCGAACTACTGACATACTCTTGAAACCCACGGATTGCCTTATAGAGCACACTAAAAATAAGGACCTGCTTGGCAATCCGCTTGAACGCCGCCGTGAACTGGTTGCCCATGTTATTGGCGCCCTTAGCTGCCGCGGCGAATGCCTTGCCCGTGATGCCGAGGGTTTTGTTGGTTTTCTGGAGCGTTTTGTCGGTTTTGTTTGTGCTGTCCCGTAATTCATTGATTTTGTTTGTTGTTTTTTCGGCCTGCTGATTGAGCTTGAGCAGTTGCGCTTCTGCATCAAGGATTTTTTTCTGTAATGCAGATCTACCCGTATCACTTTCCAACTTTTCGATCTTGGCCAGCAGTCCGTCAGCCTTTGCCCCCAGACTTGCGATTGTGGATTCCGTTTTCGCGATTTCCTCGTGCAGTTTAATTTCGCGGTTGGGAGTCACCGCAGCTTCGAGGGACTGTTTCAAATCTTTGAGTTTGGCCCGCAACGCTTCAGCCCTGGCAACGGTTGCCTCGTATTGGGCATTCAATCCTTCCAGCTGCCGTTTTGAGTTTTCCCCGTAGCTCGCATATTCGGCCTTGAGGTTTGCAATGATGTCCTGCTGGGCCCTGATCTTTTCGTTGATGTTTTGGAGGACTGCCGTTAATCGTTGGATCTCGGCTTCAGTCGCCTTTGTATCAACATCAGCAGTCTTTTTCTTAGCCACCTTCGGCATGATAACAGGAGCAGCCGGCATCGGGGCAGGAGCCACTGATGACGCTGTGACAGGTGGGGGAACCGCACTAGCTGGCACCTGCGGTATGACGATGTCTTTCAGCTTCGCTTTCATGCTGTCGATCGACTTCTCAGCTTCTTTGATGCTGTCGGTCGTGCTCTTCATTGCACTGTCGATGTCAGCCGCACCTTTTATCGCTTCCTTGAGCGCGTCTGAAAAGTCCATTCCTCTCAGCGTCGCACCGAAGGACTTCGCCAAGCGCTGCCCCATTTCTTGGGCCATCGAAGCAACCTGCTTGCCGATATCACCGACAAACTCAATACCAAGACCAACCTTACCGACTTCATTTCCGGCCATTCCCCCCACCCCCTCCGAACATGGCCGCCATCATCTTCTCAAACTGTTCAACTGCCTTCCGCGCTTCTTCCGGGCTCATCTGGACCTGCTTCATCTGCCGTGTCCGCCATGCCGCCCGAATCCGCTTTTGCTCCGGAGTAAAATGTTTGAGTTTCTCCCGATCGTTCTCCGACCGAATCTGCACGATGTAGCCCAGTGGTGTGTCCGGCAGCAGCCCGGCGAGCAGCGAAGAAAACTCATCCCATGTCATATCCGGCTCATTTCGAAGCCGGATGCCATACTGGGCAGCGAAAGACGCTTCGATCAAATCCCAGTCCTCGATGAGGTCATACCAGGTTTCAGAGCGCTTCATGTGCCCGGCGAAATCGGGCCTCCACAACCTCGAAGTCCTCACCCATCGCGCCGGCCATGCAGGCGATGAAGATCGTTTGATAGTCGGCGAAGGTGATGTCCATCTCTCCAATCTTCTCGACGGCTTCCTTCCCGAGTAGCAACTCCAGGATGGCGTCGACATCGCGGAGATCGTTCAAATCAGATTCTTGAATCTTCTGTTTCAAGATCAGGATTGTGTTTTTGCGATTGTCGATCTCAAATTCAACGCCCTCAGCCAATTTCAGCCGTGGGCGTTCGTTCGTCAGTTTGCTCGAAATGTCAATGGTTTTTGCCATCAGTCTCCACCTCCACCGTTCGTCGGTGCCGGCGTGTAGGTCGGCTTGCCGTCGCTCATGACTTCGACCGAAAGCGCCGCTACGGCCGTGCTGTCGCCGCCTTCTGCTTCGGTGACATTCAAGATGCAGTCAAAGTCGAGCGTGGCGCCGCTGGGAAACTCGACTTGGAATTTTGTTGAGCAATCCAAGCCGGACTTCCATGCTGTGTTGGCAACATAGTCGTTTCCGGGATCGCCAACGTGGCGTTTGCCGTTCAGCGTAATGGTGAAACCTTTCCCGGTCATCAGGCGTCTTACCCAACCCTCAGTTTCCATTGGCGTCCACTCTTCGACATTCCCATCGATGGAAATCTGAAATGTCTCCATATCCTTGATAACGGCCATATCTGCCGCTTGCGACGATCTGCCCTTTGTGCCGACTTTGAACACGATGTCAAATACGGGAAACACCCCGCTCGTTACAGTTGCCATGTTTCATCACCTCTCATGGTAAATGTGTGTTTCAATCACATATTCGTGAATACCATCACTGTCCACCCCAACTCCAACTGGAGCTGGCTGCGGCATGTGAAACCAGGACCGTTTGCCGCCTATCATCGCTGACTGACCATACAGCGCATCGTAGACCTCCTGGGCCTTCTGCTCAGCCGCTAAGGCGCTTTTGCCCCAGTGGACGAGGATTGATATTGGTTTAACCTGATAACCCGTATGAGACGGTCCTCCGACCGCCAAACGAGCCGATGCACCAGTGGTATAGTATAGTGTAATGGACTGATCGCCCTTACCCATACTGCCCAGATACCATTTGGGGCTGCTTACAACGGTTTTCAGCCAGTCGCGTATCTGTGCCAGATTCATCTCATCAGCCCCTTTTGCTTCATGAGCATGCGGACAAAATGCCCGAAAGTTTCTATGACCCACTTACGCTTTTGACCTTCTGTGTGATATGGCTCCATCCACTTTCCGCGTGCATTTGGATTTTTGTCTTGACGAAAATTATATTCCGGGTGCCAATACAGTCGGCGGGCGTAGGGTGTATCGAAAACGATCCGTGCGATGTCCCGCTGCAGCTCGGTTGTGTCGACGAATCCGCTGCGCTCCAATTCGCCGGTGTCCTTCGGAACCACGCCAGATGCCACAATATCCGTCAGTACGGCCTGAGCCGTCATCTCGAGCGCCTGACGACCGATTTGCTGCAGCTCCGCCACCTTTGACGGATTGATCGTAACCTTGGCCGTGACCTTCATGTCAGCATCAACTCCGTGCTGTAGACCGTGCCGTCCGGGTTCCGCGGACGCAGCGTGCTGTGGATCGCCTTGCGCTCTTCACCGATCTGGACATATCCCTGGAACGGCTTGACGGGCAGGATGTCGCCCTCGATGATGACCAGACCAGACAGCATGACCAGCCGGCGCTCGGCGTCCATCACTTGGCGCGATCTCTCATCCAAAAAGGCCGGACCGTCATAGACCAGCTGCTCCACATACTCGCCGTCGCTGTCCGTGCCTTCCCAATAGACCTGCACAGGCACCTTCGGCAGCCACTTCGGAAATGGAAACCTCATCGCCGCAGCCCCCTGTTCGCCAATCCTGTCGGCAGCAGAAGACCCATCACTTCTTGCGACGTTGCGACGCCGCCGGAACCCTGAACGAATCCCGATTCACCGAAGCTCCACGAGATGGACCCGGCGCTGAATCCAGTCATCGGCGCGCTCAGCATGTCGCCGTACTGGTGCCAGAAATCCGCCTGCCGGCAGACGGCTTTCTTCACATTCTCCTGCTGGAACGGCGTCAGGTTCTCAAAACCGCGGAACTTGATCCGGTTGTACGTGAGCGCGTCAATCTGGTCAGAGGCACGAGAAAGGGCCTGTTCCAGCTTTTCGTCCGGAATCAGACCCCCGCCGTATTGTTCATAATCTTGCTGCGTCGCGTAGCTCATGGCGAACACCACCTATTCACCATCATGACCGGTTTTGGCGGCCTTCTCGGCTTCCTTGAGCTTCTTCTCGAGCTCCTTGACCTTCTTCTCGGCTTCCGCCAACTGCGCCTGCAGCTCGGACGTGTCCCCCGCCGCAGCCAGTTGCGCTTTCAGCGCCTCGTTTTCCTTCTGCAGCTTCTCGTACTGCGCATACGGCACCGTTTTGCTCGGCGTGTGCTGCACGATCTCCAGTTTGCCTGCCCGTTCCTCGGCGATGTCGTAGCCGAGGTTCAGGTATCGCTGCCGTTCCGCCTCATCGATTTTGAGTTGCTTGTTACCCTTCACCGCATAAAGCAATTCGATCACTCCTTTGGAAAGAAATCAGGAGACCCGAAATCAGGCCTCCATGTTGATTTGCACACCGGCGACCTTCCGTTCAATCACGAACAGGTCCGTGTACGAACGGTTTTGATACAGCCAGCCGTCGCCTTGCGTATGCGATCCCGGCGGCCAGAGATAGATCGCGCTGTGCTTGATAGGAGCGATGACAGCCGAAGGATGCACAAGAATCATGTTGATCTGCTTGGCGCCAACGCCAGGAGCGAATCCATCCGTGAAGTCATACACGGACTTCATGCGCTCGGACGGTACCTTAACCAACTCGACATCGTCCAGCTGGTTGACGGCACGCGCCACGCGACCCGGTCCAGATTGCAAATAAAATACGCGCTGCACGTCTTGCGCTTCTTTCAGCAGTTTGTGCACCGTCGGCGTTACATACAGACGGCGGCCTCCTTCCGGTACGGACGCTTCATCCATGCGCTCCATCAGCTCGTCGAACACTTGCAGGACGTTGTTGACGTCCAGTGCCGTCGTATCCGGCGTGCCACCGTAGGTTTGCATCTCGGAAAGCAGTTTCGAATATCGATAGCAATCCAGTTCAGGAATCGCCTGTTCCGTGACGAAAACATTTGTCACGTTGGCTGCGGACAAAATTTGGTTGGTCTCGTCGACGTCCATCGCGTCAACGAAAAATTCCACATCGCGATCGTGCTGGAGAATCTTCGTCTCGAAGTCGTTCGAGATGGCTTGACGGTTCCAACCGCCCGCACGGTTATGATCCTTGTAGCCTGCCAAGTCAAGGCGCGGAATCTTGATTTCTTTTGCACCGACAAAGCGTACACGGTCGGTCGTGAGAGCGGCCGAAGTCAGCTCACGGGCATATTTTTGCTGCAATTGCGTTTCAAACGCTGTGACATAATTGTAAGGCATTGCTTCATCACTCCATTACTTTTGTTCTGTGTTTCCAAATATGGCGGCAAGTTGATCGTTGTCGACCTTCGGCGGTTGTCCGCCTCCTCCACCGATATGGAAGCCAGGTTTCGGCTGCGAATCGTCGCTCTTGAACAGGAACGCCTTGGACTCTTGCAACGACTTCAGTTGCTCTTCAAGACCGACCACCTTATCGCCGTCGAGAACCAACTTTTCGCGATCAAAAAGGCCGGCTACGAGATCCTCGTCATGGACCTTGCCGGCGATCGCCGCCTTAATGGCGCTGGACAGTTTGAGGTTTTTCAGGTCGGTTTCGTACTTCTCCTTGGCCTGTCGATTCTCGTCCTGGAGCTTCTGAATCTGCGCTCTAAGCTCTTCGCTGGCCCCGGTCGCTTTCTTCAGTTCGTCCAGCTGTTTGTCCCGTTCGGCGACGTCGGTCTCCAGCTTCTTCTTCGCTTCAGCCACCTCGTTGTACCTGGCCTTCGGCACGAAGTGCTCCGGCAGCGTCTTGTTGATGTCGCCGACAATCTGGTCGAGTTTCGAATCCTCGATGCCCGCTTTCTTGAGCAGTTCTTTCAACCATTCCACGATTGATCACCCTCCGAATTTGTATAGCGGTTCGATCCGCTGATTAGGTGTCGGCCGATATACCCCGGTCGCGGGTAATAGAAAGGACCCCGGAAGTCTCATCCGGAGCCCAAACAAAAAGCACTCTCGCCTTTGGTTGCGGGAGTGCTTTTTATTGCGGAATTACCTTTATGATGTCTTCTCTTTTGACAGTAATGGTTTCCCAGTCCTCCGGGGATGAACCGACGTCAACTTCAAAAATCTCTTGATCGCCGAGGATCTCAACTACAGCCCCTTCTCTTCCATCCTTGAGAACCACGAGATCAAAAAGTTTTATGTCGCTCAATCATCCTTCGCCTCCTTCACATATAGGGATGTCATTTTGGTGGTATTGCCCGAAACGTTCCATGCTACCACCGCATTGGCAAGTCGTCCATTCGGTCCGTATATGACCATCAGCTGCTCGTACCGATCGCCAAACTGATCCGAACGTTTGTAAGTGGCCGGATACACTTTTGCTTTTCGCAATACTTGTTTTTGAAGTTCCTTCCAGTTATCCGCATTGTAACCCAATCTACTGGTTAAAGCAACCCCTTTCGCCCATCCCTTCTTGTTTTCGGGGTTGAATAGATATTTCGTGAACTTCTCATCTGCTGCTGTTGCTTTGTCCACATTTGGCAATGCCACATCAGGATTATCCAGCAGACGCTTACGGCGACGGTAATCAAGCTGAACAAGCGGCCAATCTTCGCTGTTTCGCAACCGATCGAACGCCGCACGATCGGGGATGTCATCCCCGAGCACTTCCTTGAAGGCTCGGTATTCCTCGTCCGCTTTCAGCAAGAATGTGCGTTCCTTCTCTGTCAGCCCGCCTTCGACTTTCTCGCGCCGCGGCGCACGCCGCAGGTCTGGATTCGCTTCAAGATGTTCCTCCAACGCCGCTTGCCATTCTTTCACCTTGCGGGCATATCGGGCCTGATTGTCCGGATCCAGACTTCCGGCTTCGAGCCTCTTATACTTTCGGATCTGGCGCTCAATGTAGCGCTGACGACGTTCGGCTTCATAGTTGCGCTTGGCTTTTGCCTCATCCGCCGGATCCGGCCGCCGGCTGATGTCTGGAAAGTATGTGGACAAAGTATGCCGGCAGTTCGGATGGAACGCCCCGTTACGCATTGCCTCCGACAGCCGCACCAGGTTCATCTCGCGCGCCAGTTGCTCCGCCTGTTCCGGGCTTAGCGATGTATAGACGTCGTCGATCATGACGGTTCCTTGGTAGGGAAGACACCAGGGCGAACAGTTGTCATGCGCACTCATTATTACGGTGTAAATTCCCCATTCGTCGCGCTTCTTGCCCTCCCCGAGAAACGTTGCTCGCTGGCTGGCCGTCCTCAGCGCCATTTCCGCCCAGGCGGCAATATCAACCTTGCGCCCGTCGCTGTACGTTATGGTGTCAATGCCGCGTTCCAGAAACTCTTTCGTTGCCATGTCGATCGCCTGATCCAACGTTTTGGCGCCGGCCGCCATGTTGACCTCGGCCCGGTAGATGACCTGCCGGTAGACGTCATCCATCTTGCGCAAGACGCCGTATTCAGCCTGCTGTAGATCGTTCTTGACGGTTTCCTGTAGCGCTTCGAGTTTCTTCTCATTCATCCCGAAAAACTGCGTCTCAGGCTGCGCTTTTGGGAGTTGGTCGTATGGTACTTTCCCCGGCTCGTAGTCCGGCTTGACCAGCTGCGGCTTCTCATCAACAGGCAGCCCGATCTCATCTGACACCTCATATGCAGCGCGCTGTTCCGTGCCAAACAGGCGCCTGATCTCGTTCTCTGCTTTCTGCTGACCTTCCTGGTAACTCTCCTGGATGACATCCTCGGCAAGTTTCTGGGCATCGCGCACAGCCCGGCGAACGATCTTAGTGTTGGCCTTCCTGTACTTGAGCATGTTCCGTAACTTGACCAATTGCCAGCGATCCCACCGGAACCCCTCTCGCATCTCTTCTTCCTTGTGCCGCTGGAAGTTGCGTTTGAGTGACGCTATCAGATCCAGCGCCATCGCCTCAAAGATCGCCACGATATCATACGGATCGCGTTTCCGCTTCTTATCCTCGGCCATCAGTCGTCACCCTCTGGCAGATCTACATCCTGTTGAGGATCGCCCTGCTGGACATCCTGATTAATTGCAGGCTCATCCAGTTCGGTGTATCCCAGTTCGGCTTTCAGACGGGCCACTTCCTCGGCCTTCTCTTCATCCGTCCATGTGTCTCCGTACATCTCCTCCACAGCGCGCTCGATGGACATGATACCGAACGACCGAGCCTTACCCACAGTCTCCACCACCGTGCCAAAGTCCGGACTCGCGTATTCGCCGAACTTGACGGTGGCCGCATACTCGCCCGGGGCTCGCCGCTGCATCGTGTCCTGGACTTTCAGCGCCACGTCAACGAGCCGCGGGATCACCTCGTTCAGCGCGTCGATGATCTTTGACCTGGTGTACAAAGTCGTCTTTTCTTTTTCCCTTTGCGCCTCGGCGTTGTCCGTTTTTTTCAGGTCGATGCCCAGCGTCGCAGGCGAGATGATGCCCTGCAGGCACATGTCCAGAGCGTTAGCGTAACTCTCAACGAATGCCTCATATGCGATCTGCGGCTGCACAACGTCGATCTTCCCGCGATCCTCTTCCTTCATTGGTGTACCAATCGCGATAAACTGATTGTCGAACGGGTTCGGTCGCAGGGTCGCACCGGTGCGCGGATCGCGTGGGATCAGGTCCTCCGGGATGTACTTTTGCACGCGCCCAGCGCGAATGGCGTCGATCCACTGGCTGATGACCTCATCCAGCGCGTCAAAACTGTCTGCCTTCGCCTCGAAAATCGACTTCCCGCGTCCTGGCCACTTCGGACTCTTAAAAAACCGCAGTGGCACGGCCATCATGAAGCTGCCGGCATACGTCACCTCGGGCACCAGCTTCGCCGTCTCCGGAACTGTTCCGAGTGGCACTTCCTTTCCGTCCTCGCCAACGAGGCGCGTTCGGATGTAGCCGCGTCCGTATGTTTCCTCCAGCCGGTACGTCTTGTCCCGGTAGGTGTACTCCGACAGGAACACGATCTCCTGCAGCCGGCCGCGGACTTGCCTGTATTCGACGCGCTCACCACTGTAGAATTCGATGATCGGCAACGGCGAGACTTCCGGATCAACGACAAATTTAAATGCACCGTCCCCAGCTATGAGCGTCTCTGTCACGCTCTCTCCCAGGATCTCCGGGAACCGGTTGTCTTCGCTGATTTCTTCCCACCGCCGCAGTTGGTCCTCGTTCTCCAGCTCTATCCCATCGAAGTCAGCCGTCACGATATCTGTGATCCTATCGACAATAAGAGCCGGCAGCCCGCTGTGGATTTTGCGGATCTGCAGGTCGGCACTTGGCACTGCAGCCCAAAACCGGGACGCTGCCACGGAATCGCCGGTCGCGCTGGCGAGCTGTTTGTAAAACTGATCCAATTCGCTGGGATCTCCGCGATACCATAGGCGGTTTCGCAGCACATTCGCCTCATACGACAGCGGCTCCTGGATGATGATCGACGCCTGCACGGGCGCCGGCTGAATCCTGAGCAGTTTCATGATTGTGTTTCTCACCCCATTTCCGATGGCGCTGAAGATGCTCATGTCATACCTCCAATCTGCGCTTGAACGGCTGCACGGCGTACTCGCTGCTGTCCAGGCAGTCTACCGGATAGCTGCCATCGTCCACCCGGACCCATTCGCCCTCTGCGCGCTCCTCTTCGTCCCAGACCGCGTTCTCCAACGCTTCGATCCACGGTTTCAGGTGGTGCATCACCTTGTACCGCCCCTGATTGATCAAGATGTTCGTCAGCCGAATCCGGTCCACGATGCCGTCCTTCTTGTACGACGGCGTGACCGGGATGTTGAAGCCGCGACGGCGCAGCTCGTTCGCCAGCGCCTGGCGGAATAACTTGTCAGCTTCCTCCGCGAAGATGTGCGTGGCAGCAAAAAAAGCAGGGTAGGTCTTTGCCCACTCTGCAATCTTGTCGACGATCTCACGTGCGTAGCGGTCGTGTGTGTAGCCGCCGGAACTCCCCTGCTTGTGGTAGTAGCCATCCAGCAGAATCACGTCCCGGTAACCGACCGTGAAGCCGGCGAGCGTCGCAACCGTGGCCGCCGTTCCGCCGATGTCAATGCCAATGCTGAACTGGATGAAACGCTTGTCACGGATAAATTCCGGCGTCACGACGACGTCCTTGTACGCATACCCGGTGTAAATCCGCCCGGTGGCCGCCGTGCGCTTCCCCAGGATGTCCGCCTGATACCATAGCGACGCCTTGTCGTACGTGCGCAACACCTCGCGCAGCCGATCATTCGGAATGCTCAGGTTGTCGAAGATGGTGAAGTGCGCGTAGTTGTAACCTGGATTTTCGCCGCGCTTCTTCAGCTCGTCTTGATGGTCCAGAATGTCGCGATAGAACCAATGTGCCGGCGGCTTCGGGTTCAGGTCGAAGAAGATCTTCCGGTCCGAGCTCGCCAACGTCCGGTCGAACACTTCCTGGATGAACGTCTGGTGGCACTCATTAGCCTCGGTGACGTACACCATGCCATAGCTGTTGCCTTTGATTTTGGCGGCGTCGTTGGCTTTTGCTCCACCAGCGACAATGACGATCTTCTCACCGGTCTTCGTCTGGATGAACAGCGCGTCCCGGTCCTTGTATTCTCCCTCCCGGCACCGGCCGGCGAACAGATACTGTAGACCAAAGCCGTTCGAGTCAATCACGTTGATCTTCGCGGCGGCCAACGTGACGCCCGCCACCAGGTGCAACTTGTCCGGATGAACTTCCAAACACATGGCAAACGCGATCAGGTTGATGATGTTTTTCCCCGCGCGCTTTCCACCTTCGGCCACATTCAACCAGCTGTCGAGACTGCGCTGGATATATTCCGCCTGCTTCGCCGTCAGCGGTGCATATGGGATCAGACTAGACATCGTTCATCACCCGATCCGGCGCCGGGTTGTTGATGAGGTCGGCCAGCGCTGTTATTTGCGCGTTGATGTTGTTTTCGTCCGCAACGCCCTGGCTCAAAATCTTGTGTTTGAGCTCGAGCAGCTTCGCCTTTTTCTCCTGCACCCTGGTCAGTGCTTCCTCGATCGCCTGGATCTGCCCAAGCGTGCCCTCAGCTTCCTGCAGATTCGTCTTTTTTCCCTTATCGACGCCGATCGAATGCTTCACAACAGTGAAATCCCCGGCAGCGCGCAGCCGCTCGATCCGCTGCAGCATCCGCCGTTCCCGGATCGTGATGAGCCGAATTTCCTCGTCAATCTGCCGGAGGACATCCGTGTTAACGGCATGAAAAAGGACGCGCTCTTCAGGCTCCAGCACGTCCATCCAGATCGTTTCGTATTCGCCGGTCGTGACAGCGTTTTTGTTGCCAGGCGGTGCGCCTCCGCCGGCCCCATGGAAATGGCAGACGTCGTAACCTGCTTTGACCCAACGCTTGCATTGCTCGCCCGTCTGTTTACTCCGTGCCTTGCAGCGTCGCTTGTTCTCGTTTCGGGGCATCTACCTCACCACCCCATCACCCCCGGTTCATGAGGTTGTTTTTGAACAAAAAGCACCCGAAAGGTGCTATTCAATCACATATGATTCCGATTCAGTAAATAAAATCAGGTTATTTTTATCATCCAATATCCTTTCTTTGATTTTATAAATTGTCACAAAAACCCTGTTAGGATCATATAGAGGTCTGATGCAGGTTACATATTTATCAACTCCCAGTAATCCTTCTCTATCAACGTCAGTAATTTGCATTAAAGAATTTTCACTAAAAATCCAATTGGTACCTGTTTCGTTTTCTAATACTGACCAGTCAATTTGTCTTAAATTTTCCATGAGTAACCCTCCTTTTATCCTCATTCCAATATTCAACATCAAATATCTTTTCCCTTTCCCGGACACCGCCCCGCACCGATCCAGGCTCGGCAGGAGGAGAATACGGCTCTGTACCCGCACCCAGCGAAGCGGCCGCAAATAAAAAGAGCCCAGTCAAAACTGGACTCTCGGAAATATCGAAAAATGGGCGCAAAAAGGCCAGAGTAATTTGTACGACATTTTGTCGTCCGCATTGTCATACAGACATGGCTTCCAGCTTACGCTTAGCCCGCTGTAAGAACACTTGTACGGATGACTTCGACAATTTCATCATATCGGCGATTTCTTGGAAAGTCAAGCCATACGCCATGTGCAAAATGAAACACTTTCTTTCACGCGGAGTAAGTTCAAATAGGGCATCGACAATTTTTCTTTTCTCGTTTTCCGTCAAATTTGGCATTTGTTCCTGAACCAATTTGGCAAGCACCGCACGATTGTAAACCTTTTGGCGCTCTATACCCCGACGGTTTCCGGGTCGACGGCCCCGTTTCATCCAGCTCAAAGCGTATTGCATTTCTCCGATCATACCTGAGACAATCTGCGCTTCAACCTGTCCGTACGCATGAGTTCGGTCGATTGTTTGTCGGTATAATTCCAGTTGTTTTTTCTCGTTACTGTATTCCCGAATAAGTTCATCGACCCAAGTCATGAATTCTGGCGCATTCATCTGCCATTCGCCTCCTTCCTCCACCAGTTCCCCGCTTTCGATTCCCATGCTGATCCGGCGACCGCAGCACGTACTCCCGGCCGGATACCCGGATCACAGTCGGGACACCGGCACCGTCGCCCAGGTGTGTGTGGCCGGCGCCGGCAGGTTGGGTAGCTGCATTTCAGTGCGTTCATTCCCTCTCAGCCTCCCCATTATTTGGTCAAATTCCTGTCCGGTTGTATCATCCAGCGTCACCGTCACCATGCCGTCCCACTCTTCGCGAATCTCCCGGGCTTTTTCGTGCAGCTGCTTCTGCAGCCGCGGCGGCAGCACGATCTCGGCAGCCTCCGTGTAGTGCTGGACGGCTGCGGCATAGGCGCGGGAATGGACCCAATTCATCCAGGACCAGAATTTCTCGTTGCTGAGAGTCTTGATCCACTGGAAGATTCGACGTCTCTGCCGTTCGTCCATCATCCAGCTTTGCTCCTTTCCATCGCGTCCTCGAGCCAGTCCGCCAGCATCATCATCTGCTTGACAACCAGCGGGTTATCGTTGTATCGCCGGCAGATATCCGTCGTTGAGCTCGTCACCCAGCTCCAGAACGTCTCGCTCGCAATCCCGTACCGGACAGCCATCTGGTTCGCTTGGCTGATCCAGTTGGCCACCTCGTCATAAAACCGCCTGTAGTCCATCGGCTACAGCTCCTCGATCCGGATATAGATGCCTGGGATCCGCGCCCAGAACTTCTCAGCAATCAGGCTGGCGATCTGAGCATCGTCTTTCCAGAATCCCAATTCCGTCATGCAGTCCTGAAGCAGCTTCTGCGCGTTGTCCACGTCCGGCTTCGTCGTTTTCCATTCGCCGTCCGTATGCTTGCCCACAATCGGGTAACACCACTTGACGATGAGCCGGATCGGTCCGGTGTAAGGTTTCTCTGGTGCGTGCTTCCCGAGGTATGCGAGCAGCTTTGATCGAGCTGTTTTCACAGCTTCCGGCTCGTAGAATGCCGGCTTGCTGTTCCTCATGGTGACTTGTTTCTGCTGATGCGTGACGGTCGGCGGTTTCCGCATCGGCACGAAGAATTCAGTCGTCATCGCCGCGCCCCTCGATCATTTCTTCCCAATCCGTGATCAGCTGCCGGAGATAGCTCGGCGCCTCGTCGCTGGAAAAGAATGCTTCGCGATCGAGAACGAACTTCACGAGGTACACCTCATCACCCGTATTCCGATCACGGGACTTGATCCCAAATTGCAACTTGCCAGCCTTATCGTAACAACGCATGAAACAGTTCCCGAACTCGATGGTTTCCGGCGTCTCATTCTCCCAGTAATTCTTGCTTGCTCGTTTCCCCTTGCTCATGACTATTCTCCTTTCTCGCGCGGAAAGTCAGACTGTCAGAGAAGGGGTTGCCGCCGCCTACCTTACGGCGGCAACCTTCTCTCTGACTAAAGTCTTAAAATACCTAGATTATTGTCATTACTGTACTTATATCGCGCGCGCGATATATCGCGATATAATATATAGGGCACGCCTGCGGCTCGGCGGCGGCGGCGAACACCATGGTTCCCGCCGCGTTTTCTTCATGGCGGCGGCGGCAATCATCATGGTTTCCGCCATCAATCAGTCGATGGCGGCGGCGGCATCAACCATGGTCGCCGCAATCAATTTGCTGTTGATGAATTCCGTCTCCTCGTTTCGCGACCTGTCGTCTTGCCGCATCGGGAGAACAGCGAACGTGCCGTCCAGGAAGAACACCGGGGAATGCTTGCCCGTGCAATAGGGCGTCTCTCGCTCGATATCGACCATTCGAATGTAGTCGTCGTTTACATAAAGGATCTGATCCTTGTACTGAATCACCCGCAGATTCGGAATGTGCTTGGATTCTGATGTCTTGATGAACGGCGTGATCTTTCCCGGCTTAATGTTCTTCATGTGGCCGTAAACAATGTCCAAATCCTTCGGGATCGAAATGTTTTCTTTGTTCCTGACAACTGCAGAAAGGATCTGGCCGTCTGCGGGAATCTCGGCAAAGATCGAAAAGAGCTGGATCAGGATCTCCCGCGGCAACTTATCGTCCGGCAACCGAATGATCCAGTGCCGATTTGTGATGTAAAATCGCCCGTCGTTACGCCACCACAGAATGTTGTTTCTGCCTGCAGCCTTGATCTGTTTGCAGACCTGCTTGAGGTTGAATCCTTGCAAGTCAAACACCTCCTAATCGTCGACTTTGACAATCAGACCGTCCTTGAGCGTGTAACCATATCGCTTGATCCAATCCCGTACCGTTCGTTCGGACACCTCTTTCCCGACCTTCGCGAACCATTCCACGACGTCCTTGACGGTCGGCGGATCGCCGAAATTGCAGTTGGCTACCGCGTCCTCGAACTGTGCTTCCTTGGATCGGCGCTCCTTCTCGGCCGATTCCTTCCGCTTGCCGGCCGCCTTTTTCCACGGTTCCAGCTCCCCGTGCGGTTGCAGGTCCTTCAGGCTACCGACGTCGTCGACGCGATGGATCGGATAATCGAACCAGATGTTCAGCGGTTCGAATTTCGGATATTCCCGCAACGTGCCCTCCACCCGCCAGGCGGTCCGCCTCCGCACACTCTGGACGACCTGCCTGACCGTTTCCTGTGCTTCAGCCATGCGGTCCGGTATGGCCTGCCGCGCGTGATCTTCCATCGCTCTCGCGCTCAGCACGTCGTCCTGGGACACATTCTCGTCGTAGTAGTCCCAGTTGTGCTTTGAGATCAGTTCTTTGTACACACCGCAGATCGCTTTGTTTTCTTCCTGCTTGAGCAGCGCATCCGTGATTTCGAGCTCCACAAGATCGATCAGCGCGTCCGGATCCCGGGCGAAGACTCCTGAGCCGCTGGCCCGGTCCATCGACCGTTTTCCGCCTTGGGCGCCCTTGCTGTGATGGTGACAGTAAATCACGCTGGCACCCAGTTCCGTTGCAATCTTGTCGAATTGGTTCGTAAAATGGGCCATCTGGTCTGCGCTGTTCTCGTCGCCGGTCAGGACCTTGTAAATTGGGTCAATGATGACGGCAATGTACCCCTTCTTGGCCGCGCGCCGGATCAGCTTCGGCGCGAGCTTATCCATCGGGGCGGTTCTTCCGCGAAGGTTCCATATGTCGATCTTGTCGATGTTCCGTGGATGCAGACCCAGCGCCTGATACACGTCGCGGAACCGATGCAAGCAGCTAGCTCGGTCGAGCTCAAGGTTGACGTATAGCACCCTGCCCTGCGCACATTGCCACCCGAGCCATTTCGTGCCCTCTGCGATCGCGATACATAACTCAATCAAGGCAAAAGACTTCCCGGCCTTCGACGGCCCGGCCATCAGCATCTTGTGTCCCTGCCGCAGCACGCCTTCGATGAGCGCCGGGGCTAGCGGCGGTAAATTGTCCCATGTGTCGGTCAGATTCTCCGGATCCGGCAAATCATCGTTTACACCTTCAATCCACTCGTACCACTCGTTCCAACTCGGTTTCCCAATGTTGACGTCGACAATGAACTGTTTTTTACCGTTCCGTTCAACGCCTGGCATCCGGGACAGTCTGGAAGGGTTACGGTTCTGGTTGTCGATCGTCAGTCCATTCTTTTTACAGACGTTATAGAGATAATCAACACGCTTACGATATTCGTCGTAATTGGCCGCCTCGATCCGGACGATGGCATGGAGACTCTTGCCCCCGCTGTAGACAAGCACCGCGATCGGCAGTTCCAACTCTCGCATGATGGCATGCTGCTTCTCGATGTCCATCGTGTCAGATTCGACCAGCGCATACCGAAAATCGGTCACGTTCTCGTTTTTTACTCCGCGGCCGTCCAGCGGGTTAAAGCGTATCCAGGCGCCAGCTTCCGGATTGTAGTCGCCCAGAACCGCGCCGATATCGCCGCCGCAGCTGCTGAGTGCCTGGATCAGCTCGCCGGCCGTCCGGTCATATGCGCCTTTGGTCGGCAGCCACTTCCCGTCTTCGCTTCGCCACGATTCCGTCACATACCCGACATGCTCGCTGGCTTCGAAGAGCGTCTGCAGGTAGGTGATGAGCTGCTGGACCGGATTCCATTCGGTGTCAGACGGCTCCTGGATTTCGCGACCCTCGATCCAGTTGCGGTCGACAACGACGTAATTGCCAGAAATCTCGTCTTCCCAGCCGAGCTCTCGTTCCTCCCGGCTGCCCCGTGGCGTCCATCCGTGGTCTTTGGCCATCTGTGTGATCGTCGCGCCGGTGACCGGGTTGGGGGCTCCGTCGAACGTCTCCCACTTCCGGAAGCATTCGCCAGGGTGGTAACGGGCCGGATCGCGCTTGCTCCAGGCATCCCAATCTGCCGCGGTATAGCCCTCATGCTTGAGGGCCATACCGACATTCAGCCATTCTTGATAAGTCAATGTTGCAGGGTCGATATATGACAAAAGCGCGATGAGATCGAGTTTGTGTTCCATACCCCATTCCCCCATGATGCGAATTCAATCCGGTCGCCCGGTATGATCAGGCTATCGCCCAGCTGGACGACCTCTGGACGGAGAACGTCGCAGTCCTCGAACATCCCGTACATGGCGCCCCATTTGATGGCGGTGATCATTGCGCACATTGTGCCTGTGCATACTGCGCCTCTGCTTCGCGTTCTCGGATAAGTTGATCCAGACACCAGCGTGCAGTGCGCAGATCCTCGACGCCTTTCCAGTTCCAGAGATGCTGGATCGCGGCGCCGGTGCAGTAGGCTTCGATGCCGGTTAGTCCGATCACCGCTGACTCAATCACGTGCATAAGTTCGATTCTGACCGGTTTGTTCGTGTCGACGGCTCGCTCAACGGTTTGGAGCAGCGCGTCGCGTTCTTCTCGAAGCCGATCCACTTCATGACCGAGTCCTTCTGCTTGCCCCATCCAGTACTTATTTTCTTCTTCCAGTTGGGCGACAGTCTTTTTCAGTTGTTCGATCTCGGCCAAATGCTTCTCGGCTGCTTGGCCTGCGAGCGCGACAGCTCGGGTGTTGGCCGCTTTCAGCCTCTCGACCTCAGTTGTCTTCTCCGCCAGTTCCTTCTTCAGCTGCTCGATCAGTTCGTTTTTCTGCCGGTTTCGAATGGTTTCTTCTACTTCGGGCGGCACATCGGGCAGTTCAGGCTCATCAGTCGCCGTCGGCTCCGCTGTGCACTCGCCTCGCTGATCGATCAGCATTTCGTCCAGCAGCCGCTGGGCCTGCTCGCCCTTAACTCCCTTCAAGTTCCACTTACCGAGCCAGTAATGGAGAGCTCCCCTGCTCAAGCCGAGCTCGTCCTCGATCCGGCTGACTTTCTGTCCTGCTGCCAGCCGGCGCAGGACTTCCACCTTATCCGGCGCTTTCGGCGCCACAGTTTCTGCTGACATGGATTTTTCCTCCTCTCGTTTCGCATATCGCATCATCGCCCGGCGCCGCTGTTCCTCGGACAACATTTTCGTGCGCCGTATGAGCCCGACCGGCCTCTTGCTCTTGACCGGCGCCCCTGGCGGACCGTACCGCTCCGCAATCTCTTCGGGACTCAGCCGGTACGTGATCACCGGCCCGTTGCCGCGGGATTTCTCCTCAACCTCCCGTTTCGGGACGGGCGTTCCCGCGGTTGTAACCGTTCGACCAAACCACACTGTCCATGCCTCCTTTATGAGGTGAGAACCAGTTCGGGGTGATATGTTCTCGGATCGATGTCGCTCGGCACCCGCCAGCCGTTTGCCGCAATGCGATCGATCAGGCGCCGGGCCGACTCAAACGACCACATTCCCACATGCTGAAAACCGTAGCGTTCGAGCAGGCGGATTTGCTTCGGCGTGGTCAGTCCTTCGATGCGGCGTTTTTCAAGTCGTTCAAGGAGTTTTGCCGCCTTCCCGGCGTTGTCGATCTCATCCGGGTAAATACCCAACTTCTCCAGCGTCTGCAGTTGTTTCTGGCTGGGCGGCGCCATTTCCCATCCGAACGCTGGCACATAATTGGCCAAATCCTCGGCTTGGATACTCATCTCGAACTGCAGCGGATCGACCAAAGCCCGTTTGCGGCGACGCATCTCGGCGAGCTGCTTGGCCAGCGCCTCCTCACGCTGCGCAACGACATCTTCAGCAGCCTGCTTCTCGACTTGTTCCAAGTCCACAGGAGCACCAGCTTCTTCGATCCGTTTTGTCATGGCCTTGGCCACTTCTTCGTTCTCTGCGATCAAGTGAGCTGGGTGACATAGTTCATGGCGTTCCGTATGCCAGAGGAAATCGAGCAGTAGCAGTTCCGTTTTCCCTGGATAGAGCCGAGTCCCACGGCCAACCATTTGAGAGTAAAGCGAGCGGACTTTCGTCGGCCGCAGCACAACAATGCAATCCACGCTTGGGCAGTCCCAGCCTTCAGTGAGCAGCATCGAATTGCAGATCACGTTATATTTTCCTGCTTCGAAATCAGCCAGGATTTTCGACCGGTCTTGTGATTCGCCGTTCACTTCCGCGGCGCGGAATCCAATCGCGTTCAGGATCCGCGCGAACTTTTGGCTTGTCTTGACGAGCGGCAGGAATACGACAATTTTTCGGTCCCTGGCCACATTCCACATTTCGGCTGCGATTCGTTCAAGGAATGGATCCAAAGCCGTTCCAATATCGCCGGCCGCAAAGTCACCGGACTGCACCCGGACGGCGGACAAGTCGAGTTTGAGCGGGATGGTCATCGCCTTGATCGGACTGAGATACCCTTCCTTGATCGCCCGCGGCAGTGTGTACTCGTAGGCCAGCGACTCGAAATAGGCGCCGAGGTTGCGCATGTCGCCGCGATCCGGTGTCGCCGTGACGCCCAGAACGTTCGCGCCGTCGAAATACTGCAGGATGCGCTGGTAGCTGTCGGCGAGGCAATGGTGCGCCTCGTCGACGATGATGAAGTGGAAATAGTTCGACGGGAATTGCTCCAGCCGTTTCGTCCGCATCATCGTCTGGACGCTGCCAACGACAACGCGATACCAGCTGCCAAGCGCTGTTTGCTCCGCTTTCTCGACGGCACATTTCAGTCCCGTTGCCTTTTCCAACTTGTCGGCCGCCTGATCAAGCAGCTCGCCGCGATGGGCGAGGACGAGGCCACGCTCGCCCATCCGCACGCGATCTTCGATGACTTTCGAAAACACGATCGTTTTCCCGCAACCAGTTGGCAGCACCAGCAACGTCTTCTTCACGCCATTCGACCATTCGCGCTGGATGGCTTCCCTCGCTTCTTGTTGATATGGTCTGAGCTCCATAGCCATCACCTTAGAACTGGCCGGGCGTGAAGATTCCGGTTTGGCCCGGGAACGGCGGCTGATGCTGCGGATTTTGCTGCCCGATATGCTTCAGGTATTCGTCGTACGGATAGAACCGCTTGATCTGGTTGTTCACGAGTTCACGGCCGTCCTTCGTGTACTTGTAATGTTCGATCTGGCAGCGTCCTTTGGACCCGACGACGGCATTCCAGTTCATACGCAGCGGTTCGCCCTTTTTCTTTTGTCCGATCGCCGCGAAGAATGCGGAAAGCAGCCCCTCCGTCTTCGTATGCAGGAACAGATTGTGGAACACGATGACGTCGCCGTGTTCCGGCGAATGAATCGTGATTTCAAGCTTTGCCTGATTGCACGGCGGCAGATTTGCGCTGCCATTGAATCTAGCGCGCTCGAACTTCGTCACCGTAAAGTTGTAGTCGCCGGGGGTGAGGAGCACAAACTCCCCGCCGCCGTCCTTTTCAATGGTGTCGTCCCAGTTCAGTTCACGCTCGATTTGCGACATGCGTCATCACTCCTGTATGAATTATTTGAAAGGTACATCTTTGCGGTTTTCTTCGATCATCGCGAACACTTTGGGCCATGCCGCGACAAGAACGCCATCAATGAACCCAGGATCGTAATTGGTGATCGGCGTATCGGCGGGATAGTATCCGCGTTTGGCCACGACATGCTGAATTTCCCATTCCGATACCTGGTGCCGGATCATGAGGTCACGTAGTGATGCAGGAATATTCGGGTTGATGTCGACGCTGACGGACGGATCTGGCGCCGGCGAGGTGTTGGCGATCGCCGGAGCCGTGGTCTGTTCGACGGTGGACTCAGCCGGCGCAAAAGCCGTTTCCGCGGCAGGTTGTGCCGGTTCTGCGGTCGCTGTAGGCCCGGGCTGTGCTGTCGGCGTTTGTGCCTGGGACGTGACCACGGGCTGATTGGAGAAGATATGCGCAATATGCGAGTAGTCAAGCGGCAGCTCGTCCGGCAGACCGTGACGGTTTTTCGCGTCCCAGACCGGATGATGCGTCGTGTACATGACACGTGCGCCACCCTGCGCCTTGTGCTTGCGGCCGCTGTCGTCCGCGGCAACAGAAAACGTTTTGTAGTTGAGGAACAGGACGATGTCCGCCCATTCCTTGACGAGAGCCGCCGTTCGCGATCCGGTTTTAGCGCCGAGCTTGAGCTGGTACCGGTCGTAGGCGCCCATTTCGTCCGGTTGCTCGAATTTTACGATCTGGCTGTGCGCCGTCAGCACGACGTGGATGCCAGCTTCGACGACATCGGTGAGCAGATTCAAAAACCGTCCGAATTCTTCCGATGCGTAAACGTAGCCCTTGCCGTACCCGAAATCTTCGATGCCCCTTTTGTTGTGCTGGGCGCAAACATGCTCGTTGCAGAGCATTTCCGCCCAGTCGATTGTGTCGATCACGAGCGTCCCGATCTGCGCCGGACCCTGCTGCTTGACCCATTGAACCTGCTGCTTGAGCATTTCCCAGCTGGTCGGTTTCTTCAGCCGTCGGACATCCATTTCGGTCGTCGAACCTTCGGTGTCGATGAATATCGGATTCGGGAATCTGGCGGCCAGAGAGGATTTCCCGATCCCCTCCGGACCGTACAGCACGACCTTCTTGGCCTTCTGGATTTTACCGCTGATGATTTCAAACATGATCAAAACTCACCTGCTTTCCACGTCGGCGCCGTCTGCGGCGCCGTCCAAGTCGGGCCAGGATCGATTTCTCCTTCCTGCTTCGGCTGCTGGAGCGTGATGCCTTCCTGGCCGACGACGTACCCGTCCTCGATGATGATTGAGCACTCGTCGCCGGTGCTGACGCGCGTGGCAATGGCCTGCAGCCCTTCCTGCTCCAGCCACTGACCGAATTCGCGCAGCGTGTCCATGTCCATCTGCTCCAGCTTGTCGATGAGCACGAACCCGCACTCTGGCTTGAGTCGGCGGACAATCGCCGTGGCCACCTTGAGTTGTTCGGAGGCGCTCATGTTGTCCCACTTCTGGCCGTTGTACACCAGTTCGCCGTCCTGCACAGACAGGCCCGGGAGCGGCAGATTTGCGTTCGCTAGAAGGTCAATTTTCGCCTTGCGGACAGCTTCAATTTCTACAGTCAACGCATCGTACTGGCGGGCATATTCCCGCGCTTCCTCCTCGGCCTTCTCTTTGTCCAGATTCGCGCGGACTTTCCGATTGATTTCGTCGATTTGCGCGATGCTGGCTTCCAGCTCGGCGGTCGACTCGTCAACGAGATCCTGCGCGTCTTTCTGCGCGATGGCAAGGTCTTGCTGCAGTTGGTTGTACTTCTCCTGAGCAGCGTTCAGCATGGCCATGAGCCGGGCCACTTCCTTGCCTTGCTGCTCAAATTCCGCCTGGATCTGCTGCACGCGCATCCGCTTCCGTTGGTTCTCGCCGTTCTTGGCGAGGATATCCTGCTGCTTCTTGATGAGATCCGCAGCCGACACTGGCTCCTTCGGCGCATCCGGATAGTACGGCTGCTCCTTCGCAAACTTCGTTTTCTGGTCGGCAATCTGGCCGATTGCATGCCGCTGGTTGTAGAGCTCTTGCTCTTTCCGTTCGAGCTCGAACAACTGATCGCCAACGCCGATGATCCGCAGAAGGATGTTCGCCTTTTCCTTGCTCGAAGCATTCAGGAATTTGGGAAGGTCAATCGCCAGCTCTTCGACAAAGCTGTCCAGCAGCTGCTGACCGTGCTTCTGACCGTTCGGATCGATGACCTTCAGATCGCTGTTCTTGCCCTTTCGTTCGACGATGAGGCCGTTTGACAGCACGATATGGAGATAGGGCGGCGTGACCGATCCCTCACGTTCCGGTTGCGACGGCCGGTGTTTGTTTCCGCCCAGCGCCCACGCGATGGCATCCAGCACGCTGGACTTACCCTGGTTGTTCTTTCCTCCGATAATGGTCAGGCCGTTCGGCGTCGGCTCGATTTTCACGGCCTTGACGCGTTTCACGTTCTCAATCTCGAGCTTGTTGATCTTGATGCTCAACGCCACTTCCTCCTTTTCATTTGTTCGCGAGCAATAATCTTCTCAACAGCGGCGGTCATGCAGATGACGTGATGACCGCCGCCAATGTCGACTTTCAGCCAAGTTCGAGCGACTCCCCACACGTCGACGACGATGCCGGTTTCGCCGGTCCGTAGCTTGACTCGATCGCCTTTGAGGACGGTCACAGGCGATATCGCTCCTTCAAAACAACCGCAGCCGCCTCGTGATGCCGCTTCCGCGCCTCGAACACCTTCGCGGCAATCAGCCGGTTGAGCCGCGCTCGGCTGTCGTCGTGGCACCGGAGCGCCTGCTCCAGCAGCGCGCTGCCGATGATGGCGGCCTCTTGGCCGTCGAGCTCGAGGGTGATTTTGGGCTTGAGCTCCATGTCTTCCCCTCCCCGCCCCACCCGTGGTATGATGGGGCTGATAACTGATTCATTGGTCCACCGTTGCCGCGGTGGATTTTTCTTTTTGCCAGCGCCGCCTGTTCTGCTCGCAAATGTGCGACAGAAGGCTCATGCGCTCGGCGCTGGTCAGCATTCGCCAGACTTTCACCGAAATGAACATGCTCGATCACTCCTCGTGGTATTCCCGCAACCGCATAAGCCAGAGTTCCGCCGTCTCCATGTGCGTGATGGCGATGCTCTTTTCGCGGCTGTTCTCCAGCTCACGGACGGCTTCCAACGAGTCGTCGAGTTTCTTGAGAGCGGTTTGGATTTTGTCCTTTTCCTGCATGGTTTGGTCACCTCCTTTCAAGCACTCTCCTCAACCACCGCAGCCCAACTTCCGCGCTCGATCATCTCAAGATACCGTTCGAACGTGATCCCGTATTTCTCATGCAGCCGTAACCTTGCAAATACTCGTCCGAGCCGATCCACGTGGTCGTCGGGGTGCGCGTATCCGTCGGACTCGCTGCAGGGGCGAGGCTGGTTCGGTTCATCGCAAAGGATCACGGTTCGGTCACCGTCCTTCCGTTCATCTTCTGATATATTCCTGAAACAGCAACGACTTCGTCGCCTCGATCCGGTCACCATCCCAGCGACAGTCATCGAAATCAGGATCCGGCACGTTAGGCAAGTCATCGTCGAAGTACATTTCCGGCGTGCACACCGGGTCGGTGAGGATGTCGTGGATTTCTTCCAGCTCTGCCAGCGCCGTCACCAGCCGGATGTGCAGCTCGCTCCTGGCGCGGAGCAAGTCGCGTTTCGCTCCTGCCAGCTTTTCGATCGCCGCGTCGATCTTTCGCGTTGCGTGACGGATGTGTTCTGATTTGGTCATATCATCTTCGCCTCCAACTCATCGATCTTCCGACATATCTCCTGCTGCCATTCCATATCGCCCATCTCATGAGCGTGGAAGGCCAGTTGTTTTAATCCGTCCAGTTTCTGTACAAGCTCGGCATTTGCTCGCAAACAATGGTGCAGTTCCGTCTGTTCCAACGGTGATAGGCGGAAGTACCCGCCGAGTCGTTCGGCTTTCAGTTGCAACTCGGCGAGGCGCCTGTGGACGGGGTGGATGCCGATCATCCGCTTTTCACCCTTTCCGGACGATAGTTCATTTCTTCCTGCTCCCGGATCCAGTGATCCAATCGTCGAGCGCTGAATAGATAACGCGGATTTTTCGATCCCTCCGCACCGTACATCCGGTGCGGGATGCGCTTCTGGCGGATCAGCTGCCGCAGCGTGTACTCGCTCATATGGAGGTATTCGCAGGCCTCGGCGAATGTGAGTGTGCGATCTGGAGCGGCGCCGAGTTCTGCGCGCAGCTCTTCCAGGAGCTCGGTTTTGAGTTGTTCGCGCAACTGATTGATGATAGCGGCGAATGCTTTTTCGGGGGTCATGGAGTGAGCCTCCTTCCTGACAGGATTTGTGCCCCTTATGTCGAATATTGGAAGTTGTGTATGCTTACTGAAATTCGATGAAAGGAGGGCGTAAGAATGTCCAAATCGAACAAGGAACTTGCTGTTGACGTTGCCATTGCATTAATTCAAGCGAATCCAAAAATGATAAATGGCAATAACGCAGTTGTTCCTGGACTTGATCTAAAAAGCGTAATCAATGTCATCAAGGCGGTTAATCAGACTCTGGATGAAATTGACTCGAAGAAACAATAGGGTTTAAAGCGTGATAAATTTCGAGCATTGATGCCGTGAGTCCAGGCAATTCCTCATTCAGTGCGTTTTTCGACCGCTCCGCCAACAGTGCCAGCTGTTCGCGGAGCAATTTTTCTGCCGTTTTGTCGTTGGTCATTGTACTTTCACCTCCTTTCATTGCGCGTATTTTTGGTTCAGCAGCCGCAATATCGCGTCTTTGTAGTCTCGCTCCATTTCAGCGATTTCTTCGGCCGAATAAACGGTTATTCCATCTTCATCCTCGACGATGCAACCACCGTCCGGCGTGTCCGTGATTTTGATGTTGTCGCTCATCCTGTGTACACCTCCTTATGCAATCCGCTTGAGCTTCAAGCGCTCGTAGTACTGTGCCAGCGTCTCTTTCCGCTGCTGGAAGTCCGGAATTGCCACGATCAGGCCGATGTCGGCGCGCTGAAGCGTCTCAATCGCGCGGATCTGCTCGGCGGTGAGATACGGCCGGATGACTTCGCCCTTCGGCAACCCGTGCTTTTCCCGGAACGTTTTGGCGTCCATCCCGAGCACGATCCGATAGATCATGTTGATCTCGTTGGAGAAGTGGTAGTGCTTCGGTTCTTCGTGCGCTGCCATGATCGCGTCCGTGAAGGCCGGAAACTCCATTTTGGCCGCCTGGAGCGAACGGATGAACGCCTCCATTTCGTTAAAGCGCCGGATGTAGGCTTCTTTGAATCGCATTGCCTTCTTGCCAGTGAAGCCCATCGCCAGAATCGCAAAGCCATCTTTGGTCATGAGGTATTCGGGTCTTCGTTCACCTTTGGCATCCTTGTAGGTAACCAACGCAAAATTGCGTTCGTTGAATTCAGAACTCACCCCGCTTGTGGGGGCAGTAATCTTTTCGATTGCCCGAAGCACATCAGAGTGCCGCTTCCCGAACTCCTCCGCCACCTGCCGACTGCTGCAGAATGCTGTGCCGTTCCGCTCATACAGGCGATATTCCGGGTTGAGGATGAGTTTGGACATTTGGTTTTCACCTCACTTTCAATAAAATTCGCATATCATGCGACAAACTGGGTAAAAAAAATGGCCATGATTTCATCACTGTTCAAATCAAGAACTTTGCTGATTACCACTGCTTCACGTACCGTGAAGGATTGGTCCTTCATTTTCCTGTAGAAAGTAGCGCGGTCCATGCCGATTTTCGGCGCAAGTGAAGTGACAGTGTATCCCTTTTCAACGATTTTACCGCGCAACTTATTTATATTCACCCACTCCCCCTCCCTTCGATGTGTTGCATGATATGCGACTAACTCCATACTACACCCGATTTATTTCAATGTCAATACAATTTTCGCATTACGTGCAAATATTTAATTTTATAGACTTAAATTTGTTGCATATTTGCGACACTTATGTTAATATAGCCGATGGAGGAGGTGTATGAACTTGTCTACGATCGGAAAACGAATAAAGCAAAGAAGAAAAGAATTAAAAATGAGCGTAGATCAACTTGCCGAAATACTCGGAAAAAACCGTGCAACAATATACCGCTATGAAAGCGACGACATTGAAAACATGCCACTCTCGGTTTTGGAGCCGCTTGCCAGGGCTCTCAAAGTCACCCCGGCCTATCTCATGGGGTGGGAGGACGATCAAAAAGACGATATCCAAATCCTCGCCGCACACCACGAGGGCGAGGACTGGACCGAGGAAGAGCTTGCGGAGATTGAGCGGTTTAAGGAATTCGTGCGGATGAAGAGGAAACAGAAACAACAGGAGTGACGCCATGCTATACGACGATCTCATTCGTGAGGCGGTACAGCATGGGATCGACATCTATGAAGAACCGCTGAAACCAACGATCAAAGGATTGTATGCGGACCAAATCATTTGGATTAATCGCCATATACCTACTCGGGTCGAAAAAGCCTGCATTCTCGCCGAAGAGATCGGTCACCACCATACATCTACCGGCGTCATCATCGATCAAACCGACGTGCGCAACCGGAAGCAGGAACAACGTGCCAGGGCGTGGGCATATGAAAAACTCGTTCCGCTTTCCAAAATCGTACAAGCCCACCATGCACGCATTTCCGGTCGACATGATCTAGCCGATTATTTGGGCGTCACGGAAGAATTTCTGCAAGCCGCGATCAACCGTTACCGCGAAAAATATGGCACATTTACGATCGTGGATAAGCACATCATTTACTTCGATCCGCTTGGTGTGGTTGAAACGTTTGAATAACTCGCGCTTTCCCACCGCGAGGTGGTTAATTATACACTAAAACAAGAACATGTGTTCTTATGAAAGGAGAATCAAAGAAATGGCGAAAGGCAGCATCGAGAAGCGCGGTGAAAACAGCTGGCGACTCCGGATCGATCTGGGCTACAACCTGGACGGCAGCCGAAATCGAGTCAGCAAAACAATCGTTGTGGAAGACAAGGCGCTGCTGAAAACGACGAAGAAGTTGCGCGAATATCTGGAGGATCAGTTGGCCGCCTTTAAACGAGAGGTGCTTTCCGGGGAATACATTCAGCCAGAGAAGATGTCATTCGCCAAATTCGTGGAGGAGTGGAAGGAAAAGTATGCAAACAAATCGCTGGCACCTCTAACCTTCAAAACATACCAACACTATTTGAAAAACCACATTCTTCCGGTATTTGGCCACATACAAATCGACCAAATCAAACCTTTGCACATCTTGACGTTTCTGAATAATCTGGAAAAGCCAGGAGCAAGGAAAGACGGCCACGGCGATACACTTGCATCCGGAACCATCGAATACATTTACCGAGTGCTAAAAAACATCCTGAACCGCGCCGTCGAATGGAAAGTCATTCCGTCGCATCCCATGGAAGGAATCAAAAAACCGAAAACCGAATACGCCAAGCCTGATTTTTACGATGAGCAGGAAGCAATGCAGGTGATCGGAGCTTTGTACAAAGAACCGAGAATGTGGCGCCTGCTTTGCTTGGGAGCCATGCTAGGAGGTTTTCGACGCGGGGAATTGTTGGCGTTGCAGTGGCCGGATGTCGACTTTGAGGAAAACACCATTACGATTGATGAAAGCATATCCCTGACCGTGAATGGCCAAGCTGTCGTCAAAAAGCCCAAAACTGAAAAATCAATCCGTGTTGTTGATATGCCGTCTTGGTATATGGCTGAACTTAAGCAATGGCAACATGAATGGAAGATTGAAAAGTTAAAAGTTTTGGATAAGTGGAAAGGTGGAGATAAACAATACGTATTTCATGCTGGATTCGGAAAGCCTCTTTATCACTCGCAACCATCACACTGGTGGAAAAATTTTGCGCGCCGACACGGCTTGCGATATATACGTTTCCATGATTTACGACATACTGCCGCAACGCTGTTAATTGAGGAAGGGGCACCGCTCAAAGCGATCCAGGAACGGCTAGGACATTCCCGACAAGAGACAACGGCAAACATTTATGCTCACGTCACCAAAAAATTGAGCAAAGAGACTGCTGCGAAATTGGAGAAGTTTGACCCGCAAAAAATTCGTCCCCAATCCGTCCCCAACGACCGAACCCAATGAAAAAAGGGACTCCGGGCAAAACCCGAAATCCCTTGAAGTTCTAGGAATGCGGTCGGTGGGATTTGAACCCACACGTCCGATGGACACTACCCCCTCAAAGTTGTTTTCTTCCCATAATAAATCTATGTAAATTTCAAAAACCCTTGTAAATCAAGGGTTTTCTTTATTCTCCTCTGATTGTATCTGTGTAAATTTTGGTGACTCCGAGTAGTTTTCGTCCCCAATTCGTCCCCAACCGTTCCCATCAAAAAACCGCGGCTATCACCCGCGGTCCACCCCTATAATGTCGTCGATTGCAAACCACTCACCATCAACTTTGATCCGTCTGGCCGCCTGATCAACTCTCTCCACCACCCCCGTGACGATCTGATCTTCATACGGATCGTATACCCTCACCGCCACCGGCTCCCCCGTCCGCAACGACCAGTTGAGCGCCGCGTCGATCTTTTCCCACTCCTGCTCATCGAGCTCCGGCCGGCTGCGCCGATCCTGACGCCGGCGCCAAGCCTGGATCGCCTCTTTGTGTTCCGGAAGCATCATTCTCGACGATTCCCATAGTCCGTTATCCCGCAGCTTCTTGCTCACGCCGACCTCACCGCCGGTTGCACGGCCAGAATGTTTTCGATCCGGAATGTGCGCGGCGCCCCGGACATGGTGCAGAACGCCCGGACGATGCCGCCTCTGACACCGTGGACGAAGATGGTCCGCTGCGTGAGGCGGCCGTCGGCGGCCAGATAGATGATCTCGACATAGCGGCCGGTGTATTTGGCGATCATGTGGCACGCCTCCCGAATGTATGTTCGTGTTATTCAATTATACAGGAACATGTGTTCGATTTAAAGGGTGTAAAAAAAGAGTGACGAGACTCTATTATTCTGATTTCTTATGTTCTCCCACTAATCGCCAATATGTGACTTTTGTAGTAGAATAATGTTGATAAATAGGAGCAAATACCTTAAACAAGAGGCGATTTATCTTGGAATGGAGAAATAAACCTACACTACTTGAATATTGGCCCGACAATGTGGATTTTATACTTGGATTGGACGAAAACGGAACCTCGGATATTGAATATATAAAACGGTGCCTAGCAGCAAACAAAGAAATCGACCCATTACATAGGCACTTTACTTTAACTGGTGTGGTTTTTAACAGAGTGCGTTATGAAAAATTAAAAGAAGATATGAATAAAATTAAATTTGAATATTGGGAAAATGGATTATATGACCACAAAGGAGAAAAGAGAAGGGTTTGCTTTCACTCAAGGGAAATAAGAAATAAATCATATCCATTTAACTATATTGATTATGATAATTTTATTAAAGATTTAACAAATATGATTAAAGAAACTAAAACCAAAGTTATATCATGTTCGATCGATAAAAAGAATCACTGTCAACAATATAGATACCCATTCCACCCATATCCCCTTTCCCTTGGCTTTATTTTAGAACGTTTTTGCTACGGGCTTAATAAAGTCGATAAAAAAGGAATTTTAATTATCGAATCCAGAGGTTATAAAGAAGATAGCTTATTATTAAAGCATATCGTAAATATCTTAGATCACGGCACGAATCAGAATCCCAGTTCTCACTTCAGAAATATTGAGGGGGTTTATTTTAACCCTAAATGGTGGCCTAAAGATAATAATCGATCATCGTTTGTTATTTTAGAATTTGCTGATCTACTCTCATACCCAATTCATAAGTATTCGCGTAATGGTTGCATGGAAAAAGATCAAGCATTTTGTGAAGTTGAGAAAAAATTTTTTAGATATCCAGATTATGTAGGTTGGGGGTTTAAACGATTTCCCTAAAAATTAAAAACCGCCACATTAATAGTGTGGCGGCCGATCGAGACATCTCGATCCCTGTTTTTATTATAACCTAAGTTCATCATTTTTAACACACTTTTTTAAAAAAATTTTCCCGCCCAGCACATGCCAGGCGGGATTTTTTATTTCCGCAACGCTCTGTACAGCATCGTCCACATTTCTTCACGTGTCACCGGATCCTGTGGCCGGCTTCCGTCCGTGATGCCGTGCGCAATCGCCCAATCCCTGGCACGGGCAAATTCAGCTCGCCAATCCTCCTTACCGTCGGTAGGTGGTTTGTAATCATAGCCGGCATATTGACAAAACGCGCGCACGACAGCCTCCGCATACTCCCGCCAGTGATTTTCGAGCAGCTGCACGTCCTGGGCATTGGTTGCAAAACCATACTCAACGATCACAGTCGATACACTGCCAGTATCACGGTGCATAAAGTAGTAGTCAACCTTTTTGTTATTATCAATAGATCGGCTAAACACGCGGCGTCCTGGCATACCTGCGGCAACGATAGCGTCATAGATTTGTTTGGCTAGTTTGCCGTCCGAATAGATGCTGTGGATCGTCTCCACACCTCTGGCGCTAGTGTTGCCTGCTGCGTTTATGTGGTTGCTGATGCAATACTTAGCGCCAGACTCACGTACAATCCTTGTACGCTCATCGGATGGCAAGTACACATCCCTATCACGAGTCAGAGCAACAGATACACCGAGCTGCTTAAAGCGCTCGTATTGATATAGGCTGATCTGCAACACGAGATCTTTTTCCTTCCAGCGCTCGTTAGATCCGCCACCGGGATCCTTGCCGCCGTGGCCAGGGTCGATGATAAGGATTGGCTTCATTTCTCATCACCACCCGACTTCCCGCGCAACACTTCCACAGCTTGCTTGATCATCGGAGGAATCGGCACGCCAAGTCGACCGGCATTTTCGATCAGACTAAGCAGCTCCCCTGCCAGATAAAAAAAGATCGCTGCATCCCGTATGAGATGAGCGTCTCCGATGATCGTATCGAGCAAATGCGCAACAGCTACAATGGCTAGCGTGCCGATCTTGCGCGTTACGCCCAGCCATAACTCCCTGCTAGCCGCTCTGCCCTCTTTGGCAGCTAGGGCGACGCCGCTGATAAAGTCGATCACGATAAAGACAACGAGCACTGTCATGAGCTGCGTCCACCCTCCAAATAAAAATGATACGATGGATCCACTGACTGCGGCGATTGACTTGATGATCGTTTCCACTTTAATCACTCTCCCCATAAATAAAAATAAGAGCCGATCACTCAGCCCCACCATCGTCCACTGTCGGCTCATCGCCCCACACCGCCATGATGGCATTCGCTTGGGCTTCTGGCAATTCAGCCACCACCGCAGCACGACCGGAAAGACTGTTCACGTATGCTTTGCGATGCGGTTCGCCGATCTGATACTCAACGCCTTCAATTTCGATGAACTTTTCCGTCTTCACGCTGACACTATCTTTCGTCAACATATCTAAAGTGATTTTTTCGATCATGATAACAGCCTCCCATTAACCTTGTATGTGATAGGAGATCGTTCCGGAAATTATCGAACCATCTTTGATAGCCGAGGAAGGAAGCCCCACCGCCTGAACGTTATTGCCGATTTGATTAAGAGCGATCTGATTTTCAAAACCGGCAAGCGAATATACAATTGCAGAATATCCTGACGATAACTCCACATTGCTGATCAGATTGATGGCGCCGCCACCGGTATAGGCCCCGGTGCTGAGCGCGGCATAAGGTAGTCCCCTGATAAAGACTGATCCGGCCATAGCGGGGTCCTTGGCAGTAAGGTGTATCCGAAATTGGACGGTTACCAAATTACCAATACGAGTATAGTAGCCATACTGTACGTGGTAAGTATGACTGCCTGCTGTGACCATGCCTGCCAACGTCGGAGTCCAAATGCCGGTCTCATATAGACTTGCTACTGATCCCCTAGCGTCAGTAATCATTACCATCCAGTCTGACCATCCCGTAGTGGTATGGTAGGATCTATATCTAGCTACAGGCACAGGTACATTGGCAGCCTCAATCATTAGTTGATAGCACCGATTGTTCCCTTCCTTCACGGTCACAATGGTTCCAATGGACGGCCATCCATTAGCCGGTATCGCTTCCTGGTAAGATACACCGTTTGGGTACTCAGTACCCGGAGTTGATGCGATGTATGAGGTACGCGTATTGTGTCGCGCATTGTCCACGCGGTGCTGGATAAGTTGTCGCTGCATATCCCGTGTCATCCCGCCGGCTGTACTGATCGGCTCCAGCGGTGTATACGATGGGTCAGGAGTCCGGATATCGACCAACTCCGGGTCTTTATCCGGTCCGCCACCAACGATGATATTATCAACACGTTGATCAACATACTCAACCGCTGCCTCGCGGTCTGCGATCTCTTGAGCTAAATCGGCTTGCAATTGATCAACGTCCTGCTGCACCTTGTCAAATCCGGTATTGATCTTCTGCCACTCGTCCTTGATTTTATTGCTCCCGACCAGATTAGCGTATCGGTTTGCCACGTTCCCCTTCTCCTTTCTCCAATACTTTCAGATGATCGTCGATCGCCTCACGCAGCTTCGACAACACTTCCCGTTCCCGGCCCGGCCACGCCTGCAGCACGTGGGCGATCACGGTGCAGAGTTCGGGGACGGGCTGCGCCAGGTCGATTTCGGCCTGCAGGATGTGTTTGATTTTGGGCATGGGATCAGTCCTTTCGGAACATGTGTTTGCAAGGAAAAACCTCCCATCTTGTCGAAGTTTTTGGGCGGGAAAACCTATCATCCGACGAAGGGAGGTTTATGCTTTGGAGATTGATTTCAAACAGCTAGAAAGACGGATCGTTGAAGAATTTCAAAGCGAAAATAAGCGATTCGGCAAGACAGTATATCCGATGGATGTAGCCAAAATTGCCGCAAAAGCCGCTATTCTTGCGATCCAGAAGTACCACGAACAAGTCCTTCAGTCGCAGCAAGAAACTCCGTGACCTCTTGATGCCGCCGCTCCTCGTGGGCGGCTATTTCTTCGCGCACGATCTGTCGGATTCTTTCCAGTGCGGCTTCCGGTAAAATTGTGTCATCTACCTTTACGGTGTAATTCTTATTCATTTCGCATCACCCTTTCTTTCATAATAAAAGACGCCCCGTGATGGAGCGTCTTTAATGGCTATTCGGATTTTTCGAGCTCGGCGAGCTCTTGTTGATATCTTTCGATTTCTTCTTCCAGCTGTTTAATTGTCCTCTCTAAATTTTCATTTGCCTCTTTGGGGGTGCCAATTCTCTCGTTCATTTTTATGGTTTCTTTGTATATTTCGATTGCTCCTTTATTTCCATCGATAAGCGATTTTAACATTTCAATTCGGTTATTTACCTCTTCATTATCTTGCTGTTCGTTCACTTGTCGATCGCCTCCTTGTTTACTTTCCTCTAATTTATCAGGCGACTTAATAATAACCTCTCCGTCCCAGTCCACTTCTTTCCCCAAAGCCTCGGCCAGAGCTCGAACCGGAGCGTATGTTCTTCCTTCTAAGCCAATTGCATTTATCGGCAAATACTCACCGTCCAGCTTGATCGGCACCTCTGTTTCAATTCTTTTACCGATCATACTATCTGCCATTGTGCTGATTGGCAGACCGATACAAAGCCCTACGATCAACCCCATGATAAACTTTTTCATACTGCCCACCTCATTCGACACATTTTCGATAATTATACCATATTTTACGTGTCGATAAGATGGTATCACAGCAGGCTATAAATTGCTTGCCAAATCGCATTTAATTCATCCTGCAATGACTTATTTTGATAAACGCTGCGAATCTGAGACCATTCCCTAAATATTACTTGCTGTCCACCCATTATTGTACTGTATCCCATAGTGGGAGATATGCGTATATTTTTATTCAGCCCAAAAATCGCCAGTTCGGTATTAGTTCCAGTGATTAGCGCGGACGAATCCCCATCGGCAACAAAAACAAGCCCAGGGTAGCTTCCGTAGTGAGCCTGTAAAAGAAAGTAACTATTGGCGTCTGCGTTTGCAATGAGAGCATTACCGCTAGAACTCAGCTCAATCCTCGGGTAAATCCCAGCGGACGACGTCTGGATCAGACCGCCCGTCATGACCGATCCATTAATGTATCCGCCAATAAACGTTGATGCCGTGATGGTGCCACCAAAAATCGCTCCCCCTGTAATCGTGCCTCCGCTAATCGTCGCGCCCGAGATGCTGCCACCATTTATCGTGGCCGCATTGATCGTACCGCCCTGAATTGTTCCCGCCTGCACGGTCCCGCTAAATGTGCCGTCCACACCCTCCAGCGTGCCAGCGAACTTAAACCGTTTGTTGGGTATATCAAACCACAATGCCCTGTCGCCGTTAGCGTAAAAGCTCAGCTCATCCGCGTTAAAGACCGCCTTGGCCGCCCCGTCCTCGCGCTGTACGACGATGCCCTCTGTCCGGCTGTGAGTGACGCCGTAATATGGCTTACCAAACTTGACAGCATTTTGATTGAGCCGCTTGACTGCCGCCGTGAGCGAGCCGTCGATACCAAACTCAGATTGTTGCTCGCTGACAGACGGTGCCTCGATCTGCATCGACAGCCCGCCGCGAAAGTCAAGAACCTGATGCAAAATGATCGTACGATAAATATTGTCCTTATCATAGACGACATTTATCACATCGCCCTGCTGCAGGTGTGGGTATCCACGCGCGGGCATGGAGATTGGCAAATACGAAAAACCGTTGATCTCAGACAGAATTTTGCCGGCCATCTCCTGCGTACCAAATGGGTTTTCGATGTACATGGTTTCGGCTTCGCTGCCTGTGCCTGCCTCATAAAAATTGCCCTCGTCGTCGTAGATGATCACAACGCGGGAGTAGGTTTTCAATGGGTTGACTTGTTTGGCCCGGACATAATCAGACGCAGTCATTTCAAACAACGGTTGCGCATTTGCACTGATCTTCTTAAACCGCAGAACTCCATCTCTCCCCATAAACACACAGGCACTGTTCGCGCTCGCGATGAATCCCATCACCTGCCTACAGGTATATCCGGTAGGAGCTGCGGGTATGGTGTAAGTCGGGTCTATTACGACCGTGTCGTCATATTCGAAGCCGATCAGATCGCAAATCTCGTCCCAAACGTCTTTCATCGGCGCCGGATAGTTAAGGCCGGATACATATTCCACGTCGGCAAAAACCAACCGGTCATAACAAACATACGTCCAGATATCACGATCTTTAGATCGATTGTCAACGTAAAACTCACCGAGCGGCATCCAGTCCGTGTGACCGCCCTCCCAAGCAAAATCGGCGTCCTCCCAGACTATGTCAGCCTCCATCCATGTGAGGTTGTCGGTTTTGAGCGCGATGTATGGGACGATCTTAGCGTTAGGTCGGAATTGCGAGTGCATGCGGAAACGTATCGTCAGCTTGTTCGGGATGACGGTCCCCAGCTCCAGCTCGTCGCTGAGGGACAAGCTGTTTTCGATCGAGAAATCGATCAGCTCATCTGTTCCGTATTCGACGCCATCCACATCGACTTTGACGGTAAAGTCGCGATTACGGTCTCGGACAAGTTGTGCGTATAGCGGATCGATATAGCCCGCCGGTTCACCGAGAAACTGCGAAAGCAGCTCAGTCGAGTCTCCTGCCGATTCAAACTCTCTATTAAGATAGATCGTATACCCTGCTTCTCGACCCCCAGACTCGATCCAGTACGGTTGCTTCGGCACATGATCACCTCATCGCTATTGAGCATACGAACTTCGTTAGTTGAATAAGGCCGGATCATATCGGCAGCGACTTAAGCGGCTCTGGCGCATTCTGGATGACCCAATCTCCACCGACCAACTCAACATTCTGGCCTGTCGAATTGTACCGAGATATGAGACCGAACATAGTCAACTCCGGCTCGTCTTCAGTTGGAACAAAGGCGTTATAGATGCCCATCAGAGCGTTAATGATTTGCTGTTTACGTTGTTCGTCCATTTGTCATCATCCTTTCTTCCACACTCGAACTACTTTAACCGTCGCCGTTGCGACTTCGGAGCTGTTATTCACGAGTCTGCCTTTAAGGTCAGCCTGATACGGTGTAATCATATACTGCCTTGCTTCGGTCATTGATGTTGGCGGCGTCAACCCCCATGATGTAGCTAAGTTCAAACCGCCTAGACATAGGGAAACGCAAGGGTTGTAGATATTATGCGTTGTCGATACACCAGTTCTCACGGGATAAAACATATTGGTCCCGCCGTCGCTGCTTGAATAGATTAGACTGCTACCGGCAAGAAGCCACGGTTGCTTATCAATGGATATGAGCACCCAGATTTCGTCCTCGCTTGTCGGGTTTATGTTAAAAACTTGGTTCCCACCGGCGGGGATACTCACGGAGTTTAGCAAGGTGTCTACTTGCACTTTACTCCCCGTTAGTTTAACAGTAGCTGGCGTTGTGCCGTTGAGGATCATATCCAGCTTTGATTCAAGGTCCGCCAACTTCGCGAGCACGGCGGCGTCGGCGGTGCTCAGCGTTCCCGCAAGCAGCACGCGCATCGCCTCAAGCTTCGCGAGCACGGCGGCATCTGCAACAGCGACCTTTCCGCCGCTGATCGCCTCTTTGATCTTTGCTGCATCCGCCCAAAGATCTCGCAGTTCCCGATTCGTGATAATTGACAATTCTATCACCTCTCCGTCAGGGTCAACTTTAACCCTGTCCAGTATATTTCTCCCTCTCGTTTGACAAGGAACGGCGCCACCCGGTCGCCGACATAAAAAGTCCGGGTTTCCAGTTGCCCAGACATCGGATCAGGGTAGGTGCACTGGAAAAACTCGTTTTGCACCGCTTGGAGGATCGCTGACGTGTCCGACCAA
>Ga0207865_100572_pt1 | contig 38503 bp, 31 predicted proteins | sample HigsolmetaAR204D_FD_184836 | JGI IMG/M metagenome (GOLD analysis project Ga0207865, IMG submission 184836) | Ionic liquid and high solid enriched microbial communities from the Joint BioEnergy Institute, USA - AR20-4-D (SPAdes) (version 2) ...
CCTTTCTTTGGGTGATGTGATGTAAGCAAACACCATTCTACCAAAGATTTGGAGCACTTTTTATTTTTTTCAGAAGAGATTACTTTCGAAATTCAGGTTGATTATTCTTGGAATCGTTTTTTTATGTGTGCTTGCTTATTTCACATTTAAAAATTTTGTCGCGAATCTAACTGAGAATTACGAACTTTTGGGATAAACACTTGAAGTCGGCGACAGAGTTGCATGCATGCGCCGCAGTAAGCCGTCAAGGGCGCGAAACCCATGTTTCGGGCTCGCCGCCCGGCGAGGGCAGGATGTCCAGAAACCTGGGTTTCTGGCCGCCGGAGGCAAGACGGGAGTGAAACCATTCGTCATCGATCTTTGCCTTCAGTCCGCTGAAAATTTGCTGACGGACATGATCGCATTTTCGGATCAAACGCCTACGACGTACGAACCCTTCGTCATCGCTCGTCGCCTTCGGCCCGTCGAAAATTCGCCGACGGCATCGTCGAATGATCCGGCTAGGCCCGCGCTTTTGCCGAATCTCTATATTCGCTGGGCGACAAGCCGACCTTCTTTTTGAAAATTTGGCTGAAATACCGCGAATCCTTATATCCCACCTTCTCGGCGACCTCGTAATTTTTCAAATGCGTATGCTTCAGCATCTCCTTTGCCTTGGCGATGCGAATCTCCGTCAGCTGCTCGATGAACGTTTTGCCGGTGCTCGTCTTGAACAGCGAGCTCAAATACGTCGGCGTCATGTACACCTTCCGCGCCACGCTGTCCAGCGTCGCCTGCTGGCACTCCTGCTCCATATATTGAATCGATTTCTTGATAATGCTGCGGTGGCCCTCCCGCTCGTGCCGGCGAATGACGCTTCGCAGCCCATTCAGATGAGCGACGACGTACTCCTTGATCTCCCGAAGCGTCTGCAGCTCGAGCACAGCCATAATTTCCGGCGGTTTGTAAGCGTTTGCGGATTCCAGATCGGCGGATGCCCTTTTCTCGATGCCGATCAGCAGGCGGATCGTCAATTCGTAAATGCATTTGAGATCGACCGGCCCATGCTGCAAAATGTCGCCGTAAAACCGCTCCACCGCCTGCCCGATCTCGCCCGCGTCCTCGGCCCCTTTTACACAGCGGTAGAGCTCTCCTTCCTTATCCGCAGGATATTCGCTCAGCCGGTGATACGGGCAAAGATCGCTGTAATACACCACCTCGCCGACGCCCTTGTAAAATTTGTCCTGCAGCGCACACTGCGCCTGACGGTAGGAATGATGCACGTCGGTCAACTGCGAGCACGGCTTGCCGACGCCGATGTTGACGGGATGGGAGAACGCCTCCCTCAGTCTGCGGTTCACGGTCTCGATGACCTCCCTGGATACCCAGGAGAACAGAAGGCCAAGACGGTCTTCGCCATCCGCAAACATCGCTCCTCCCGCTTCCCTCCCGTTGCGCTGCCAATATTCCTTCATTTCCGCCAGGCGCTGCCGCTTCGCTTTGGCGTCCGGGAAGACGCCGGCCGGCTCCAGCAGGGCGATCGTAGGAAACGTGAAGTACGGACTCAGCTCAAGGTGCGATAAAGCTTCTTTTGCCTGGCGACTGCAGCGGCTGTCCCTCGTTACGAGCCCCTTCAAAAAACGGTCCCTCATCATGTCCAGCATCTCGTTGTCGTCAAAGAAAATCGCTTTGTTCAGCACAGGTGCATTTCCCCTTTGAGCAAGGTATCGATCATGCTTTATCCGCCAATGCCTGCTTACAAAAACCGGATATACGCGTTCTTGATATGCTCGAGAAATATCTGTTCCGCATGGTCCGCATCCTTGGTTCTCAGCGCCGCCATGAGCGCTTCGTGTCCTTCGATCAGCTTGTCGGTGGGGCCGTGCTTGTTGGAGATGGCCATAAACCACATCACCTTGGTGCTCATTTGATTCCACACGTCCAAAATCGCATGGTTGCCGCACCGCTCGTAAAAAAATCCGTGAAACCGCATGTCGATCTCCACCGTCTTCAGCATATCGCCGCCCTGGAGCGCTTCGTTCATCGAGGCGATCAAGCCGTCCAAATGGCGGAAATCGCTTTCATTCAACTGCGCAATCGATTGCCTGACGGCAAATCCTTCGAGCCGTTCCCGCAGCGCGTAAATATCGTCGATGTCCTTGGACGTGATGTCCGAGACGACGGAGCCCTTGTTCGCCCTGCCGTTAATGAGCCCTTCCTGCTTCAAGCGCTCCAGCGCTTCTCTGACGGGCGCCTGGCTGATCCGAAAACGGTCGGCGATCTCGGTGACAATAAGGCGCGCCCCCGGAGGCAGGCCTCCTTCGATGATCTCCTTCTTCAATGCGGCGTACACATGCGCGCTGATCGAAAAGTTTTCGAGCGAGGACGGGTTGGCGCTCATTCGCGGATCACCTCCTTCTTTTTATCGATTATCGATAATCGATGATGGTCGTGTTTCTATTATAATCATCTTCGGCTGAATTGAACACAGCGAATATTCGGTGATTTTGTCGAAGCGTGCGGTGTCAGCTAATCGGGACAAGCTTCGGAGGCGTGCGGGAAAGCTCGGCCGTTGGCCGGTACGTGCCGCGGATAGCCCACGGGAGCCCTCGGCCATTATCCGGTTCATGCCGCAGATAACCGCGGGAGCGTTCGGTTGTTATCCGGTTCATGCTGCGGATACACCACGGGAGAGAGTTCGGCTGTTATCCGGTTCGTGCCGCGATTACAGCATAGGAAAGCTCGACCGTTGGCCGCTTCATGCTGCGGATACACCACGGGAGAGTTCGGCTGTTATCCGGTTCATGTCCAGGATTCACCTCGGGAGCGTTCGGCTGTTATCCGGTTCGTACCGCGGATACACCTTGGGAGAACTCGGCCCACACGCCGGCCGCCAGCCTCCCCCTATGCGCCGGTATACCGCTTGTAGAAATCGAACCCGCGAATCAGCTTCTCTTCCGTCTCGTCGATGTTCCCCCGCTTGATGTAATCGAGCAGCTCCGCATGCGAATCGGGAATAAAATAGCCGGCGTAATCCTGATTCGTAATCGAAATAAAGCGCATGATCTTCGTCTTGATGCTGTTCCAAATATTCAATAGAAGCGCATTGCCGCAGCGCTCGTAAAAATAGCCGTGGAACGCCATGTCCAGCTCGATGAGCCGAAAAGCGTCGTTCTCGTCCACAGCTGTCCGCATGTCGGCAAGAATCCGTTCCATATGCTCGATATCGGCCGGCGTCAGCGCTTTCATCATTTCTCGCAAGGCATGGCCTTCGACGAGCTGGCGCAGCTCATACACATCGCGAATTTCCTGCGGCGTAATTTCGGACACCACTGAGCCCTTGTTCGCCTTGCCGGCGATAAGCGCTTCCTGCTTCAGACGCTCCAGCGCCTCGCGGACCGGAGCTTGGCTGACGCCGAACGTATTGGCGATATCGAGCACAATGAGCCGGTGGCCCGGCGCCAGCTCGCCCATCAAAATGCGCTTGCGCAGCTCAAGATAAATATGCTCGCTAAGCGAAGCGGGCAGCTGCGTTATCTTCGACAGGTCCATGAAGGGATTCGACTCCTCCGTTCGGTTATGGGATGCGCCGCTGGTCGCACAGGGCCGTTCTCGATCGGCGCTATGCGTACGCTTGGCGCAACCGTAAGCTCATCTTAATGAATGCGGAAGCGATTCGTCAAGCAAGCGTTGTTTGGAGGTGTCGATTGTTTGAAGGGATGGCTTGTCCTTTTTACGGATGCTCTTCTCTCCGGATAATCCGCACATACTCTCTTGAACCGAACGGGTGCAGGCGGTCGGCCGCATTCTTCTCGTACGTCGCCGAGTATATAGAGTAATAGCCGGCAGATTGCTCAAACTCAGCAGCCCGCCGCTCCATCAGCTGATGGTTAAGCACGCCGCCCAGGATGACGATCACGGCAAACAGGATCGCCGATACTGCGATTTTCCGCGTCAAGGGAACGACCTCCTTTCGTTTCTTAGAAGTTATTCCCCATTCCCGCAGCAGACATGCCGGACCGGTCCATTCTTTCTTTCATTTTTTCGGATCTGCCTCAAAATCAGTGCTTGACTCATCCGGGAAGCAAGCGTTGTGACGGATCCTGCGAAAGAGGCGTTGTTCATGCTGCAGATGATGTGCAGGCGGCCTCTGATCCCCCGGCTTACGCTTGCCACAAAGCTTAAACCGCTCGATATGATCGAATTGAAATTGTAACGCTTGTGAGAACCTTAATTCGCATTGTTTGCGACTGAAATCGGGGTTTCTGACAAAATAGGGTTGCTCATCTTCGTTACATTTTTAAGAACGTTCAATTCATCGAAATAGAGTTTGTCATCAGCGTTAGAGATATGGCGATTCAGAAGGCACACTCTGCTCAGGTTAGTTTTGTCAATGGTCAAGCACTGATTTTGATTTTGAGCCCATTTTTCTTTTGACAATGTTCGGAAGAATCGATATACTTTAATCTATCGAAAACTTGCATATCGTTTTAACCGGTGGAGCCTGTCAACTGCAGGCTCCTTTTTGCGTTTTCTTTGGAAAACCGGCCTAATTCGCTCGGAAAATGGAAATGCTGGGTAACATGCCTGCCAGTCAGTCAAGAGGAGGGGAACTGTCGTTCATGCACGCTGTTGTCATTTTGCCTTTTATTCTATCGGCGGTCGTGCCGCTGCTGCATCGGCTCGCGCCGCGCATTCACGCCGGCTGGTACGTCCTGCCTTTGCCCGTATTTCTGTTTATTTATTTCCTGGGCTATATGGGCGCCGTTCAAGACGGAGCGCCGTATTCCGCCTCGGTGCCGTGGATTCCTTCCTTGGGGATCAATTTCACCGTTTATTTAGACGGGCTCAGCCTGCTGTTTACGCTGCTGATCTCCGGCATCGGGTCGCTCGTCGTGCTTTATTCCATCTTTTATATGAATAAAGACAAAGAAGCCGTCGGCAGCTTTTACACGTATTTGCTTCTTTTTATGGGAGCGATGCTGTGCGTGGTGCTGTCCGACAACTTGATCGTGCTGTACTCGTTCTGGGAGTTGACCAGCATTTCTTCCTTTCTGCTGATTGCCTTCTGGCATCATAAAGAACGGTCGCTGTACGGGGCAATGAAGTCGATGCTCATTACCGTGTGCGGCGGGCTGGCCATGCTTGCCGGCTTCGTGCTGCTGTACATCATGTCGGGCACGTTCAGCATTCGGGAGCTGGCCGCCTCGGTCGGCAGCCTGACTGATCACAGCCTGTTTGTGCCTTCCATGCTGCTGATCCTGCTCGGGGCGTTCACCAAATCGGCGCAGTTCCCGTTCCACATTTGGCTTCCCGATGCGATGGAGGCGCCGACGCCGGTCAGCGCTTACCTCCATTCGGCGACGATGGTCAAAGCGGGCATCTACCTGATCGCCAGACTCAGCCCGATTTATGCCGGAGAGGCCGGCTGGTTCTGGCTCGTGTCTGCGGCGGGCATCGCGACGCTGATGTACGGATCGTTCCGGGCGATCAAGCAGACGGACCTGAAGGCGCTGCTCGCCTTCTCGACCGTCAGCCAGCTCGGACTCGTCATGAGCTTGCTCGGGCTCGGCTCGGCGGCGGCGATCTATTCCGGCACCGGCCAATCGCTGTTCTATGTCAAAGCGACGATGGCCGCCGTGTTCCATTTGATCAACCACGCGATTTTCAAGGGCGCGCTGTTTATGGCCGTCGGGATCGTCGATCATGAGACGGGGACGAGAGATATCCGCAAGCTGGGCGGCCTGATGTCGGTCATGCCCGTCACGTTCATCGTCGCCATGATCGGGGCGTTCTCGATGGCCGGATTGCCGCCGTTTAACGGCTTTTTGAGCAAGGAAATGTTCTTTACCGCCGTCCTCAACATCATGGAGATGGACGTGCTGAACATGCAGTTCCTCGGCGTGTTCTTTCCGGTCGTCGCCTGGACCGCCAGCGTGTTCACGTTCGTCTACAGCATGCTGCTGGTATTCCGCACCTTCGCGGGAAAGAAGCAGTTCGACAAGCTGCCCGTGAAGCCGCACGAAGCGCCGCTCGGCATGCTCGTGCCGCCGGTCGTGCTGGTCTCGCTGGCCGTCGTCTTCGGCCTCTTTCCGAACCTGCTGTCCTACACGCTGATCGCCCCGGCCATGGCGGCGATTCATCCGTCCATGCTGCAGCCCGGACAGCAGTTCGACGTGTCGATCAGCTTGTGGCACGGCTGGACGCCTGAGGTGTTCATGACGGTCGGCGTCGTGGCGGTCGGGATCGCGCTGTTCCGTCTGCATAGCCGGGTGGGCGTGCTGCATCGGCCGCTGTTTAGCCGCGTCAGCCTGAGCAGCGCCTACGACGGCGGACTCAAGCTGATGGACCTCGGCGCCGCGCGGCTCACGAACCGGTATATGACCGGCTCGTCGCGTCATTATTTGATGTACATTTTTGTGTTCTTTATGATCGCGCTGGCCGTAACGGCATGGGTCTCCTCGCCGATTCGGCTGGACTTGTCCGGATACGCGCCGATGTCGCTGTATGAGGGCGCCATTATTGTGGCGCTCATCGTCGCCACCATCGCCGTACCGTTCACGCGCTCGCGCATGGTGTCGATCATCTTGACAGGCACGGTCGGCTATATCGTCACCTTGTTCTTCGTCATCTTCCGTGCGCCGGACCTCGCGCTGACGCAGATGATCGTCGAGACGGTATCCGTCGCTCTATTCCTGCTCTGCTTCTATCATTTGCCGAAGCTGAGGAAGGACCCGGAGCCCTTGCGCTTCAAGCTGCCCAACTTCCTGATCGCGGCCGGCGTCGGACTCACGATGACCTTGATCGCCTTGTACGCGAACGGCGCCCGCGCGTTCGAATCGATCTCCGATTACTTTGTGAGGGAAAGCTACAGGCTCGCAGGCGGCAAAAACATCGTCAACGTCATCCTCGTCGATTTCCGCGGCTTCGATACGCTGCTGGAAATTACGGTGCTCGGCATCGCCTCGTACGGCATTTATTCGCTGATCCGGCTGAGGCTGGACGAGGAAGGGCCTATCGCCGCCGCAGGACATGAGAAGAAGAGCGAGCGCCTGTCGCCGATCCATGCGTTCGCAAGCAACGATGTCATTTTGCAGACGATCGGAAAGCTGGCGATCTTCATTATTTTGACCTTCTCGCTGTATTTGTTCTTTGCCGGCCACAATGCGCCCGGCGGAGGATTCATCGGAGGGCTCATGACCGCGGCCGCCCTCGTGCTGCTGTCAATGGCGTTCGGCATGAAGACGTTCCAGGAAGTGATTCCTGTCAATTTCCGCATCGTCAGCGCCGCGGGCATCATGATCGCCGCGCTGACGGGGATCGGGTCCTTTTTCTTCGGCGTCCCCTTCCTCAGCCATACGTTCGGCTATGTCAACCTGCCTCTCTTGGGGCACAGCGAGCTGGCCACGGCGATGCTGTTCGATCTGGGGGTTTATCTTACCGTCGTCGGCATCGCGATGACGATCATCCTGGCCATCGGGAGGGATAAATAGACGATGGAGCTGTATATGTCGCTGGCTATCGGCGTGCTGTTCGCCGTTGGCGTGTATCTGATGTTAAATAAAAGCCTGCTGCGCATCATTCTCGGCACGACGCTGCTCACGCACGGCGTTCACCTGCTGCTGCTTACGATGTCAAGGCTCAAGACGGGCGCTCCCCCGCTGCTGAGCGAGCAAGCGGAGCGATACGTCGATCCCCTGCCGCAGGCGCTCATCTTGACTTCGATTGTCATCAGCTTCGGCGTCACGTCCTTCTTCTTCGTGCTCGCCTACAAGGCGTATCAGAAGCTGGGGACGGACGATATGGAGCAGCTGAGGGGGGATAACGATGAATAACCTGCTGATTTTGCCATTATTAATCCCTCTGTGCGCTGCGGCACTGCTGCTTTTGTTCAAAAATAACGTGCCGGCGCAGCGGCGGCTCAGCATCCTTAGTCTGCTGGCGACGCTGGCGGCGGCCGTCGCCCTCTTGTATCAGGTGCGCACCGTGGGCATCCAAACGCTGTACATGGGCGCCTGGCTGCCGCCGTACGGCATCGTTTTTGCCGCCGACATGCTGGCCGCGCTGCTCGTGCTGATTACCACGATCGTAGCGATTTGCTGTCTATTGTTTTCGTTCGGCACGGTCGGCGAGCAGCGCGAGCGCAGCTATTACTATTCGTTCTTTCAATTTCTGCTCGTCGGAGTGAACGGCTCGTTCCTGACCGGCGATTTGTTCAACCTGTTCGTCTGCTTCGAGGTCATGCTGATCTCCTCGTATGCGCTCATCGTGCTGGGAGGCACGAAAAGGCAGCTGCGCGAAACGTTGAAATATATCATGATCAACATTTTGTCCTCCACGCTGTTCGTCGCGGCTGTAGCCTACTTGTACGGTGTAACCGGCACGCTCAATATGGCCGATCTGTCGCTAAGGATTGCGGAGTCCGGGCAAGGGGGCATTTTGAACGTCATCGCTGTGTTGTTTATGATCGTGTTCTCGCTCAAGGCTGGCTTGTTCCTGTTCTTCTGGCTGCCGGGCTCCTACAGCGTGCCGCCGGCCGCCGTCTCGGCCCTGTTCGGGGCGCTGCTGACGAAGGTCGGGGTATACGCCCTGCTGCGCACCTTCACGCTGATGTTCTATCACGATCCCGGCGTGACCCACAGCTGGCTGGCCGGCATGGCCGCGGCAACGATGCTGCTCGGTGCCCTGGGGGCAATCGCCTATTCCGACGTACAGCGCATTATGAACTACAACGTCATCGTTTCGGTCGGCTTCCTCGTGCTGGGGCTGGCTGCCGCTTCCCATGCGGCGCTCGACGGCGTCGTCTTTTACCTGCTGCACGACATGATTGCCAAGGCGCTGCTGTTCATCCTGGGCGGGCTGCTCATCCGCATCGCCGGAACGAGCAAGCTGACGGAGATGGGCGGCCTGATCCGGCAGCATCCCGCGCTCGGCTGGATGTTCTTCCTCGCGGCGCTGTCCATCGCCGGCATCCCGCCGCTGAGCGGCTTCCCGGGCAAGCTGCTGATCGTGCAGGGCGCGCTGGAGCAGCAGTATTATTGGCTGACCGGCTTGTCCCTGCTGTCCAGCCTGATCGTGCTCTATTCCTTGGTCCGCCTGTTTATGGGCGCCTTCTGGGGCGAAGCGAAGCCGCAGGCGAAGGCCGGAAAGACGCCTTCCTTCGCGATGTACGCCTCCGCCGCCGGCCTGACCATTCTGATGGTCCTGATCGGACTCGGCGCGGAATGGGTCTATTCGTTCGTATCCGATGCGGGAAATACGCTGGCGAATCCCGACATTTACATTCAAGCGGTCATGAAGGAGTAGATGAGATGGCACTGCAAATTTTACTGAACCTGATCATTGCCTTCGTCTGGATGTTTCTGTCCAATGATTGGTCGGCTTCGCGGTTTATCGTCGGCTACTTGATCGGGGCGGCCTGCATCGGGCTGCTGCATCGCTTCTGGCCTTACGATTTTTATCTAAAACGGCTGTGGGCGGTGTTCAAGCTGCTGGTGCTGTTCGTCAAAGAGCTGTTCATCTCCAGCTTTGGAGTGCTGCTGCACATCGTAAGGCCCCGGCTGACGATTCGTCCCGGCATTTTCACGCTTCGCACGGAGTTGCGCTCCGACTGGGAAATTACGCTGCTGTCGTGCCTCATCTGCCTGACGCCGGGCACGCTGACGCTGAACGTGGCGCCGGACGGCCAGACGCTTCATATTCATGCGATAGACATCGAGGATGCGGATGAGCTTTCCAGGCAAATTAAAGAGTCGTTCGAAAAAGCGATCATGGAGGTGACGCGAGGATGATGTCGCATTTGCTGCTGCTGTCCCTGGCCCTGATCGCGCTGGCGGTCGTCGGATGCGTGTACCGGCTCTTGGTTGGTCCATCGGTCTCCGACCGGATCGCCGCGCTCGATATGATCGGCGTGCTGCTGCTGTCCATGATTGCGATCATCGGCATGCTGCTGAAAACGTACGCTTATTTGGATATCATTCTCGTCATCGGCATTTTGACCTTTATCGGTACGACCGCCTTTGCCCGATATATCGAAAGGGGTGTTGTCATTGACAGCGGAGACGATGAGCGCAGCCGGTGAGTGGATCATCGGATTGCTCGTATTGGCCGGGGCCGTCATCGGCGTCATCAGCGCCTTCGGCCTGATCCGGCTGCCCGACGTGTACCTGCGGTCGCACGCCGCGACGAAAAGCGCGACGCTCGGCGTACTGTTCATTCTCGCCGGAGCGTTCCTCTATTTTTGGCTGTATATGGGCCACGTCAGTGCGAAGCTGCTCCTGGGCATCGTGTTCGTGTTCATCACATCGCCGGTCGCCGGACATTTGAACGGCCGTGCCGCGTACCGCTCCGGCGTGCCGCTGTGGGAGCGCAGCGTCCGCGACGACTGGGCGAAGGAGCAGCGCCAATCGGCGAGCCGCGCGTCCGAATAAGCCAAAGCCTCCGGGCTGTCCCTGTTGTATGAGGACCCTCGGAGGCTTTTGGCATGGCGGGATTGGCAAGCGGGAATGCTTCGCCCGCGGCGCTGACGCGGATGGACGCGGGGCCCGGCGCTGGGCGCAGCGCTGACGCGGATGGACGCGGGGCCCGGCGCTGACCGCGGCGCTGGCGCGGATGGACGCGGGGCCTGGCGCTGGGCGCAGCGCTGACGCGGATGGACGCGGGGCTCGGCGCTGACGCGGATGGACGCGGGGCTCGGGCTTAGGCGCGGCGCTGCTCGGATGGACGCGGGAACGTTTCTTGCTCAGGCTAATAAGAGGCCGGGCTGCCAGGCTGCGATTTTCAACGTCGCCCCCTCCTATCCCTTCCATCTAGTCGCTGTGCTTATTTGCAAGAACGAAACGATTTACATATATTTCCATGAAATCCACCTTTCCCATGGATCTAAATGGAAAATCTTGCTTTTCAACATGAAATCGAGCCTGTTCCGGTTTCCTGCCCGTGAGATCAGGTTGCGAATATTGCAAAAAATACAACATTCTCCCCCCATTATTCGAAAACCGAGATGCAATCCTGCATTTCGTACAACATTTTAGCCTCATCAGCACAAATAACCCTCAAAATCACCCAAAATTTTGCACAAAATACAACATTCGCACTAAAAAAGTCCATTTCCCCCTATTTTGTTGTAGAAAATGCAACATTTTCTGCACGACACGCGAAGTCCGCCTTATTCCGAACGAATCGCAAACGAATCGCGAACGAACCGCGCTATGCAATTAGCCGCTGCCCCTCGCGGACGATGGCGGACGATGGCGGACGATGGCGGACGATGACAGACGCACGTTTTCAGACGAATATTGTATCGATTTTTAAAACTCCAATAGTATGCTAAAATGAAACCGGTCTTATCAACCCTGCGAGGGAGGCTACGCCATGGAACATTGCTTGATTTGCAGCCGGATCGACATGATCAAGGCCGGCACGAATCCGTATTTTGTCGCAGAACTCGAAACGGGCTATGTAGTGATTGGAGATCATCAATATTTCGAAGGATATACCCTGTTTCTTTGCAAGGAGCATAAGTGCGAGCTGCACGAATTGGATCGCGACAGCAAGCGGAAGTTTCTGGACGAGATGAGCATCGTGGCTGAAGCCGTACATCGAGCGTTCCGCCCGGATAAGCTGAACTGTGAGCTGCTGGGCAACGGTGACCCGCACATGCATTGGCACATTTTCCCGAGACGAAGGACAGAGCCCAATCCCCAGTCCCCCGTTTGGTGGACGCCCAAAGAAACGATGTACTCGGACAAGGTCAAACCAAGCCACGATGCCTTGGTCCAATTGAAGAACAAGTTATTGAGCGAGCTGAAGACATTGATATAGCCCCCCTGATTAATCCGATGAATCGTAAGGGAGCCTTTTTAAGGGCAGTCAAAGGAGCGAGCACTTGGGTACCCCAGACAAGGACAGGGCCAAGAAGTGATATGACCGCTTTCTTAGCTTTCTTTCCCCTAAGGTTTAACGCCGGCACCATCAACCAGCCGAACCTTAGGGGATTTTTTCGGATATGAACGTTCGCTTAAGCGAACGAAAGTTATGCGATTCCTTCCAATTCGGGAGCGGATGCTTCGTGCGCAGCGAGTTTGCTCCGTTTGACGGCATAGACGACCAGTCCGGCGAGCAGCCATCCTCCGCCGAGCAGCAAGGAAGACAGATCCAGCAGCGTAATCAGGTAAAGCACAAATCCGGCGCCAAGCAGCGGGCATAACAGACGAAGCAGCAAATCTTTGGGCGCGCGTCTTTTTTCGCGGATGATGTAATGGAAAATGACCGACAAATTGACAAACAGGAAGGCGGTCAGCGCTCCGAAGTTGACGAATTTGATCGCGGTTTCGAGCGAAACAAACAAAGCGGACAACGAAATGACGCTGGCAAGCAAAATGTTAAACACGGGCGTACGGAAACGGGGATGCACCGACCCGAACCTTCGGGGAAGCAGAGACGTTCGTCCCATCACGAACAGCAACCGCGTAACGGTCGTCATGGACGACATGCCCTGCGACAAGATGGAGAAGATGATCACGAAGGTAAATACCGAAGCGAGCGCCGGGCCGCCAATCGCTTGCATTAGCTCGAAGCCGGCGGAATCGACGTTGCCGAACGTGAAGGTAGGGTACATTTGCTGGATCAGATATGCCGTGGCAAAATACATGGCGCCCGCCAGCAGGACGATCACCATGATCGCACGAGGAATGGTCTTTTTGGGCTCTTTGGTTTCCGCCGCCATCGTGGTGATGGAATCGAACCCGAGGAAAGAAAAGCACACCAGGGAAGCTCCGGCCAAAATGGAGGAAAACGATACGCCTTCGCTGACGAACGGATTCAAGCCGGCGGTAACTCCCCCCTGCATCGCCCTGTATACGAGCAGTGCGCAGAAGCCGGCAATAAACAGGATTTGCATGAGCACGAACACCTTGCTGACATTCGCCGAGGTTTTGATCCCGACAATGTTGATGATCATGACGACCACCGTCAACAGGACGATCCATACGGCGGAAGGCACCGAAGGAAATTGGGCGTTCAAATTGATGCCGAACATCAAGACCGCGATGATGCAGGAGAACAAATAGTCAAGCAGCACGGCCCATCCGACAAAAAAGCCGAGCCAGGGGTTCATCGCCTTGCTCACATACGTATAAGCGGAACCGGCTACCGGAAAGGCCCGGGCCATCTGACCATAGCTCGCGGCCGTGAAGACAATCGCGACGAAGGCCAGCATATAAGCAGCAAGCAGCATGCCGGACGAGCCTTCGTGGAGCACGCCAAAGCTGGTGAAAAAGATCATGGGCGACATCCAGGCCAACCCCATCGTCACAACATGGGACAAGGACAAGCTTCTTTTCAATGTTATATTATATGACACACTTATTCCTCCTCCGATTTCGTCAAGTCGATTTAAACCAGCACTCATGTCATGACACCTCACATTTTTACAGCCGTTTTCTGAAAAGTCAAGTTCTTTTTTTGAGTTTAACCCAAACATATGTTCCCAAAAGGTCCGAAACATTACATTATACAAGGATTTTTAGCTTGAAAATCATTTTATTCAAAAAAATCATGTCAAAAATTATTGCACGCACCGAAATTATGTGTTAGTATTCATAACATAAAACTTTATAACCAATGTTTTCTAGGGTTCCGAACCGCCTCGACGCGGTTGCCTGGTCCGAGAGAAAACGCATCGGGAATACCGGTGTACACGGCGGGAGAAAAGCCCGGGAGAATCGATCAAAGCTAATCTTTGATGTTTCTCCCCGGGCTTTTTTTATTTATCCAAAACGAACGCAAGAGGAGGAAATTCGGATGACAGCACTTTATTCGATCACGATCGGACCCGGCGGGAAATGGTCGGCTGCGATCGGCAAAGGCAAATCTATCACTTTGACGGCAGCGGGAGACCGCGCCAACTTATCCGCCATGTTTTATTCCGCTGCTGCCTCTTCGGAGCGCTACAATATGCCGGATTCGCTGAAAGCCCAGCATACCGCCTATTACACAACCGGCCATGTACTCATGAGCGATCAAGGGAGGGTGCTTGTTTCCGTCACCGGCGATTCGGTCGGATGGCACGACCCGCTTGCCGGGTATTCGACCCGGCAGGGCACGGACGACAAGTACGGAAAAACCTCCTACCAGCAGGAGAGGAACGCTTGGCTGCGAAGCGGGGAAGAAAACCTGATCGTGGAGCTGTACCGCCACAATTTGTCTCCGCGCGATTTGTGCCCGCCTGTCAATTTCTTTTCCAAAGTGGTATGCGAGCTTGACGGCACAATGCGCTACGTCCCGCAGGCGACCGCCGGCCGGTCCGTCACCCTGCGCACGGAAATGGATGTGCTGATGGTGTGCTCCAATACGCCGAATCCGCTCGATCCGGCTAATACGTATCCGAGTGCAGCGATCGAAATCAGCGTGGCGGATGCCCCGCCGGTATCGGACGATGATCTGTGCGTGAACCGCTGCAGCGAGAACCGGAGAGCTTTTGAAAATACGTGGAACGCCTGCGCGCTGATGAAAGGAGCGAATTGACATGAGCTTGTTTCAACCTGTACTTAGCGAAAAAAACGCGGCCGATGCGATATACAGCAAGGTTATCCCGGCGGGAGAAGGATGGATGCACGATCTGCGGCCCGGCCAGACGCTCCGCATCGTCGACATGGAGGGGAATCAGGCCGTAGACACCCTGTTTTATTCGACGGAAAACCCGGGCGACCGCTACAGCGCGGTCCGCACCATCACGCGGCAGCAAAACGTATATCTCACGACCGGGTCGGTGCTTGTCGCCGAATCGGGCCGGGAGCTCTTGAAAATAACAGCCGATACGTGCGGCCGGCACGATACGATCGGCGGTGCCTGCTCCGCGCAGAGCAACACGGTGCGCTATTCGCACGATACGCTGCCGATGCACAACTGCCGGGACACCTTTATGCTGATGCTCTCGGGGCGCAGCGAATATACCAAAAGGGACCTGGCGCCGAACGTGAACTTTTTTATGAACGTGCCGGTGACGCCCGAGGGAGAGCTGACATTTGCCGACGGGATCTCCGGCCCGGGGCGTTACGTCGAATTGACGGCGGTAGCGCCGGTCACGGTGCTGATCAGCAATTGCCCGCAGCTGAACAACCCTTGCAACGCCTATAACCCGACGCCGGCGCAGGTTCTGATCTGGGATGCGGAAGGAGGCGGCGCCGATGTTTAACAAGGTGCTGATCGCCAACCGCGGAGCGATCGCCGTCCGCATTATCCGCACGCTGCGGACGATGGGCATCGCGTCGGTTGCGGTATACACGAAAGCGGACCGGGACAGCCTGCATGTGGAGCAGGCGGACGAAGCGGTCCTGATCGGGGAAGGACCGGCCAAGGACAGCTACGTCAACGCGGAGCTGATTTTGCGGACGGCGCTGGAAACGGGAGCGGACGCGATTCACCCGGGCTACGGCTTCCTCAGCGAAAACGCCGCATTCGCCAGAGCCTGCGCGGAGCGCGGCATCGCCTTCATCGGCCCGACGCCGGAGCAGATCGAGCTGTTCGGGCTGAAGCATACGGCCCGCGAGATGGCGAAACGCGCCGGCGTGCCGCTGCTCCCCGGGACGGAGCTGATCGCGAGCGCGGACGAAGCGGCGGCGGAGGCGGCGAAAATCGGTTATCCGGTCATGCTGAAAAGCACGGCCGGAGGCGGCGGGATCGGCATGCGCATCTGCCCTGACGAAGCCGCGCTGCGGGACGCCTTCGATTCGGTGACCCGGCTGGCTTCCGCGAATTTTAACGACGGCGGCGTTTTTCTGGAAAAATACATCGCCCGCGCCCGGCATGTGGAAGTACAGATCTTCGGAGACGGGAAAGGGAACGCGGCGGCGCTCGGCGAGCGGGATTGCTCGGTGCAGCGGCGCAACCAGAAAATCATCGAAGAGACGCCCGCACCGCTGCTCGCCGAGACGGTTAGGCGGGAGATGCACGAAAGCGCGCGCAAGCTGGCCCAGGCCGCCGGCTACCGGAACGCGGGGACGGTGGAGTTTTTATACGATCCGGAGACGGAGCGTTATTATTTCCTCGAGGTGAACACGCGGCTGCAGGTGGAGCACGGGGTTACCGAAGAGGTGCTGGGCATCGACCTGGTGGAATGGATGATCCGGGAAGCGGCCGGACAGCCGCCGGAGCTTGCGCAATCGGCCCGTGAGCCGAAGGGCCACAGCCTGCAGGTTCGCCTGTATGCGGAGGACTGCTTGAACGGCTTCCGCCCGGGGGACGGACGGATCGACGACGTGGTTTGGCCGGAGCAGGCGCGAATCGAAACGTGGATTCAAAGCGGCCTTGAGGTGACGACCTTATACGATCCGATGCTGGCCAAAATCATCGTGCACGCGGACACGCGCGAAGCGGCCGTTTCCCGCATGGCCGAAGCGCTGAACAAGCTGCGCATCTACGGAGTGACGACGAACCAGTCCTATATCGAAGCGTTCCTGCACACGGAGGAGTTTAAGGCCGGACGCGTATATACGAGCATGCTGGACGGATTTCATCCGGCGGAGCCTGCGATCGAAGTGCTGGACGGCGGCGTTCAGACCACCGTGCAAGATTTTCCGGGAAGAACCGGCTACTGGGACATCGGCGTTCCGCCTTCCGGTCCGATGGATACCCTCGCTTTTCGCATCGGCAACCGGCTGCTTGGCAACGAGGAAGGGGCCGCAGGCTTGGAAATGACGCTCCACGGCGGCTCGTACCGCTTTCGCGACGAGATGCGGTTCTGCTTGACCGGCGCGGATATGAAGGCGGAGCTGGACGGCGTTCCGGTACCGCTCTATACACCGGTTCAGGCGCAAGCCGGCGCCGTGCTCACGCTGGGCGAAGCGGCCTCCGGCATGCGGACGTACCTGCTGGTGGCCGGCGGGCTGGATATGCCGCTCACGCTCGGCAGCGCCTCCACCTTTACGCTCGGCGGCTTCGGCGGACATACGGGCGGCGCGCTCCGGCCTGGCGCAGTGCTCCGGGTATGCCGGGAATCGGCCGCACCGCTTCCCCCTTTGGAGGCGGAAAACCGTCCGGAGCTGACGGGAGAATGGACGATCGGCGTCATTCCGGGTCCGCACTGCACCGCGGAGTATTTGCTCCCGCAATATCTGGATCAGCTCACCTCTACGGTGTGGGAGGTTCATTTCAACAGCTCGCGAACCGGCGTTCGCTTGATCGGGCCGGCGCCGCTTTGGGCGCGGGAGGATGGCGGCGATGCAAGTCTGCACCCTTCGAACATCCACGACAACGCCTACGCCGTCGGCGCGCTTGACCTGACGGGCGATATGCCGATCCTGCTCGGACCAGACGGACCGAGCCTCGGCGGATTCGTGTGCCCGGTGACGACGGCCACCGCCGAGCTGTGGAAGCTCGGCCAGCTTCGTCCCGGCGACAAGGTGCGCTTCAAGCTGATTACCGTCCAGGAAGCGGAGGAGCTTCGCGCCGCACAGGACGCCTTTTTGCGGGAGCTGGGCAGCGGCGCAGCCCTGCCGGGCCTGCCTGAGGTGTCACGGGGCGACTATGCGCCGCTCCTCGCCTATGAGGCGGAGGGCCGCCGATTCCCGATCGCCGTCCGCTGCTCCGGCGACGAAAATATTTTGGTGGAATACGGGGAGCGGGAGCTCGATCTTCTGTACCGCTTCCAGGTGTATGTGCTGATGCAGGCCATCAAGGAAAGCGGCCGCATCCCCTTTATCGAAATGACGCCGGGTATCCGCTCCCTGCAAATTCATGTGGACCCGTCCCGAATCACGGTGACAGAAGCGGCAGCGCGTGTGATGGACATCGATCTTGCGCTCCCGCCCCTCGACTCAATCGAAGTTCCGTCGCGCATCGTCAAGCTGCCGCTCTCGTGGGACGACCCGGCGACGAGGCTGGCCATTGAGCGGTATCAGCAAAATGTTCGGCCGGACGCTCCGTGGTGTCCGAGCAATCTGGAATTTATCCGGCGAATGAACGGTTTGGATTCCCTAGATGAAGTCGCCGAGGTCGTCTTTGGCGCCTCCTATCTGGTCATGGGACTCGGAGACGTCTATTTGGGCGCCCCGGTCGCCGTTCCTCTGGACCCGCGCCACCGGCTCGTCACGACCAAATACAATCCGGCCCGCACCTGGACGCCGGAGAACGCCGTCGGCATCGGCGGCGCGTACCTTTGCGTGTACGGCATGGAGGGGCCGGGAGGCTACCAGTTCGTAGGGCGCACGGTGCAAATGTGGAATAGACAAGGTCGTAAAACGGCCAATTTCGAGCAAGGAAAGCCGTGGCTGCTGCGCTTTTTTGACCAAATCCGTTTTTACCCGGTTTCCGAGGAAGAGCTGCTTCGCATGCGCGACGATTTTCCGCGCGGGGAGTTCACCGTGGAGATCGAGGAAACGACGTTTAACCTTGGCGAGTATTTGGCCTGGCTCGATGCGATACGGGAGGAAGCGGCGGATTTTCGCTCACGGCAGCAGGCTGCGTTTGCGAAGGAACGGGAGCTTTGGAAGCAGCTTGGCATCGCCGAGCACGTATCCGAACCGGAGAGCGCCGAAGGCGGCGATCAGGCGGAGCTTCCGGAAGGCAGCCTCGGCGTAAACAGCTCCATGTCGGGCAGCATCTGGAAGGTGCTGGTCGAGCCGGGGCAGCAAGTCCGAAAAGGCGAGACTATTATAATAGAAGAAAGTATGAAAATGGAGTTCGCGCAGGCAGCCCCGTTCGACGGCGTGATCGCCTCCGTCTTCGTCGCTTCCGGCGACCAGGTACGGGCGGGAGACTGCATTGCGGCGATTTATCCGCTCGGAAAGGAGGCGGCATCATGAGCGTACATGCGGTTCCGTTCGAACTGACGATCAACCATTTGCGGAAAGGGTATCTCTGCGGCAGCTTTACCCCGGAGGAAGTGATCTCCGCCATCATTGCCCGGGCGGAGCGGGACAAGGCGATGAATATTTGGATTCTGGAGCCGGAGCTCGAACGGATTTCCCCTTACTTGGAGCGCTTGCAAGAGCTTGATCCCGCGGCGCATCCGCTGTGGGGAATCCCGTTTGCAGTCAAGGACAATATCGAGGTGGCCGGTTGGCCGGTAACGGCCGCCTGCCCGGCTTTTGCCTACGTCCCGGAGCGCCATGCGGCAGTCGTGGAGAGGCTGATTGCCGCCGGAGCGATCCCGGTGGGCAAAGCGAATCTCGACCAGTTCGCCACCGGTCTGGTCGGCACGCGCAGCCCCTACGGCGAGACGCGGAACGCGCTGCGCCCGGAGCTGATCAGCGGCGGGTCGAGCTCCGGCTCGGCGGTGGCGGTGGCCCGCGGGCAGGCCGCCTTCGCGCTCGGCACCGATACCGCCGGTTCCGGCCGGGTGCCGGCCGCCTTGAACGGGCTGGTCGGCTACAAGCCGGCGGTGGGCGCCTGGCCTTCGGCGGGCGTCGTGCCGGCCTGCCGAAGCATCGACTGCGTGACCGTGTTCGTCCGGCACGCGGAGGAAGCGGCGGCCGTCGACCGGATCGTCCGCGGGCTGTGCCCGAACGATCCTTACTCCGCGAGCCGCCCGCTGAACCGGCCCGAGCCTCCGGTAGTCTGGCTGCTACCTGAAGGTCCGCTGCCTTTTTTCGGGCCGTTCGCCGCTGAGTATGAAGCGGCCTGGAACCGGACGAAGCAGCGGCTCTTGCGGTCGGGGGCCGCAGTTCGGGAGATCGACATTGCCCCGCTGCAGGAAGCGGCCGCCCTATTGTACGAAGGCCCGCTTGTCGCCGAACGGTGGAGCGATCTTGCCGCGTTTATCGAAGGGCATCCCGGAGCGGCGCTGCCGGTGACGGAAACGATTTTGCGCACGGGAGCGAAAGCGGAGTTTACGGCGGCCGCCCTGTTTCGGGCCCAGCACCGGCTGGCGGAAATCCGGCGTCAGGCGCGCGCCTTGCTCAGCCATGCCGTGCTGCTCCTGCCAACCTGCGCCGGGACATGGACGCGGGAGCAGGTGGCCGCCGACCCGGTGGCAACGAACAGCCGAATGGGGCTGCTGACGAATCACTGCAATTTGCTCGATTTGAGCGCCATTGCGGTTCCGGCGGGACACGCCGCGCCCGGCTTGCCGTTCGGCGTCACTTTGTTTGCACTGCCGGAAGCGGAGGCCGGCCTCATTCCGGCCTCCCGGCATGTGATGTGCCAGCAGGAGACGATCCAGGTCGCCGTATGCGGGCTGCATATGCAGGGGATGCCGTTGGAGCCGCAAATGACCGGGTTTGGCGCCGTTTTTTCGGAAGAAGCGGCGACCGCGCCGAACTACCGGCTGTTTCAGCTTCCTACCGATCCGCCGAAGCCCGGGCTCGTTCGCGTCTCAAGCGGCGGCGCGAAGATCGCGGTTGAGCTGTGGGAGATGCCGCTGGAACAGTTCGGCCGGTTCACCGCCTCCATTCCGGCACCGCTCGGCATCGGCACGATCGAGCTTGCGGACGGACGAACCGCTGCGGGATTCGTATGCGAAGCTTTTGCCGCGGAAGGAGCGGATGATCTGACCGCCTTCGGCGGGTGGAGAAATGCCGTGAAGGCCGCCGCTCGCCCGCTCCCTTAAAGCTGCGCGATCCGCCCGCTCAATAAGACACTGCCCGCCGCCGGTTCACTTTCGGTTCTTCCGCCCCTTTGTGCAGGGAAGCGTGAATCAGGAAGAAGACGAGCGCGATCAGCGAGGCGCAGGCGCCGACCAGCAGCACCGGCGTGACGCCCCAGCGGTCGTACAGGTTGCCGTAGATGGTCGGCCCGGTCATCCGCCCGACATTGCCGAAGCCGCCGGTCAGCCCCATGAAGAACGGCGCCGCCCGTCCCGTGCGCTCCGAGAAAAACGTGGGGATCGCGGGCAAGAGCAGCATTTCGCCGATCGTGCTGATGATCATCCCGACGACAAAGAACGCGTACGACTGATGAAAAAACAGGATGAACCCGATCCCCGCCGTATAACAGAGGGCGCTGGCGACAATCTGGGACACCAAAGATTTGGCAACCGTATGCTTGATCAGCGCGATGACCGGCTGGCCCGCGAAAATGACGATCCCGTTGATCGTCCACAGCAGGCTGTACATCGTCAAGGGATATCCCTCTTCCGTGAGATATGGCGCGATGCCGTTGCTCCACAGTGTGAACGAAACATAATAAAACATCGCCCCCAGGCCGATGAACAGATAGACCCGGAAGTTCGCAAGATTTCGCAGATGGCTTCGGCTGTCATCCGCGTCCGCCAGTGTGCCTCCCGCGCTGGCCGGCGCCTCCGGGACAGGCTGCGCCTTCATGAAGAAAAACAGAAAGACAGCGAACAGAAGCGTCGTCAGAGAGGTAACGGCATAGGTCAGCGGAAATGAGACGGAGGCAATCAGCCCCCCTGCCGCCGCACCGATGGCGAGTCCCGTGTTGTTGCCGACATAGATGGCGTTGTAGAGCTTTCTCCGATGCTCCTTCCAGCGGAAGCCGACATATGCATTAATAGAAGGAATGGCGATGCCGTTCATGAAGCCGTAGGCGCAGATGACGCCGACATACGTCCAGTAATGGTCGATCGCCACGACGGAGGCCAGTCCCGCAGCAGACAGCGCCATGGAGCCGACGATCAGCGTTTTCGGGCCAAGCCGGTGATAGAGAGAGCCGCCGACGATTTCGCCCAAAATGCCGGCGAGCGCCTGGAACAGCAGCACCATGCCCGCCTCCCCATAGGAGCGGCCAAGCTGTTCGTGCACGTACAAGGTGGTCAGCGGCCACAAAATCGCTTTCCCCGTCGCATTCATAAAGCTTGCGGCCATAAAATAGAGCGCATCCGCCGGATACGCCTTATAGAAGGTCATCCATCTTTTTACCATGGGATTCATGTTTGAAATTCCACCTTTATGTTTGGTCCCGACCGGGGCGAACGTTCGCGCTCACCTCCTCTTGGGATCCAGCGCATCGCGGATGCCGTCGCCGACGAAGTTGATGACGAGCACGGTAATGACGATCATCAGGCCGGAAGGAATCCACAGCCACGGCTCGCTCTGCAGCGTCGTGATCGATTGGGCGGCGGTCAGCATGTTGCCCCAGCTCGCGGTCGGCGGCTGCACCCCCATCCCCAGAAAGCTAAGCGACGATTCGGACAAGATCGCCGTCGCCGCACCGAAGGTAGCATTGACGAGCAGCGGCCCCATCGCATTCGGCATGATCTCCTGAAAAATGATCTGTCTCTTGCTGAGACCGAGCGCCTGAGCCGCTTTGACATACTCCGTCTGCTTGATCGACAGTACGCTGCCCCGGACAAGGCGGGCAACGGCTGGCCAACCGAGTAGCCCGAGCACGAGCACGATATTGAACAGGCCGGGGCCGATAATCGTCACCAGGACGAGAATGACCATCAGGTAAGGAAAGGACATGAAAATGTCCATAATGCGGTTGATAATCATATCCACCTTGCCGCCGTAGTAGCCGGCGACCGCGCCGACGACCGTTCCGATCGCGACATAGATAGCGACCGAGCCGAGGCCGATGGATAACGACACGCGGGAGGCGTAGATGAGCCGGCTGAGCACATCCCGTCCGACCTGATCCGTTCCCAGCCAATGCTGAGCCGAAGGCGGGGCGCTGAATTCGTCCTGAATCATATTCGGATCGTAAGGCGCCAGCAGCGGCGCGAACGCCGCCATCAGAATCAGCAGGACGAACAGGACGAGGCCCGCTACGGCCAGCTTGTGCTTCATGAACTGTTTGGCTACAGCCTTCAGGTAGCTCTCGTGCCGGTTGTCTTCGTGACCCGCCATTTCTTCCCGAATGGGAATGTTGTTGTCTACCCGTTCTTTCCAGGATACGGTACGCATAGCAACACCTTCTTCATCATTGTACTTGATGCTTAATTGTACTTGATGCGCGGATCGACGAATGCGTACATCAGATCCGCCCACAGATTGGAGATCAGCACCGCCACGGCGGCGACCAGGTTGATGCCCATCAGCACCGGATAGTCTCTCGACAAAATCGCCTGAATGGTCAGTTGGCCCATGCCGGACCACTGAAAGACAGTCTCCGTGACGACCGCTCCCCCGATCAGCATCGGAATGTCCATGCCCGCTACCGTAATGATCGGAATGAGGGCATTTTTCAAGGTGTGCTTGTTGATCACCTTCCATTCCGGCAGCCCCTTCGCTCTCGCCGTCCGCAGGTAGTCCTGGTTCAGCACTTCAATGACGCTCGAGCGGACGTAGCGCACCATGCCTCCGGCAATGGAAGCGCCCAGCGTGAAGGCCGGCAGCACCAGATGCTTGAGCGTATCGAGAAAATCCCCTTCCCGGCCGATCGTATTCATTCCGCCTGTCGGCAGGACGCCAAGCGTTACGCCGAACAAATAGATGACGCCGAGCCCCAGGAAAAAGCCGGGAACCGACACGCCGAGGAAGGAGCCGGTCGACACGACGTAGTCAAGCCAGGAATACTGCCTGATCGCGCTGATGATGCCAAGAGGAATGGCGATCAGATAGGCGATGATCAGGGCAGTTCCCATCAGCAGCAGCGTCGCTCCCAGACGCTCGGCCAGCATCTGGGACACCGGCTGGAACGAATTGAAGGAGATGCCCAAATTGCCTGTGAGCAGCTGGCCGAGCCATTTCACATATTGCAGCAGCAGCGGATCGTTCAAGCCGAGCGCCTCCCTGCGCTGCAGCTTATCCGCCTCCGACAAATCCGGGTTCGCATACAAATCGGCCGGATCGCCCGGGGCCAAATAAATAATGAAGAAATTCAAAAAGGTTACGCCGATTAACACAGGTACGGCAATAAGCAGCCGGCGCATCGTATAGGAAAACATCCCCATCCACTCCCAACGTCGAATTGTTCCTTAGCGTCAGCTTTTCCATCGAGATTTCTCAAGAAAGCGGATAATGGCAGGCAACAAGACGCTGCCCCCCTTGAAGCGCAGGCTCCTCCTCCCGGCAGCGGGGCTGGGCCAGCGGACAGCGGTTGTGAAACCGGCAGCCGGCCGGCGGGGACGCCGGGTTGGGCACATCGCCCGACAGGATGATCCGCTCCTTCGAGCGTCTCCACGGATTCGGCGTCGGATAGGCGTCGAGCAGCGCTTTCGTATAGGGGTGCCGGGGCGACCGGTAGATGTCCTCCGTTCTCGCCAGCTCGACGATTTTGCCCAAATACATGACGGCGATCCGGTCGCTCATGAACTTGACGGCGCCGAGCCCGTGCGCGATGAACAGATACGTCAGCTGAAAATTGTTCTGCAGCGATTTCAGCAGATTCAAAATTTGCGCCTGGATCGAGACGTCCAGCGCCGAGACCGGCTCGTCGCAGACGATAAGCTTCGGCTGCAATATGACCGCCCGGGCAATGCCGATCCGCTGCCGCTGGCCGCCGGAAAATTCGTGAGGAAATTTATACAAGGCGTGGCGGGACAAGCCGACGATCTCCAGCAGCTCGGTCGCCTTCTTCAGCGCCTCCGCCTGCGTCATATCCGTATGCACCATAAGCGGCTTGGTCAGCAGCTCCCCTACCCGCTTCCGCGGATTGAGCGAGGAATACGGGTCCTGAAAAATCATTTGCAGATCGGAGCGCACTTTCCGCATATCCCTCTCGGACAACTGGTGCACGTTATGATTTTTATAATAAACGGAGCCCTCCGACAGCTCCTCCAGCCGGACGATGCTGCGGCCCAAGGTCGATTTGCCGCAGCCGGATTCGCCGACGACGCCGAGCGTCTCGCCCGGAAACACCATCAGGTCGACGCCGTCCACCGCCTTTACATGACCGGCCGTTTTGTAGAAGATGCCTTTTTTGATCGGATAATATTTTTTCACCCGCTCCAGCCGCAGAATCGGGTCTGTGCTTACTTGGGCTTTGTGCAAAACAGCGCTCATACGGTTTCCTCCATCGTCTCAGTGTAGGGCATAGGAGCTCAGCTCCGACAAGTGCTTCTCGTCCTCCACCAGCCAGCAGCGGACCAGATGTCCGTTCTCTGTCTGGAACAAGGGAGGGCACTCCCTGCGGCATTTGTCTGCGGCCAGGGCGCAGCGGTCCTGGAAGCGGCAGCCTTTGGGCATCTGGGTGATCGACGGCACACTGCCGGGAATGCTGCTCAGCTTCTCGGACGGGTTATCCAGGTGCGGGATGGACGACAGCAGCCCCTGGGTATACGGATGCCGCGCCGCCTCGAACAGCGTGTATACGTCGGTCTCCTCCACCACTTGACCGGCATACATGACGAGCACCCGGTCGGCCATTTCGGCGACGACGCCCAGATCGTGGGTGATCAGCATGATGGAGGTGCGGAATTCCTCCTTCAGCTCTTTGATCAAGGCGAGAATCTGCGCCTGGATCGTCACATCGAGCGCCGTCGTCGGCTCGTCGGCAATGAGCAGCTTCGGCCTGCAGGCCAGCGCCATCGCAATCATGACGCGCTGCCGCATGCCGCCGGAGAGCGAATGCGGATACTGCTTCGCGATCGCCTCCGCGCGGGCGATGCCGACCCGCTTCAGCAGATAGACCGCCCGCTCTCTCGCCTCGCCCGGGCTCGCATCCTCGTGCTGCAGAATCGTCTCCGTCAGCTGGTTCCCGATCGTCAGCACCGGATTCAGCGACGACATCGGATCCTGAAAGATCATCGAGATCTCTTTGCCCCGGATCCGCCGCAGCTGCTCCGCATTCAGCCGGGTCAGCTCCCTATTTTCGAAGGTGATTTTGCCGGATTTGATATAGCCGTTCTTCCCCAGCAGATTCAAAATGGACAGCGAGGTCACGCTCTTGCCGCAGCCGGATTCGCCGACGACGGCGACCGTCTCTCCATGGCCGATGCGAAACGATACTTCTTCCACGGACGTCACTTCGCCCTGCTCGGTCCGGAATGCGGTCTGCAAACGATCCACTTCCAACAATGGTTTCATGATCTGCACTCCTCCTTGGCGCCTGCGCCTGCCGAAAAATACATAGAGCCGCCTTCTCCTGCTGCAAGAGAAAGCGGCTCCGTTGCCGAATCCGGTCTGGCTCCATTGACAAACCGGAATATAGTATTGGATTGGATCGAGAATGCCTTCACCGGGAAGGTCTCGACCGGAAGTTTAATGTCACAAATCATAACACCAACCTATTCGATCGTCAATATTTTTTTTGCAAAAAGGAGTTGACTGATTCGATTTCACGTAACATGATATATAACATAACATTCGTAATCGCTGCTTGGACGCTGCACAGGGGGATCGGGCAGTCAAAATCCACATTCGTAAGGTGTTGGTGCCAATGAAATCTGTACTGGTGTATTTCCCGGATACTGCATATCAGCCTACGGACAGTACCATCGGCAAGCTGAATGCCATCGGCCTCGACGTATTGTCCGTGTTCATGGCCAAGGATCTTCCCAAGCAGGACAGCGGCCTGGACGGGGTCATTCTCTGTTCGACCGAACGGGAGCTTAACCTGCGGCTCGCTCTGCTATCCGCCAGCTACTCCCTGCCTCTGTGGTGGTGGTGTCAAAACCCCCATTTTCACGCCGGCATCCAGCATCAGATCGAGGGCGTCCTTACGGACGGCATGAGCCCGGCGGAGCTGCAGTGGGCGCTTGTCGTCGGCTTCAACAATTACGAGAACCGGGTGTCGGTGCTGCGGCAGGTGAAGCAGCTGCAGGAGAAGCTGGAGGAACGCAAGCTGATCGAGCGGGCCAAAGGCATCCTCGTCCGCACGACGGGAATGTCGGAAGAGGAAGCGTTCCAGTATTTGCGCAGCAAAGCGATGAAAGAGCGCAAGAAAATGGCCGCCATCAGCGGCTCCATCGTCGATCTGTACGGCCCCTTGATGGATCGCCGGCCGGCCAGCGATTAAGGCGTCCCCGCCATTCCGCCGTCCCTTGTCCGTTACCCCCGACGGCGTTCTCTCGCATCCCGACGGCGTGCTCACGTATGAAGCGGCATTTCCAAGCGGTCTGCGATGTCACCGAAGCAGCGGCAAATTTTTAGGTTGACGAGTGCGTTGGCTGCATGTTACAGTATGTGACATAAACAAGCGAATATCGAATTCCGGTTTGTCAATGGCGCCAAACCCGTGAATCGGCAATGAAGCCGTCTTTTCCTGTCCATACAGCGAGAAGACGGCTTTCTGTATTTTTATCCTATTCATCCAAAGGAGTGGTTCTTATGTATCGTCCATTAATCGAAAAAGGGGTGCCGCTGTTCTCCGGCATCCGCACCTTCATGCATCTCCCGTATGTGAAAGAGCTGGACAACGTCGATTACGCGGTCATCGGCGTGCCGTTCGACACCGGCGTCAGCTATGCCGTCGGCACCCGCTTCGGCCCGGCGTCCATCCGCGAAATGTCCCAGCGAATACGCCCGATCAGCACGGCGATGAACATCGATACGTCGGAGTACTTGTCCGGCATCGATTACGGCGACCTGAAGGTGCATCCCGGGTACATCGACTACTCCTACGAGGCCATCGAGGAGCAGCTGAATCCGATCTTCGCCAAAGGCATCGTGCCGATTATGCTCGGCGGCGACCATTCTATCTCTTATCCGCATGTGAAGGCGGCCGCCAACACGTACGGTCCCGTCAGCCTCGTTCATTTTGACTCCCACACCGATACCGGCAAAAGCATGGACGAGCGCAAAAAGCATTCCCACGGCACGATGTTCCGGTATGCGGCCGAGGAAGGGCTGATCAACGCCGCAACTTCGATTCAGATCGGCATGAGGGGCACTCCCTTCGCCCTGAACGCGCTCGACGAGTCCAGAGCGCTCGGGTATGAGGTGCTGTCCACCGACGATGCGAAAAAGCTGTCCATCCCGGAGTTGTGCGAACGAATCAAGCAGCGCGTCGGCGATAATCCGGTGTTCCTCACCTTCGACATCGATTTCCTCGATCCCGTCTTCGCTCCCGGCACCGGCACGCCCGAGGTCGGCGGCTTCACGACCTACGAGGCGCAGCAAATGCTGCGGGGGCTGGCCGGACTTAATCTGATCGGCTTCGACCTGGTGGAGGTGCTGCCCGACCGCGATTTGACCAAGGTCACCTCCTTGAATGCGGCCAACATCGTCTTCGAATTCATCACGCTGCTCGCGCTGAACCGGCGCAGCCGCAAGGAAGCGGAATCGGCCGTTCTCGGCTAAGCCTGCTCATCCTGACTCATTCGCGACATCAACCTAACGAGGGGGCACAAGCATGAATCGATCGACCCGAAGACCACTTGCCGCCATCGTGCTGGCCGGCATCCTGGCTTTGGCTGCGGCATGCAGCCAAAGCCCTGCCGGAGGTGCGGGCAATTCCCCGGGAGCTGCTCCCGAATCGGCAGCCCCGTCCCAGCATCCGAACCGGATCACGATCGGCATGACCAACCCGCCGCTCATGTTCAACCCGGTCGACACTGACGCCTCCGGCTCCAATGCCGCCGTCTTCGTCAACCGTTATTTGTTCGATACGCTGTTCAAGATGACAGCCCCCCTGGAATTCAAGCTGCAGCTCGCGGAATCGTTCGAGCAGAAGGACGACCGCACCTACGTGGTGAAGCTGAACAAGGACGCTCAGTGGACGGACGGCAAGCCGGTCACCGCCTACGACTTCGAATTTACCGCCAACCTGGTGGCCAACCCGAAGACGCTGTCCACCGTTCGCGCCAATATCGCCTTCCTGGAAGGGCTGAACGACAAGAGCCGGCTGCCCGAAGGCGTCAGCAAGCTGAGCGGCGTGAAGGTGATCGACGATAAAACGTTCGAGCTCGTAACCGCGAGTCCGGTCGATCCGAATCTGATCCAGGAGCGGCTGAGCGAATTTCACATTCTGCCGAAGCATGTGCTGGAGAATGCCGACCCCGCGAGTCTCAACAGCCATGCGTTCTGGAAAAATCCTGCCGTCACCAGCGGACCTTATGTCTTCGGCAAATTCGACAACAACGTTGTCCAGCTGACGGCCAACCCCAATTATTACCGCGGGGCTCCCTCAATTCAGGAGGTCGTCGTCAAAGTGATGCCGGCCGCCAATATGGTCGCCCAGCTGCAATCGCAGGAGATCGACATGAACGCCGGACAAGGGCCGGGCAATATCCCGCCGAAGGAATGGGAAACGATCAAGAAGATGGGCCATATCCAGACGATGGAGGAGCCGACGCGCCGGTATAATTCGATCGAGATCAACACGACGCGCATTCCGGACAAGAAGGTGCGTCAGGCGATGGCTTACGCGATCAATCGCGAGGCGATCGTGAACCAGCTGATGAAGGGCATCGGCGAAATTCAGGACGGGCCTTATTCCAACAGCCATCCTTACCATGACAAGGATATTTTGAAGTATGACTACGATCCGGAGAAAGCGAAGCAGCTGCTTCAGGAAGCCGGCTGGGATTCGAGCAGGGTGCTGGAGTTCATCGTGCCGACGGGAGACGCCGTGCGGGAGATGGCGGGCAACATCGTTCAGCAAAATCTCGAAGCGGTCGGCGTCAAGGTGAAGCAGGTCAACTTCGATTTTGCCACGGCGGTTCAGCGGGCGGTCAAAGGCGAATTCGACCTGTTCATCTCCAGCTTCGGCTCCTTGGTCGATCCCGACGGCCCGAGCAATACGTACAAATCCACCGCAGCGCTGAACGATATGCGCTACAACAATCCGCGCGTCGACGAGCTGTTCGCCCTCGGCATGAAGGAGACGGACAAGGAGAAGCGGTTCGCGATCTACAAGGAGCTGCAAAACCTCATTCAGGAGGACGTTCCGCTCATTACGATCTATTCGGAGAAAAATTTGATCGCCCTGAACAAGGCGATCGAAGGACGCGGCGGCACGATCTACGGCATGCATTACGATGTGCATGAGTGGTCGATCCGGTAAATCCGTCCCGCGAAGCAGGCTGGCCCGTACGAGGCCAGCCTGTTTGCATCCGGCTTTAAGCATGAATTTTTCGTGCTTATCCCCAGCAAAAAATCGGCGCAGCGCCAAAATAAGACCGATCGTGCTTGTCTCGATGAAATCGATCCATCCCAGTTGCGGGCAGCTCGAATATGGTGGCTTTTCGCTCTTATTTTCGCACATGGGGCGTTCCTACGGATCGTTCCGCTTCTTGGACTCCACGAGCTTCGTAAGCTGCTCGTCGGCTTCGCGGAGCGCCGTATTGATATCCTTTTCTTTCTTCAGCACAAGGTCGAAGGCGTCCAGCACAATTTTGTTGGTGTCGCTTCCCTGGTATTTGGAGATGCTTGGGACGGAGGGCTTCAGCTTCACCATGCTGGTCAGATTCAGCGTCTTGCCGGCAAATTCCGGGATTCCTCTGCCATATTCCTGCTTGACGATTTCGCTCGCGAGCACCGACATTTTGGCGTTCCGGGCAAGCTCCAGCTGGACTTCGTCCGACAACACGGTCTCGATGACCTGAAAGGCCGCATCCTTCACCTGGCTTTGCTCGGTGATGGACATATTCGGCGTATCGACATTCGTGCTGTAGCCCATATTGTTCTTGTGCTGCGGGTAGGTGACCACGTCCCAGCTCATCTCCTTGGCCTGGCGCAATGCCAGCAGCGTCGAGCTCGAGCCTGCGAGCATCGCCAGCTCTCCCTTCAGGAACGCTTCCTGATTGGGCGCAAACGACATCGTGTCGTAAGGCGGATCCGCATTGCCCGGATAGTTGTAAATGCGGTTCCACAGCTCGAAGGCTTCTTTCCAAGGGTCCGTGGTCAAGGTCGATCGGTGGCCGTTATTTTTATCCAGCTGATAAAGCACGATCTGATTGATCATCCGGTTGACGTTATCCGGATAAAAGCCGCGGTACTGAACGCCGTCGCTCATCCGCGTCATCTGCCGGCCCAGCTCCCCCGCCTCTTCCCATGTCATGCCGTCCTGCGGATAGGAGACCCCGAATTTGTCGAACAGCGATTTGTTGTAAAACAGGCCGAACGTGTTGTTGAACGCGGGCAGTCCGCCCAAATAGTCCGTATCCGCGTTCACTTTAATATAGCTGAGCGTCTCCGGGATGATCCGGTTCAGGTCAAACTGATGCTTCTGAATGAGCGGCTCCATGTTCGACAGAAGCCGAAGCTCCTTCAATTGCTTGAGGGTTCCGCCGTATCCGACGATCATGTCCGGAATGTCGCCGGCCGCCACCAGTTCCGCAATGCCGAAGCCTTTTTCCGAGGTGTTGATGTATTGAACGGCAATGTGGGGATACTTCCTCGCCAACGGCTCCTGCACGTACTTCTGGAATTCCGCGTCGGTAAAAATCCCTCTGCTCGTCGCAAACTTTACGGTGACCGGCTCCGTGCCGATCGCGGCCGCTGTCTCGCTTTCCTGCGCCGCCAAAGGCACGTCTCCGCCCGCGCCGGTGCACCCGGCCAACAGCAGCGCCGCGCAAAGACTGACGATGCCGTTTCGTCTTCCATTCATAGGACAGCCAAGCCCCCTTGCCGTTATTTTTTCTGGCTAAGCCGGTCTTGAATCAGCCTGTTCATCTCTTCGTCCGCTTCGCGAAGCGCTGTGTTGAGGTCCTTCTCGTCGACGATATAGGCGTTGAACGCCTTGGCCAAAATTTTATCGACCTCCCCGTCCGGCAAGTACTGAAACGGCGTCATGACGGCAAACTTCAGCCGGGTCATCGCGGACAAGTTTTTGCCCTCGAATTCCGCGAGCCCTTTGGCGAACTCGCCCTTCAGCCGCTCGTCCTTCAGTACCGTCATCCGGCCGCTGCGCATCAGATCGGTCTGCACCTCATCAGATAGCAGGGTGTCCAGCACGAGGAAGGCCGCATCCTTCACCCCGCTCTGCTCCGTAATCGACAATATCGGCGAATCCAGCCGCTGACCGATTCCGGGAGCTTTCCGGTGCTGCGGATAGGTGACCATATCCCAGTTCAGGCCTTCCGTCTTCTTCAGCGTGTTCAGCAGGTTGCTGTGGCTGGCGATCATCGCCAGCGTTCCTCCGGCGAAGGCGGCCTGGTTCTTCCCGGCGTTCGGCACCTTGAAGTCGCCTTCGGTCAGCCCCGGCATTTTGAACAGGGAGCCCCAAATTTCGAAAGCCTCTCTCCACGGCTCGGTATTCACCAGCGACCGGTTGGCCGTAAAATCGGCGAAAGGAATCGACAGCTGCTGCTGAATCCGGCCGATCCCGTCCGGAAAGACGCCCCGGTACATAACGCCGTTATCCATCCGGTTCAGCTGCCTGGCGAGGCCCGCTACCTCGTCCCAGAACATCCCGTCCTTCGGGTACGGCACGCCGAATTTATCGAAGAGGTCTTTGTTGTAAAAGAGCGCGAACGTGTTCGTGTAAGCCGGAAGCCCCGTCAAAAACGGCTGTCCGCCGGCAATCTTCAGCGTCTCCAGCGCCTCGTCGGAAAAGCGCCCCGTGTCGAAGCCGTATTTCTTGATCAAAGGCTCGATGTTGTACAGCATGTTGTATTCGGATAGCGCGTTGCCCATCGGACCGGGGTAGCTGGCATAAATATCGGGAATTTCGCCGGCCGAGATCAGCTCCTGGATTTTCTGCCCGCCCGCATTGATCCGTTCCACGGTAATGTGCGGATACTTCTTCTTGACCGGCTCGGCAAGGAATCGCGCAAACTCCTCATCCGAAAACATCCCGGTGCCGGCAAAAATTTTGACGGTGACGGGATCGCCGCCGAGCTGCGGCTCTCCTTCTGCGTTCGCGGCGTCCCCCTGCGCTTCGGGTCCGGCATTGCAGCTTGATAACACGATGGCAAAGCACGCGAGCAAGGCGGATAAAGAGTGTTTGTTCATCCTACTTCCCCCTCAATGCTTGATCGATAACCCGGGTTATTCGACGTCCTGTCCCTGTTCGTACGATTCGCTTAACTTAGAGGCATGACCTCCTTCCACCATGCTAAGAAAGCGCATACATTTTGCGAAATAAAGCTGTCTCCCCTCGCTAGCTTTTGGCGCTCCGGCCCGCTCCGCCGTGATCGCTCGCCCGTCTCGGCGGAAGCGGGCTCCTACCTCACTATAGCATGGGAAAAGTTGTGGTTAATTACGATTGACCTTGCTTTTTTTACGATTTCGTTATCGGATGGGCGGTCTGGGCAAGCATCAGGGCCTTCACTCCCTCTCCCCCGGAATCTTCGCAATCTTTTTTGCAGACATTTCCAGAACCGACTATCCGCTTCGTGACAAGCCTTCGGGACCGCCGCACACCTTCGCTCAATGACCTTCGGGGTACGCCGCACCTCTCCACTCAATCGCCTTCGTGGAGCACCGCACATCTCCACTCAATGACCTTCGGGCAGGGCCGCGCATCTCCACTCAATCGCCTTCGGGCAGGGCCGATCTACATCTCCACTCAATCGCCTTCGGGAAGGGCCGCCTCGAAGACGAGAATGCGCAATGGCGCATCCGTATGATTTTCCAGTCCGTGACTCCAGCCGGGCTTATTGAGCAGCACGTCTCCCGGACCGACCTCGCGCACTTCCCCGTTGACTGTCATCCGGCCGCGTCCTTCCATGATCACGTAAATCTCCTCGTCCTGGCCGTGCCGATGATAGCCGATGGACGCTTGAGGCGGAATTTCCGTGTAATAGAAAAATCTCAGGGCCGAATCGAAGTCGGCGTTTTCGAACAGTTTTACATTTTTGACTTGGCCGTTCCCCTTGTGGCTGCTGCCATATGTATACTCGGCGTTCAAATAGTTGCGAACGATCATGAGGGTTTCCTCCTTCTTTGGATTCAGATGCAGACATCGAGGGCGCCGCCGCCCGGGCGCTAACAGCCTGCCCCTCAAAAAACGCGGCGTTGGTGTGGGCATATTCGATAGCAAGGAGGCTAAAGGACATGTACGCTCTTATTTGCCCGAAAAGGCACCGTTTTAATTTGCAACGGACATGAGAACCGTTATCGGCCCGAAAAAGCCGAATACGTGCATATCCATGCCAAATAAGGTCTGATATGTCCGTTGCATTTTAAAAACGGTTGATTTCATCGAAATAACGGCGCCAGGGTCCGTTAGGATCGGCTTTACGATTTTCCCGGATCGTCCTGCCAGCGTCCGCCTCCCGTTATCGTTCAGGCAATGCAAATACCGCTGCCGCGCCAGCGGTATTGATTAGACCGCTCAGCCGAGCTTCGTCAGTCCGAGCCTCCAGGTGACGTCGCTGTAAGACGAGGCCGCCCCCGCGTTTTCCTCCACGATCCGGCCGCGGAGGACTCCATCGGCGCCTGCCGCGACCTCCGCGCGCTGCCAGAGGCAGCGTCCCTGCTCGTAATCGTACGTCTCCCCGTCGTCGTCGTACAGCAAGCCGCGGCCCGGCGCCTGGCCAAAATGAAGCCATTCCAGCGGAGTCCGCTCCCCCGCCTTCGGCGCATGCGGCCTTGCCGGCATTGTCGGGATGACCGCCCCCTCGCGGACAAAGAGCGGAATCCGCTCCATCGGCGCCTCCACGCGGACGATGCGCCCTCCCTCGTAGCGCACGCCGGTTTCCAGGCCGTACCACGCGCCCGGCGGCAGCAGCACGTCCCGCTCCCGCTCGCCCGCGAACACGGGAGCGACCAGCAGATCGTCGCCCATCAGGAATTGGTCGTCCCATTCCCTCGTCTTCCGCTTCCCGTAGGCGGCGTCCGTCGTATTCAGCACTTCCTCGGCCTCCGGGCCCATCGCCGCCGCGGCGCGATTTTGCTCCGCGCCCCTCGAGGCCGAAACGGCGCGGTACTGCTCCGGGCCCTTCGCCGACGCTGCGGCGCGGTACTGCTCCGCGCTGTCAAAGGCCAGCGGCATCGCCCGGAACGGCGGCAGCCCTTCGAAGCGGTACCGCGCGAACGCCGTATACAGGTAGGGCAGCAGCCTCATGCGCAGCTCGATATAATGTCGAATGACCGGCTCGGCCTCCGGGAATGACCACGGCTTCGTGCCGTCGCCCCACGCATTGAGCATCGCCATCGGGGAGAAGCATACCGCCTGCATTCGGCGTATCCATTCCTCGCCGCTGCCGGCTTTGCGCACCTCCGGCGTCCACAAGAGGCCGCCGAAGGAGGCATTGCACAGCGCCCGCACGAACTGCTTATGGTCGTACAAATCCGAATAGAGCACATACGGCATCGTCGAAGCGGCTGCGTTCGAGGCGCGCACCAGACCGTACGTCCTTCGGTTATGCTTCCGGTACAGATCTGTCGTCATTTTCTGAAACAGCAGCCCGTACATTTGGCGCATCTGCTCGCCGTCGCTGCCGGAAGGGAAGCTGGCATGGGCCGGGAACATCCACGAATGGTTCGTCAGCTCGCTGCCGTCGCACTCGTCGAGCTTGTAGCCGGATACGCCGATATCGACATGCTTCTCCTCATGCTGGCGGACATACAGCGCCTGCGCGGCCTCGAGCGTGTAATCCGGCGCCAAGCCTCCCCACACAGTATGGCTTCCCGAGAGCGGCTTGAGCGGCTCGTAGATGGCCGCGTCCGGAGAGACGTAGGGATGCTCCCACAGATTGACGCGGAACCCCTGCTCCGCCAGCTCGCGCACGAACCCGGCCGGGTCGGGGAATCGTTCCCCGTCCCACTCGTAAGTGACGGGATAGCTTCGGCTGTGCCAACCCGGCTCAAGGCCGATCACGTCGCAAGGAATGCCGCGCTCGCGGAATTCCCGCGCCTCCGCAATCGTCTCCTTATCCGTGTACAGCTTCGGAACGCGATGCCAGAAGCCGAGGCCCCATTTGGGCGGCAGGACGCCCCCGCCGCAGAACAGATTGTACCGGCTCACCGCCTTCGCTGCCGAAGGGCCGCCGAAGACATAGACGTTCGCCCCTTCCTCCGGCAGCCGCACCTCGATCCGGCCCGACAGCGGCGTTGCCGTCCAGCCCGAATCCGTATTGCGGTCGAGCGCCGCCTCAGGCCGGGTGTCCTCCAGGCGCACCGTCGAGCCGCAGTGAACGCTCACGATGCGCGACGTGTCGATCAGCACGCCGTAGCCCCGGTCCGTCACAAAGAACGGCACCGGCGCATGGGTTTCTCCCGTATCCTGCTTCGGATCGCTGTTAACCCGCAGAAACCTCGTTCGTCCCCGCTGATTCATGCGCATGAACTGCAGCCCGAGGCCGTACACGGCCTCCTGCTCTGTCAGCGGGAAAGAAAGCACCAGCATGGCGCCGACGCGCTCCACGCGCACCTCTTCCTCCAGGCGAAGCGGCAGCTCCGCCTCGCCGAGCCGCTGCAGCGCCTCATGCCTCGGTTCCTGCCTCATCCATGCAAGCGGCGATAATGCCGAAGGCTGCCCGACGGGCGCATGCCACACTCCCGCCGCCTGCCGCTGCCAATTCAAGCCGTTCATGGCGTCACCCCACCCTTTTGCGGTTTGCCTTGCGTTCTTTCCGTCATACTGGGCAAAATCACATCGACCTGCCGCCCCTGCTCGTTCGACAGCTTGGCATAGTGCACAAGAGCCTGCGTGCGCAAGTAATCGCTTCCACTCGATTCGGGCTCCCGCCGCTCTGCAAGCGAAGCGACAAATTCGGCCAGGGCATCCGGCGCCTCAACGGAGCTGTGATCGTCGTAGACCTCCGTCCGGCCGCCGCGGTGCCAATGAATCGCCTGGTCGATCAGCTCCAGGGCGCCCTCGCTCCCCTCGATCCGCAGCTGTCCGCACCAGGGCGTCGGTCTGCAGCGGGAAGCGATCGTGCCGGAATACGCCGCGCGAATGCCGCCCTCGAGCTCCATCCAGGCGTCCGCGCTGAGCACGGCGCCCGGCTCCTCCCAGCCGTTCAGCGGACTGTACAGCCGGGCAGTCACCCTAGTCCCCTCGGCGCCGGCCAAATAGCGGATCAGGTCGAAGTGATGGACACCGATATCGTCCAGCAGGCTGACCGTGTAGCGGCGCTGCACCTGATGGTAGCGGTGAAACCGGACCTCGATCGACGCCGTCCTGCCGATCGCGCCTTCGTCCAGCAGCCGCTTCAATCGGCGGATGTAGGGAAACCGGCGGTAATTCTCGGCGATCATGAACGGAATGCCCTCCCGCGCCGCCCGCTGCACGACCTGCACCGATTCCCCGTAATCGAAGGAGATCGGCTTCTCGCACAGCACCGGCAGCCTTCGGTCGAAAGCCGCTTGGTTGATCGCTGTATGCGCCTGCGGCGGCGTCACGTTGACCAGAAAATCCGCCTCCTCCTTATCCAGCGCTTCCTCCAGCGACGTGTAAAAAGGGCACGGATCGCCCTCCAGCTTCGCCTTCATCGAAACGTCCGTTTCCACAACAGCCGCCAGCAGCCCGCGCGATTTCAACCGCTTGTACCAGCCATAGCCCGCAGCGCCGAGCCCGACCAATATCGCTTTCAACGTACGATCCTCTCCTCTCTCATTCCGGCGCGATCGGGATGACCATATTCCACGTGTTCGATGCGTTGCGGAAGCCGCCCGAGCCGTCCGCCGTCGCGGCGAACAGATGAGTCGGCCGGCCGTTCTGAAACAGCAGGAAGGGCCGCTCCAGATTGCCCATCAGCTGCACCTCGCCGTCGTCCCAGGTCACCCGGCGGGAGTACGCCTTCGGCTGCTCGAACAAGCGCCAGCTTCGGCCGTCGGCGGAACAGGCGTGAATGCCGGCATGCTTCTCGCCGCACAGCGTTCCTTCCATATCCTTGGCGATCAGCTCGTACCCATATTCCGTTTTCCAAATGAACGGGTCCTCAATGTGAAAACGCTCCGGAGGAAACACCGGCTCGTCGCTCAGCACCCGATAAGGTCCTTCGAAGCTGTCCGCCCCCGCGACCCCGATCGTCATCTGCCCGTGCGTATGTCCCTCGTATTTTCGCGCTTTATATATCAGCAGAATGGAGCCGTCTTCATGCACGCAAGGCGCGGGATTGGAGGTCAGGAAGCTGTCGAACTTCCCCGGCCGCGTCGGCAGGATCGGCGCGTCACTGCGCTCCCACGGTCCGAACACGCTGCGCGAGGTGGCGATGCCGACCCTTTTGTTCGCCCGGGCCGCGATGCAGCGGGGATCATCCAGCCCGTAGGCTTCACCCGGCTGCACATCGGCGAAGGGGTGCGTCGAGCCCATATAATAGAGCACATAGGTGCCGCCGATTTTTTTGATATGCGGATTATGGGTGCTGCGCCCGTCCCAATACTCGGCTCCCCTTGCCGGTAAAACAACCTCCTGGAACTCGTACGGCCCTTCCGGCGTATCGGCGGCAGCGCGGACGATTTCCGACGCCACCAGCCAGCCGGGATGCATCGGCAGCCATTTCGGCCAGCGCGAGGCAAACATATGAAAGCGTCCGTCCTCTCCCTGAACGACCGATCCGCACCACACCCAATATCCTTCCATGCGAAACCCGCCGTTTCTGGGAGCGGGCAGCAAGCGATCCGCCAAGCTTCTTGCCATGAGCGCGAGCCCTCCTTATGACCAGGTATGCTTTCTTCCCCGCAGAGACCTGTATTTGTCGCCACGTCTCCCGGACGTGCGCACTTCCACTTATTGTAGTACGATAATCGCCCAAAGGGGATGGATAAAGTTATAAAAGATTTGTATTATATTAACTCAACTTTCGCAGCATGAAATCGGCAAACAAGCCTTGATGTAGCTGGGCAAAGCAGCAATCCATTGCTGGAGTTGACGTTGAATCAGAGTCGAAAGCTTTTTTCCTGCTTTC
>Ga0207865_100576_pt1 | contig 38324 bp, 28 predicted proteins | sample HigsolmetaAR204D_FD_184836 | JGI IMG/M metagenome (GOLD analysis project Ga0207865, IMG submission 184836) | Ionic liquid and high solid enriched microbial communities from the Joint BioEnergy Institute, USA - AR20-4-D (SPAdes) (version 2) ...
GGGCTCGCAGCCGCCGGCAAGCGAAGGCGCGGCGGGCTGCGCCTTCGCCCCGCGCTGCGCCGCGGCGACGCCGGAATGCGCCGCGGCCAGACCTGCGCTGCGCGAGTTGCGCGGCGGGACGGTGAGGTGCCACCATGCCACTTGAAGCGAAAGGCGTCGGCTTTCGCTACGGCCGCGGCCCGTGGGTGCTGCGCGGCGTCAGCCTGGCGGTGCGGCCTGGCGAGGTGGTCGGTCTGGTTGGCCCGAGCGGCTGCGGCAAGACGACGCTCGCACGCATTTTGGCCGGATACGAGGAGCCGCAGGAGGGGATGGTGCTGCTGGGCGGTGCGGCGCCGCCCGCCCGCGGCTACCATCCGGTGCAGCTCGTCTTCCAGCATCCGGAGAAGGCGGTCAATCCGCGCTGGACGATGCGCCGCATCCTGAGCGAGGGCGGGATGCCCGAGGAGCCGCTGCTGCGCTCGCTGGGCATCGAGCCGCAGTGGCTAAACCGCTGGCCCCGCGAGCTGTCGGGCGGGGAGCTGCAGCGGTTTTGCGTGGCGCGAGCGCTCGGCCCGTACACCCGCTATTTGATCGCCGACGAGATGACGGCGATGCTGGACGCTGTCACCCAGGCGCAAATTTGGCAGGCGGTGCTTGACATTGCCGCCCGCCGCGGCATGGGCGTACTGGTCATCAGTCACGAGAAGCCGCTGCTGGACAGGCTCTGCCACCGGACGGTCGACGTGAGGGCGTTCCAGTAAGCGATAGCAGGATCGTTATGCTTTTCAGCCAGAATCTTCATTCCGGCACGCCCATGCTCGCAGGTACAATGACCATGAAAGCGGATCGCAGACAGGCTTGAGATGCGATCTGATCTCTATGTGCCGAGGAGGGTTCTCATGCTGCGGGTCAATGACGGCAGCCGGAACGCCCCGCGCCTCGAGGTTCAGCAGTCGTGGTGGGCGATGACGAAGATCGGGGAGCAGGGCGAGGAGTGGTCGCTCGAGAAGAAGTTCGAAAAGCTGGCCGAAGCGGGCTTTCAAGGCATTAACGGAGCGTTGCCCGCGCCGGAGGAAGCAGAGCGGTGGCGGCGTCTGCTGGACGAATACAAGTTCAGCTTCAGCATCGGAGCGTTCCCGAGAGCGGTGAGCGACCTGTCGGAACTGATTCCCCGCGCCCGCGAGTTCGGCGTCCAGCACATCAATCTCCAGGTGATGGATTCGTTCATTATCGGAGAGGAAGCAGTGGCGCTGCTGGCAGGGCTGGCGGAGGAAGGCCGGAAGGCCGACATGCCGGTGTTCATTGAGACGCATCGGGGCAGGGTGACCCAGGACTTGATCCGCACGGCCCGGTATGTGCGGGCGATATCCGATCTGCGTCTGACGATCGATTTGTCCCACTATGTCGTAGCCGGGGAAGTCCGGGAAATCGCGCCGCCGCTGGAAGCGCTGTTCGATCAGCTGCTGCAGCGCACGTCCTGCATTCATGCCCGCATCTCCAACGGGGAGCAGATTCAGGTGGACGTCGGCCAAGGTGGCGAGCATCCGATGTTCGGGCATTTCAAGCGCTGGTGGCTTCAAGGGATGCGATATTGGCTGCAGGAAGCGCAGCCGGGAGATATCTTCCCGTTCGTAACCGAGCTCGGACCGCCGGACTATGCGATCACCCGGTCCCGGGACAGCTTCGGACAAAGAGAGGAAATATCGGACCGCTGGCAGCAAGCGCTTCTGCTGAAAAATACGGCGGAGGAGCTTTGGGCCGAGCTGCACGCAGGTGCTTAAGGAACAGACTAAAGACTCATGCATAGTGACCCCCGCTCCGCGATATACCGCGGCTTAGGCGGGGGTTCATTTTATTGGTATAGACGCCTATGATTATGACGAGCCAATCTTATCGCCATCGGTCGCCCCCTGCGGTATTGAAATTTTGGCCGGCGGAATCCCGCCATGCGGCTTGCGCGGCACTAACTATTAGATGATGAAAAAGGTCTGCGGGCCCAAATGTTGTATTTTGTACAACAAAAACGGGGGGAGAACCCCAATTTGCGGCTCAATGTTGTAAAAAGTGCAACAATTTGGGCGATATTCCCGGATTTGAAGCCAATCGCCCCTAAATTGTTGCATAAAATACAATATTCTCCTTCCTTTAGGGCGAAGAGACCGGAAAATGTTGCATTTTTTGCAGGATTTATCGCTTCATGCGCCTGGGTGTGCCCGGGGAGGGGCCGGCTAACGCGGAGTTCGAACGCCGCTGACATGGAGCGTCTCTTCATGCTCGTTAGCCCAGGATGCTGTTTTGCCTGGGCTAACGCTAGCCAGAGAGCTTATTTAGCTCGAAACGATCGATTTGACATTCTAACGCAAGTGAGCAGCCTTACTTCGGCATTTTGAGCTACCCGATTCAGCGTTTCTGGCCAAATAGCATTACTACGTTTCGTTACATTTTAAAAACGGTACGATTCAGCAAAATAGCGTTTGTCACGAGCGTTAGAGATTTGAAGCTTCGGCAGGAGCGCAGGAAGGGGCATCGAGCCCCCGGCGCTATTTTCAAGATAGACGCCCATGCCGCTGGCGCAGCACCACCAGAAGATGAAAATGAGCCGCGCACCCCGGCGCTATTTTCAAGATAGACGCCCATGCCGCTGGCGCAGCACCACCAGAAGATGAAAATGAGCCGCGCACCCCGGCGCTATTTTCAAGATAGACGCCCATGCGGCTTCGCAGCACCATCAGATGGTGAAAATTGGGCCGCGGGCCCGGCGCTATTTTCAAGATAGACGCCCATGCCGCTGGCGCGGCACCATCAGAAGATGAAAATGGGCCGCGCCCCAAGCGCTATTTTCAAGATAGACGCCCATGCCGCTGGCGCAGCACCATCAGAAGATGAAAATGGGCCGCACCGCCCCGGGCTATTTTCAAGATAGACGCCCATGCCGCTGGCGCAGCACCATCAGATGGTGAAAATGGGCCGCGCACCCTGGGGGCTATTTTCAAGATAGACGCCTACGACAAGCGCTTCCCATCGTCATCGGTCGTCGCCTGCGGTATTGAAAATTCAACGTTCAGATAGCGCTGAATTTTCAAGGCAGATGTAAAAATTAAACTTGTGAATCGCAATCATAGGCTTTTGTTGCCCCGCTGTGATATTTTTCTTTGCAAGCTGCCGTAAAGCAAGTATAATTAAGTTAATGAATTGTAAGCGTAAGTAAATCATTTGTAAAATATAAATAAATATTTAGAATCGAGTCTTCAGGACTATAATTTTGGCTGAGTCCTAGGATATTAGGCTACAAATAGTTACATTTTCCGACTCATGCTTGATAGCCAAGGGATCATTTTTGTGTTACTAATTAATATGTGTTCTTACAGACAAGGCAGGCGGTGAAAGATGATTTCTGCGGCACGTATCCTTACTTACATCGTAGAGTATTTTGCATCTTTGTATTTTACGTTTACTTTGTTTCGGCTGGCCTACAATAAAGAAATCGTATTCAAACTTGTTGCCATCAGCGCGATCATGAGCTTTCTGTTCTATTATTTTTCCGAGATCGCCAACATGAAGCCGATCACCATTCTGTTTCTTCCCATGTTTGTCATCGTTTCATGCACCGTTGTTTTTGGAACGCCGATCTTTTACTCGTTTCTGCTCGGATTTATTTTTACAACCGTCGGGTTTATCACGGAATTTGCTGTAGGGATTTTGGCCGAGCTGCTCGGGGTTACCAGCGTTATGATGATATCGTCCTCGATATTTCAAATGACCTTCGTTCAACTGGTCACATCCATCATCTTGTTCGGCTTGACCTATCTTATCAACTCGCGCAAATTCGGATTCATGTTCCTGAAAAGGCACATGCAGGGCAGGACGGCGCTGACGCCGTCAAATTTTATCGTTGCCGCTCTGCTCGTATTGGCTTGGGCCGCTGTCCAGATCAACCTGTTTGCCTTGGAGAAAGAGAACTACTCAATCATACATATCGTGACTTTTTTCGTTATCTCCGCCACGCTGCTTGCTGCACTGTTTATCGCATACAGGCACAATAAGCAAATTTTGAACCAACGATATAATAATTCGGTGGGGTTGATAAACAATGAGAAAAGCAAACGTTATCGATAGGGCTGCGGTCCGGTTGGCCGAATTTATCAAAGCCAACAATCCGCAGTCGGCTTCGGTAGAAGTTTTGACGTACTCATCCATTATTGCGATAAATACAATTTTGGCATTGCTAATTTCGCTAATAACATGTATAATTACTGGTAACATAACAAATTTCTTCATAGTTGTGGCAGTCTTTACCTTGTTGAGGTTTTTGACCGGAGGCGTGCATCTGACATCATCGTTAACGTGCTGCATTGCAACGATTGTATGCTTCCTTGCTATCATTCATATCAAGTTTGATTTCTTATACCTGGGGCTTGTACTTAACGCTGTGTCGCTATACATATTTATATTAAGAGCTCCCAGCGGTATTGACGAGATTCGCGAAGTGAAGCCGGCGTACAAGCTGGCGATCAAGATTGCGACTTCGCTTTTCGTCTTCAGCAATTTTTTTATTCAAAGTTCTTTATTAGCATCGGTCTTTTTTGTGCAAGCTGTGTCTTTGACAACAACTTGTGCAAAATTGATAAAAAAATTTGAAGGAGGCTTATTCAATGAAAGTGAAAACGATTTTGGCAGTAGGTCTTAATGCTCTGTTGGTTCCTCTTGCTCTGTTGTCTTTGCCGACGACCTTCTCGTTTTATTGGCATAAGCCTGCCGTACCTCAAGAATTGCTGAAAAAATAGGGGTAATCGCATCAAGAGATAACTTAAATAAAAAGAATCTGTTATTATTAACAGATTCTTTTTATTTGTACAGTTGAAAGCCGACACGGAACGGAAGGTGCCTGTGAACCGAAATTATATATACATATTGATTTTGTTTATTTTGTTCGTCGGCCCTGGGCCGATTGCTTTGTTCATTAACCGGTATACGGCGGCTTTCGTGCCGTTGCTCAGCCTGGTGGCGGTCGTCTATTTGCTTCGGCGGGAGATGGCGGCGGCGGATTGGAATGCGGTGCTGAAAAATAAAGCCAATTACCGCTGGACCTGGTTTGTCCTCAAATACGGCATCATCGCGCATGCAGCGAATACGGTGCTCATGTCGCTGCTGCTCGGCGGCCAAAATCCCGAGGTCAGGATGGACGACCTGCTCGGGGAGTACTTGATCATGCCGTTTGTCGTGATCGTCGTCGCCCCGATGATCGAAGAAATCGTATACCGCAAAATTTTGTTTTCTTTTTTCGAGAAAAAGACGGGCTTCTGGATCGGCGCGGTTGTCTCGTCCGCGTTATTCGCGCTCGGGCATCTCGATCTGACGCGGCTGCCTGCCTATTTTGCGGTTGGCCTGCTCCTGTGCTTCGCCTACAAAAAAAGCGGGACGATCGCTGTCCCGATCTTCGCCCATATGGCGCTTAACTTGTTGTCGATCATCGCCCGGACGATTTCGGCCCCTTGAGCGATAGAACTGTCTACGGATGCGGTAACTTTGATCAGTTAACAGACGGTTTCCAATGCTGCAAAGGCGGATCGCTCGCTTTGCTCGCCTTCAATGGGGTGGCATTAGCTAACGCTGGCTATAGTGCTTATTTCTCTCAAAACGGCCGTTTTGAAATTTTAACGCTTGTGAGCAGCCTTATTTGCCATTTTTGACGGCCAGAATCAGCGTCTCTGACCAAATAGGGCTGCTCAGTTGCGTTACATTTTAAACAGGGTACGATTCAGCAAAATAGCGCTTGTCACAAGCGTTAGACGGTTTTTCTTACAAAATCCGATCATTTCAGCAAATCCATACAGGATTTTTTAGGATTAAATCGAATAAATATTTTTAACGGAGGTTTGTCCGAAAAGATATGGAGGGAAAGCGATGAAAAGTACCGGTATTGTTCGTTTGGTCGACGAGTTGGGGCGCGTTGTGCTGCCTATCGAGCTGCGCCGAGTGCTGGAAATAGGGGAGAAGGACCCTATCGAGTTTTTCGTGGATGACAGCCGGATTATTTTGCGCAAATACCAGACGCAGGCGTGCTTGTTTTGTCAATCGGCAGATGACTTGACGTATTTTCGAGGCAGATTTGTTTGCAGTTCTTGTCTGAATGAAGCGCGGCACCTTGTGAATCCCGAACTGGCTATGCAGGAGTCTGCGGCAGCAACGGAAAGCGAGCCGGTAAAGCCGAAATCGGGCAGAAAAGGGAATGGGGCCGAGCGGCTGGCTGAAGTGATGCGCTCCTATCCGGACGCCACCCAGACGGAATGGGCCCGAATGATCGGGATCACTCCGGGGCGCGTAAGCCAAATTTTGCGCAAAGGCAGCATATCCTAATATGAGCAGGCTGTTCTTCCAGGGATAGCCTGCCATTTGTTGTAATAGTATAAGGTTCTTGTTCGGCGTTCGATCTTTACGCCCGTCCGACTTCCGCCCGGGAAGCGAGCGGGCGTTATTCGTTTCGGCCGCGATTCTTTCGAACCGCATAAGGCCGGCGATCGTGCGATCGTGCGTTTCGCTGACATGAGCAGCAGAATACATTATGGTTTTGGCAGAATCGTTTATTTTCGTCCGCAACGGCTTGTTTTAAGATGAAGAGATAGCGATGCGGCAGGCACGTCCCTTTGACCTCTTCGCAAGTTCCTCCATTCGCACAAATATTACAATAAACGGAATTTTATGTTCGGGAGCGTCAACAATTTCAATTCTTATGTTACAATAAAATGAAAGTGCTAACATTGCTAAGGTCAATTCTATTGCTTCTATATGTTCTATTGCTTTTATTGATTTTATTGCTTCTACCGCTTCTATCGCTTCTATCGCTTAGGTTGATCCTATAGAAAGGTGGTATATCCCGTGCCGGGAACAATGAAACAGCGCTTGCAGCAAGTCGGGGCTTTCTTTTACGGCGGGAAAGGGACGTTTTATCGGAAAAGCCTCATCCTCATTCTTATCGTTACCGGCATTCCGGGGTTGATCATGGGCGGATTGATTTACTGGTTCGCCGCCGGCCGCATCGAGGCCGAGATGGTGCGGCTGCACGAGAACCAGATTGTGCGCCGCGCGGCGGATGTGAACGACGAGTTTTCAAGGCTCGAGCTGTCGCTGTCCCATTGGGCGTTCGATCCGAAGTTCGACCACTCGCTTAAGGAGACGGACTTTCTCAAACAGTTTCAAAAAACGAAAGAGATTACGTTAACCTTGGGCATCATGCAAGGGTCAGCGCCGATCACGAAGCGTATGGAATTTTTTGTTGAAGGCAAGGCGCCGGTCTTTTTCAACCCGGAGTTTAATGCTCCTTTGCAGGACAAGGACATCGAGTTGTACCGCCAGCTGCTGAAGGACGGCCCGCTTGTCCACTGGACAACGCTTCCATCGGGCGTTTCTTCCTATCCCAACGATCTGGCGTTGATTCATAAAATGCCGGGAGGCACGTCCCAGCCATTCGGGGTCATAGTCGCCCGCCTGGACCGCGACAAGGTGATCAGCCTGCTCAAAACGCTCAATCCGCTGGACGAGGGAGAAGTGTTTCTCATGCGCGAGGACGGAAGCGTCCTGCTGTCGACCGACAGCGGACAAGCTTCCCCTTCGCCGCTGATGGAACAGCTGAGAACCGCCGTGCTGGAGGCCAAAAGCGCCGGCGGCCGAACGTCGTTCGCCATGGACTGGGACAACAGCCCTTACTCGGTCTCTTTCGGTGAGTTCGACCGGGTCGGAACGAAGTGGATCTACGTGTCTGCGGCGCCGCTTAGCATCATCACTTCGCCGGTCGTCTTCGTCTCCAAGGTGATCGTGATTGTCAGCCTGGTCGTTCTGGCGCTGGCGGCGGTGCTGGCGTGGATCGCTTCGCGGAGAATCTATTCTCCGCTGGAGCGGCTTGTCCGGCTGCTTGCCGGCGAGCAGGGCGAGCCGTATCGCGGTCTGGAGGATGAATTCAAGCTGATCGAGCGGCAGTGGCAGCATTTGAACCGGGAGAGCCTGACGCTCCAGACGAAGCTGGAAGCCCAGCTTCCGCAGGTCAAGGAAGGCTTTCTGATGCAGCTGGTTCACGGCTATCTGGCTTCCTATACGGAGGATGACCTGACCGAGCGGATGAAGCAGTTCGGCTGGCAGACCGAAGGCCGCCAATATTTCGTGATGCTCGTCCAATTGACCGGCATGACCATGCTCGACCGGGCGGGACGGTTCTCGCTGGAGGACGAAGGGCTCGTAACGTTCGCCGCCGCCAATATTATCGAGGAGCTGGCGCGGGAGCGCTTCGCCGAATGCGACGTCATCAACTTTCACGATCTGACGGTCGGCCTGCTGATCAGCACGGAGAAGGAGAGCGGACGCAGAGACGAGCTGTTTGAAATGGGAGATGCCATCATTCAGGCCGTCGACCTGATTCTCAAAATGCAGGTCACCGTCTCTGTCGGAAGTTCGACGGAGTCGATCAAGCAAATTCCGTTTCTGTTCGGGGAGGCGAGACTTGCGCTTAGCTTGCGCAGCTTCGGGGAGGGGCATCAGATGATCGATCTGGAGGCGGCGGCGCAGGAGGAACGGGCAATATTCCAGTATCCTTTTGCGCTGGAGCGGGAGCTGATTCAGGCGATGCGGATGGGCAACCAGGAAGAGGCCGAGCGGCTGCTGGACGAATTCCTCGGCGCGCTCACGTCCGACGGCTCCAAGGAGCTTGACGTGCAGCAGGGCGTATTCAATCTGCTTGGCAGCCTCGAGCATGCGATGATGCAGTCAGGCGTCAATCCGAACCAGCTGTTCAAGGGCGCGAACCGTTTCGAGCAGCTGGCGCAAATGCGAGAGACCGAGCGCATCCGCGACTGGTTCGCCTCCAAAGTCATCTCGCCTTATATCCAGGAGACGGCGCGCGCTTCCGGCTCCCAGATCAAGCGGACGATCGAGCGCGCCATGCAGTATATCCAAGACAACTACCACCGCGACATTTCGCTGGACGATTGCGCGGAGCATTGCGGCACGAACGCCTTCGTGCTGAGCCGTTCCTTCAAGCAGGTGACAGGCAAAAACTTTATCGATTATTTAACCGAACTCCGCGTGGAGAAGGCGAAGGAACTGCTGCGCGATTCGGAGCGAAAAATTAACGAAATCGCCGAGCAGGTCGGTTACCAGCACAGCTATTTCAACCGTATTTTCAAAAAGTACGAGGGCGTGACGCCGAGCCGCTACCGCGAGATGGTCCGGCAAGGCTGAAGCCTCCCCCAATCCGCCGGAAATCCGCAGCTGGCGGGCGTTTTGCCTACTCCATCAAGAAAGTACAAACGCTGCAATATCGGATTATTCGAGCGCCGCGGGGCGCTTGGCAGCCCCATATCGAAGCGCTTCCCGGGCTACAAAAATGTCTGATTGAAGTCAAGGCGCGCCCCCTGCACAATAAGGCTACGACGTTTTCGATGGCGATGCCGATTGGAACGAATGGAGCAAACTGACGGAGGGGTGAAGCAGATGGAGCATACGACCATGCGCACGGGAACGCGCAAGGAAAGATTATCCTGGTCCGCCATCGCAAGACGGCTGAAAAAGGATAAATGGATGTACATTCTTCTGTTGCCGGGACTGTTGTACTTCCTTATCTTCAAATATGTTCCGATGTGGGGAGCATTGATTGCTTTCAAAAACTATCAGCCGTTCACCGGCTTTTGGGGCAGCGAATGGGTCGGGTTCGAGCATTTCAGGAACTTTTTCCAGAACCCGGACTTTTTCAAGCTGCTGCGCAATACGCTGCTCTTGTCGCTATACAACCTGTTGTTTTTCTTTCCGGCGCCGATCGTTCTCGCGCTGCTGCTGAACGAGATTCGCATCTCCTTCTATAAAAGAACGATTCAGACGCTCATCTACGTGCCGCACTTCATCTCCATGGTTATTGTGGCCAGCATTACCTACGTGCTGCTGACGACACAGGGCGGCGTTGTGAACCAGTTCATCGAGAGCAGAGGGGGAACGCCGATCGATTTTCTGGCCGACCCGGACTGGTTCCGCCCGCTGATCATCCTGCAGACGATCTGGAAGGAATGCGGCTGGGGGACGATCATCTTCCTCGCTGCGCTGGCCGGCGTCGATGTCGAGCAGTACGAGGCGGCAATCGTCGACGGCGCGAACCGCTGGCGCCAAATGTGGCATATTACGCTGCCGTCGATTCGCAGCACGATCATTATTTTGCTCATTTTGCGCATGGGCGATGTGCTCGAGAACGGCTTCGAGCAAATTTATTTGATGACGAACGCGCTCAATCGCGAAGTGGCCGACGTGTTCGATACGTACGTCTATTTCATGGGGATTACCCAAGGCTCGTTCAGCTATAGTACGGCGGTAGGCTTGTTCAAGTCGCTGGTCGGCGTGGTGCTCGTGTTCGGCAGCAACTGGCTGGCCAAAAAATTCGGCCAAAGCGGCATTTATTGACGGGAGGGGAAGCCGATGAACAAACATTACAGAACCGTTCCAAGCACGATTTTCGACGTGTTGAACTATACGCTGCTCGGTCTGTTCGCTCTCGTGACGATCCTCCCGTTCATCTATGTCGTCTCCGGATCGTTCGCGACGGAAGCGGAGCATACGCAGAAGGCGTTCTTCCTGATCCCGGAAACATTCACGCTGGCGGGATATCAATATATTTTTTCTTCGAATACGCTCTTTAAAAGCATCGGGGTCTCCATCTACGTAACGGTGGTCGGTACGCTCACGAACCTGCTGTTTACGGTGACGATGGCTTACCCGCTGGCCCGACGCGATCTGATGGGCCGCAATACCGTGCTTAATCTGGTCGTCTTCTCAATGCTGTTCAGCGGCGGTCTGATCCCGGGCTATATCCTCGTGCGCAGCCTGGGCATGCTCGATACGTACTGGGCGCTCATTCTGCCCGGCGCGATCAGTGCATTCAATCTGATCGTCGTCAAAAACTTCTTTCAGGAGCTGCCCGCCGGTCTGGAAGAATCGGCCCGGATTGACGGTTGCACGGAGATCGGCGTGCTGTGGCGCATCGTGCTGCCGCTGTCCAAGCCGGTGCTGGCGACGTTCGGCCTGTTCTATGCCGTAGGCCACTGGAACAACTTCTTCAATGCGCTGCTGTACATTAACGACGCGACCAAATGGCCTTTGCAGGTGCTGCTGCGGCAGATGGTCATGCTGTCCCAGATTAGCCTCGGCGATTCGTCCAATCTGGACCCGACGTTCGTGCAGCCGCCGGAGCAGACCGTGAAGATGGCGGTCATCGTCGTCGGCACGGTTCCGATTCTGCTGGTGTATCCGTTCCTGCAGAAGCATTTTGCCAAAGGGGTATTGATCGGCTCGATCAAAGGCTGACCAGCGCCAAAGACGCGCGAGGCTCGAAGCGCGAAGGTCGCACCGCTGCCTGTTATCGGTTTCGACTCGCCCCGTCCTGCAGGCACGCGCCAGCAGGGCGGGAGGGTTGACATACACTATATCGCAATGATCAAAAAGGAGGGCACCAGCATGAAGTTGAGAAAGAGAGCCGCGAAAAAATGGGCCGCATCGATCGTCGTCACCGCGCTTGCGCTGACATCCGTCGCCTGCCAAAGCGGAGGAGCGCCGGCAGGCGAGAATAACGCGGCAAACGGCGACGGAGGCTCCGACAAGCCGATGGACATTACGATCATGATGCCGGTATTCAAGACGGAGTATCCGAAGGATGACAGCCCGGTCCTTGCGGAAATCGAGAAGCTGACGAATACGAATCTGCATATCGAATGGGTCCCGAACTCCTCTTACGGGGACAAGGTGAACATTACGCTGGCCTCGGCCAAGCTGCCGACGCTCATGGTCATTGAAAAATCGTCCAGCTTCGTCAACGCCGCCAGAGCCGGAGCGTTCTGGGATCTGACGCCTTACCTCAAGGATTACCCGAACTTGAGCCAGGCGAACGAAATCGTGCTGAACAACACTTCCGTCGATGGCAAAATCTACGGCATTTACCGCAAAAGAGACCTTGGCCGCAACGGGATCGTTTACCGCAAGGACTGGCTCGACAATGTCGGTCTGCAGCCGCCGAAGACGATCGACGAGTTTTATAATATGCTGAAAGCGTTTAAGGAGAAAGACCCGGACCAGAACGGCAAGGACGATACGTATGGCATGGTCGTCACCAAATGGACCGGCGGCTGGGGCGGCCCGTTCGACATCATTCAGACATGGTTCGGCGCTCCCAACAAATGGGGCGAAGACGAAAACGGCAAGCTGCAGCCTGCTTTCATGACGAAGGAGTACAAGGATACGCTGGTGTTCTTCAAGAAGCTGTATGACGAGAAGCTGATCAACCAGGACTTCGCCGTATTCGATACCGCCAAATATTCCGATCCGCTTATCAACGGCCAGGCGGGCGTCATGGTCGACGTACTGGACAACGCTGCGCGTGTCGACGAGAAGATTCACGACATGCAGCAGAAGGCGGGCAAAACGACCGATCCCAATGTGTCCTTCACGGACGTGATCGGCTCGGTTGAAGGGCCGAAAGGCTTGCGCACGCTGCCGACCTCCGGCTACAACATGATGATCGCCGTGTCCAAAACGGCGGTGAAGAACGAGGATGAGCTGCGCAAGGTGCTCGCATTCCTTGACAAGATGAATGATCCGGAGCTGCAAATTTTGGCGCAAAACGGCATCGAAGGCAAGCATTATACGAAGACTGAAAACGGCATCCAGCCGTCCAAGGATATCGCTATGCTGGACTCCGAGCTGACGGGTCTCAACCAGATGCTGATGTTCATTCCTGAAGACCGCACGCTGAAGCCGATACAGACGCCGATTCGCAAGAAGCAGGCCGAGACGATCAAGGAGAACGAGAAGATCGTCGTGGCCAACCCGGCCGAGCCGCTGATTTCCGAAGTGTACGCCCAGAAAGGTCCTCAGCTGGACAACATTATCAACGACGCCCGCGTCAAATATATCGTCGGCCAAATCGACGACGCCGGTTGGGAGGCAGCCATCGAGCTGTGGAAGAAGAGCGGCGGCGACGATTATGTGAAAGAAATCAACGAGCTGTACGCGAAATTGCCGAAATAATTCATTCCACGAAAGGGCGGGCCTGGCATCACGGCCCGCTCTTTTTCCAGGTGCGCAAAGCCGTATATTCGCTTTAGACGCAGGGAGGTATGGGCATGATCGTCAAAAGATGGTCGGACTATGCGCGAGGCGGCGCCCCCTTGTGGATTCAGCGCGCCGCTCACCAAGCGTACGACAATCCGCCGATGCATCGGCACGAATTCTACGAGCTGGTGTATGTCGTTCATGGAACGGGCGTTCATCTCGTCGGCGACCGACGTCACCCGCTCCTCGCCGGCAGCGTGTTCGTCGTGCATCCGGGAGAGCCGCACCAGTATCTGCTGGGGAGCGGGGACAGTCTGGAGATCGTCAACTGCATGTTCCGCAGAGAATGCCTGGTATCCTCGCTTCCGCCCGACCCGACGCTGGCCGGGCTTGCTTATCTGGCTCCGATCTATGACGGCGCTGCGCGATTTCCGCCGGCGCTGCAGTTGGACAGCGAGGAATCGTCCGCCCTCCTCGGGCTCCTGGAGGACATTTTGCGCGAGATGAGGCTCGGGCTGCCCGGCTATGCCGTTGCCGCCAGGAACAAGCTGGCCGAAGTATTGATCTTGCTGTCCCGGTACGCCGCCGCCCCCCAAGCGGAGAACGAAGCGGTCCCCCGCTCCGCTGCGGCGAACGGCCACGAGATTACGGCAAGACGGATGCGCGCGTATTTGGAACGCCATTTTTCGCAAAAGATCACGCTCGCGACCTTGTCCCTCCGCTTCAATATGAGCGAACGCCATATCAACCGGATCTTCAAGCACGAGACGGGCAAAAGCGTGACGGAGACGCTGCAGCATATCCGCATCGAGCGGGCCAGGCAGCTCTTGCGGGAGACGAGCCGCAGCATCGAAGCGGTCGCGACGGCTGTCGGGTTCGGCGACGCCTCGTTCTTCTCGCGGCTGTTCCTGCGGCAGGTCGGGTGCACGCCGGGCCAATACCGCAAGCAGCACCGCCGGCTGACTCCCGTGCCGGAACGCGCTGCGGACCAGGCGACGCAGCGCGAGGCGGCAGCGGCGGTTCGGCGAGGATAGGCGAAGGAGCGGAAGAAGCCGCAAGGGGGCGGCTCGGAGGAGCGCAGAACCCCGTCCTGCTGCATGTTGTCTTGTTTAGCAAGGATTTTGTCCTGATCGGCTATACAACAAGCGCCCTCCGATCATTTAAGATAAGCTTAACGCTAGCCGCAATTGGCGATTTGGCGTCGTTTCGGAAGCGTTTGCGGCTGACAGTTATCATCAAAACGATCAGAATAGGGGTGTCTTGCGATGGTTTTGCGCAAATGGGCGATTACTTTTCTAGCAGCGTTGACGGCGGCTTCTGCGCTGACGGCGTGCAGCGGCGGGGCGGTGGAGGAGCCGACGGCAGCTCCGCCTGCCGATGCGGGCGACGAGCCGGCCGAGCTCGTTTTCTATTCGATGAGCCGCGATTCGGAGGCCAGCTTCAATGAGCGGTATGGCGATGCGATCCGGCGAAAGTTTCCGAATTATACGATCAAGTATATTCAGAGGGCTCAAGGACAAGATTTGCCCGATCTGATTAACGCCGGCACGCGCATCGACATCCACTGGGATTCGATCGGCTCGTTCCCGGGAAGCAACCTCGTCTACGAGCTGAGCTACGATATGACCGAGCTGATCAAGAAGCACAATGTCGATTTGAGCCGCTTCGAGCCGACGCTGATCGACGCCATCAAGCAGCTCGGCGACGGCAAAATTTACGGCCTGCCCGTGTATAACGAACGGATGGCGCTGTACTACAACAAGGATTTATTCGACAAGTTCGGCGTGCCCTATCCGAAGGACGGCATGACGTGGGAGGAGATCGCCGACCTGTCCAAGAAGCTGAGCATCGAGCAGGACGGCATTTCATATACGGGCTTTTCCCCATCGGTCAACCATATGTTCCTTACGAATCCGTACTCGATTCCGCTGCTGGACAAGGAGACGCAGCGGTCGACGCTGCAGGATGAGCGGTGGAAGAAAGTGATCGACGCCATGCTCATTCAGCCGACCAATACGCCGGTATATCGCAAGGCTATGGGGAATTTTAAAGGCAAGGTGCTGGATCTGGGCCATTTCGCAACCGAACAGACGCTGGCGATGTTCGTCTCGTCGCCGCTGCTGCCGATCGTCAAGAAGGAGGAGCTGTCCAAGTTTAACTGGGACATCGTCTCTTATCCGGTGATGAGCGATCTGCCGGGCGTCGGGCCGCAATCGTACCCGGGCTACTTCGCGATCACGAAGATGGCAGAGAACAAGGACGCGGCGATGAAGGTCATAAAATATTTGACGTCCGACGAATATCAGCTCGATATGGCCAAGAAGGGCATTATGACGACGCTGAAGGACGAAACGATCCAGAAGGCACTCGGTCAGGAGAGCGAGTTCAAGGGCAAAAACTACGGCGCCTTCTTCTATAACCAGTTCCCCGAGATGGCGTACAAATCGGTGCTCGAAAGCCAGGTGCCGGTGCTTGCGACGTACACGAAAAGCTTGAATAAGGTGGCGTCCGGCGAGGTGGATTTGAACACGGCGCTAAGGACGGCGGAGGAAGAGACGAACAAGCTGCTGGACGATTTCCAGAAGAAGAACTGACGGTTTGCGCCTGCATTTGGCTGAATGCGGCGTCTGCTGTATACTATAGCTGATCATTCCGGCGAACTTCCGCCTGCGAATTTTCAGATACCGAAGGCGACGGCCGGTGACGAGACTCTTCGCCAGTCATCGGCGTCTAATGGATAAAGCGCGGCGATGGCGGCGCGGCAACAGGAGGTTTCTATCCACATGAACGAATGGTTTGAAGGGTTTACGATCGGCGACTTGCTGTACGAGAATGCGTTTGCCAAAGCGGAAGACGTCGCCGGCTTTCGGATGGAAGGGCCGGGAGAGCCGTCGTTTCCGCTGGGCCGCATGCGGCTGGAGAGCCGGCTTGACGCTTCGGAAGGGCAGAAGGCCAATTTCGTCTTCTGGTGCCCGGAGGTGCTGCCGGATTCGTTCGCCGCGGAATGGGATTTCTGGCCGATTCGCGAGCCCGGCCTGTGCATGCTGTTCTTCGCGGCGACAGGGCGCGGCGGCCAGGATGTGCTCGATCCGTCGCTCAGCAAGCGCGAAGGCATCTACGACCAGTATCATCATGGCGATATCAACGCTTATCATATCGCCTATTTCCGCCGGGCGCTGGCGGAAGAGCGGGCCTTCCACGTCTCCAACCTGCGCAAAAGCTACGGCCTTCACCTGGTCGCGCAGGGAGCGGACCCGATTCCAGGCGTGGCTGACGCCAAAGGCCCGTACCGCATCCGGCTACTCAAGTGCGGCCCGGACATCCGCTTCTCCATCGGCGGGCTGCCGGTGCTCAGCTGGACGGACGACGAAGCGCTTGGGCCGGTGCTCGGCGCGGGCCGGATCGGGTTCAGGCAGCTCGCTCCGCTGATTGCCGAATACGCGAATTTCAAAGTATATGCCGTCAAACGATAAAAGGATTCCGTACGCCGATGCGCAGCAGCGCCTCGGCGTTTCGGCATTGCAGAGGGAGCGGGGCCGCGCCGCTATGGCTGGGGCTGCGATTCAGGAGAAGGGCGAGCAAAGCGGAGAAATCCCCCGGAGGCGGTGACGCAGACGATGAACCGAATCGCGCTTGCGATCCGGCAATGGTACGGCAGCATGCGGATCAAGCATAAAGTGTTTTTGCTGCTGGCGGTCATGATGGGCTTTTGCGCCGCAATCACGTTCGGCGCGCTGCAGTACGCCTATTCCATCTACGACGGGCAAATCTACGAGAAGTCGTCGCAGGTGCTGAACTTGTCGGCTACAGGGATCGAGAACGAGCTGAGGAAGATCGAACAGCTGTCCTTCAACGTGGCTACCGACGAGGAGATTCAGAACATGCTGCGGACGATGAACGGCGATCCGCCGGGATATGAGGCGCTTGTGCTGCGCTCCAAGATCGAATCGAGGCTCGTCCAGTATGCCGGATACGTGCAAAATATTTATTCGATCCAGCTGACGGATATGGCAGGCAACGAATATACGGCGGGGATGAGGGCGCCGTTCACTCCCGAGCAGCGTCGCCTAATTGAGCGGGAGGCGGCCAAGGAGCCGGGCTCGGCCCGCTGGATTTATCCGGGGGCGGCGGACGCCTCGCTGATCAGCGCGAGGATCGTGCGTTCCTACGCCGCGAATCTGGAGCTGGATGCGATCGGGATGGTCATCGTCCGCGTCCGTCTCGACCAGATTGTGGAGGACGTCTCCGCAGGCACGGCGCTGAAGGACGGGGAGCTGATCGTGGCGTCCGGGGCTGACATCGTTTACCCCCTCGAGGGCGGCGTCGGACTGCCCGAATTGGCCAAGGGAGCGGGCAGGGGCGGCTATGAGCTGACCGAGCTGGACGGCCGCCCCTATTTTCTCTCCCATTTCTATTCGGCCAATACAGGCTGGACGTACTACAGCCTCATTCCGTTCGGCCACATTTTCGAGCGGATTGCGTGGATGAAGAACGTGCTGCTGATTTTCTTTGTCGTCAGTCTCCTGACGGTGCTTGCGCTCGCGGTACAGTTTTCCAAGGGGATTACGAAGCCGATTGAAGCGCTGATCGCCCGCATGAAGCAGGCGCAAAAAGGCGACTTTTCCCTGGGCGATCTGGACGATGCGTCGGTCGTCGCCAAGCTGCCGATGGACGAGGTCGGCCAGCTGCACCGGACGTTCCGCACGATGATCGGGAGAATCGACGAGCTGATCACGGAAAATTACGCGAAGCAGCTGACCATCAAGGAAACCGAATTCAAAGCGCTGCAGGCGCAGATCAATCCCCACTTTCTGTACAACACGCTGGAGTCGGTCAACTGGCTCGCCAAGCTGAACGGCCAGCCGCAAATTTCGAGCATGGTCGAGGCGCTCGGATTTTTGCTGCGCAATTCGATGAGCCTGAAGGATTCGCTCATTACGGTCGGGCAGGAGATCGACATCGTCCGGCATTACGTGCAGATTCAGCAATACCGGTTCGCGGAGCGGCTCGATTTCCGGCTGGACGTTCCCGAGCGGCTGTACCGTTACTGCATTCCGAAGCTGACGCTGCAGCCCTTGCTCGAAAACGCCATTCACCATGCGCTGGAGCCGAGCGTCGACCCGTGCCGCATCGCGATTCGCGCTGTGGAGGAGGCGGAGTCGTTCCTGCTGGTGGTGGAGGATGACGGGCCGGGCATGTCCCCGGAGCGGCTGGAATTGGTGCGCGCCGGCGACGCCAGCACGAACGGGAAGGGCATCGGGCTGAGCAATATCGGGGAGCGGATCGCCCTCTCCTTCGGCGAAGCTTACGGAATTCAGGTGGACAGCGAACCCGGAGCAGGAACGAGGGTCGCTATCCGACTACCTTATGAAACGGGGTGTTCTCGTGTATAAAGTGCTTCTTGTCGACGATGAGCGCATCATCCTGGACGGCATCTCCCGCATCGTCGATTGGGCAGCGGCCGGCACCGTGCTGATCGGCACTGCCCGCAACGGGCTCGAAGCGTACGCCATGATCGAGCAGGAGCCTCCCGATATCGTCATCTCCGATATTCGCATGCCGGGGATGGACGGGCTGGAGCTCGTATCGAAAGTGACGGCACAGTATCCTGGCGTAAGATTCATCATGCTCTCCGGCTTCGGCGAATTCGATTATGCCCGCTCGGCCATGCAGTACGGCGTCCGGCATTATTTGCTCAAGCCGTGCAACGAGGCGCACATCGTGGAAGCGCTGCGGGAGCTGGCGGAGGAGCTGCGCGAATCCGAGCGGAGGGAGACGTTCGTCCAGAACCTGAAGCAGGGACTGGCCAAAGTGCTCCCGCACGTCAAAGAGCAGTTCCTGAAGGAATTCGTTACGAACAAAACATACGGAGGCAAAGACTGGGAGTATTACGGAGGGCTGTTCGATCTCCAGCTGGACGGCCGCAAGGTGCGCCTGGTCTTGTTTCAGCTGGAAGGCCCGTTCGAGTTCGAGCACCTGTTCGCCGTCAAAAATATCGCCGAGGAGCTGCTGAACGAGCCGCTGCTCAGCTCGACGGTCGGGGAGCACGTATTGGTCGTGATCCGGGACGAGGAAGCGCCGGAGCGGCTGCACGATCGCATTGCCCGCATCCGCGAGACGTTTCTCGGCTACTACAAGATCGATTTGACGATCGCGCTCAGTGATGCGGACGATATCGTCCTCGCCCGCCGCTTGTACAGGCAGACGCTGGAATGCCTGAAGCACCGCTTTTACCTGGGGGAAGGGAGCCTGATCACCCGGCAGGATATCACCGACGCGGACGGCGGCGAAGGCAAGGAATTGACCTTTGACGAGGAGGACCTGCTTCTCCAGCTCAAGGCCGGCCGCTGGGACGATGCGAGCAGCGCCATCGACCGCTTCTTCCAGCAGCTCGGCAATCTGCGCTCCGATATTCAGACAGCCAAATCGTATGCCGTGCAGCTGTTCATGGCCATCGCGCGCCTGGGTCCGCCCGGTCAGGCGAACCAGGCGATGGATCAATTGGTGGCGCTCGCGCAGATGGAGACGCTGCAGAGCATCCAGCACCTGGTGAAGTCGGTTGCCAAGGAGATCGCCCACAGGCAGTACGAGCGGAACAAGCGCAAGCATTCCGCCATCGTGCGCAAGGTGATGGACGTTGTCGACGAGCATCTCGGCGATTCGGAGCTTTCCTTGAACTGGGTAGCCCGCCGCATCCTGTATATGAATGCGGATTATTTGGGCAAGCTGTTCAAGAAGGAGACCGGCGACAAATTTTCCAATTATGTCATCCGCCGGCGCATCGCCCGCGCGGCCGAGTGGCTCGCCTCCGGCGAGGATATGAAAATTTTCGAGCTGGCCGAACGGCTCGGCTTCGGAGACAATCCCCAATATTTCAGCCAAGTGTTCAAAAAATATGTGGGCTTAACGCCCTCGGAATACAGCAAGGCGCCGACAGAGGTCGGTTTTTTAAACAAGGATAACGGTTTTTTGGATTAACGGCCCTGCGATATTCGAAGATAATGAATCATGTAAGCACTACCAAAAGAAGCTCTTCGAACAGGGGGAAATGCGATGAAGAAAGCGATAACCGTACTGCTCTCGGTAGCGATGGCTGCTGCCGCCGCCGGTTGCGGCAGCGGAGGAGGCTCCGCTCCGTCGGACGGACAGCAGGCGAGCGGCGGGGGAAGCGGCAGCGGCGACCCCGTCAAGCTGCGCATTGCCTGGTGGGGCGGGCAGGCCCGTCACGACTATACGCTGAAAGTCATTGAGATGTACGAGAAGCAGAACCCTAACGTCAAGATCGAGACGGAATACGCCTCGTTCGACGATTATTGGAAGAAGCTGGCCCCGCAGGCGGCAGCCAATCAGCTGCCCGATATTATTCAAATGGATATTTCGTATTTGACGCAATACGGCGGCCGCGGGCAGCTGGAGGATTTGACGCCTTATACGAAGAACGGCCTGCTCGATGTCAGCTCGGTCAGCCCCAACACGATCGCCGGCGGGCAGATCGACGGCAAGCTGTACGCCATGACGACTGGCGTCAATGCGCTCGCATCCATCATGGATTGGGAGATGCTGAAGCAGGCCGGCGTGGAGGTGCCGCTGAACAAGAACTGGACCTGGGACGATCTTGACGCTCTGGCGGCCAAGATGAAGTCTGCGGGCAAGCTGATGGGCGGCATGCGGCACGACGTCTTCTTCGCCTACTATTTGCGCACTGTCGACCAGAAGATGTACAGCGCCGACGGGAGCAAGCTCGGTTATGAGGACGACAAGCATTTCATCGACTATTTCACCCGCTATAAAAAATGGTACGACGCAGGCTATTTGCTGTCGCTGGATAAAGAGGCGACGAAAAAAGGCACGCCGGAGGACGACGAGATGGTGCTCGGCAACTCGATTTCGTCCAACGGCTGGTCCAATCAGTTCCTCGGCCTGGCCAATGCGGCCAAGCGTCCGCTCGAGCTGCAGCCGATGCCCGGGCCGAACGCCGAGAAGGGCATGTTCCTGAAGCCGAGCATGTACTTCTCCGTTACCACCAATTCCAGGCAGAAAGAAGAAGCGGTCAAATTCATCAACTTCTTCATCAACGATATCGAAGCGAACAAGCTGATCAAGGGCGAGCGCGGCGTTCCCGTATCGTCCAAGGTGAAGGAAGCCTTGAAGCCGCTGCTTACGCCCGAGGAGGCCAAAGTATTCGATTACGTCGCCTGGGCCGAGGAGAACAGCAGCCCGATGGACCCGCCGAACCCGATCGGCTCCATCGAGGTCGAGAAGCTGCTGAAGGATACGAGCGAGCAAATTTTGTATAACAAAATCTCCGTCGAGGATGCGGCGGCCAAATTCCGCAAGGAAGCAAACGCGATCCTGGCCAAAAACAAGAAGTAGCGGCATAGAAGACCGGCTGGCTCGCTTCGCATCGGAGTGCAGCCCCGGCGTGTTCGCATGCGGCGCTGCGCTGTGACGGGCTGCGACCGACCGCCCCGCATGGAACATCGGGGATTGGCAGCAATTCTTCCCAATGAATCTTTCATGGAAGGGTTGCTGCTTTTTTTGCTATAATTGATAATGATTATTGTTATTAATTGCGAAGCGTAAGCAAGCGATCTCGAAGGTGAGCGAATGTCCGTACATCATCAAATGCCGCTTTGGAATCACGCATCCATCCGGGTGCTCGATATACGGCGGTCCGCCGTCCCGCCGGGAGACAGCGTCCGCCTCCGCCTGCCGGCGAGCACGTTCCTGTATGCGGCAAGCGGGCGGGGACAGATCCATATCGACGGCGCCGCCCATGCGAGCGACGGCTGCTATATATGCCACGCCGGCAAGGGCGCATCGCTGGATATCGTCCGGGTTGCGGAGGCCATCGATTATTTTTTGATTTTCTACAAAGCGGTCATGCCCCATTCAAGCCGCCGCGAGCTGCTGGAGCTGTACCGCGACCGCAACCCTTTTCAGGCCGGATACGGCTTCGCCCCCGCCGATCCACTGCCGCTGTATACGCGCATCGAGCAGATGCACCGGCAATGGCTGCAGAACGACCCGCTGGAGAAATTTCACGTGCGCGCTCTGCTTCACCAGTTCGTGTACGAGGTGATGAAGCAGCGGCAGCTCGCGGGGAGCGCGGAGACGCTCCGCATCGATCCGGTCGGCCGGGCGATCCGCCATATCGAGGAGCATTATGCCGAGCCGCTAAGCCTTCACGCTCTGGCGGAGCTGGTAAACTGCGGCCCCAGGCAGCTGCAGCGGCGGTTCAAGGAGCGCTGCGGGATAGGCCCGATAGAGTATTTGATTCGGGTGCGCATGAATCATGCGCAGGCGATGCTGCTGCATACCGCCGGGGCGGTCAAAGATATTGCCGAAGCGGTAGGTTACGACGACCTGTATTATTTCAGCCGGGCGTTCAAAAAGCATTTCGGCGCTTCTCCCATGCATTTTCGGCGCGATCGTCGCATAAGTTCATCGTCCGTGTCGCCATCGTCCATTGGCTTGGGGCGGGTTCTTCCTTATAGTGTTGTTGACGATGAAAATCATTATCAACTGACAGACGGAGGGGCCTCACTCATGCATACGCGTACGAGATCGATGTTGGCAGTTCACATTTTGCTTATTGTCATGCTGCTCATGGGGGCTTGCTCAGCAGGGAGCGGCGGCAGTCCGGCGGCGTCCCCGGGGACTTCGGCTGCCCCGGGCGCTGCGCAAATCGCACAGCAGGCATTCCCGGTAACGATCAAGCATGTCAAAGGGGAATATACGCTCGAGCAGAAGCCGGAGCGGATCGCCGTGCTGGATGTCCAGTACGTGGATCAGCTTGTCGCTCTGAACGAGCAGCCGGCCGGAAGCGTCAAGGCGGCCGGAGCGGCCGCGGACTTCCCCGAATATTTGGCCGGCAAGCTCAAGGATGTCAAAGTGCTCGGCACCTACGAGCAGCCCAATCTGGAAGCGATCCTGGAGATCAACCCGGATTTCATCATTTGCACGGAAGTTCATGAGAGCATCTACGAGAGCCTGAGCAAAATCGCGCCGACCGTGATGCTCAAGCGCAACGACGATTGGCGGGATACGCTCCTGACGTTCGGCCAAATCACGGGCAAGGAGAAGGAAGCCGAGCAGGCCGTGCAGGCGTACAAGGAAAAAACGGCCAGGCTGGCTGCCGATTTAGCTGCCAAGCTGGATGGACAGACCGTCGCCCTGATTCGTCCGCGCGACGACATGATTCGGGTGCATACGCCCGGACACCGCACCGGAGCCATTCTGTACAAGGATCTCGGTCTGAAAGCTCCGCAGCAGGTGGCCGAAGCGAACGATACGGCGTATCACGTGTCGCTGGAGGCGCTCGCCGATGTCGGCGCGGATCACTACTTTTTGCTGACGGACGATATGTTCAAAGGGCTGGTGGAGGAGTTTCAGAGCACGACGACATGGAAATCGCTCGAGCCTGTGAAGAACAATCGCGTTTATACGGTCGACACGACGATGTGGATCGGCTACTACGGCCCGATGGCGATCAATCTGGTCGTGGATCAGATTGCGGACACGTTGCTGGGGACGCATTGATATGAGGGATGCTCTTGCACCGCCGCAGTGGGACTTCATGGCAGGCCGCTTCAGCCTGAACTGGCACGACGATGCCCGCCCGTGCGATCGCCGCGTGCGCGTGATCGATTTGCTGGAGCGCGAGAAGTGCGGGGATTACCTGGACAGGCTGGGCGGCTTCATCGGCTCGCCGTCCCGCAGGGTGACGGCTTCCACGCTGGCCAAGCGTTACGCTTTTATCGCGGCTGCTCCTGTGCTGTATGCCATGTCGGTCTACGACAAGGGACTGACGCTTTCGCCCATGCACTGCATATTGGAGACGCCGGTCCCCCAGGAAGGGAATATAGGGGGCACGAAGCTGCCCCGGCTTGGACTTGCGGACTGCCAGGTCACCGAAGCGGCGCCTGGCCGGAGGCGCGAGTGGCGGGAAGAGCTTGTGCGGAGCCTCTTTGCCGAGCATTTGTCCCCCCTGTTCCGCTCCCTGGCCGAAGTCGCTCGGGTCCCGATGCCCGTATTGTGGGAAAATGCCGTCGTGCGCATTGTGCCGCTCTTCGCGGACGCTTTGGAGCAGGCGGCCGATCGGACCGCCGCCGACCGCATTCGCGACGATTTCCGTTATGTCGTCCACGAGAGCCCGGGCGAGCTGTTCGGCGAACGCCGCAATCCGCTGTCCGGGCTGGCCGGCCCTGCCGGAATCGACCCGCCAGACGAGTCCGGTGAGCGTCTTCGCCGCACCTGCTGCTTCTATTACGAAATATCCGGGGAATACTGCAGGCGCTGTCCGCTTCCGTGCCCGCCCGGGCATAAACGATGAGCTTTGGCTACGAATGAAGGCCGCCGACGACGATGTCGGCGGCCTTGTTCAAGTAACAGAAAGTTTAACTTTGCAAAAGCGATAAAGCAAAGTGCGACTCTCTTTACCAAGAAAAACGACCGCTAAACCGCGGTCGCTCTTTCCGGGGGAGGCAGGGCGGCTGCCCCCGAATCCTGGTCATTCTCATGGAATTTCATCCAATCCTCAGGCACGATGGCCCGCAATCTGACTTTCTCGCCTTCCCAGATGACGGCAATCAGATGAGCGCAGCTCGGCCTTCCCGCGGCTCGCAGCGGCGCGGACGGAGTCTGCTTTTTGAACAAAAAGTACGGTTTTTTCGATTCCTGCCAGCCCCCCGGACCGGGATAATAGGATTATACTCATTGATGCGCTTTCAAGGGGAAGAGCGAATTCGTCACACGGGGGGTTTTAGGCCAATGACATGGCAAAAGCTGAAGGACAACGATCATCTGGTAGGTTACATTTTCACGGCCCCGTTCATTCTGGGCTTTCTCATATTCACGCTGTACCCGATGATTTCGTCGTTATATTACTCGTTCACGGACTACATGCTGATGGATTCGCCGCGTTGGGTCGGGCTCGACAATTACGTCACGATGTTTACGGCGGATGACAAAATCATCAAGTCGCTGCAGGTGACGTTCACCTACGTCTTCGCCAGCGTTCCGCTTCGCTTATGCTTCGCGCTCCTGGTGGCGATGCTGCTGAACAAGGCGATCGGAGGCATCGGCTTGTACCGCTCCGCCTATTACCTGCCTTCGCTGATCGGCGGCAGCGTGGCCGTATCGATCATGTGGACGCAAATTTTCGGCGATCGGGGATTGATCAACTCGGCGCTCGCGCTGATCGGCATCGAGACGACGACATCGTGGATCGGCTACCCGGGAACCGCCCTCTGGACGCTGATCGCGCTGTCCGTCTGGCAGTTCGGCTCGTCCATGCTGATTTTTCTGGCCGGCCTCAAAAACATTCCGGCGTCTTACTACGAAGCGGCGAGCGTCGACGGCGCGGGCAAAGTGTACAGCTTCTTCAAGATTACGCTGCCGCTGCTCAGCCCGATCATTTTGTTCAATCTGATCATGCAGACGATTTCCGCCTTCATGACGTTTACGCCGGCCTACATCATTTCCCGCGGGGAAGGCGGGCCGCTCGACAATACGCTGCTGTATTCGCTGTACCTGTACCGGAGGGCGTTCCAGTTCTTCGAGATGGGCTATGCGTCGGCCATGGCGTGGGTGATGCTGATTCTTATCGGCCTGATCACGCTGCTGATCTTCCAGACCTCCAAATATTGGGTGCACTACGAGGCGAAAGGAGACAAATAACATGACATTCGGCACAAAAAGCAAAAACTCCGTCTTGTACCATCTGCTGGTTGGCGGTCTGGCGCTGGTGATGATCTATCCGATTCTATGGCTTGCGGCCAGCTCGCTGAAGCCGAATCACGAAATTTTCGCCAATGCCTACAGCCTGATTCCGTCCCGCCTAGAGTTCTCGAACTACGTCAGCGGCTGGAACGGCTTTGCCGGCACGACGTTCGCCACCTTTTTCAAAAATTCCTTCATCATCGTGATCTGGTCGACGGTCGGCGCGGTCGCTTCGTCGGCGCTCGTCGCTTACGGGTTCGCGCGCATCCGCTTTAAAGGCAAAGGCTTCTGGTTCGGCTGCCTGATGATGACGATGATGCTGCCGCATGACGTGACGGTCATTCCGCAGTACGTCATGTTCGCCAAGCTCGGCTGGCTGTCCTCGTTCAAGCCGATTATCGTTCCGAGCTTTTTCGCGATGCCGTTCTTCGTCTTTCTGATGATGCAGTTTATCCGGACGATTCCGCCGGAGCTCGACGAAGCGGCCAAGATGGACGGCTGCAGCAAGTTCTCGATCTTTTTCAGAGTAGTATTGCCGCTCATCACGCCGGCGCTGGTGACGTCGACGATCTTCTCGTTTTACTGGAAATGGGATGACTTCTACAACCCGCTGCTTTATTTGAACAAGCCGGAGATGTATCCGGTATCGCTGGCGCTCAAGCTGTTCCTCGATGCGGAATCGGTGAACAACTGGGGCGGCATGTTCGCGATGGCGACGCTGTCCCTGTTGCCAATCGTCATCGTGTTCTTCATCTTCCAAAAATATATTGTGGAGGGCATCAGCACCAGCGGTTTGAAAGGATAACAATAGCTTTGCGGCCCTCGGCGAAGAAGCGGCCCCCGGCGACGGGGGCTTTTCGCTTTGCCGCCGTCAAGGAAGTGCAAGCCGGGCAAAAATGTCCTAGGCCAGGACGGCCTGCCGCAAAAAAGTTCGATTGCCGGAAGCCGGCGAGTTCAGGTATGGTGGAGTCAGGCAAGCTTGGCGCGAAAGCGGGACGGATGGGCCGCCGCCGCTTCGCAGGACCGAAGGCGGCGCAGATAGCGCGGAGCGGATTTTCGCTCGCCTAACGTTTCGCGCGTTTCGCGTGTTTCGCGGCCCGCGGGTCGGTGGCCGGCAGCGCGGCGATTCGGCCGCATACAGTGCCGAGACTGGACGAATAGGACGAAAAGGAGATGGACGCGCATGTCCCATTTTGACGCTGCGGCCTTCAGACAGCCGCCGGCGGAATATCGCATTCATCCGTTCTGGTTTTGGAACGGCGACATGGAGGAGGAGCAGATTGAAGCGCAGATCGGCGAGATGGCGGCTCAGGGAGTCGGCGGTTTTTTCGTCTGCGCGCGCCAGGGGCTGAAGGTCCCTTATTTGTCGGAGGCCTGGTTCGCCAAGGTGCGAGTGGCGGTCGAGGCGGCCGCGAAGCGGGGGATGCATGTCTGGCTGTACGACGAGTACCCGTACCCGAGCGGCATCGCCGGCGGCGAAGTGACGCTGATGCATCCGGAAGCGAAGCATTATACGCTGGAGCATGCCAGCCGCAGGGCGAGCGGCGGCGAGCGGACCCGGATGGAGCTGCCATGGGCCCGCGTTTTGTACGCCAAGGCGGTCCCGGTTGACGCTTGCGGGCAGCGGAGCTGGGCGGAAGCGGTTGATCTTGCGGGCTGCATCGGCAGCACCCAGACGGAGCCGGTATTTCAGAAGGCCGGTCTGACGGCTTACAACCGGAAGCGTTTTTTTACATACCGCACTGCGCTGCAGCTGGAATGGACCACACCGCCGGGAGAATGGGAAATCATCGTCGTCCAGGAGAAGGAGATCGACGATTTCAAATATTACGGCACCTTCGTCGATCCGTGCAACCGGGAAGCGATGGCTGCGTTCATCCGCTTGACGCATGACAAATATGCGCGCTATTTGGGCGAATATTTCGGCAATACCGTAAAGGGGATGTTCACTGACGAAATCGGCCTGCTCGGCGCCGTCCCATGGTCGCCGCAGCTGTGCGAAGCGTTCAAAGCACGGACCGGCTATGAGCTGAAGGACTATTTTCCAGCGCTTCTTTACGCCGACGCTCCGGAAGCGCTGCGCATTCGCTACGATTATTACCAGACCATCCACCTGTTGCTGCGCGAAAATTACCATAAGCAGGTGCACGATTGGTGCGCGCGCCACGGTCTCGAATATGTGGCCGAGGTCCCTTCCGTGCGGATGACGACACAGCTGTTCAGCCATGTGCCCGGCGGCGATTCGGCGCACGAGAAGCTGGGACGCCCGCTCGAATGGGTGCTGAATCACCAGGCGGATCACTTCCGCTGCAACCCGAAAATCGTCAGCTCGCTGGCGCGGCAGCTCGGCCGGGAGCGCAATCTGATCGAATGCTTTCACAGTGTCGGCTGGTCGATGACGCTGCAGGACGCCAAATGGATGATCGACCGGATGGCGGCGCTCGGCACGAACTTTTTCAATTTTCACGCCTTCTTCTATACGCTGGACGGGCTCACGAAGCATGACGCGCCGCCTTCGCAATTTCTGCAAAATCCGTACTGGGCGCACTTCCGCAAGCTTGGCGATTATACGGGGCGAATCAGCTATTTGATGAGCCGGGGCGAGCCCGGGATCGAGATCGCCGTGCTGCAGCCGACGACGTCGCTGTGGACGCTGATGGGCAATCCGTTCCACGGCTTCTCGTACGGCGGGAGAGATGAAGCGGAGAAGGCGCGGCTGATGCGGCTGCGGACGGATTGGGTGAAGCTGTGCGCCGGGCTCGCGCTGTCAGGGCGAGATTACGATCATCTCGATGCGGAGCTGCTGGCGGAAGCCGCCGTGGAGGACGGGACGCTGCGCGTCGGCCCCGTCCGCTATTCCGTCCTGATTATGCCGCCGATGACGAATCTGGAGTCGGGCGCCTGGCGGAAAATCCACGAGTTTCTGCAGTGCGGCGGAACGGTGATCGGGCTCGGCCTGCTGCCTTACGAGACGATCGAGCCGGGCAAGGCGATCGCCGCCGACGTCCGCGCCGCGTTCGGGCTGGAGGCTGACCCGAAGGAATCGTACTGGAGCGAAGCGCCGTCCGCAGCAGCCGCGTCTGGCGCAAGCGGCGGGGCGGTATGCCAGGGACCGGGGAACGCGGCGTATTTCCTGCCGTGGAACGGGGAAGATCCCGCGGCCGGGAAGCGGCTCGGCGAGCTGCTCGACCAGCTTCTTCCGCGGGCGGTGCGGCTTGCGGCGGAGGCGGCCGGGAGCGCGCCCTTCCTGCTGCAGACGCGGCGCTTTGCCGACGGCCGGCATGCTGTGTTCGTCAGCCATCAGGAAGGAGGCACGCGCCGCGTCACGCTCGAGGCGAACCCGGAGCTGCTGTTCGGCGGCGCGGGCGATGCGGCGCTGCCGCGGCCGTCCCGCGGCAGCGCCGACGAGGCTTCCCGGCCCCGGCCGCTTTCCGTTCGCTGGAGCGAGCTGTCGCTGGAGACGGGCGAGGAGTCCGGCCCGCTTGCGGACGGCTGCTTGCTGCCGCTGACGTTCGCGCCGTACGAGTCGAAGCTGCTGCTGCTCACGGCTTGCGGGCCGAGCGAAGCCGCCGCGCGCGGGGAAGCGGACGGCGGCGCGGCAGAGGCGGCCGATGCGCCGCAGGCATGGCAGTGGACCGTCGCTGCGGCGGGAGAGTGGGAGCTCGAGCCGCTTGGTCCGAATGCCGTGCGCCTGGACCGGTTCCGCATGTCGATCCAGCCGGAGGAAGGCGGCGCAGCCGGGGAAGAGCAGGGCGAGTGGGTCGAGGTCAAGACGCTGATCGACCAATGCGCGGACTTGAGCGAGCGCAAGGGGCTGCCCGTGGCGATGAGCCAGCTGTTCGGCACCCCGATGAAGCTGTCGCTGTCTTATCCGCTGCGGGTTCGTTATACGGTCGATTTTGCCGTAGAAGCGCTGCCGGAGCGCTGCCGTCTGCTTATGGACGCAGGCGCCGTCTCGGGCGACTGGACGATCCGCATCAACGGAGCGGCGCGCGGCAAGGAGCATTTCCGGCCGGATTTTCTGTACGACCACCGGAACGTCTCCTGCGATATACGGCCTTTGCTGCGGGAAGGCGTCAACCGGCTCGAGGTCGAGGTGACGGCAGAGCACGATTGGGACGGCCTCGTCGACGCGCTCTATGTGATCGGCAGCTTCGGCGTGCGGTGCGAGCAGGAGTCCGGCGAGAGCGGCGCTGCGCCGCGCCACGTCTTGACGGCGCCTGTCCGCCGTGTCGGCCGACTCGATGCGGGGCCGTACCCGGGCCTGCCCTATTATGCCGGCCAACTGTCGCTGCGTCGCCGCGTCACGCTGGATACGCTGCCGGACGAACCTGTCTTTCGGCTGACCTTCGCCGGTTGGGACGAGCATTTCCACGACTGCGCCGAGGTATTCGTCAACGGCCTGCCGCTCGGCGTAAGGCCTTGGACGCCTTACGAGTGGACAGGCGACGCTTCGCTGCTGCGCGAAGGGGAGAATGAGCTCGAGGTGCGCGTGACCAATACGCTGGCCGGGCTGCTGGAAGGCAGGCGCTTCGACTACGCGAACCACCGGCTGATCCCGGCATGGGAAGCGGCCAAAGGCTAAATACATGGGCCAGGGCGATTTGCCCGCTGGCTGATGCCATGGGATGGAGCGGCGCCGCGCGGCCAGGCGAAGCTCCAGCGAGGGCGCACCGCGTGGCCAGGCGAAGCTCTGGCGAGGGGGCGCACCGCGCGGCCAGGCGAAGCTCTGGCGAGGGGGCGCACCGCGCGGTCAGGCGAAGCCCCGGCAGGGGCGCATCGCGCGGCCAGGCGCAGCCCGGCGAGGGAGCACCGCGCGGCCAGGCGCAGCCCGGCGAGGGAGCACCGCGCGGCCAGGCGAAGCCCGGCGAGGGCGCACCGCGCGGCCAGGCGAAGCTCCGGCGAGGGTGCACCGCGCGGCCAGGCGAAGCCCCGGCGAAGGCGCGTCGCACGGCCAGGCGAAGCTCCGGCGAGGGTGCACCGCACGGCCAGGCGAAGCCCGGCGAGGGAGCACCGCGCGGCCAGGCGAAGCTCCAGCGAGGGAGCACCGCGCGGGCTTGACGCGCAGCGCTGAGCTGCCGCCCCAATATGGCCGAACATGCTAACAAGGGGCTGCCCCCGCAGCCGGAAATACCGGCCCAGGGAGCAGCCCCTTTGCTCGCGTGAAAAAAGGATTACTGCGCTTCGTTCCACACTTTCGTGAAATACTCCACCGATGCGTCCATGTTGTCCAGCGTCAAGCCTTCCAGCAAAATATCCACGTGCGGCTTCAACTCGCGGACGCGCTTCAGGAACAGCGGATAGTTCAGCACGCCCTGGCCGAGGCCGGTGTAGGTGCCGAACTTCGGCTGCGTGAGGATATCCTTGGCGTGGAACGCGGCGATGCGGTCACCCAGCGCCGCGAACGCCCGCTCGATCACCTCGTCCTGCCGCGCGACGTTGTCGGCGTCCAGCAAATTGCACGGGTCGAGCACGACGCCGATGTTGGTGGAAGGCACCTCTTCCATGATGCGCAGCATATCGTCCGTGGTGGAGACGTTGAGCGTCGTGGCCGGCTCGATGCCGAAAATCACGCCCCACTTTTCCGCTTCCTCCGCGAGCTCGCTGACGGTGTCGCGAAATATGGACCATGCCTTCTCTGCGTATCCGTCCGGGCTTTCGCCGCGGAACGTGTCGCGTCGCCCTGTCTCTGTCGCGACGATGCTTGTCCCGAAATCGCGGGCATAGCGCAAATGCTCCTTGAAACGGCGAATTTCTTGACGGCGCTGCTCAGGATCGGGGTGAACCGGATTGATATAGCAGCCGAGGATGGCGATGCGCACGCCTTGCTTGTCGAACGCTTCCGCAATGTGATTGGCGAGCCCCGGGCTCAGCTTGCCTGTCGTGCTGTCGATATCGGACAGCGCTTTCGCGAGGGCAAGCTGAACCGAGCGGAAGCCGCGCTCGCCGACCTTTCTCGCCAGCTCCTCCAGCGGCAATTGGCCAAAGTCATGTGCTCGAATGCCAACTTTCATGTTCATTCTATCAGGCCTCCCAAATGAGTGCGTTGAGTCTATTGTAACCGATGTGCCCGCTTGGATAAAATATGAAAAGCTTGCGCGCGGCTTTTCCGAGCGTCTTTTGGCCGCAATAACCGGAAAAATGATGAAATGATTATCGACAAAACCGGCAGCCTAAGGCATCATTAGAAATTATGAAGGCGTTAACAGGAAAGGAGAGAGCTTACCGCTTGGCTGGTCAACGCATGTTCCGCAACCCCATTTTGCCGGGATTTTATCCCGATCCGTCGATTTGCAGAGTGGGCGACGATTATTATATGGTGACCTCGACGTTCGAGTATTTTCCCGGCGTTCCGATTTTTCACAGCAAGGACCTTGTTCACTGGCGCCAGCTCGGCCACGTGCTGGACCGCCCGTCGCAGCTCAATCTCGACGGCATCCCGTGCTCCAAGGGCATCTACGCTCCGACGCTGAGATATCACGACGGCGTGTTCTATATGATTACAACGATGGTTGAAAGCGCTACAAGCGAGCGCAAAAACTTTTTCGTCACCGCGACCGATCCGGCGGGACCGTGGTCGGACCCTTATTGGCTGAAGGATGCGCCGGGCATCGATCCTTCGCTGTTTTTCGACGACGACGGCAAGGCGTATTATACGGGGAACCGTAAGCCTCCGTCCGGGCAGCAGTACCCGAAGCATATGGAAATATGGCTGCAGGAGCTGGATCTTGAGATCAAGCAGCTCGTCGGGCCCAAATACAGCCTGTGGGACGGCGCGCTGAAGCAGGCTCATGCCCAGGAAGGGCCGCACCTGTACAAGGTGAACGGCTGGTATTATTTGCTGATCGCCGAAGGCGGCACAGGCTTTACTCATGCGGTGACGGTGGCGCGCAGTCAAAGCATAACAGGGCCTTACGAGCCGTGCAAAATGAACCCGATTCTCACACATCGGCACCTCGGCCAAAATTACGGCATCGTCAATGTGGGGCACGCCGACATCGTGGAGACGCAGAACGGCGAATGGTGGATGGTCTGCCTGGCGTCGCGCCCGTACGGGGGGCCTTACCGGAACATGGGCCGCGAAACCTTCCTTGTGCCGATGGCGTGGGAGAACGGCTGGCCGGTCGTGAATCCGGGCAAAGGGATCGTCGAATGGGAGTCGGCGCGGCCGAATTTGCCGGAGCATCGCTGGCCGACTTTGCCGGCTTGCGATAACTTCGACGCGCCGGAGCTTGATCTGCGCTGGAATTTTATTCGCACGCCGCGCGGCGATTTCTGGAGCTTGTCCGAGCGGCCGGGGTACTTGCGGCTCAGGCTGAAGCCGGAGACGACGACGGGAACGGACAATCCGAGCTTCGTCGGGCGGCGCCAGCAGCATATGTCGTTCTCCGTGCGCACGGCGCTGGAATTTGCTCCCCGCAGCGACAATGAAGCGGCCGGCATGATTTTGCTGCAGAGCAGCGATTTTCAGTACCGGCTCGAGTGCGGGATGAGCGGAGACGCGGCGGAAATTCGTCTAGTTATGCGCGAGCAGGGGGAGGAGCGGGTGCTTGCCTCCAGGCCGCTGCCGTCGGCATCTGGCCTAGCGCCGGCCAGGCTGTATTTGAAGGCGGAGGCGATCGGCCAGTCGTATCATTTCTACTACGCGACTGCCGCGGAAGCTTGGGAGATGCTGCACGAGGATGCCGACGGCACGATTCTGAGCACGGACAAGGCCGGCGGCTTCGTCGGAGCTTATGTCGGCCTCTTTGCCAGCGCGAACGGCCGGACGAGCTCGAACTATGCGGATTTTGACTGGTTCGAGTATTTGCCTGTCGAAGATTAGGACTTGCCCCGGGTTTATCGGGAAATTATTCATAACGATATAAGAAACGGAGATGACAGCATGACCATCGAGAAGCAGGCTTGGGTGGCGGATCAGGGAGACGGCACGTTCCGCAACCCGATTTTATATGCGGATTACAGCGATCCGGACGTTATCCGGGTCGGCGACGATTTCTATATGACCGCTTCCAGCTTCGCGCATACGCCGGGACTGCCGATTCTGCATTCCAAAGATCTGGTGAACTGGACGATTATTAATCATGCGCTTCCGCGGCTTAATCTCCCCGGCTACGATACGGTGCAGCACGGCAAAGGCGTCTGGGCGCCGAGCATTCGCTATCACGCCGGCAAGTTCTGGATTTTCTTCGGCGCGCCCGACGAGGGGATTTACATGACGACGGCGGAGGACCCGGCGGGAGAGTGGAGTCCGCTTCATCTGGTGCACGAAGCGAAAGGCTGGATCGACCCGTGCCCGTTCTGGGACGAGGATGGCAATGCATACCTGGTGCACGCCTTCGCCCGCAGCCGCTGCGGAATCAAGCATAAGCTGCGCCTGTGCCGCATGGCGCCGGACGGCACGAGGCTGCTGGACGAGGGCAAGATCGTGTTCGACGGCACGGAATCGCACCCGACGATGGAAGGGCCGAAGATGTACAAGCGCGAAGGATATTATTACATTTTCGCGCCGGCCGGGGGCGTGGCCACCGGCTGGCAGACGATTTTGCGCTCGCGCAGCGTGGATGGCCCGTATGAGGACAAAATCGTTCTGCACCAAGGGAATACTCCGGTGAACGGACCGCACCAGGGCGGCTGGGTCGAGCTGGAGTCGGGCGAGTCGTGGTTCGTTCATTTTCAGGACAAAGGCGCGTACGGGCGCATCGTCCATCTGCAGCCGGTGCGCTGGGAGGACGGCTGGCCGCTGATGGGCGACAATCTGAATGCCGACGGCGTCGGCGAGCCCGTATTGCATTATCGGAAGCCGAACGTCGGCCGGACATATCCCATCCAGGTGCCGGCGACCTCTGACGATTTCGACGGCGATCGTCTCGGGTTGCAGTGGCAATGGCAGGCGAATTGGCGGGAGGACTGGTATGCGCTTGGCGCGCGCGACAGCCATATTCGCCTGTATGCGAAGCCGCTGCCGGAAGGCGCGACGTCGATATACGACGCGCCTCATCTATTAATGCAGAAATTCCCCGCGCCGGCCTTCACGGCGACGGCCAAGCTGACGCTGGCGGCAGCGGCAGCCGGCGACGAGGCGGGACTGGTCGTGTTCGGCTACCGGTACGGGACTTTGTCGCTGAAGCGCGACGGCAGCGGCGGCTTCGAGCTGATTCAGCGCGACGGGCAGCGGCAGGAAGAGCGCATCGTATGGCGGTCGGCGGTAGACGCGGACACCGTCTTCCTCAGGGTAAGCGTTAAGGACGATGCCCGCTGCTCCTTCAGCTACAGCCTGGACGGTCAGCGCTTCGTCCCGGCCGGCCCGGCGTTTACCGCCTCCGAGGGGCACTGGGTCGGGGCCAAGACCGGGATCTTCGCGCTGAGCGAGGCTCGCGACAGCGCGGGCTATGCCGACGTCGACCGGTTCGACGTCGGGCCGCTGGGGTAAGCGCCGACGCCGGACTCGGGCTGCTGGGGTAAGCGCCGACGCCGGACTCGGGCCGCTGGCGCAAGCGCCGATGCCGGACTCGGGCTGCTGGGGTAAGCGCCGACGCCGGGGCCGCTGGGGTAAGCGCCGACGCCGGACTCGGGCCGCTGGGGTAAGCGCCGATGCCGGACTCGGGCCGCTGGGGTAAGCGCCGACGCCGGACTCGGGCCGCTGGCGCAAGCGCCGACGCCGGACTCGGGCCGCTGGGGTAAGCGCCGACGCCGGACTCGGGCTGCTGGGGTAAGCGCCGGCGAAGATCGGCCTCGGCTCGCGTCAAGCGTGCCGTCGGTATGCGGCGAATTGGAACGGATTGCGTTATTTTGCGCGATCCGTTCTTTTTTTGACAGCATTTTCGGGGATGGGGAGAACGGAAGAAGGGCCTCAAGCAGCTGGTCTGCGAAGGAGACCGGGCCAACCTTGAGCTAACGCTAGCCGCAGAGCTTATTTCACTCAAAACCATCGATTTGAAATTGTAACGCTAGCGAGCAGCCTTATTCGGCATGTTTGGCTGCCAGAATGAGCGTTTTCGAGCAAATAGCGCTAACAGCCTGCGTTACATTTTAAAAAGGCTGTTTTTCTGCAAAATAGACGCCTATGACGAACCATTCCATCGTCATCGGTCGTCACCTGCGGTATTGGAATTTTAGCTGGTGGATTACCGCAAAATTTTCAAGAGGGCGTTTGTCACTGACGTTTGAGTGGTCATATGGTGATTCATGGCCGCATGCAGCCTTCGGTTTATGATTTCGATCCATCCCTTGCGCCGCATTACCCGGGATATCTGTCGTGGTTGGTTGAGCCGAATGATGACGCGGCCCATTTTCCATCCGGTTTGAAAAAAGGTATAGCCAATCGCAATATTTTGTTATATAATACGGGATATAATAAATCGTTGTTATATAACAATTCTGTATCTGCTGCTTTTTATGCTCCGCTTGCTTCGACGATTTTCGTTCTCTGCTGGACCGAAGCGCTTCCTGATGATCGACGCACTCCCTTTTTTCGTTCTTTCTTCACCTTATACCGTCAAACCTTATAACGAACGATCGCCATCCAAAGATCAAGGTAGCGATTCATCGTTATGCTCGATCCCGGTGCAGCGACAATTTACTTATGAAAGGGGTTACATTTTCATGCTGATGAATTCGACCGATTTGATGAACAGCCTTCCGCAGCGGAGCTGTTCGGTGTGCGGGGCTGTGTTGGAGGAAATGGCAGACTGCTACGAATCGACCTGTATCTCGTGCAAAGGCGTTACTTTCTACCCGATTTATCCGGCAGCAGAGAAGACCATAGGGGACGAGCAGCGCCGGCACGTCTGAAGAACCTGGTCAACCTTATGGCCGCCTGCATAGGCGGGAAGCGGGGAACAGGCCCATGCCAGCGCCAGGCTCGGGACGATCGACGGGTAGTGTCATTCGGCTCAATTGGCGAGCCGAACTGCTGACGGGAGCCGGCGTGCGAGCGGAGGGGCCGACCCGTAAGAGGCGCGCCGCTCGACCGTTTGGACGGCCGGGCGGCCGGTTCGATTCGGCCTGACGGATTGGGCTTCGCCGAGGGGACATATATCCAAGAGCTGGCCTGCTGCCGCGAATATGCTGGGGTATGCGCATATAAGCCGGCAAGGAGGGATCGAGCCATGCGATCGGTTTCCAACAAATGGGCCAAGACGGCCGTATTGCAAAAAAAGCAGGATGTGGCGCTTCACTTGCCCCCTATGCGTCCGTACGGATTATCCGGGCTGGGGAAAATGCTTGATCTGTACGGCCGGGTAGTCGCCAAGCCCGTCAAAGGCTCAGGCGGCGGCGGAGTGCTGTTCGTCGGTCGGCGGGGACAGGGATATTATTTGAAAAATGGCCGAAAGGTGCGGCATTACCGGTCGCTTGCCGCTCTGCGGGGCGGCATCGACCGGCTGCGCCGAGGACGCAAATATTTCCTGCAAAGGTGGATTTCGCTTGCGGAAATTAGAGGGCGGCCGGTTGACTATCGGGTCAAGCTGGTCAAGGAAGGGAGCGCCTGGCGGCTGAAGGCGCTGGTCGGCCGGATGGCCTCTCCGGGGCTATCGGTTACCAACCTGGCCCAAGGGGGAGTTCAGCTGAGGGGGGCGGATGCCATCCGCCGCTCGCTGCCCTCGATCCGCGCAGTGACCAAGAAAAGAGAGATGACAAGATTGGCTTATACGTGCACGCGGTTGATGGAGGAGGCGTTCCCCGGCATCGGGGCGCTCGGATACGATTTTGGCCTGGATCGTTCCGGACGCATCTGGATTCTTGAGGTCAATACCCGGCCGAGGTAGCCTTGCGAAGCCCGCTCGCCCAGCGCGCTATTCCCGGCGCGGCGGGTTTCGCTGTATGGCGGAAGCGGGCCGCTTGCGCGCGAGCGGTTTCATCCGGCGAGTAACGGGGCATGGAGCGAAAAATCATTGACAGCTCCGCCTTCCCGGCATATAATGCTATAACAACAGCATAATACGGTGTTGGTTTGAGTAGAAGAGTAACCTTTATCCGTAAACCGCTCCCTTCGACGAGAAGGGTATGTTTACATGGGATAAAGGTTTTTTATTTAGATCGAGAAAAGCTGCGGTAAGAGGAGGATTTCGGGCGACATCGGCGAAGAGGCATCGAGCGAAAGCTTTTCTTACTATTCTTCCGCTCAGCTCGCCGCCATCATCCCGACAAGCGAAGCGAGGCGTGGCAACGATGAAAGGATTTATTTTTGATCTGGACGGTACGGTTTATTTGGGGGACCGCATGATCGACGGCGCCGCCGAGGCGATTGCCGCCTTGCGGCGAAGAGGGGACAAGGTCGTCTTTCTGTCCAATAGCTCGATCGCGGCGCGAGCATCGTATGCCCGGAAGCTGACCCGCATGGGCATACCGACCGATGCCTGCGATGTGCTGAACTCGTCGCTGATTACCGCGCGCTATTTGCAGAAGCATCTCCCTGCCGGATCAAGCGTATACGTAATAGGAGAGCAGCCGCTCCGCGATGAACTGGCCCAGCACGGCATTCCGCTGACCGATGAGCCGGAGCGGGCCGACTTAGCCGTCCTGTCGTGGGACCGGCAGTTCACTTA
>Ga0207865_100577_pt1 | contig 38319 bp, 57 predicted proteins | sample HigsolmetaAR204D_FD_184836 | JGI IMG/M metagenome (GOLD analysis project Ga0207865, IMG submission 184836) | Ionic liquid and high solid enriched microbial communities from the Joint BioEnergy Institute, USA - AR20-4-D (SPAdes) (version 2) ...
GACCGATCATGCCGAGCGGGCCCGGTGCACGCGACAGCGCTTCGGCGATTTCCGCGACCTCCATGCGCTGAGTCTCGAACGATTTGCCCGTCGAGACGACGACGTCGTACTTGCCGCGCGAGAGATCGTTGATCGTGATGATCTGCCCAGTCTCGATGTCACGCACGAGCGTGTTGATCTTGACGAACTTCTCCGCGCCATCCTCTCCGAGAATGCGCACGGTGCGTGTGGCGTCGTACACCTTCGGGATGAGATCGACGAGAATCTCGCCGGTGAACTTGAGCGCCTTGAGGTGATTGTCGATGAACACGTAGTTGCTGACGTCTGCCTCCTGCTGGCGCGCGAGAATCGCGCGGCCAGACGTCTCATTGCTTCGCGCACCGAGAGAGGCGTCGTATATGCCCGTGGTTGCTTTGATCTCGTCGATCGCGATTGCCGACATTTTCGCGAATACCGCGGGGAACTGAGCAGGCGGCTCACGTGTGGGGCGCGCCTGAGGCGCTTGAGGATCGACGTTATACAGCAGCACCGGCGGGTCATCGTATCCGAGCCGCTCGTAGTACGACTGCAGTCCCTCAATCATCTTCGGGGTCGCAGTCAGCGGCGAATTCGGCAGCTTGGCTACGACTTCGACCATCGTCGACAACTCGAAGTTGTGAATCATCTGCGCATCCCGGCCGACGCGAGTCATGCCGTAGTAGTGCTGCACGCCGTCGACCGTCACGAGTTCGCCCCAGTTCATGACGACCGGGATGTATTTGCCAGGCCACTCGACCGGCTCGGTGAGTCGATCAGCACCCGAGATGAGACAGCATTTCACAACGTCACGATCGACCTCGCGCATTTCGACGATCGTGATTCCCTGCGCTGCTGCTTCTGGCGCGATCGGATCGAAATCGACAGCATCAACGATGCGGCCGTCTCTCAATCGATAGATGACGCGCTTCTGCGGCTCTTTCCACCAGTATTTCGCCACGCGAACAGTGTCCTGCTGCCACCAATGCGCCTCACGCGGCGTCGCGGTCGCGAAATCCACGACCTTCTTTCCTGGGTAGAGTTTCTCGAACAGCGACTTCGGCATCAGCGACGATACGAAGCACCAGCGCGCATCACGCCGGAACATGTCTCGCGCCGCGGGATCCCACGTCACCTGCCCCGGCTCTTCGATCATCTCGATGCGGATGCACTTGTCGAATCCGCCGTCATCGGCGTAATCGGTTGTGACCTCCCACGCGCCGACGCCGCCCGCACACGCCCACACGAACGCGTTGTCGTAGGCGATTTTCGCGTCACTCGTCGCCTCGATATTGCGGATGAGGCCGTTGAAGATCTCTGCCGTATCCGCATCGCCGTCTTCTGCCGGTCGCACCTTGATTTGCGGTCGATTCTGTAACTGCTGGCCCGTCACGCGGCGAATCATCTGCCGCAAGCGGTTGAACTCGTAGCACGGGCGCTTCTTGCGCTTCGCCGTCAGGTGCGCATCCCACTGATGCCCCGGCACCAGCGCGAATTTGAAGTCCTCTTGCGCGCGCCGCATGAGCGTCGCCTTCGCCGCTTCTCCGTCATCGAAGCGTTCGAGCGCCTCGCGGATGAAATCCTTATCCGGTGATGAGGACTCTTTCTGTTGCGTGCGCTTTGCCATGTTCAGTCTCATCGGAGGTCTGACAGGTATTCGTTCAGCAGTTCATCACCGAGCTTAGCCGACAGTGCGCGCACGGCGTCATTCTTCATCCTATCCGGGCAGCGATTGAGCTTGCGGCCGCGGTGCTCGCCGATGAATCGCACCAGACCGGTCGCGATCCCCTTGCGCCGGAACGGCCGAGCCACGAACAGTGACTTGATGTAGTTGCCGGCATCGTGCACGAACGCGGTCGCGATGATCTTCTTGTCGATCACCGCGACGTAACGATGATTCTGCAATGCTCGATACTGCACCTTAGAGATCATTCTTCCAGCACCCCGTCACATAATGACGCCGCCATGATCGCGAATGTGCAGATCGTACTGAACACGATTCCGTCGTACCCCCATTCGATCGCGCTATCTGTGTTTGACGTACCTGCGCCCAGGTATACAGCTGTTCTCGCAATCGGCTTCTGTCCAGCGAACCGCATATCGACATTCGGCCAGTCATCCTCTGTGTACTCAAAGTCGAGTACCGGGGTTTTCAGCGTTGGCGATGGTTCCAGCGGCGAATCCACTATCCCGCAGAACGACGTCACCAGCAGCACACTCTCAAATCCCTCGGTATCGGGCGCTCCGTACAGTGCGACGTAATCCACCTCTTTCGCGTAGATGAGGTCTGAGACATTTCCATACCACATCGGCTGAACCTTAACGCCACCTCCACTCGTCATTGCATCGTCGAATTCGATCACCAGATCATTGTTCTGGGGCTCCATCTTATCGACTAGGCATGCCACGAGCATGCAGTAGTTATCGAGCGGATGAGCGTAGTCCGGCACAGCGCCGCCCCAGGTCACGCTTTCGATGCTGAGGTTATCAGGGTTATCTATGATGACGACCGCCACGAGCAGCCGATTTCGATTTCCATCATCCAGTGGCGCGAGCTCGACTGTCGCGCTCGTCGCTCCCGGCGAGATCGACTCCGTAATGACCGCCGCGGGCGTCCCGAGCGCTTCGTTGATCGAGTAGATCGTGCAAGACGGCGGTGGCGGATCCTCGCGACAGACACTCACGCTGAACGGCCCATTCGAGATCGGCGCATCGTCCACGAACCACGATGCATGACGCACGTTGATCCGGAACACCTGCGCGTACTGCTCACCGCTGTCGAGCGTGATCTGACAGCGCACTGTCGCCCAGCCGCCGAGCTGCGTCGCGAACATCACAGACGTCTCTCGCGCATCGTCCGAGATCTGCGGATCGGACATCACGCCGATCTCCGGCCGGTCAATGCTCCACGTCGCACATCGAATCTGCCGATCGCCAAGCAGCGCGCCGAAATTCGCGACGAGCCGCCGCTTCTCAAACCTGTACAGCCGCGATTGATGCACGGCCGTTCGGTTGTAGGCCGAGACGTATGCGCGTGTTGCGCGTCCTGAGTCGGTCATCGCGTCACCACTGCAATGCGATTGAGCCGCCGTGTCCGAGCCCGTGCTCGAACTGCGACCCAAAATTGAGCTCCACCGGCGCCCGACCGATTTCGCCAAATATCCGCTCGGCACATACGCACGCCAGACCGAACGAGTCGGCCGCGTGCGATGACCAGTCGTGTTCAGGGCCTAAGCCGATGCCGCGCGTTTCGTCACGCTTCTCGTGATACCAACCGAGCGCCTCGATGCCTGCCGCACACGTCGGCTGCTCGTACCAGCCCTCGGGCGTCAGCTGCACATCGTCGGGCGCGTTGAACCAGATCGACGAGAACCAGCGGCGCGCAGCTTCGATGCGCTTCATCGCCGCGCCCTTGCCCTGATTCGGCACGACCGTCACGTCGTACCCTGCTGCGCGTAGTGCTGAGGCATACGAAACATCGTAAACCTTGTCGTTTGAGTCGCCGTCATGCGGGAGCCAGATCTGCGCGCGCTGCGGTGTGTATCCACGAGCGCGCATCCATTCGAGATGGCGCGCTAGAGGCTGGCCGACCGCCTCGTAGTAGTCGAGCGCGCGAATCTCGCGCCCGACGAACTGCATCGCCCACATCGCGAATGCGTCAGCGCGCGCACCTGTGCCGCCGATGTCGACGAATAGGCGAATCGTCATCAGCGGATCGGCTGCTACGCGCCCGATGCGGTGCTGCTCACGCGCTTCGGCGATGTGCTTGGCATAGTAAGCGCCTGACAGCACGCGCGCATACTCGCCCTCCCACACATGCGGATAGAGCTCGGGCTGTGTTCGCAGGAAGTCCTGTCGCTCGCGCTCGATCTCGTCATTCCAGAACGGGTTATCGCGCCAGTTGGCGCGCACGACGATCGCGCCGCTCGGCAGCAGCGGGCCGCGCAGCAGGAGCTCGACGGCATCGGTCGGGCGCGTCGGGTTCCAGCTGAACCAACGCTCAGCGCCTGGCGCGCGCAGCGTCGGGCGCAGCAGGTTGATCGAGTGCATCGTCGCTGTGTGCGCTTCCTCCCACCACGCGCGCTTGAAGCCTTCGAGCGACTTGATGCTGTCCGCGGTGTAGTCGCGCATGCCCTTGAAGATGATCACGCCATCGCCGGGCGTCGCGATGCGCTCCTGGTAGATTTTGAAGCCGTCCCGCTCACTGAGGCCGAACGCCGCGAGCTTCTGCTCGATGAGATGCTTGCTCGACTGCGTGAGGTCGCGCTGAACCTCGCGGATGCAGATCGCGCGCAGGCCTTCGCCGGCGCTGTTGCCCGGTTCAGCGAGCGCATCCTCGATGAGTTGCTCGGCGAAGAAATGCGATTTCCCAGACGCGCGGCCGCCGTACGCGCCTTTGTACGGCGCCGGCTCGAGCAGCGGCTCAAAGACCTTAGCTACCTTGCGTCTCAGGATTCGCACTGACGATCACCCGCTCGATTCGAGCAATGCTGACCGGACCGCCGTCCGGACCTGAGTGCTCCATTTGGTCACGCTGGCCGAGCATCTGCTTGCCCAGCCAGATCATCATCGTGACGTTCCCCTTTTTCGCCGCCTCCCACTGCATGCGGCGAAGGCTCGCTTTTGCGTGTTGTTTCCCCTCCTTTAGAGCGTCCGCAAAACGGCGAGTCAGGGTGTCAGGCGAGCACTTGAGCACGGCGGCTATCTCCTCGTGCGTGCATCCGATTCCGGCCAGCGCTCGCACCTGTTCGGGATCAATCTTCTTCCTGGGCCGTGCCATTTGTGACTCACCCTTTTGCCACCATGTCGTACGCCATCATCGCGCGCCCATATTGCACGTTTTGTGTGTTTCGCCAACGTCGCTAACTCCCCAAGAGCCGCGGCGTTTGCAGCGTTCGTCAGGCGGCGCGAACAAGCGCGGCGGCCGCCAGCCAGCCGCCCACCTGTCCGACATCGTGCGCGGTGCAACTCCGATCATCAGCCCGATTTCGCGCAGTGATCGGAGTTCGCCCGCGAACTCGACACGAATCGCGCGCCCTTTCACGTCTCGCCGTCACTCGACGCTCGTCAACACCGCAGGCGCCGGGATCGGATTGACTGTCAGCGTGACAGACTCGCTCTCGCTCGATCCGGCGCGCATTGTTTTGCTCGCGACGTTCGACAGCGCGCTCGCTGTTCCGTTCGTGTTCACCGCACTGACCGCGAAATACCACGTGCCGAGATCGAGGTTCTCGACCGTGTGCGTCGTCGCGTTGCCCGCGACCTCCGCGGTCTGGTTGAGGTTCGTCGCCGAGCGCCCGTAATGGATGCGAGTGAGCGCGTGATTCGTGTACGGCGTGCCGTCCGTGTTCTGCGTCGGTAGCTGCCACGTCAGGCGCGCGCTGCGATCCTCCGGGCTCGTGCAGGTGAGCGTCAGCGTGTACGTTCCCGAGAGTGTGATCGTCGGCAGCGTTTTCGTGCCGCTCGATGAGACAGGACCGTCCCAATCCGGATGTCCCGACGCCGTGCATGACGGCAGCGTCGATTCCCAGGTGAGCGTCGTAGCGAGCTCGCCGTCTGCCGCGGTCACGCTCGACGCGAACGTTGTCGCGGCGCGCGCCTCGGGAAGCCCGAAATACCACGTGCCGAGCACGAGCAGCAGGAACATCAGCAGCGCATACAGGACGAACCAACGCAGGCCCTTGCCGATGTGTTTATCGGCCTCGCGTTGCTCCTCGTCGGTCAGATATTCATCGCGGATGTAATGGGGGTTCACGATCGTTCTCCTTGGACTAGCTATCACCGCATCAGCACCTCCTAGCCCGCATCCTCGATGCGGTAAACGTGAATCATCGCACCCGGCGAGTCGAGCGCTTCAAAGCTCGTAAGAACGACGCGGTTGCGCGCGCTTGACTCCGTCCTTTTTGCCCAGCATTTCCCAGAGCACGATGCCGCGTCCCGTCGGACGCTCGGCAAGAACTGCGACAGCGCCGACGGATTGCGCGAGGTCGAACAGCGCATTCCATTCCTTGCTGACGATGCATCCGGAGCGCTTGCATTGGATAAAGGCGATGCGGCCTTTCTTGATTGCCACGAGATCGACGGGAGAACCGGAGCGCGGCGACCGAAGAACAAAGTAGCCATGCTCCCGGAACAGGTCGCGTGTCTGATACTCGAACGCGCGCCCGAGTCTGTACCGGGTTTGCTTCGGTGTCTTTGACTCAATGACCGCGTCCCATTCATCGGGCCATCTGGTCGCGATGTGCCGACGCAGCAGCTCATCGTCGAGCCCGGTCTTAGCGCAGAACTGAAGCAGCCCGAGCGATGATTTCTTGAACTGATTGAAGATGCGGCGGGCCTCTGCCTCAGTTTTGATCTTCCGTGCGTACGGCTTCTCGTACCCGCGTGGAGCAGCAAGGCCGAGCTTCCCAGCTCGTGCTGCGAGGGTGAAATAATTGCGCCCAAGTCGATCAGCAAGCTTTCGAACCTCGCCTCTTGCGCGGAATGCGATGTAATCGGACCGCAGGATCGCGTCCTCTTCAGGCGTCCACTTGCGCGAACGCCCACCGCCATCGCATTGGACACCAAGCTTCCGGAGACGCTCGTGGACACTCTGACCGCACATGCCGAACCGCTCGGCGACTTTATGGACATTGCGGAGCTCCCTGTAGGCCGCAAGGAGCTGTTCGTCCGTAGCCTTCTTGTGTGCCGGCATCGATGCACTCGACTTGGATAACGACGCCTGGGATATCGAGCGCTTCGGGATGCTCACGCGGGAATACCTTGAGCAACTCCAGACGAATCACCCGCGCGTCGTCTTCTATGATTCCCGATTGTACCAAGCTATCGAGGACCGCGCGGCACAGTTTGTCTAAATCCGGCCTGCGATCGGGATAGGTGCGGCGCGTCTTCGGCGCGCTCTTTGGCTTCGGCAGCGTGAACACCATGCGCACTCGCAGCGGGCCGTCGAGCGGCGCGGCGCCGTTCTTGGCCTCGACGGCTGCGGCGACAACGTCTTGGCGCCAAGGACGCACACCCTTGCTCGACTCGACGAGCACGCCGCGGCCACCGCGAACGCCCACAAAGCGCTTCGACCCCTGCGGCGCAGGCATGCCGCGAACGATGATCGTGATCACGCCTGCGACCTCTGCTGCTCTCCGTCGAGCAGCCGATCGATGAGACGCTGCAGTTCGTCGCGTGTCGGCGCGCGCTTGACCTCATTGCCGCACTCATCGAACGCCGCGACGTACATCGACCCTCGGAAGGTCTTCACGCGAATCTGGAATCCTCGATAGGGTTTGAATTTGCTCATAGCGGATGACTCGTCAGATGCCAGGCGCCACAGCGGCGGCACTTGTACGTCTTGCACTCCACGCCGCGATTCCTCTTCCGGCGTGATCGAACGCGAACGAGCGCGGCTTTCGCTTCCGCGCTCGACGCATAGGGAACACGAGAGCAAGGGGTTCTCATGACCAGCGTCACCTCCTACGCGGCCTCTCGCCGCCCCTGTATCCGCAAGTGCGCAACGATCAGTTCGACTTTCTCGTCCCAGGTACGGCACGAGGCCTGGCTCGGCGACGCTTGGGCGCGACGACCCGTTCCCGCTGACGGCGGCCGGTCACCTCGGCCGGAGAGGGCGAGAATGTTGCTCGGCAGGGGCTTTTCGACGTAGGTCTTATCCTCAGCAGCCCGCGTTTCACGCGCGTATTTGTCGGGCCGCCTACTATGGGACGCGTATCCCCCTCCGGTCAGAGGAGCGGCCTTTCGACCGCGCCGAGCAAATCTGATCATTTGACATCCTCCCCGGCCTTCTTCGCGCGCGACTCGCACGCTGAGAAAACGGCATCGCGATCGAATCCAGCGCTCACGTACTCGCGTAGATCGCGATCGCGGAAATCGCCTTGCCATCCGTTGTAATAGGGTCCGTGACTCGTCTTGTGCCGCACGACGTAGTAGCCCGCATACGTCCCATCCTCGAAATGCAGCGTCATCACGTCGTAGCTTGCCCGTTGCCAGTTCATTTCGATCTCACGCGTAGCGCTGCTCTTTCCACATGTCGTCGAGATCGAGCGAACGCATGGCACGCCAGACAGTCGAGTACCCTAGTCCGAGCTCGCGCGCGATTTCCGCTTTCGTCGCGCCGCTGAAGGCAAGCTGCCGTAATCGCTCAGCATCCACCTTTCGACGCCTCAATCGATCGCATGCCGTCGAGCAATACTTCCCGCGTCCGATCGCTGACAGGCGCGGCGCCTTCCCGTGGCGCTTGAACGGCTCGCCACACTGAGCACACCGACCAATCACGCCACGTTCCCCAACTGCATGTCTTCGACCGTCACGCGATAGCCGGGCGCATTGGCCTCGGGATCGGCCGGAACAATCACGCCCGTTATCTCAATGCCGTAATTGCGACGGATCTTCCCGGCCGCGTCGGGCGCGTCGAATTGCCGACCGATGTACGACCAAGGCCCGCGCAGCTGCTGCGGCGTGAGACGCGCGCCGTACGTGCGAATCACGTAGTCGGCAAGCAAATCCTGCGGCGTCGGGCCGCGCTTGGCTTTCGGCGCACGCGCATCGGCGAACAGCGCCTCGCACTCCGGGAACGTCGGCGGATGCGTCGGGTGTCTCTGCCGGATCAGGTCGAGCACCTGACGCACCGCGCTGTCCTCGGCTCGGTCAACGAGCTCGCACCAGTCCGGCGGCGCTTCGGCGCCGTACTGATCGGTCCACCGTGCGCCGTACCACTGCGTGAGCCGCTTCCAGAACCGCTCTGCGCGGACTGACGGCCTAGAACTGGATCTTGTTGCCATGCTCGTCGACCTCCGGCTCTCCGTCACCAAACACGCGATCGAATCGCGTCAACGCCTTGCCGTTTACTGCCGCTGGCGATGGGGGCTCCCATGTCTGCCGCCAGTACGCGTCCGCAGTGCGCCCCTCGAAAAACCGTCCAGGCGTTTTCACAAACTGCGTACCCTCCGACCCTTTCGCGCGGATGTACGCCGCATAGCGCGTCACGGCGTCGAACAGCTCGTCGTACGTCGCCTCGCCGTCCTCGACGAGCGCCGTTACGCGAGCCTGCGCGTTGATCCAGTCCTGCCGTCCGGCGAACTTGGGGTATGCCGCCTTGATGCGCTGGAACTCGGCGTATGCATCGACGTGATTCCTGCCGTTCCTCACCGTCGATTCCTCGCGCGCGTATGTGTGGTCCAGGTCCTTTCCTTGGTCCTGGTCCTGGTCCGCAGCAGAGCCTTCGCGAGTGCGTGTTTGTTGCGGCGAGAACACTCGCGAGGATTCGCGAGGACTCGCGAGGATTCGCGAGGATTCGTCGAGAGGTGGGAGCTTTGACTTGCTCGGTTTGTCGATCTTCTGGTGCTCGACCCAGTTGACGATCTGAACATATGCTTTACCGTCAACGACATAGCGAGCGATGCAGCCCTCGCGCTCTAGCTCGCGGAGCCACGAATCGACGTCTGAGCCGGTCGTTTTGATGTGTCCGTCCTCGCCGTCGTCGTACGGGTAGAGAATCCTCGCGAGCATTCGCGAATCTCCGCGAAGCCTCCCGACATCGTCCGCGACGGTCCAAAGGAGCACGAAAAGCAGCCGAGCGTCGCGCGAAACGCGCCCCATGCTCTCGGATTGGGGGAACTCGGGTTTGATTGTTCGGATGCGAGCCATCTACGCGATCCTCGTGAGTCTGGTCACTTGCGCCCCCCAATCCGCGACGATCCATCGTCTTCCTCGTCATCCCCGAGGAAATCCATCTGCAATCCATGCGCCTTCATGCGCTTGGTTGCTACCTTGTAGGCATGAGCTTTACGACGAGCCCACTCTTTCAGGATTTCGCGAGCGATGGACTGCATGTCCTTGCCGAACGCGGCCGCTTCGGCCTCGAGCCACAGATGCACGGACTCGGGGATGGGGAGGCGAAAGTCTTTCAGCGGAGTGCTCACGATCGAGAGACTCCTGTTGTTGCTGTAACTAGGGGAATCGCTGAAGCGCGCCTGAGTGAGACTCGGGTCTCGTTCGCCAGGTGGACTGATGTGCGACGTTTCACGGCGTTCACTAATCCGCTGGACGATAGAGATGAAACAAACAACAAATCCTCAGGCGCTCTTGATGCGCGTGGCCTCGGAAATCACCGATCGGTGCAGCTCGTACAGCTTCACAGCAGCGTCTCCGCGGGGAGTCGCGGTGCGACCCTGCTCGATGTCACTCACCGAGGACGGTGCGAGGCCAATCAGCGCCCCAATTTCAGCGAGGGTCATCCCCTTCGCGCGCAGGTCAGAGATGCGTGATGCCCAGGTAGTCATGCGAGCGAGTCTACGGGATCCCGTAGATCGAATGCAACGGCATCCCGTTACGGCATTCCGTGAGAGTATGGATATGCCGAAATCAGCCGAAATTCCGAAGTTCGACTCGCTGGGAGCCAGGATTACGTTCTGGCGCGAGCGGCGAGGCTGGGGCCGGTCCGAGCTCGCCCGGCGGGCAAAAATCCCCTACTCCACGCTGGCGGAGATCGAGCAGGGCCGGCAGAAATCATCAACCAAACTGCACCAGATCGCGGCCGCGCTGGGCGTCAATGTTCAGTACCTGGCGACCGGCAAGGGCGAACCAGAGATTGATGCTGCGCCCACAGAGGATTTCTGGCCGTTCCCGTTCCCTCGCGAAGATCTGCTCGAGCTGGACGCCATCGAGCTTGAACTGGTCGGTCTCAAGCTGCAGAGGTTCATCGAGGAGGTGCGCGCCAAACGCGTTCGGAAGCGCGCACGACAGGCATCGTAATTGTGCATGACTCGCGATAAGCAACTCGTTATCGATCTGCTGCCGCTCACCCTCTTGATTGCGGGTGTTTTATGGTTCCGCGAGCCGGCACTCGACGCGTTCACTGGAAAGCTCACAGCCTATCCGATCGTGTGCGACTCCAAAGCAGAGGGCCCTCGTAGCTGCTCGATTGGCCGTTGGCAGACAAGCGACCGAGCGGTGTTCGCGGTCCGTGGCGACCAGCAGACGGTAGTCGTCAGATTCGGCGACTGGCAGCCGTCGCGACTGACCAATTGCGCTGTGCTCGATCGAAAAAACTGGCGCTGCGATGAATACGTCGCCACGGACGGCGCCGTCTCCCTAACTACCAGTCACGAGTATTTCCGATTCGTCCCCCGTTGGCGCTGGTACTTGCTCCGGTACATCGGCGTCTCCCCCGTCTAGCGACTGATCTATTTAACGGAATGCCAATCTAGGCGCCTCCTGCCTATTTGTTACGGGATCCCGTTGACAAGCGTTACGGTTTCCCGTAGATTGCCCGCCATGCTGACACGAATTCACAAGCGCGGCCGCACCTACCTAGTGTTCCTCGACTCGCAGGGCGAGCCGCTGCCGATCACGCCGCGCGCGTGGCGGCACTCGATTTTCCGCCTCGATCCCCATGGTCGTGACAACCGCAGCAACTGGCGCCGCCCAGCGGACCGAGAAGAGGCTCTGTCACGTATTCGGCCGACTCTGAGACTGCAGGAGTCGGCGCTCTTTTCGGGGTGATCTGAGAGGAACGAGTGATGACTGACCGCTACGAGAAAATCCGCAAGGCGCTGGCGATGGGGCCGACGCCGGGCCCGTGGGAGCCGTCATACGACAAGGGTTCGACCCGGGACATCATCACGCAAAAGGAGAAATACCCGATCTGCATGGTACGCGGGATCGCGTATGTCGGGCAGGACCAGTATCTGGCGAACAGCTATTTCATCGCCGCCTGCGACCCAGACACGATCCGCGATCTGCTCGCCGAACGCGACGCGCTGGAAGTCGAGAACGAGCGGCTGCACGAGCAGTTGCGCCTCGCGACCGTTGACCAAGCTATCGCGGAGGCCGAAGCGAATGATGCACGCGCCGAGATTGAGGCGCTGATGGACCGCACCACCCGACTCACGCCTAACGATGCCGGCTACGTCGTCGCACACGCGAACGAGGACGGCGCGCACGTGGACACGGCGATCACGCTGACTGAGCGCTTGGATTTGGCGCTTGAGGAGCGCGGTCACGAGATGGTGCTGGCCGAGCGCGCACGGGAGTCACACCGATGATTGCTCGCATCACGACTGTTCGCAGCAATGCAGCTCTGATGGAGAGTCAGCATGTACATCGTGGATGGTCATCAAGTGGACGAAGCGACGTTCCTCGCCGATGAGGACGCCTTCGAGCAAGGCCACATGAGCTACATCCGCCCTGTCTACAGCGCTCGCGGACAGTTCCTCGGGTTCGCGGTGTACGTCTCGGGCGAGGCCATCGGGAAAGTGCACGAGCAGTACAAGCACGCGGTGCTCTTGCTCGAGCAAGTTCGCGCCGAGCATGCATTGCTGGCCGAGATCGACCGCGAAGAACGGAGAGCGACATGAGCGCTATACCCCGCTACGCACGCATGTTTGAGTGCGTCTACGAGGACGCTAAATACGCGAACGGCTACGCGTACCTTGAGGCGACGGATGTCCCACGGTGGGTCGAGGAAGAAATTCCCGAAGATGACTTGGGCGGCGTCTTGTCACACGCGATCAGCGATATCGACGGGAAGCAGCGCGAGAAGCTGAATGCGCTCATCGCCGACATGCTCAACCAGGGCGATGACATCGCGCAGCGAAAGTTGGTCGAGCTGACCGACATGCTGCGAGCGGCACTTGTGGACTACTGCACGAGACATGCGCAGCGGATGGTAGACGAGCGAGGATGGAATGACCCGGAGTTTCCAGAATGAGCGTCAAAGAATTCCTAGACCACTTGGCGTTGCGAAACTCGCTGAATCGAGCTCGATGGGCGTGGCGCTGGGCGCGACAAGGCGGAACGTATTTCACAACCGCGAGACCGCTTCAGGACTTGCGCAACGACGAGGATCTGAAGCGCTGGCGTGAGATCGAGTTGAAGCGCCGGCACTTGAGCAAGCAGGTCCGCAAGGTCGTCAATCTCGCGGCGTGGAGGATCAATCGAGCACGGTTTAACAGGATTCGGAGGTATTCGTAATGGCTCTCAAGATCACGAAGGCAACCGACACCATCGAGGTCAAGAACCTCACGGTCTGCATCTACGCGGTTCCGGGTGTGGGCAAATCCACGCTGGCATTCACAGCGGACAGCCCTCTCCTGTTGGACTTCGATCAGGGCGCCTACCGAGCCGGCAATCGAGGCGACGTGGTGCAGGTCAGCTCCTGGGATGATGTCGTGAGCATCACGGCCGAGGATCTGAAGCCGTACAAGACGCTCGTTGTCGATACGGCCGGCCGGGCTTTGGACTTTCTCACGGCGTCGATCATCGAGGGGAACCCGAAGCTCGGGCGTGGTGGAGCGCTCACGCTTCAGGGCTTTGGCGAGCTGAAGGCCCGTTTCATCGCCTGGACCAAGATGATTCGCAGCTTCGGGCTCGACGTGCTGCTGGTCTCTCACGCTGACGAGCAACGAAGCGGCGACGAGCTGATCGAGCGTCTCGACATCCAGGGCGGCTCGAAGAACGAGATCTACAAGGCGGCCGATGTCATGGGGCGGCTGTATCTCTCGCAGGGCAAGCGGATGCTCAACTTCAACCCGACCGATACGGCGTTCGGGAAGAACCCCGCTCAGCTTCCGCCGCTCGAGGTTCCGCACCATGCGGAGAACCCGCAGTTTCTCGCCGGCGTCATCGCGCAGATCAAGGCCGAGCTGAACAAACAGAGCGAGTCTCAGAAGGAAGTCGCGAGCATGCTGGCCGACTGGAAAGCGAAGATCGACGAGGCCAAGACGGCGGACGACTTCAGCGCGCTGATCCCGCAGACGCAGGAGCTGGACGAGCGCGTGCGGGATAACGTCAAGCGGCTCCTGACCAAGGTCGCCAAGTCAAAGGGGTTCCAGTTCGACAAGAAGACCGGGAAGTTTTCCGCGGCCGAGGCGAAGGCAGCATGATCAGAATTTCTGTGACGGACCTGGACGGCTACCTCTACTGGCTCGCGAGCGAGACCTCGGAGCTGGACGAGCTGATCGCTCGGCTCCGGGGGCAGGAGGAACCGAGCCCTCAGATGCTCGCCGGCCGGGCGTTCCACAGGCTCTTTGAGGATGCGCAAGGCGGCGAGATCGGCAAGGCTTGCATTGACGGATGGATGTTTGAGTTCGCGCTGGACAAGGAAATCGCCGTCCCGGACATCCGTGAGCTCAAAGGAGAGATGGTCATTCCGACGAAAGCCGGGCCTGTGACGCTCGTCGGGAAGGTGGACGCGCTGCACGGCACGACCGTCATTGACTACAAGCTCACAGAACGATTCGACGCCGAGCGCTATGCAGACAGCTATCAGTGGCGCGCGTACCTGTTGATGTTTGGGGCGACACGCTTTGATTACGAGGTGTTCCAGTGTCGCTACGACGACGACTGCATCGTGATCTATGACCACCACCCGCTTTCTTTCTACGCCTATCCCGGCATGCGTGAGGACGTGCTAACGCTCGTCTCATCGCTGGCTGAGATCGTAGCTAAACACGTCCCTGAAAAGATCATGTCGGAGGCCGCATGAGCGATCTGAACCGAGTAATGCTGATTGGCCGTTTGGGTGCCGATCCTGAGCGGCGGCACATGCCGAACGGCAAGGCCGTTGCAACCATCCGCGTTGCCACGAGCGAGTCCTGGAAGGACAAACAGACCGGCGATATACAGGAGCGCACCGAGTGGCACGCTGTCGTTCTGTTCGACAAGCTGGGCGAAATCGCCGCCGAATACCTGCGCAAGGGCTCGCAGGTCTACATCGAGGGCAAGCTGCGCACCCGCAAATGGCAGGACAAGGAAGGCAAGGATCGCTATACCACCGAGATCATCGCCCAGAGCATGCAGATGCTTGGCGGCAAGCCGCAGGGCGAACGTTCGCCGCGGCAGGAGCGCGGGCCTGAGCGGCACGGCAGTGACGTTGGCGAATTCGACGACGACATCCCCTTCGCTTTCGCATTTGCGACTCCGCTCGGCTCGATCCTGGCGGGGCTGGTGCTGGCTGGCCTAGTGATTGCCGCGTGATGAAAGAGCAGACCGTAATCATCCAGAAAGGCGGCTCGCTGTCCCGCATCGTTGGGCTGCTGTCCGCGCTGGTTAAAGAGATGCCGCTCAAGGTGACGATCGCCGAGTACAGACGGACTCGGACCCTTGAACAGAATGCCTATCTGTGGGGGTGCGTATACCCGACGATCTTGCAGCATCTGCCCGGCTGGGATGCTGACGACGTACACGAATACCTGCTAGGTGAGTGGTCTGGTTGGCGGGTTATTGAGGGATTCGGACGCAAGCGAATGAAACCGCTTCGCCGCAGTTCAAAGCTCTCAACGGTCGAGTTTGCCGACTATATCGCGTTCATTCAGCGACGCATGGCGGAGCACGGCATTTACGTTCCGGATCCTGGCGAGGAGATGCGCGCGGCATGACGCTCCGAGAATTCGCGCGCGGCAAACCCTGCATGGTCCGTCTCGTCGGAATCTGCAACTTCAATCCCGAGACGACCGTGCTCGCACACATTCGCCGCGCGAACATCGCCGGAGCTGGCCAGAAGCCGCCGGACACGTGCGCAGTGTGGGCATGCAGTGCGTGTCATGACGAGATTGACCGACGCACACGAAACCACCGGCTTGATGAGATCGCGCCGGATCTGTTGGACGCACTATTGAGGCAGCATGCATGGTACGCGAAACACGAGATTCTGGTGCCGGTGATCTGATCGAAGATCAGAAACCCTCGCACACGCCGGGGCCGTGGGCATTGCTCACCGACTTCTCTGTATGGGCGCCGAGCGAAAACGCACTGGTCTGCGCTTGTCACTCCGGCGACCGACGACTGCGAGATACGCGGGAAATCTCTCAGGAAGAGGCGCACGCAAACGCCCGCCTGATTGCCGCCGCTCCTGATCTGCTGGAAGCAATCGAGGAGTTGCTTAACGCACTCCCCTCTGCGACGACGCATCCGGCAATCCAAAAGGCTCGTGCCGCCATCGCCCGCGCGGAGGGCCGACAGCGATGAGTGATCAGATCGTGTGCCCGCTCTGCCGTCGCAAGGCAAAGCCAATCGATGCCACCCATGCAGCGATGCTCTATCACAGGCTGCGCAACCATCTGCGCGTCATTTCATCGTGGGGCTGTTACACGCCAGCGCGAGGCAAGGCGCCTCCCGGCGATCACTCCGCGTGGCCCCTGCACTATTGGCGCGGCCCCGGCCACTTCCCGCTAGTGGTTGAGTTCAGCGGCAAGCCCGGGCGGCGGCCGACGTTCGACGAGTTTTGCAAGGTGTACGGGTTGCTCCCCGTTGTAATGATGGAGTTACCGCAGCGCTTGGAGGGCCGCAGAGATGAGTGAGAGCAAGCACACGATCTATGGAGTGCTGACGGCCCTCGATCGTGTGAACGGGGAAGCGAATCAGTGATTACAGCAGACCAGCTTGTCGCGCACGCTGTAGGCGACTACATCCTCCAGTCCGACTGGATGGCGAACGAAAAGACGAAGCAGAGCTTCGCCGCGCTGGCTCATGCCGCCGTCTACTCGCTGCCCTTCTTGTTCCTCGGGCCATCCATCCCAGCGCTCGTGGCGATCATCGGTACGCATTTCGTGATCGACCGCTGGCGGCTCGCCCGATACGTCGTATGGGCGAAGAACTGGCTCGGCCCGAACCGGCCGTGGAGAGAATGTACGGCGACCGGCTACCCGCCCGAGCGCCCGCCTTGGATGTCGGTGTGGCTGCTCATTATCGCGGACAACACGCTGCACGTCCTATGCAACGCGCTGGCGCTGGCTTACCTGTGAGCGAGGCCGTATCTCCATGAATGATGGCGAACTTTGGTCGTTCCTGCGCGCCGTGCTCTCTCAGGGCGGAGGCATCTGGCTCGATGCCGGCGATATCTGCCCGCCTCACCCGCGCGGAGGGCCGCAGCGAGGAGTGATGCGGATGCGGCAGGCGCAAGAATTGAGGAAGCGAAAATGACGAAACAGGACTTCGCCGAACTGCTCGCGTACTTGCGAGCCGAGTCATCGCAGTACCCGAATAACATTCTGCAGATCAAGGGATCTGAAGCCGCTGCGTTGGTCGACGAGATCGAGCGCCTGCAGCGGCGAGTCGCCGAGCTGGAGCATGCCGCTCGCATCCACGCCGAGACGATCAAGGAAATGCAACGCGCGCATGCCGAAGAGATCCGCGCGATGCGTGAGGAGATCCGCGACGCTGTCGCCGAGGCGCGCTGGTCACAGCACGAAGATGGCTGGTGATAACGATCGGGGGCAGTCATGACAAAAGAGCGCACATCGAACGAGCGTTTCGAGATCGTCGGACTGACGAAGGCCGAAGTCGATCGGTGCATGGAAGTGCTTTGCGGCGGGCCTATGCCTTGGGATCGCGGCTATTGCTTTGCGTCGTCGGAGCTATTCGCGCGACCGTCGAGATACGGCCCTTGCTGCTGCCGGCGAGCACGCGAAAGGCGCGAAGGCGTTCCTCTTCGGTCACTACTACGTGTGCGAGCCGTGCGCGAGCGCATTGCGGCGAGCCGGTGTTCATTCGTTTGAGGTTGAGCTTTGATCGCGGCTCTATTCGTGGAGACAGGGACGCGGCGAAGAAAGCCGAGCAGATCTGATCTGCGTCGATGAGTTGTTAACAGGAGCATGAATGAGCTGGCTCTTTTCGCGGGCGCTGGTGGAGGCATTCTCGGAGGAAAACTCCTGGGATGGCGAACCGTGTGCGCAGTTGAACGTGATGCCCACTGCGCAGCCGTTCTGGCGCAGAGGCAAACCGATCGATGCCTCCCGCCTTTCCCGATCTGGTCTGACGTTACAACTTTTGACGGCCGACCGTGGAGAGGAATTGTTGATGTGGTTTCTGGCGGGTTTCCGTGCCAGGACATCAGCATCGCAGGAGGCGGCGATGGACTCGACGGCGAGCGCTCGGGCCTCTGGCGAGAGATGGCGCGGATCATTCGCGAGGTACGACCACGATTCGCGTACGTGGAGAACAGCCCAATGCTCACTGCTCGAGGACTCGACAGAGTTCTCGGAGACTTGGCCGAGATGCGGTTCGATGCGGAATGGGGTGTGTTATCAGCAGCCAACGTTGGAGCTCCACACCTCCGCGAACGGATCTGGATTCTTGCCCACGCCCACGACGATCGACACGGGCAGTCGCTGGCCCACACCAACCGTCAAAGGCAACTACAACCGGAAGGGACTCTCGAGCAAGAGCGGCGACGGACTCGCGACAGCAGTGATTCAGCGCGAGCGAGCGGAGAGAGCGCCGGACAACCTGATCTCGCAAGTGCGAGCGACCGATGGGAGTGGCCGCCTGAACCCGGAGTGGGTCGAGTGGCTGATGGGGTGGCCGATCGGGTGGACCGCATTACAGCCCTTGGAAATGGCCAGGTTCCGCGAGTGGCAGCAACAGCATTCGTACTGCTCGCGCGCAGACTAGGTATTAGTTGATGCGAATGAGCTGGTGGAACTTCATCTTGTCGCTGCCTGTGTTCATCGTTGGGTTTGTATGCCAATGGGCGCGCGACATGTTCAACCGTGGGCGTGCGTACTACGACATGCTGCGGAGATTCTATGAATAAACGACGTTACAGCGGCAACGATTTTCACTTCTGGCCGTTCACGCTGAGTCACACTCGGCATCGAAACTTCGGCGCCGTACTCGCCAGTGGCGCGCGCGAGGATCAACGCGGTGGCTGCCACATCCGCTTCCATTTCGGCCACTGGACACTCATCTGTGAGTTGCCGCCGATCGTGCCGGACTACGTTGTGAAGCATCAGGCCAAGACCTGGGACGCAGACACGATCGCGCGCCTCGGTCGCGATTGGTACGAAGAGTGGTTCCCGCGTGAGTACGGCTTCACCTTCTTCGAGGGAAACCTGCACATCTACTTCGGTCCGCAAACGCACGATAGCCGAACGACCAAGAGCAAGGTGTTTTTTCTGCCGTGGCGCAACCGCCGATTAATTCGACACAGCCTCTACGATCTGGAGGGGGAACACTTCCACACAGAATTTGACCGCACCCGCAGCTCGTGGGTGGCATCAACCGCCGTGCGCGACGCCTGCCCGAAAGCGCGCTTCGAATTCGAAGATTTCGACGGTCAGAGAATCGTTGCGACAACTCACATCGAGGAACGCGAGTGGCGGCGCGGTACCGGCATTTGCAGTTGGCTGTCTTGGCTCCGCGGCCCGGAGATCGAACGCTCGCTGGCGATCGAGTTCAGCGCCGAAGTCGGACCGGAGAAAGGTTCGTGGAAAGGCGGTATGGTCGGTCACAGCATCAAGATGCTTCCCGGCGAACTGCACGAGGCGGCATTCAAGCGCTACTGCGAGCAGGAGCATCGGTCGAAGTATCGGCGCTTTCACATTCGCTACGTCGGTCCTGTAGCTGCTCAGGGCGAGTCCGCGGGTGACACATGACGAGGCAGATGCGGCGGATGGTGAGGATGGGAGAATAATGGCTATCACAGAGTCAGAGGCACTAGCTATCGCTGAGGAAGCCGCTCGCCGAGCGCTGGCGGCGCGGCCGGTCCCGTCGTGCGTGTCCCTCACGGACGCCGCCGAGATCCTGAGCGTGTCGAGGCCGACTGCGAGGCGTATGCTCCGCGATGCCGGAATCACGCCGAACGCCGCGGGCAAGTACCGGATTGAGGATGTTTGGCGAGTGCGCGGCCCCATTTCCGGCCCCACGAAGCGCCCAAATGTTTGAAAATTCGGGTCCTATCGTTGCCGGTCCCGGGCACCAGCGAATATTTCCCACGTTTCCGCTAGTCGGTAATTGGCGGGAAAATCATGTGCTTGCGCCCTGGATGAATTCCCATTCTTGCCGCTCAAAGGGTATTCCCGATACCGTGCGGACGCATACAGGACGCACGGACGGACGCATGGCAACGTTCTCGAGACTACCCTCCGGCAAATGGCGCGCGCAGATCAAGCTGCGCGGCGTTCGCGAGTCGAGATCATTTTCGACTCGGCAGCTCGCAATGCGCTGGGCGGCCGAACGTGAGGCGCAGATCGAGCACGAGCAGACCGCGGGCCCGGAGCGCACGCGGACGCTCGCCGATGTGCTCGCCCGATATCGTGATGAGGTGACGCCGACAAAACGCGGTGCTCGTGTCGAGCGCACGCGTATCGACGCGATTATCCGCCACTACCCTGGTCTCGTCTCTCTATCGCTCGCAGCCCTCACACCAGAGCGCCTCGGGCAGTGGCGAGATGAGCGGCTGGCCGAGGTCAAGCCAGCTACTGTCGCGCGATACATGACCGTCATCACCGCCGCGCTCGAGCACGCACGCCGCGAGTGGCGCTGGCTCAAAACCAATCCCATGCGGGACGTGCGACGGCCTGGCGCGACGCCTCACCGGGAGCGGACGATTCATTGGCGCGAGATTCGAGCCATGCTCAAGCGGGCTCGCTACTCTCAGGACCGATGCCGGACGATGACTGAGGCCGTGGCTCGCGCAATGGTGTTCGCAATCCGTACTGGCATGAGAGCCGGTGAAATATGCGCTCTCACCTGGGACGACGTGCGGCCGGATTACGTGATCGTGCGCCAGAGCAAGATTGGCGAGGGCCGTCACGTCCCTCTGTCGCATGGAGCGAGGCGCGTCATTGATGGGATGCGAGGATGGCACCCTGTTGAGGTGTTCGGGCTGAGGCCCCAGACGCTTGATGCGCTGTTCCGCAAGCTCCGCAATGCCTCGGGGCTCTCGGGGTTCACATTTCATGATACCCGTCACACCGCCGCCACGATGCTCGCGCGCAAGCTCGACGTGCTGACTCTCTGCAAGGTATTCGGCTGGCGCAATACCGCCCGGGCTTTGACATATTTCAACCCCACGGCCAGCGACATTGCGCGCCGGCTACGGGCTAGGCCCTGAGAACGCTGCCCCCGCGAGTCACTGTATGAAATAACAGTTGCGTTACGCGGTAACGCCTGCTACAGTACGCACATGGTCGATAACGACCGACACCAACGCTGGGGTGAGTACCGGCAGGAGACGTGAACCATGAGCCAGATCAGCATCGGCAACACCTACACTGACGTGCGCGGCGGCGGGTTCGGGCGGACTGCGTGGATCGCACGTATCACGGGCCGCGACCCGAAGTACGGATTCAAAAGGGAATTCTGCCAGCGAGACATGTCCGGCCTGTCCCGCTCCGGCAGAAGCGGGACGATTCGGTTCGACGTCACTGCTCCGGGCATCTACGAGTTTCGGGATTTCTGCGTCGGATCGACGGCGCGCAACTGGCAATGGTCTGGATTCATCCTGCTGCGCGAGGACGGCACGAGCGAGGAGCTGACCCGCGAGCAGGTCGAGAATCTGATCGATACTCAGGAGGCCGCGTAATGGACGAGCGCACATTCCAGTCGATGATGCTGCGAGCCAGGACGCTCGCACACCTGGATGCCGAACACGCCGATTACTGGACCGGCTATCAGCGAGGTCTGCGCCGACACTATCACGGAGATCGGTTCGGCACGGACGAGGAGCACGCGCAGTGGATGGCGATGGCTGACGCGCCAGACAGGACGCGCGCAGACCGCGGGCGCGGGTATCGCGATGGATTCGCTGGGAGAGCGCCGAGCATATGACCCGCCCGCAATTCGCCCCCTCTGCCCGCCCACTGCGCCCGGCCTCGCTCCGGGCCGCAGTGCGGCGGTTCCGCCAACTCTGCGACATCATCGAGCGATACAGTGACCCGAAAGACTTCCGCGAAAAAGCGCAGCTCACGCGCGCCATCCACGGCCTCGCCTACGGGGCCAAAGACCTCAGCGCTAGACACCGCCGAGCGGCAGCGGCGCTACAAAGCACGAATGCGAGAGATGGGGATGAGTGAGGTACGCGGCATCTACGCGCCGCGAGCGCTGCATCGACAAATACGGGCAGCGGCGCGGGAGATGGTGAGCGCGCGCGGCTGCGCGGCAGGTACGCTCTAGACTCTCGCATGACCGCGCCACGCCACCCATCCGCCTAGTCTCACTCCACACCAATACATCCACCTCCCCGGCGCGATCATGCCCTCGGCCTGCAGGGCTCGGCGGAATATCTCGTCAGCGATCGCGCGCGGCACCGGCTGCATGCGATAGAGGTAGTCGTGCAGGACGGCCGCTCGACGGCTCGTTCCATTCACGTCGAGCAGCCAGCGGAAGATGCGCGGCACGCTCGCGAGGTCCGTCTCGAATCCGTGCGGCACGACGTAGCGCTCGGTGTCCGAATGCCAAATGAGGTCGCTGGTGAGCATCCAGCGACCTGGCGTAGTGGCTTCTAGGCGCAGCGGAGTCGTGAACATCTCAGCCGGCGTAGGCGCTCGCCGCCTCGATGATCCAGTCGAGCACGCGGTTGATGCGCACGCGCTCATTGATCGAGATGTCTCCCTCGTCGATGCGCTTGCGAAGTTCGATCTCTGCTCGATTCAGCAACAGGTGCAGCGCCGCCTTGGTGGATAGTTCAGCGCTCGATGCAGCAATGCGCGATCGAGCTCGGTCGATGAGTTCATCGACTGGCGCGCCGAACAGCTCGACAGCGGATTTCGCGTTCTCCGCTTCGGAGATGATTTCACGCGCCGCGGCCTTCCGGTCCGAGCTTTGCTCGATCGCAAAGAGCGTCGCGATCTGAATCGCGTCGCGCGCGCCATTCGACTCGGCGATGGTTTGGACGGCGCTGCATGCTGCGATCAGCACGCAGAGTCCGAGAATTTCGATGCAGCGTTTCACGCAGACCATTGGACGTCTCCAGGTAGTGAATCACCGCATCAGCTCACCTCCATACGCCCGTGCGCATCATCTCGGCCATGCGCTGTGCGCGTGCCGGTGTCTGCACCTTCGCCCAGTTCGAGTCGAGCATCTCGCGTGCTGCGGCGGCGTAGTCGCGCGCGATGAGCGCGGCGATCATTTTCTTGAAGTTCGCGACGCCGTTGACACCGAGCTGAAACGCCATACACACGAGCACGCTCTGCCGCACGTCATCGAGCAGGTGAAACCACGGAAAGCGGCTGCGCAGTTCTGCAGCGATCCGCGTGATGTCGTTTCGCAGTAGGTAACGCGACTCCTCGCGCGTGATGCCCCCGCCCCTGCGCTTGTCGATCAGTCGGCCGACGCCGATCGTGAGATAGCCGAGGTGATCGGTATAGGCGTGAAGCACCTCGCCTTCTTCGGCTACGAGGTGCGATTCGATCTTCTCCAGCGGGATCACCGCTGCTTGCCCTCCAACCTCGCGAGGCGCTCATTCGCTTCGCGCAGCTGCACGATGATCGTGTCGAGCTTCGTCTCAAGCACTGCGATCTGCGTCTCGTGACGCCTCACTATCTGCGACTGCTCGATCACCTGACGCTCGACTGCCTCCGAGCGCGCGGAGTACATGCCCCATGTCACGCCCGCCGTGATCGCGGCGCTACACGCAGCGATCGCGACCGCTGCCGGAATCGCTACGCGTACGCGCTCCACCGCAGCTACTCCGCTTTGGTCTCGCCTGAGCGATCCGCGTCATAAGCAGGCGCGCTCTTCGGCGCGAAGTGCTGCGCGAGCTTCTGCAGGAGCTGTGCGACGCGCTCTGCCTCGGCCATGTTCGCAAGCGGCGCTCGCCGCGCGATGGTGATGATCTGATGGATTTCTTGCGGCGTCATAGTGCTGTGAATTTAGCCATCGGCTAGAGATGGTGGAACGTCGCCAACTTGTGACCCCCGCACGCCCCGCAGGGTAGATCCGCGAGATAGCGTGACATCGTCAGGGTTCGGCTCGTGAGAGGAACGCGATCACCGGATTCGTGACGGCCACGAGGCCGGTGGCGGTATCCGTGACGTGGCACTGCCACGTTGCTTGGCGAGTGGCGCCGGGGGAAAGCGTGGCAGTGAAGATCGTGCTGGAGCTGGTCGGGGTGCTGGCATCCATCGCGCCTCCGCTTACACGAACCCATTGATATGTGAACGGCCCGATGCCACCTGTGACGGTGACGTACGTGTAGCCGGTGGTGACGATCACGCCACCTGGGGGGACCGTCGGACTTCCATAGCCAACGACGTAGTCGGGGAGAGCGGAAGCCGTGAGAGACGAGTAGACCAGACGGTTCGCGCCAGCGTGATAGATCCAGATTTCTTTGATCGGGCGATTCGCCCCCGACGCGAACACGTACCCGGCTTGCATCGTCCGGTTCGCACCGGAGTGGAAGACGTGGATAGACATTCGGTCCTCACCAGATGATTGTGATGTCGCCTTCCTGCGTGCCTACGGGCGAGCCTCCTTGACGAACGAAGACGCGGGCGTTTGTGAAGGTGTCTCCGTAATGGAGCACACCGCCGCGCCCGTCGACGGCAATCGAGCTGGCGTTGAAGCGGATCTGACCACCGCCGACATAGACGTCTCCACCCATCTCGTTTACGAGATAGAGCCTGGAGCTGCCAGGATCGCCGAATCCGAAGTACGCAGAACGCGTATTCGGATTCTGCGTGTCGGCGTAGAACTGCACGTAGACGTGGTCTTGGGAGCCTGCCCTGAGCACAAGCGCGCCGGCTCCCGCGTTGATGGTGAGCGTGCCGCCGACGGTTGTGTTGCCGTTGATCGTTCCACCGCCGAGGTCTGCCAACGATGGCTTGTGGCCGCTGTCGTAGACCTGATGCCACGACTGCCACACTCCGTTGTAGTACTTCCTGATGTACGTCGCGTTCACGCCATACGCAAAGTACTCCTGATAGACCATGACGTCGTCCGCATACACGCGCAGCATTCCAGCTGCGCCCACCGGATAGTTGGTTCCGGATGCGGCACCGGCGTCGCTGTTCTGGTGCCAAATGCCGGTGGTTGTGTATGTGTTCAGGTTAGCGCCCGAGCCGATGCTCCCTTGATGTGCGAGCACACCGGAGAGACGCGAGTTAGATAACGTGCCGCTCGTGATGTCAGCGGCGGAGTGCGTGTGCGCACTTGGAGTGAACGTCGCGGGCACTCCCGTCAGCTTCGACCACGCCAAGGACGTTATCTCTGAGTCGCCGTGCGTGTGAGCGCTAGGCGGGAAGGTTGAGGGGATTCCAGTAAGCGAGCTGTAGTCGCCCGAGAACGCGACGGCCGCCAAATCGCCAGGCTGAACAGCGCTATCCGCCAGCGCGAGAGAGGCCCTGACAGCATTGGCCAGGGACACCACGGGATTAGCGGGGTCGCTCGAATCCACATCGATTTCGTTCGTTGTTCCTATGACGGACTCCACCGTTCCGCCGCCACCACCGCCGCTCGCGTTGATTACGAGCTCGCCCGGTGTGGACGTATCGAAGGTGATGTTGGAGCCGGCGACGAGCTTTAACGAGTTCACTGCATCGCTCGTTTCATCGCTCGCGGTGATGAACGTGAGCCCGGACAGATCCGGCGGGATCGTCGGCGTGTTCGCCAGATCGTCGTAGTCGCCAGAGAACGCGACAGCGGCGAGGTCCGCCGCTACGAGATAGCCCGCGTCGTTCACGAGCACTGAGACGTTGTCCCCGCTCGCGACGTAGTTGGCATCGTTCGCGAGCTCGGAGATGTTGTCGCCTGGCTGCAGCGCAGAATCTGCTAGCGCGAGCGACGCATGCACGGTGCTGCTGAGTTCGGCGCTGATCTCGCCCGCAGAATCGTCATACGTGAACTCGATGTCCGCGCTGTTTGCGAGAATGCCACCGACTGCATCCTGTGCCGCCTCATCGAAGTCGCTGATGTAGGAACTGTCAATTGGCGTGAATGCGAGTGCATTGCCATCCCGATGCAGCACCGCTTTGTCCGCGCTCGCGGCGATGTCGGCCGGATCGCCCGTTGAGTCACTCGCGCGACCGATCACCGAGAGCGCCGCGCTGTCTCGCAGCTTCTCATTCGTGACGGCATTGTTGTCGATCGTCCACGTCGCGCCCTCGTCGGATACGCTGATATCGCCGTAATCGCCTTCGGCGATCTCGAACCCGACGATGCCGCTCGCTTCGGTATCGAGCGCCCACTCGCCCGCGTCCGCATCCCACACCCACAGACCGCGCTCGTCGATGTCACCGGCGCCGCGGACCCAATACGCCTCGCCCGGATTGCCGCTCAGCGGCAGATCGCTCGCATCATCGACCTCGCCGAGCTCGACGTATCCGCTGTTGCGTTTGAGGATGCCTGCGCCGGTCTCGAGCGCGGTGTAGAACCGATGCCAGCCTTTCTCGTTTGTCGCGTTCGTACCGTAGTACCAAGTCGAGCGCTGATCGGAGGTATCGCCCTGGAGCTCCAGTGTGACCACTCCGTTCGAGAGCACACCGGTCGAGACGATTGAGTCATCGCCGATGACATTTGAGGTGGCAGGCATGAAGCCGCCATCCTGCAACTGCTCCATTTGTTGCAGGAGCTGCTGCACCTCCGCTACAAGCTCAGGCGTCAGGCTCGTCGCATCGACCAGTCGGCGCAGAAAGTCATAGAATGGCTGCGTCGCACGCCCCGCACCATCCACGAGGATGGTCTGAGCAGCAGGCAAGATGCGACGATCGGGTATCGTCACGGTGCTACGAGCCCACAGGCAAACCAGCGTAGTTGGACCGGGTTGACGATATTGAATGCACCGCTGGACCCTGCCTCATTGACGTCGAGCCGGATCGTGAATCCGGAATTGGATATCGATGTGCACGACACCGTTGCGCCGAAGCCACCAGCCGCGACGGGATAGCTGGCCACCGAAGCGCTCACAAACAGGACGCCCGCACTGAAGATGGTCGGGAATGTCACGTTGGCGCTCGTCGTGTGACCGCCTGACGCGGGTGCCGAGACGGTGCCGGTCTGGATCAGAAACCGATTGCCTCCTGTCGACTCGCCGATCTCGAGCGACGCCGCACCCACCTCGACGGTTGGCACAGTCGGCGGCGTCGGCGGCTCCGGCAGCGGCTCCCATGCGTAGTTCGTGCCGTCCGTCGTGAGCACCGAGTTCGGCTCCTCACCGTCTGGATCGGGAACCTGCAGGATTGGCGCCCACAGGATGTCGGTGCCGTCGTTCGTCAGGAATTTGCCTGACTGCAGTGCTGGGCTGGGGATACCCTGCGGGCCGCTCACGTTGTCCATAGTGACCAACGTCACGCCGCCCGCATCCTTCAGCACGACGCGATAGCTGCCATCGCCCCAGATATCGACGCTCGGTCGACCGGCGCCGTCCAGCGTGACGCTGGCGGGGTTGGGCGTCGTCATCTCCGGATCGCTGTACGTCGATCGCGGATTCGTCGTGCCAGAGTCGAAGAACCACAACGACCCGCCGGCCAGCACCTTGCCGTCATTAGTGAAAAACTGCGTTCCAGGCTGAAAAATCCTAAAGCTCATGGCCGCTCCCCTAACTGCTCGAACGCATTGGTCGAGATATGTTCAATCGGCGCGCGTTGGCGCCGCACGCTCGAGCCACTCATTTCGATGTGTTCTGCAAACGTGTTACGATCGGCGCGCTGTGGAAGCGTCCCGCGAAGACGTTCGGGACGTAGGAGCGGGGACTGCGTTTTTACGCTGGGCATCGACTCGTCGCGGGTAACCTTCCACATGCTGGTGACGGCCAACTGCTTTCGGCCCGTTCGAGCCTCCTCGACTACGAAGATCTCGTCGCCGAGCACCTTCGCGTAACGCACTGCCTCGCGCCCTACCCTCGTCTTGCCGGCGTACTCGACGGCATCAGGATTGCCGATGATTTCCGGCAACCGCGTGAGATCGTCTTCCGTAATGGGCAACTGACCGCGAACTTGTTCCTTCTGCTTGTTGCCGTGCCTTTTGAGGATGTGGCGAACAGCCGATGAATCGATAACGTGCGTGTAGTCTCTGACGTCGACACCGCCCTGCATGAATGCCTCTATGGCAGCCGGATGAACGACGTCCTCGTACGCGATGACCTTATGCGTGTTGTCGGATGGACGTTCAGCAACGCGCCGAACAAGCGAGCGAATCGCTTCCGTCGAGCTGATTGGCTTCGGCGCAAGCCGGCTGAGGCGGTTTTGCGGTTCACCTTCCAACGTGATCTCACGCACCGCGCTCCGCGGCAGTTCCTCTACACGGATCCCGCCTCGGGCGGCGACCTCCGCCGCAGCTGCTGCGCGCTGCGCATCGAATGCAGCGCCCGCGCTGTCGATCTCCTGCTGACGCGCGAGCATCGCGAACAGGTTCTGACCAGGCTCAGGCTCCGCTCGTGGCTGCCGTGCGCCGCGTACCTCCGATAATCCGATCTCATCGAGATACGCCGCGAGGTCTGGCGCGAGCGCGGCCCTGCCCTGCGCATCAACCACGATGGGCGGTGCTTCACGCGGCGGCAGCAGAGGCAGTGCGGGTGCCGTGCGCTCGGTCTGCCGCGGTGCCGACGGGTGCAGCGCCCCTGCGCGCTCGACGTCGGGCGTCATGCCCATCTGTTCGCGAGAGAACGCCGTTCCCGGCGCGCTGCGCATTCCCGCAACCAACTCAGGCGCAGGCAGCGCGAGCGGATCGCGAGATACGAGCTCGCCTTCAATAGCTGGCGCAGTCGCCTCGGCGGATTCGACTGCAGCACGCGCAGGCTGCGTTGAGCCGCGCCGCATGAGCTCTTCCGCACGCCGTGCCGCGCGCTGGGTGAGTTTGGTGGCCCCAATGCGCGCCGCGCCGCCAATCGCCGGCGCGACGAGTGTGGTCGGCTCCAGCACCGCACCCAACAATGACAGCGACTGCATCAAGCCGCCGGTCGGCGCGAGTTTCCCGATCTGCCGGAGTGCATTGCGCGTCGGAGTCCCGAACGCGACTTCCTTGATCGCCCGTTGCTCCTCCTGCGTGAATCGGCGCATGCGCTTCGGATTCATCGCGAGCTGCCGGAACTCGGTGCGTAGCGCATTCTCGAGACCGGAGCCGGAGAACTGAGACGCGCGTATCTCCGCGCGCTCCATCAGTTCCTGCATCTCCTGCGCTTTGCGACTGCGCGCGTAGAAATTGCGGGCCTGCTTGCGCGCTTCTACCGCCGCTTTCGCGTTGCCGCCCACAATCGGTTCCGCGCCGCTTGCGAGCGCGTCGGCGTAGTCATCAAGCCGGTCGATGATGAGCCCAGCGATACGCCGCTCGTCGGCCTCGATCGAGCGCTCCGCGGCGAGCGCCTGCCGTCGCAGGATCTCGAGTTCGTCAAAACTCACCGGCTGCCCTGCCATCTTCTCGATCTCTTCGAGCACCGCAGATGCCTTCGGATGTAGGCGCGGGTTAAACCCTTGCTCTCGCAGCGACTCTCGCAAGCGCGTCGCCATGCGTGCATAGCTCTCCGGCGCTGCGACCGCGCCCGCAGCCTTGGCGAGCGCATAAGCCTCCCGAGCTGCTGCCGCCAAATCCTGACTCGACGGCGGAGTGCTTAATCGCTGCCCTTGCCGCTTCACCTCGCGCAGTTCGCCACGACCGCGCGCGACCGTCCCTAGCGCCTGCGCCTCGGCTGCAAGTGGCAGGAGCGCGACATCCGCGCCGCTGCGCTCAGCGACGTCGACGACAGGCTGTGCGACTGCGCCGAGGATGCCGAGCGCGGCTCTGCCAGCCTGAGAACGCGGCTCATAGGTGAACCGCGCGATGTCCTCGCTCGTTGGCTCGCGTCCCGTCACCGCGCCTTTGATCGACGCGAGCGGCAACGCCGCCGCGCCCGTGAGAAGCGTCGTTCCCGCTTCCGCGAGCCCATACAGCGGCCCGATCACCGGCACGTTGCCGATGTACTCACCGATGTTCTGCGGGCTCTCGGTCGTTGCAGGTGCCAAGAACGCCTGGCGCACACGCTCGAAATAAGACGGACGCGACGGCCTGTCGTAGCGCACTTCCTCGACTTCCTCGCCAGGCAGCGGCGGTAGTGCGCGCTCATCGTTTGCGAACGGATCGTAGACGCGAGGGCGCGCGTCCTGCGAATCCGCGACGGGATAGCTATCCCACCAGTTCTGCTGTTGGCTCGGCGATTGTTCGTCAGCCTTGGGGTACGCGTCCCACCAATTTGCGCTCACGGTTTGACCCTCACGGAACCATCGGGGGCAATGAACCGTGTGCCGCTCGGCAACGCATCGAGCTCTTGCGGCGAGTTGACACGCACCGGCTCGCCACGTGTCGCGCCCGACTGTGCCAGTCCAGGCCGCGGTTGCCGAGCCATCGGCCGCCCAAACTCTTCCTCGTAGGCTTCGCGCACGTTGCGCCACGCACGACGGGCGCGATCGATGACAATCTCCATATTGCGGCGGAACTGCTCAGGCGACTGCGACTGCTCGAGCGATGCCCAGGCAGACTGCAAGAGCCGGTTCTCCATTTCCGATACCTGACCCAATGCACCGCCTGTCGGCGACGCGTCGCGCATCGCCTGCAGTTCGCTGAAACCAATGAGCGACTTCAGGGTGTTCAGATCCGTCGCGAAGTCATGCGCGGGCGTGCCAGAAACAGCGGACGACAAGCTACCGATGAAGCCAGTCGTCACGAGACCTGCTCTCGACTTCAGGTTAGAGGCAACCCGCTCGATAGTTCCCAGTTGCTCTTCGGCGCGACGCAATAACTGTCTTCCGGAGATTTCCGCCTTGCGGCGCTCCCGGAATTCCTGACTCCCCGGCAACGGGTCAGCCTCCGCTTGCTGCCGTCCACGCTCCGTGCCGAGCGCTTCGAGGCGCTTCCTTTCTTCCGGTGTCGGACTCGCGACCGGCGTTTGCAGCGCGCTCATGGGCGCCGCCGCCGGTTGCGCAGGCGCTTCACTCGGTGCGCCCGCATTCATCATCGGCGACGTTGCGAACGGAGGCGCGCCGAGATTTTCGAACAGTTCCTCCATCGACACCGATCGCGGCTGCCCCGTGCGCGGATCGAATACGACGGCGTATTCTCGCCCGTCTGGCCCGACGATCTTCTGCATCGACATGCCGGCCGAGGTGGGGCGTGCCTCGATGCCTAGTGCCACACGCCGCGCTCGCTCGACATCTTCCGGCGACATGCCCTGTGTCATCGCCTGGAAGTAGCGCAGCTGCGCGGGCGTGCCGCCCTGACCGGTCAGAACAGCAGCGAGCTGCTGCGCGACTGCGTCGATCTCGGGCGTGTACTCGTCGGGCGGTTGCAGTCCGAGCTGCCGAAGTTCGGGGAGCATCGATCGATAGATGAGCGGACGCAGCTGCTCTGGCGAATTCGTCAGCGCGCTGGCCATGATACCGAGCCGCTCTTTGCGGCGATCCTCGAACGAGCCCAGCGACTGGCCGAGATGTGCGGCCCCTTGCGGATCGATCGCGGCCGCTTGCGAGATAGTCTGCTCGCGTTCGATCGGTGATGCCGCGCCGTATGCGCGGCCCGCCAGCTCGCGGAATCGATTCTCGCGATCGAGCTTCGCGCGCAGCTCCTGATCCATCAGGCGCTCGCGTTCAATCTGTCGCGCCTGGGCGCGCCCTTGCTCGAATGCGCCCGCGATGTCAGGCGCAATCGGTTGAGCAATGAGGCTGAGGATGCTAGCCATTAGCTACGCCTCCACGCATAGGGATCCGCCTTTGGAATCTGCTCATATGCGCTCTGCCACTGCTCGGCCGTGATCGGCTCGATGTCGTAGCCAGAGCCCTGTCGCTGCTCCCACCAGCGACCGAACGCCCTGCCGAGCTGCTCGCCGAGTTGACCGTAGGTGTTGGTCGCGCCGATTCGGCCTGCTGCGCGAGCATCTGCCGCATTCTGGTACGCGGCGCCGGCCTGCCCCGCCATCGTCATTCCTGCACTGCCGACACCAGCCGCAGAGCTTTGGCCGAGTCCTGCGAGCTGCATCAGGCGGTTGTAGTAGTTGTTCAGGTTCTGCGTCGCGAGACCTCCCGCGAAGTCCGCGAGCGATGCGAGCTGTCCGCCCGAATACAGCGTGCCGCGTGCAGCGGCCGAGCGATCGAGCGCTTTGATGCCCTGATCGCGCGCGAACGCGTAGTCGGGCGAGGTCTGGAACTGAGAGTAGTCACCCGCATTCATGCGCTCGATCAGACCGAGCGCGCGCTCGCCCGACTGCATGTAGGGCATCAGATCCTGACGCGTCTGCTCGTACTGGCGCTGCGCGAGATCCGCAGCCTCACGCGCGCCGCGCGCGGCTTCCCTGGCCGCTCTTCGCTGTTGGTTAGCGGAATGCACAGCTCCCGCCGCTGTGAGAACGGCTCCTGTCACGGCTCCCATTGGATGCTCTCCAGGATCTTCGTGTGACTGAACTCGCTGGCGTGATATCCGCAGCGCTCATACAAGCGCTCTGCGCTCGGCGGACTATTTGCCATGCGCACCATCTGGATTGCGACGGCACCAACTTCACGGCACGCCGGCTCGATCGCTTCGAGCAGTGCTCGTCCGATACCTGCGCCCTGCGCATCGGGTTCGACCCACCACATGACCTCGTACGCCGCAAGTCGACGCGAGTCGAACAGGAACGGCGCGATTAGGAGGCCGACCATTCCATCGATGCGATCGCCTGCGTCATTCACGAGCAGCACGCCGCTCGTGCGCATCAGATCGATGAGACGCAGCACCGTCTCTTCGTGATACTCAGCGAACTGCGCATAGAGCGTCGTCGCGAAGAACCGCCGCCCCATCTCGAGGATGCGCGGGGTGTCTGCTTCTGTCGCGCGCCGGATCATCAATGCAGTCTCCGCGGCGTGAAGAACGCCACCGCGATCAGGCGACCATCGAGATATCCATCGCCGAATGCATAGAACGGATAGCGCGAATGGAACATCGCCGACTCGTAGATGAGCGCGCGATTGAATTTCATCGCCACAAAGCGCGTCTGCTCCCACGCGTTCTCGTCGTTCCAGTCATCACAGATCTGCGCGTACAGATCGACATCTCCGACATCGATGCGCCGCGCGCCGGTCGCGCGATGTCGCCAGAACGCCGTCCCGCTGTCGCCTTCGCTGAGATACAGCACCAGCGCATGGGTTCCCCAGCCGAGGTCGCTGTGAATCGCGGCATTCGGCATCTCGCCGCCGAAGTTCAGCCGATAGCCCATGCCAAGCATCTCGACCGGCCCCATGAAGTGCTCGATGCGCTTACGCAGGCCTGGAACGTCCGTCAAACAGACGCGGCGATAGACCTCGCCGTCCGGTGCACGCCAGTCGGTATACGGCGCAGTCAAGCCGAGCTCGCGCACCTGCGTGGCATTCGGCAGGAAGCTCTCAAACACCGCGATCATGCGCCCCTCACATGAATGCTCGCGCGCATCAAATCTCGACGCGCAGGCGATGACACCTGAATTTCGAACACGCGATTATGGAAGGCGCCCAGGCGCTTGAACCTCACGCGCTGAGCGTACATCCCGGTCGCGCCCAGGCTCGCCGTTTTCCAGTTCGACCAGTTGTAACCGCCGTCATCTGAATAGCGCAGCGAGACGAAGTGATCATCGATCCCGAACGGCGCGGCGCCTGTATTCATGATCAGTTCGAACATCGACAGCGTGAGCTTGTTCTGTTCGTCTTGCAGGAACGCCGTTCTACGGCGCGCGATCAACGGTCGGTCGTGCTCGGCGTAGTGATCCCAATCGAGCGTATAGAGACGCCCATTGTCGCAGTCGCCGGCGATCCACTGCCCGCGCCAATGAATGAGCGCATTCGCTCGCCAGCGATTGAGACCGTATGACTCGCGGCGATGCCAGCGCTGCGTCGCTGCGTCATAGCCCCACGTGTGCCCGTCCGGGAACGTAAGGTAGTAGATCTTGTGCCCGCGATCTTCGAACACCATCGAAAACGCTTTCGACCAGTCGCAACCCTTGATCGCCTGCTCCATCGCGAACGTCGAAATGCGCTGCGGAGAGTAGCCCGACGCGCGATAGACGATGCCATCTGATCCGAGCCAGAACACGGAGTTATCCATGCGGGCCGGAGTGAACTCCCCAGCGCAGCCGACTTCGATCGTCGTTCCTGCGGCCGGCGCGAACGTGCCCTGCGCTGCGCCGGTGTTCACGAACGGCTGAATCGTTTCGCGCCCGAACACCCACAGCTCCGAATGCACGCGCATCAGCGACACGATGTCATCCGGTAGCGCCTCGGCCTCATAGAAATCGAGACCCTCGTAAGACTTCGCATCCGACAAGTCCGAGTGAAACCACTTCTTTCGGCTTGGCTCGAGCTGCGCGAGATAGCCGTCGATGTAGTCGACGACCCGCGCGCCTGGATAGTCGCTGTCGGTGATTTTCGAGAACGTGTTGGTCGAGGTGTCGTAGACGTAGCCCGAGCCGCCGTTTACGACGATGAGTTGATTGCCGCCTGCAACTTGGTTGTGCGCCATCGACACACGCCGACTGCCGGGGATCGCGCCTAGCTTAGTAGCGGTGCCATTCGCCGCCACGCGATAGAGCTCTGTGCCTGACACGACGAACAGTTGCCCCTCGACATTACGCATGCCGCGAATCGGGCCGTCCCCTACTTGCGTAAACAGCCTCAGTCCAGGCGCACCGCGAAGAATCGCCGGCGAACGCGCGTTCGCGTTCTCCGCGACCTCGGGAATGTAGTTGACGCAGTCCTGGGAATCGTAGGGCCGCGTCTCGTCAGAGTACGCTCCGTCTACTATCTGCAGCGGCTCGAGACGGAGCATCACGAGCCTCCATACCAGTCACCCGGGAACCCCAGTCGCCACGCACCCGTTACGCTACTCTGCGTCGGCACGTCGAGAATAGGCTCGATCGGTGCTGCTACTGCGACATCGCGTCGCAGATCAGCAAGCAGCTCCGCGGCACGTGCTGCAACGTCCGGCCGCACGCTCGCGTCGTATTCTGGCGCGAGTTCGAGCGCCAGGTTATATGCGATGCACGCATCGAGTTCAGGAGGGGACGGCATCTCATCGGACGGGTTAGATACATTCCGCCATCCGAACGCGTTCCCGTTCGCCTCCCAACGCGTACACATCGCGTTGAGGACTTCCATGCCCGTCTCAACATCATCAGCAGCAAGCGGCTCACCGGGATCATGGACCCCGATGAGCCGCAACGAACGCGCGATAATGGACGCGACGGTTGCCATTAGGTGTCGGTGTCTTCCGTCGTGATGCTCGGCACGACGAGGACCGGGATCGTATCGCCATCCCCACCGCTCGCAAGAGCGATGCCGATGACAACCTCACCCGCACTCGCATCGACCGGAACAACGCGCCCCGACGTGGTCTCGCCCGTCAGGCGCTGACCACGGGTAACGGTGTCGCCCGCCACTGCGTTGGCGAGTCCCAGCACGCAGATCGGCACAGTCTGACCCGCCGCTGCGACTTCATCACCGACATAAATGCCGATGTGCAGGTCCGTCTCGGCCGCGCTCGCCACGACGATACCGTCCGAAGAGCCGAACTTGACGACCTGACCCGGCGTCAGCGCGCCGCCCGCCTGATACGGGACGATCACGCCCTGCTGCGTGCCAAGCGGACCCAGCGCACGCAAATCGCTGTGTCGATTCGAGATATCGACCAATTTTGCAAGACTCATGATGGCTTCTCCTGATGGTTAGGCCGGCGCCGACAGCGATCCACTGTGTGCCAGACGGCACGCCAGTTCCGGACGCAGCGCACCGAACGCCGCCATGATGTCGAAACGCATCATGATGATGTCGTTGATCATGTCGGAGCCCTGCGCGACGCGCATCGAGATGCCGTCATAGACACGGCGCGAGCACGGACGATCCGGATACTCGGGCAAGTCGACCGTCCCGAACGTGAAAGCGTCCTTGACGTAGGCGAGCGACACGCTGTAGGGCGTGCTCGCCGTGCCGACGATGGTGATCCCCGCGTTGTCGGCCGGCGATGCCGTGACGTTCTTTTCCGAGCCGTCTGGGATGATTTCGGGGTAGATGCTGATCTGGCCCCCACCGCCCGCGTAGTCCTCCGTGACGACGAACTGACGCGCATAGCCGAGGTCAGCCTTGGTCTGCGGATGCACGGCGTTGACGTTGGCGATCGTGATGATTTCGCCCTTGAAGATCGGGCCGGTGCCGGTGTCGACGGTGAGCTTGCCGCCACGCTGATTGGCACCGTTGACGAGATAGCCAGAGCCAGCGCCGCGCGGGGCCCTCGGCAGCACGGTCGTGTAGTTCCAGTCGAATCCGGCGGCGCGTCCCATCTCGCCTTCCTCGTACTGGACCTTCAGCTGCTGCTGCGAGTTGAACAGGCCCTTCAGCGCATCGATCATGTTCAACTGCGCCGTGTTGTCCAAGAGCATCCTCTTCGTGCCCTTGAACCCACCGTTGTCCTCGATGAGCTTCTTGGCCATGTTCGCGTACCAGAGCGCATTAGCGCTCGTGAACGCGCTGCTGACCGGGCCAGTCTGATTCGGCGTCGCCTTCACCGCCATCTCGAGCACTTCGGCCTCGAGGTTCACGACGAAGTCGGCCACTTGCTGCGACAGATACCGGCGCTCGAACTCTTCGATATCCAACGCGAGCTCGGCGGACGAAAACTCGATCTCGAAACCGCGCTGACCGAACACTTTCACCTGACGAGTGATGGTCTGAAGCGGGTTGGGATCCGCCACGCGGCCCTTGCGGTATTTGCCGTGCTGAGGAATCGGCACACGCAGGGTGTCGCCGATTTTTGCCGCCTTGTTCGCGAAACTGTCGTCGTACTCGCGATTGATCGTGCGGAGGAATGTGGACTTTTCGGTGACGAGCATCAACGCTCGGTCGGCGATCAGGTCCGTAGTGAGTAGTTGGTTGGGCATCTCCGAACTCCCGAGCCGTCAAGCTCAGGAGTCCGGGACGTATGCGGCTCTAGGCTTGGCGGCGTGCTTGTTTCTGTCTCCGCCACTCCGCGATGCGCTCTTCCGTCGACATCTCCGCGATGCTTTTCACGGCTTTGCCAGCGGTTGGAACTTTCGGCGGCGGTGGCGGCGCCTGGGTGGTTTTCGGAGGCAGTTCTTCGCCAGGTGTGCCGCTCAGCTTCGCTTCGATCGCGGCGAGCTTGCGTGCGATCTCGAGTCGAGATTTCCCACGCAATTGCTCGATTTCGTCGGGGTGATTGACCAGGTGGTATGCGATGTCGAGGTCGCGGTCGTGTCCGATCAGAAGATCTACTACCTCCTGGGGAACATCGACATCGGCCGTGACTATGCGCTCCCACGCGCCCTTCCCGACGCGCTTCTCGAACTCGGCTTTGCGTTTCTCGAACGCCTGTCGAGCTGCCTCGGCCCGCGCTTCTGCTTTGCGCCGCTCGTTCTCCGCGTCTCGTTCGGCGAGGGCCGCTTTCACGGCTTCTTGCACTTGATACGCGGTGTACTTCTCGACGTCGTAGTCGAAATCGGCCAGCGTTTTCGGCGCTGACGATCCCGGGTTATCAACCTGCTGCCCTGGCTGCGCAGTTGCTTGCTGTGCCTGTTGCTGCGGATTGATCCCGAGCGACTTGATCAACTCGAGAATCTCGGCGCTTGCTTGGCGTCGGGCTCTCTCCTCGGCTCGTTGCAGCCGTTTCCGCATCCAGGGCTCAAGCTTGCGATCACGACGATCATCATCATCGTCATCGCTATCGTCGGCGCCCTGAGCGCCCGCGGCGGAGTCCGCGTCGGTGGTCCCTTTACCCGCAGGGTTCGCGTGAGAGTCCGGCGTTTTGTCTGAGGGCGTTGCGCCATCAGACGACGGAGCCGTCTCCGTCTGCTGCTGAGACTTGAGGGCGCTCAGCACACCCGTGTCGATTGATTTCAACTCGACCGCTTCAGGCTCTGCTGTCGCCTGCGTCGGTTGAGTATCCGTGGTCGACGCCACGTCGGTCGTGGTTGTATCAGGCATAAGTCACCTTGGGAAGGTCGCCAACTTTTCGATGTGAGCGAGCTTTGCACGCAGCAGGATGCGGCGAACCGCATCCCGCAGCATTTGTGATCGACGCCGCGCCATCAGAATCCTCCAGCGAGCGTCGGATCGATGACCGGCATCTGTTGCGGCATCGAGCCCATGAGTTGAGCGAGCGATGCAGCCGCTTCGAGTTCGCCCTTCGCTGCTTGTGACGGCGTGGTCGCGAGGATCTGCTGCGTCTGCGCGAGTGTTTTCTGCGCCTGCGCGGATTTGAGCTCGGCGTCAGCGATGTCCTTAGGATTCGGCTGCGGCGGCTGCGGCGGCGGATCGTTCTCGCCCGGTTCGAGCAGGCCTTGCTGCACGAGGATGCGACGCACGGCCGTGAGTAGCTCGTCGAGACCAGGCGCATCGAGATTCTTCACGAGTAGGTACTGACCGATCATGCCGAGCGGGCCCGGTGCACGCGACAGCGCTTCGGCGATTTCCGCGACCTCCATGCGCTGAGTCTCGAACGATTTGCCCGTCGAGACGACGACGTCGTACTTGCCGCGCGAAAGATCGTTGATCGTGATGATCTGCCCAGTCTCGATGTCACGCACGAGCGTGTTGATCTTGACGAACTTCTCCGCGCCATCCTCTCCGAGAATGCGCACGGTGCGTGTGGCGTCGTACACCTTCGGGA
>Ga0207865_100581_pt1 | contig 38104 bp, 40 predicted proteins | sample HigsolmetaAR204D_FD_184836 | JGI IMG/M metagenome (GOLD analysis project Ga0207865, IMG submission 184836) | Ionic liquid and high solid enriched microbial communities from the Joint BioEnergy Institute, USA - AR20-4-D (SPAdes) (version 2) ...
TGAGCCGCCGTCACGATAACGGCTCCGCAGATCGCCCGCGGCCGCAGCGGAAATCGGAAAAGGGGCATGAAGGTTCCTCCATTAATGGACTTGCGGTTAGTATCGCCTGTTGCCTGCAAGTCATGCATTCGAATTCGCGGCGGGCATATTTTGCGGCGGACATATATAGAGCGTTTCCGCAAGTAAGGAGCTTATTGCTGGGGAGCCCAAGCATACAGAAGGATCTGCCGCTTTCTACTCCGCCTGACCTCAGCCATAAGCGTTACTGGACTTTGGTCCAGTTGAGAAAACCGCCGCGGGTCCGTTTTGGCAGGACGTCATTGCAGCTACAATAAAGACATAGCAACGGGAACATTTGACGAAAGGCGGTGAATACATAGATGAGAATGAACAAAAATTTGGGCATCGCGCTCTTGCTGATTGCTTTCGGCGGCATTTTGCTGCTGAACAAGCTGGGATTCCATACCGGCCATATGATGAGCTGGCTGTTCCCGATCGCACTCGTTTTCCTCGGCTGGATTGGCATGAAAAACGGCCGGACCGCAATCGGCGTAGTTTTGCTGGTGCTGGGCGGCTTGATGCTGCTGGGGAAAATGTCCGGACTGATCGTTATCCTCGTCGCTATCGGCCTGATCGTATACGGCATTACGATGCTGAGGAACAACAATTCCGCATATTAAATATATCAGTAGCCAACGAAAGGTGGTATGACCAGCATGAGTTTGGGCAAACGATTCCGCGACATAACGATCGCGACGTTCAATGAAATGCTTGAGCAATCCGAAGATCCGGTGGCCCTGATCGATAAATATTTGGCTGATCAGGCGCAACAAATCCGGGAGTCCGAGCGGCTGCTGCAGCAATGCCTCAGCCATGCGGCATCGGTTCGTCAGCAGTATGTCGCGGCAGAGCAGATGAAGGAGCGTCGCGAGCAACAGGCGATGCTTGCGCTCAAGGCGGGCGAGGACGAGGTGGCCCGGCTGGCGCTGCAGGAAAAGATGCAGCAGGAAGAGCGGGCGACGCAATACAAAGCGCTGTACGAGCAGACCAAGATGGGCATCGTCGAGCTGGAAGATCAGCTGCAGCAGCTTAAGGCGGATTATGACGAAGTGGTCTCGAAGCGGAGCTACTACATCGCAAGGCTCGAATCGGTCCGGCTGCAGCAGCGCATGAACGAAAGGCTGCGGTCGATGAGCGGCGGCCCTTCTCCCAGACTGTTCGACCGGTTGGAAGAACGGGTCAGCGACCTGGAAATCAATGCGCGCACGCTGCGCGAGATCCGTACGCAAACGCGGGATGCCTGGGCCAGTGCGACGTCCACCGCTTCGCAATTGCTGGAGCAGGAGCTCGGCAAGCTCCGCAGCAAACTGGAACAGGAGGGCTGGCTTAAACGATGACGAAGTTATACCGTTCTGTTTACGATCGTAAAATTACCGGATTGTGCGGAGGAATCGCGCGGCGCCTGAACATGGATGCGACTGTGGTCCGGCTGCTGGCCGTTCTATCCATCTTCGTAACGAGCGGCGTCGCCATTCCGATCTATTTTATCGCCGCGCTGGTCGTGCCGAGCGAACCGTGGTCGGGCAGCCCTTACGGTCCCGGTCCCGGATACGGCGGGTATGACGGATACGGACATTGGGACCCGCATTGCAGCGGCGGGGGCCACGGCTACGGAAGCTGGAAAGAATGGAAGCGCGCCGAGAAGCATTACCGCAAAGCGCAAAAGTACGGCTGGACTCCTCCGGGAGAACAGGCGTATCGGCAGGAGCCGTACGGACCGGCCGCTCCGGGGGCGAGCTTCGCAGCAGAAGAGTCGAGCCCGCTGGACGATATGATGGCCGATATCGAGAAGAAAGCGATGAAGAAGGAAATCGAGCAGCTGCGGGCCCGGGTGGCCCAGTATGAGAAGCAAAACAGGGACAAAGCTTCCGGCAACGAGTAACGGAAGAGCTTGGCCGTGACGACGGAAGACATCAGCTTGAAAAAGACGATGAAATTAAACTAAAAGGAGATGGAAATCATGGGCGTTTTTTCCCGGATTAAAGATATGACAAAAGCATCGCTGCACGAATTGCTCGACAAAGTGGAAGATCCGATCATTATGCTGAACCAGTACATCCGCGACATGGAGGAAGAGATTGCGCAGGCGGAAGTGACGGTTGCCCGTCAAATCGCCAGCGAGCGCAAGCTGAAGGAGCGTCAGGAGGAAGCGGTGCGCCTCGCTGCGCAGTACGAGGAGCAGGCCAAGGAAGCGCTGCGCAACGGCCATGAAGCGTCCGCCCGCCAAGCGCTGGAGCAAAAGCTGTACTACGAGAGCAAAATTTCCGAGTATACGGAAATGCACGAGCAGGCGAAGGCGCAAGCCGCGGAGCTGGTACAGCAGCTGCATGAGATGAAGGACGCCTTCTATCAAATGCGCAACAAGCGCAGCGAGCTCGTCACCCGGGCGCAGCTGGCCAAGGCGAAGAAGCAGATGGCCGAGGTAACGGCGAGCAATGTCATCGAAGGCGGCCAGGCGGTCAAAGGCTTCCGCCGCATGGAAGACAAAATTATGCAGCTCGAGGTCGAAGCCGAGATCGCCCGCAAGCCTTATGTCGGCGGCGTGTACTCCACGAATGTATACCGCAGTGAGCCTTCGATCGATCCGGCCAAGCAGCAAAAGATCGACGACCAGCTCCAGGTTCTCAAGGAGAAGCTGAGCGCTGAGAAGAATCAGTGAACGAACTGCGAGAGCGACCCGAAAGTCTCCGCCAGGCGGCCGGAGACTTTCGGCGCATTTCCCGGTGAAAATAGCTTGGAGGCTGTATAGCTTGTATGATATGCTATGAAATTAGCAGGATGAAACGGAAAGGGGGGCGGCACGGATGGACCGCAAACGAAACCGCAACATCGCGCTCGTGCTGGTTGGCGCAGGCCTCGTCATGCTTGCGATCAACAATCATTTCGGTTTTTTTACCGTCGTCGCTCTCTTCTTATTGCTATACGGCGTCCACAAAGTGCGGTCGGGAGCGGTGCGCAAAGGATATGTGCTGATGGCGATCGGCCTGTTCCTGCTGGTCGGGGGCAACCTGACGCTGATCGCGGCGATCGTGCTTATTTCGCTCGGCCTGTTCTATATTAAATCGCGGCAAGTTCACCAGAACGAAACCCACTTCCGCAAGCAAAGCCTTGTCGAAAGCATTCGCTGGGGCCGCGAACCGTGGATTTTGCGGGACATGTCGATCTGGAATGTGCTTGGCGAGCTGGAGCTCGACTTGACCTATGCGATTGTGGAACAGCAGGAAACGACGATTGTCCTGCAGGGCGTGATGGCCGATATCGACCTGATCGTGCCTGAGGATATCGGAATTTCAGTCAGCTCCTCGGTATTGTTCGGCCAGACCGGCATCGGGGAGGAGAAGCAGGCGGGGCTGCTCAACCGGATCGATTGGCAATCGCCCAATTATTGGTCGGCCGACCGGAAGGTGAAGCTGGTGATTTCGTACATTGTCGCCGATGTCGATATTAAAATCGTGTAACAGCTGGAATGAAAGAAGGGACGATTCATGAAAGGCCGCGAACCGCGTCTGACGAATATGATATGGCGAAGCATGGCGGAGTCGATCGGGCTCAGCCTTGTTTTGTTTGGCGTGATCGTGTACTTTTTGCATTCCGGCGGATACATGAAGCCTTTCGCTTCCTGGCGCGAAGGCGTCTATATCAGCTTGACGCTGATTGCGATCGTGTCGATCATCGGCGGGATGTACGGGCTGTGGTACGCGAGCCGCATCAAGTCGCGGCTGGAGACGCTGCGCGATGCGATGCTCTCGCTGGAGAAGGGCAACCTGACGCGCTCCGTCCCGCCGCTCGGCGCCGACGAAATCGGCCGTCTCGGCGAGCAGCTGAACGCCATCACGAAGAAATGGGAGGAGCAGGTCACTTCCCTGCAGCGCCTCTCCAACAATAACGCCCAGCTGGCGCAGAAGGCCAAATATTCGGCGATCGTGGAAGAGCGGCAGCGGCTGGCGCGGGAGCTTCACGACGCGGTAAGCCAGCAGCTGTTCGCCATCTCGATGACGGCTACCGCCGTAGGCCGCACGCTCGACCGGGACTTCGAGAAGGCCCAGCGGCAAATTTATTTGATCGAAGAGATGGCATCGGTCGCCCAGTCGGAGATGAGGGCGCTGCTCTTGCATTTGCGGCCGGTGCATCTTGAAGGCAAGCGGCTGTCGGAAGGGCTGGTCGAGCTGATGCACGAGCTGGCGGCCAAGGTGCCGATGAACATGACGTGGGATCTTGCCGATGACGTGCGGCTGCCCAGAGGAATCGAGGACCATCTGTTCCGGATCGTACAGGAGGCGATGTCCAACGCACTGCGTCATTCCCGCGCTACGGAGCTGGAGGTGCGGCTGACGAAGCCGTCGGCGGAGGCGGTGCGCCTGACGATCAGGGATAACGGCGTCGGATTCAATCTCGATGAAAAGAAGCACGGCTCATACGGCTTGATGACGATGCGGGAGCGAGTTAACGAGATCGGCGGGTCGATCAATCTGATTACGGCGCCGGGCAAAGGGACCCGCATCGATATACGCATTCCGATAATGGCGGAAGGAGGATACGAGGATGAAGGAAGCGACGATTAAGGTGCTGCTGGTCGACGATCACGAGATGGTGCGCATCGGGCTGGCGGCGGTGCTCGGCACGGAGGAGGATATCGAAGTGGTAGGGGAGGCCTCCAGCGGCCAGGAGGGCATTCGCCTGGCCCAGCAGTACAAGCCGGATGTCGTTCTGATGGACCTGGTCATGGAAGGGATGGACGGCATCGAAACGACGCGCAAGCTGCTGCAGTTGCATCCGGACTGCAAGGTGATCGTGCTGACCAGCTATATCGACGACGAGAAAATTTATCCCGTCATTGAAGCCGGGGCCTTCAGCTACCTGCTCAAGACGTCCCGCGCGGCCGAGATAGCCCAGGCGATCCGCGCTGCAGTCAAAGGGCAGTCGGTACTGGAGTCGCAGGTGGCCTCCAAGCTGATGAATCGTTTCCGGCAGCCGAAACCGGCCGCTCTTCCCCACGAGGAGCTGACCGAGCGGGAAATGGAAGTGCTGCGTCTCATCGCCTCGGGCAAATCGAATCAGGACGTGGCCGACGAGCTGTTCATCGGCATCAAGACGGTAAAGTTCCATGTTACGAACATTTTGGCCAAATTAGGCGTGGAAGACCGGACGCAGGCGGCGATATACGCATATAAGCATGGGCTTGTCAAATAGCGGGGCGGCCTGTTCCTTTCGCGGCCTGAGGCGGCAAGGAGATTGCGGGGAGTTGGACGGGGACTCGGATCAGGAAGCGGGGCTAGAAGCCGGGGCCAGGAAGCGGGGCTAGAAGCCGGGGTCAGGAACCGAAGTCGGGAAGCGGGGCCAAAAGCCGGAAGTTCTTGACAGGGCTCGGCGCTTGCAGTATGATGACATTCAATGTGCATAAGCTAAAGGAGACACTCTCCATGGATTGGACCAAGGGCATTGTGATCGGAATGACGATCATCGCTTGTATCATTTTTCTAATATTCGTCGGCAAAAAATATTTGAAATAAGCGCCGGGCTGCCTAAAACCGCCGCCTTAACCAATTTTCGCTCATCGACATACGATGTAGGGAATCGGTTATAGGAAGGCGGTTTTGTTCTATGCTGCGCAAGCGGGTCGCAGGCCGCGACGACAGGGCGATATACCGGCTCGTTGACGAGCTGTTGATTCCTTTCGCCCGGGATACCAAGCCGGATCTGAAATTCAGCATGCCCATCCTGCGCGAGCGGCTGAAGCCGTGCACGACGTACGTATACGCGGCGGGATCGCGAATGCCGTCCGCCTTCATCTCCTTTCGCGCCGGGCGAGACGTGATGCTTGTCGAGATGCTGGCCGTCGCTGCCCGCGAGCAGGGCCGCGGCATCGGCAGCCGGCTGTTGGCGCTGGCCGAGCATCGCGCCCGCAAGCTGCGCTGCCGGGAGATGCGGCTGTGGGTCGATGAGGCGAACACCCCGGCCCAGCAGTTTTATCGGTCGCGAGGGTACGAACCGGTCTATTACGAGCAATCGGTTCGCTGCTATTTGATGAGCAAGCCAATCGCTGGCCGGCAGCGGCAACAGGCGCCGCCCCGGTGAAGGCGCGCCTAATTCTGGCGCGCCTTTTCGGTGTGGCTGACCGGCGTTTGCGCTGATCAGAGCAAAAACAGGAGCGCGACGAGGCCAAGGTCCAGCGTAAGAGGCCCGCCGAAGCCGGGACCTGCTCCGAAGAAGGGGACCGCGTTGACGCTTGCTTTCGCTTGCGTTCCGGCCTTCTTCTTGCCTCTGCCTTTGGCCGGAAGGGACTTGCCGTTCCGCGTTTTCATGGTATCGGCTTTGTCAACGCCGTCTTCCTCGTTCAAAATCAGGCTCCCCTCGTGCACGCGGCTGAGAATGCCTACGATTTCCGTGCCGTCGCGCAGGATGACGCAGACGGGCTTGCCGTAATGCGGCCGGCACGTTTCTTCGCTTATCGGGTTTATCGGCACCATGTTCGCATTCCTCCGATTGAATCATCAGTTTCACTTCAGACTATGCGGCGGCTGCCCTATGGATTGGACGAATGCCCTGCCGGGACAGGCCTATTTTTTGCGGATGTATAGCTGCTGCCGCTTACGGGTACAATGGTTGATAGAATGATAGATTCGGACAAACGATTCCCGTGGAGGTGTCCCGGCATGAAGCGAACTGGATGGAGCTATGCGATCGGCTTGGCCGCTGCGCTGGTGATGGCCGCGGTCTGGATGGTGCAGTTGCCGGAGCGCCCCTCTGCCAGCGCAGCGGGACAGGCCGCAAGCCGCGACGCATATTCGGATACGCGGAAGCTCGTCAGCGCCGCGATGGCGCTCATGGAGCCTTCCGATGCCGGCTGGAAGCTGACGATGAAGAAAGCGGGAGCCTATGCGGCGCCTTACCGCAACGCCGCAGAGATCCGGCGGTTCGGAGAAGCGGTCAGCGCCCGCCTCGGATGGGAATCAGGCGGCTTCGTATCGGCCGAGCCGGATAAGATCGTCTACCGGAACGAACGGGAGACGACAGGCGGCTGCCGCGACTCGCTGCTTGTTGCCGGGCTGGAGCATGGGGAAGGGTACGCTATCCTGAAGCGGGAATGCACGTTGCGGGATAAGGAGGCTGTGCAGCAGGCGGCCGGGTGGCAGCAGGAGGTCGACCGGCAGCTCCGCGGACTGGCATCCGCGGGAACGTGGAACGTCATGGTGCAGGGGCAGGCGGGAGATCCGGCCGCTTCCAGCCAGGGCAAGCCGCATGCCGAGCGCACGCTCTCCCGGGCGGCCAAGCTGCTGCAGGCGGAGGAGGTCGAGCGCTACGAGGACGCGAATACGCTGAGCGTCTCGTATGCTTCCCGGACGCTGCGCCAGTCGGTCCGCTCCGCCGGCGAGGATGTGCACCTGCAAGCGGCCATGCATTGGGACACAGCGGCTGCGCATTGGCGCTTGACGCTCGGCACGCCGGTGATTACGAGCGAATATTGAAACCCGGCCGTAGAGCGTGGCGGGAGGGCGTGGGAGAGCGCGGGATGAGACGGAGGATAGGCCGGCAATTCAGAGGTTGAATACGCCGCTCTTTTTGGATATGCTAGTAGCAAAATATTCTAAGAAAGAATGAGGAAGAGTCCTATGACCAATGCCGTATTTCTCATATTCGGCGCAACCGGCGATCTGGCGCGGCGCAAGCTGTTCCCCGCTTTCTACGCCCTGTACCGCGAGCGCAAGCTCGGCGACCGGTTCGCCGTCATCGGCCTTGCCCGCCGTCCGCGCACCAACGAGCAGTTCCGCGAGGATCTGCTGGAATCGATTCAGGAATTTGCCCGCTATAATGTGACCAAAGACGAGCAGTGGTCGACTTTTGCCAACCATTTCGAGTACATGTCGCTCGATATCAATAACGTGGACGGCTTCCGCCAGCTAAGCGAGCTGACGAACCAGCTCGATGCCAAGTTCGCCGTCGGCGGCAACCGCTTGTTCTACCTGGCACTGGCGCCCGAGCTGTTCGGCAGTGTAGCGCACAATCTGAAGGCCGGAGGCATGCTGGATTCGGAAGGCTGGCACCGGCTCGTCATCGAGAAGCCGTTCGGCTACGATCTGCCGTCGGCGGAGAAGCTGAATGCCGAAATCCGGGAAGTGTTCGACGAGCAGGACATCTACCGCATCGACCATTATCTCGGCAAGGAAATGGTGCAGAACATCAATGTCGTGCGGTTCGCCAACGCGTTCTTCGAGCCGCTGTGGAACAACAAGTACATATCCAACATTCAGATTACGCTGAGCGAGACGGTCGGCGTCGAGGAGCGCGGCGGGTATTACGACCGTTCCGGAGCGCTGCGCGACATGGGGCAAAACCATATGCTGCAGATGCTGGCGGTCATGGCGATGGAACCGCCGAGCCGGCTGCATCCCGAGGATACCCGCGACGAGAAGGTGAAGGTGCTGCGCAGCCTGCGCGGCTTCCAGTCAGCTTCCGAGGTGCGGGCGAACACCGTCCGCGGCCAATACGCGAGCGGCAACATCAAGGGCCGGCAAGTGCCCGGCTATCGCCAGGAAGATTCGGTGAACCCGGAATCGACGACCGAAACGTACTTTGCCGCCAGAGTGTTCGTCGACAATTTCCGCTGGGCCGGCGTGCCGTTCTATATCCGCACGGGCAAGCGGCTGCCGGTGAAGACGACGGAGGTCGTCGTCGAGTTCAAAAATGTCCCGAACAACGTATATTTGGCGAAGAAGCACAAGCTCGACTCCAACCTGCTCGTCTTCCGGGTCAATCCGATGGAGGGCATCTATCTCAAGATGAATGCGAAGCAGCCGGGGTCTGAGGGCACGATCATTCCGGTGGCCATGGATTTCTGCCAAAGCTGCCAGGTCGGCCTGAACACGCCGGAGGCGTACGAACGGCTGCTGTACGACGCCGCGCGGGGCGATTCCACGTATTTCACCCGTTGGGACGAAGTGGCTCTCGCCTGGAAATACGTCGACAAGATTGCGGCCGGTTGGGGCGAACGGACAGACGACCTTTATTTGTACCCGGCCGGCACCTGGGGACCGGAGCGGGCGCAGCAAATGCTCGCCGAGGACGGCTTCCGCTGGTGGCCCGTGCAGGGGCAGGAAGAGGACGAGGTCACTTGGGAGTTCGTACAGCGATAATGAAAAGGCATCTCAAACGAAAAGTGGACATGCATTTTGCGGGTCCACTTTTGCTGGTTTTAGACATGCTGCAAATTCCGTTCCGATTGAGGGCGAGGGAACATGAAGGTCGAGGTCTTCAGCTTTTTCTCCCCAACGATATACGGCACTTCATTCACCAGGATCATGAGAAAAACAAATATCAGATATGAGAAAATGGAATTGCCTGAGATCATGATATAAAAGAACGCTATGCAGTAAATCAAAACGAAATGCAGACCGGTATGTTTTCTGTACTTGAACAAATTGTAGAAGGTATAGACAAGCATCAGGGAAAGCATCAGTCCCCCTGCCACTCCGGAATATAGCAGCGCGGAGAGAATAGGGTTATGCGGATAATCTTCGATATAAGTTGTTGTAAATACATCCCTGTATATGCCGACATAATCGAATCCGCTGCCAAAAAGAAACTTCAGCAGTGGTGTATCTTGGTGCAGCATTTGCAGCGCATACGTCCAGCGATCCGACCGCGAAGAGAAGGTGCTGTCAATATTATCAGGGCTGATGGTCGTAAATCTCGAGATGGTATAAGAGAACTGCTTCTGGTCCATGGACGCCATCAATTTGGAAATCACATTGTTGTCCGAAATATAAGCCGCAGCGAACGCGATCGTTCCGATGAAAAGGATGCTATACAAAAAAGGAATCCAGCGGGCCAATCTGATTTTATGCATATGGCTTCGAATGAGTTTGAACATGACGATGGCAAATACGAGCATCGTTAAGATGAATCCTCTCCTGGACCCCGAGAAAAAAATCGTGGCGGTAAGAGAGAGAACAGGCACCAGATACATGAGGCGATATTTCAATTTGTCGGCACGATGGAATAATGACAGCGCCATCACCAGGCCAATCAGCATAGCCAGCGAAAACATGTTCATATCTGAAGATAACACCGTTCCGTAAGCATACCGCTCGCGAAAATAAAACAGAGGCAAATGTACCCCGTGCAGCAGCAAGTAAAATTTATACAGCCCGATCACGGAAAGAATGAACATAAAGAAGACAACAACCTTTTTGGAAAGGTGCAGGAATTTTTGGAAGTTTAGCTCGTGCAGCCCTCCGTAGACAATGGCCATAAAAACGAGACACCACTTGATTCGGTTCATATCGACTTCAACAACCTTATAATCCAGCGCGCCGTCCGAAAGCAGCAATCCCCAAAAAAAACAAGAAGATGCAGCAGTAAAACATAATGGAGAAAGGATGGATTCGGATTCGGATCTTCCCTTGAGGGATGAGTATGGCTAAATAGACCACAAGCAACAGATATATAACGGCAATGCCATCCGGAAAAGCGATGCCCCACAATGCAGCGGCCAAGATCAGGGCCAGGCCGAATTCGGGGCTTAGCCATTTGCGAAACCATAAAGCCATATCAATCTTCCACCTTTTTCTTGTTGGATTTATTCCCTTTCCTTATATGAATTTACGATACAAATTGTATCATAGAATGCGCAGCGTTGCATGCATAGACTTTGAAAATTTTGACGTATGCCGCCCGGCAGGCTGCCGCGCCCCGGGACAACGCGGCAAAAGCTCTTTTTTTCAAGTAACGGACGGGATATAATACGATTGGTACTTCAAGCCAAAGGGCTTGTTCGAACGGAGTCGCCAATAAGAGCGACGCAGGCCGGCAGCGCCGGCAGAGACTGCATAGGAGGGGAGCAAAAATGTCGCGAAGGGCGTTTATCCGTTGGATGCTGGGGCTTTGTGCCATGATCGGAGTCATGCTGACGGGACTGTACAAGCTGCTAAAGCATTCGATCGAATCGCAGCGCCAAGCGAAGGCAGCGGCGGCCGCTGCCGATCATGATCATCAGCGCGCCGCGGGAGCGAATATCGTGCAGGCATCGGCGGAGCAGAACCGGCCGCTGAACTCCTTCATGCTGCTGAGCGACCTGCATATTACGCCTTATGATCCGAACACGCAGAGCAATTTGCGCAAGGCGCTGGACGACCTCGCCCGGTTCGGCTCGCCGGTGGATGCGCTTATCTTTACGGGCGATTTGACCGAATACGGGACGGAGCGGGACTATCAGGAACTGCGAAGCATTTTGTCCGATTATCAGCTGCCGCCGGTGTATGCCAATATGGGCAACCACGATTATTACGATATTTGGATCGATCGCAAGGGAGCCTTCAACAAGGATACGATGCCGAACGGGAAAACCGACTGGCAATCGCGCGAGCGGTTTACGCAGTTTTTCGGTCTGGAGAAGCCGTACCACGACGTATGGATCGGCGACAGCCACATCATCCTGCTGTCGCAGGAGGCGTATGTGCAGGAGAAGCCTGAGGTCGGGGAAGGAGCCTGGTACTCGGACGAGCAGATGAACTGGTTCGCCGCGAAGCTGAAGCAGCATGAGGGAAGCGGCAAGCCTGTCTTCGTCATGACTCATCAGCCGCTGCCGCCGGCTGGAACGGACGGCAAGTCCCATCAGCTGATCCGGGCCAAGGAATTCCGCCAGCTGCTGAAGCCTTACCCAAATGCCTTCGTCTTCTGCGGGCACAGGCATCAAGATTTTGTCGGCACGTTCGATCATTACGTCAAGGAAACGTTCCATTATTTTCACAACTCGTCCGTCGGCCGCGTCATGAACCGCCAGTTCCGGTCGGTCGATAAAAACCGTTCGCAAGGACTGTTCGTTCAAGTGTACAGGGACAAGGTCACGGTCCGCGGCCGCGACTTCGCGGCCGGCGCCTGGCTGCCGGAAGCCGATTGGACGATTCCGCTGAAGTAACGTATCACCGGCTGGCGAAAGCTCAGGCTGCCGCGGCGGCGCAGGACGCTGCTTCGGGGCGGCACGCGGAGGGGAAGCCGGCACGCAGGCCGGGCCTGTTCTTCATCGGGAACGAAGCGAAGCAGGCGCAGGTCACCGGCCGCCGGAAGCCGATGGCGGGCCCGCCTCTTCCAGCCGGCTCCAGGCGGCGTAATCGTGCACAGCGATGCCGCAGTACGAGGCGTGACGGCGCAGCAAGCGATGCACCCGGAGCAGCTGATGGCGCATGTAGTCTGCCCCTTTGCCGTGGAAGGTCGTATACCCGGGACTGACCGCATTCGTTTCGACGGCGACGATGACTCGCTTGCTCAGCTTGTCGGCAATGCGGATCTCGTCCTTGACGGCGTCGACGATGCCTCCGCTCCCTGTGGCCCGGTCCCGATAAGCCATGATCGTCACGTGGTCCAGCTTGGCGATCATCCACTCCAGGACAGACGGAGCGCCTTGCTCCGAAGTGACGGGAATTTGCTCGAGCCAGAAGGGCAGGTCTGCCCCGGTCTCGATGCCTTCCCAGCCTGCGGTTAATTGCGCGAAACGGTCCATGGCCGCAAGCCAGCCGTCGATCAGCTCCTGCCTCTGCTCCGTCTCCCAGGCAGGCAGATTGTAAGGCTCGATATCGACATGGATGCCGCTGAAACGCGATTCCGCCGGGGCGGCTTCATTGAACGAGCGGACCCATTCCGTTAACCGCTCGATATGCCTGGGGCCGTTGCCCGCAGCCCACGACGGATCGCCGTCCAGCGCATGCACCTCGATGCCCGATAAGCGAGCTTTTTCGATAAAGGATCGGTATTGGTTCGGATCGATCTGCGGGTCGATTTGCAAATAAATCCATCGTACGTTATGGCGCTTGGCAAACGACAGCACGGGCTCGCTGCCGCTTGCCGCGAGCTTCGCGTCCCATATCCAGGTCGCCACGAGCGGAGGAGGCGTATAGGTCAGGCACACGCCCGCCGTCATCGCCACGGCCAACAGGGCGGGAAGCACGTATTTTCTTTGCAGCCGGATCATGAATTAGCCCCTTTCGGCCGTTATTCGCATAAAGCGGCGGCCTTTCATCATACCATTCGCACAGGCCGCGCGGGATTGGGCGGCATCGGAGCGCCGCGGGACCGGCGTAGATTTATCCAGGCGGATCGGTGTATAATGGTGACGACCGATGACGCCGAACGCGATTCGCCGCGGCGGGCGTCTGACAGACAAATTGCCGCCATGAAGGGAATCAGGAAGCTCATGTCTAATTTATTGAAGCAAGAAGTGCAGAAACGGCGCACATTCGCTATTATTTCCCACCCTGACGCAGGGAAAACGACGTTAACCGAAAAGCTGCTGCTGTTCGGGGGAGCCATTCGCCTGGCCGGTACGGTCAAAGGGCGCAAGGCGAACCGGCACGCCACGAGCGACTGGATGGAGATCGAGAAGCAGAGAGGGATCTCCGTGACCTCGAGCGTCATGCAGTTCGACTATAACGGCCACCGCGTGAACATTCTCGATACGCCCGGCCACCAGGACTTCTCCGAGGATACGTACCGCACGCTGACAGCGGCGGACAGCGCGGTCATGCTGATCGACTCGGCCAAAGGCGTCGAGGCGCAGACGAAGAAGCTGTTCCAGGTATGCCGCAAGCGGGGCATCCCGATCTTCACCTTCATCAACAAGCTGGACCGCGAAGGGCAAAATCCGTTCGACCTGCTGGAGGAGATCGAGCAAGTGCTCGGCATCCGGTCTTATCCGATGAACTGGCCGATCGGCATGGGCAAGCAGTTTTGCGGCGTCTATGACCGAAAGCTGACGCAGGTGGAGCTGTTCCAGGGCGACGATCACAAGGAAATCAAGCTGCGCAAGGTGAGCGGGTACGACGATCCCGTCGTGAAGGAGATCGCCGGCGATTTCCTGTACGAGCAGCTTGTTCAGGATCTGGAGCTCCTGGACGTGGCCGGGGACCCGTTCGATTTCGAGAAAGTGCGGCAGGGCGAGCTGACGCCGGTCTTTTTCGGCAGCGCGATCAACAATTTCGGAGTGCAGACATTCCTCGAGAACTTCCTTGAGCTGGCGCCTTCGCCGACGCCGCGGAAGAGCGATCAAGGCTTGATTGAGCCGCTGAACGAGAAGTTCTCCGGATATATCTTCAAAATTCAGGCGAATATGAATCCGGCTCACCGCGACCGGGTCGCCTTCCTGCGCATCTGCTCGGGCAAATTCGAGCGCGGGATGTCGGTGCGCCACGTGCGTGCCGGCAAAGAGATCAAGCTGTCGCAGCCGCAGCAGTTTTTGGCGCAGGACCGCGATATCGTCGAGGAGGCTTTTGCCGGGGATATTATCGGCCTGTTTGATCCGGGCATTTTCCAGATCGGGGATTCGCTGTGCCAAGGGGGGAACGTCGTGTTCGACGAGCTGCCTACGTTCTCGCCGGAAATTTTCTCCAAGGTGACGGTGAAAAATGCCCTGAAGCATAAGCAGTTCCAGAAAGGCATCGACCAGCTGACGGAGGAAGGCACGATTCAGGTGTTCAGGACGATCGGCTTCGAGGATCTGATTCTCGGCGTCGTCGGCCAGCTGCAGTTCGAGGTATTCGAATACCGGATGAAGAACGAGTACGGGGTCGATGTGCAGCTGTCGCGGATGACTTATCAGTTCGCCCGCTGGCTCGTCGGGGACGACATCGATCCGAGCAAGTTCCGCATCAACTCCCAGGCTGTCAGAGACAAAAAGGACAATCTCGTGGCACTGTTCGAGAACGAGTACGCGCTGCGCACCGCCATGGAGAAATTTCCGAATGTCAAGTTTCTGGAGACGGCCCCGTAACGAAAAAGTTCATATCGCTGCTCCAGCCTCCGGCCTTTTGCGGCCAGGGGGCTTTTTCGCTTTTCGCCTGGAGCGTCAGGCGAACGCCCGCTGCGTATTTGGGCAAGTATATCTGACCTTCCGAAGGCGCCGCGGCATACAATAACGTGGTGTTGAATACTGGCTGATTCACTGCGGAAAAAAGTGCCGTAGGCTGCAGCTGGCGCCGGGCGGCGTCAAGTGTTCGCCATACGCTAGCGGGAAGCGGTCAGGAAAGGGGCGGGGATCGTATTTTGGCAAAAAAGCGTTATAGCCGGTATGTGGTCAGCAAATGGGCGAAAACGAAGGCGATCATACAGTCGCCGCTGGTCAAAAGCAGCGTGCCCGAGACCAAAGTGATGACTCGTCATGCGCTGCGGGAACTGCTTGATAAGTATGGGATGGTGTACATTAAGCCGGATAAGGGAACGCACGGCAACGGAGTGATGCGCGTCGAACGGAGCGGCGGCGCCTATCGGTACAAGGCCGGCGTCAGAGAGCGCAGCTTCGCCGATTACAATGCCTTGTACGAATCGATTCGCCGGCGGACCGGAGGTCGGCGCTATCTCGTTCAGAGGGGGATTCACCTGCTGAGGCACCGCGGCCGCCGCTTCGATATCCGCGTCATGGTCCAGGTCACGCCGCAGCGGACATGGGAAGCGACCGGCATCTGCGGCAGAGTCGGGGCCCCGGACAGGGTCGTGACCAACCTTCACAACGGGGGACAGGTCAAGACGGTGGAGACGCTGCTGAAGGAGCATATCGGTCCGGAAGGACGGCGGCGGCTGATCGCCGGGATGTACAGGCTTGGGCTGAACGTGGCAAGCGCGATAAGAAAAAAATACCCCGGCGTCAAGCGGCTCGGTCTTGACGTCGCCCTGGACCGGGAGCTGCGGCCGTGGGTATTGGAAGTGAATACATGCCCTGATCCGCACATTTTTAACCGCTTGAAGGACAAGAGCATGTACCGCACCGTGATGCGATACTGCAAAGCGGACGGGCGGCTGTAACAAGGCGCGGGCGCGGCATACTCCGGCTTCGGCGGAGCCTGCTCCGGGCCTGATCGTCTGCCCGAACGGCGGAGCCTGCTCCGGTCCTGGCAGCCCGCCTGAACGGCATTGTACACGAGCTTGGCTGACAAATACGGTCAGTGAAGAGCGAAGCGGTAATATTCCGCCAGCTCCGCGCTGACCGCAGCCATCCGTTCCTTCAGAAGGGGAGGGCCCAGCACCCGAATCGACTTGCCGTAGGACAGCAAAATATGCGGCGGATGCGGTCCGCACGGAAGCTGCGCATTCCGTCCTTCCTGTCATAAGCGGTAGTGCGAGCCGGAAGCGAGGTTACCGCTCGGTGGTTCTTCCCCGCTTCGCATGTCCGCCGCGCGCTTCCCCGGGGCGGCGCGGCGGCTTGTCCTGCTTCATATCCGCTGCAGGCTTCGGCGTAAGGATAGTAAACGTTGAGCCGGAACCCGGCTCACTCTCCACCGCGATCGTTCCTTTGTGGGCTTCGACCAGCTGCTTGACGATGGACAAGCCGAGGCCTGTCTCGCTGCCGAGCTTCGAGCGGGCCGGGTCGGCCTTATAGAAGCGCTCCCAGATCAGCGCCTGCTCCTCCGCGGTCATTCCCCGGCCGGTGTCGGAAATTTCGATTCGCGTATGCGTGTCCGTCTCCGAGCCCTTCATTCGGATCGTGCCGGTATCGGTAAACTGAATGCTGTTTTTCACGAGATTGATCAAGATTTGCATCAGCCGGTCGTAGTCGCCGTAGATGACGAGATCGTCCGGACAGTCGATGGCGATCTGCAGATGCTTCTTCTCGATCAGCACATCCAGCGATTCCGCGACAATATCGAACAGCTCGCGCAGCGGCACGAGCTTCTTGTTCAGCGTGACCATGCCGCTTTCGATTTTTTCCGTATCGAGCAGCTCGTTGATGAGCCGGATCAGGCGGAACGTTTCTTTTTCAATAATATCGTAATATTTGTCCCGCTCCTCGGGCTGATCGACCATATGGTTTTTGAGCGCTTCGGTGATGCCGCGAATCGAGGTCAGCGGCGTGCGCAGCTCGTGCGTCACGTCCATCACGAATTGCCTGCGGCGCTGCTCGAACCGCTCCAGCTTGTGGGAGGTCGCCTCCAGCCGCTCGGCCATGGAGTTAAAATCGGAAGCGAGCTCGCCGAGCTCGTCGGTGCGGGATACCTCGGAACGCGCTGCATAATTGCCGGCCGCCAGCTGGCGGGTCGTCGCGCGCAGCGACAGGATGCTGCGGCTCATGCTGCGCGAGATCAAGCCGCTGACCGCCACAGCCAGCACGAAGACGAACAGGACCAAATACAGCATCGCCTTGTTGAGCGTCTGCAGCGTTTGCTGAATGCCGAGCAGCGGAGAGACGACGAACAGATAGCCTTCCTCGGACTGGTCGCTCGCCAGCTTGATCGTGCGCGGGACGACGACGAGCGGCTCGTCGGTGTTGGTGCTGATCGTAAAGCTGTCCAGCTCCTGGTCCAGCTGCATATGAGCGCGGAGGCTGTCCAGAAACTTCCGGCTGCGGGTCGGTCCGCCGGCCCGGTCGCGGTAGACGATCTCTCCGGACTTGTCCAGCATGATAAAGGAAATTTTGCGCTCGGCCAGCAGGATGCGAAAAGCCTGCAGGGAGGCGTACGGGTCTTCGGTTTGCTCCGACAATAGCTTGGTGATCGCCTTGGATACGCTGCTTAGCTCGTCGGTCTTGGAAGTGTAAATATACTGCTGCATATAGTAGGACAAGGCGCTGGAAAGCAGCGCCAGAATGAGCAGCGATACAAGCAAGTGACTGAGGAACTGCCGCTGGAAGAAGGTAAACCGGTGCCTGGGTTCGCGCTGCGCTGTCACGTGCTCCTCAATCCTCCAGCTTGTAGCCGACGCCCCAAACGGTGACGATCAGCGGGTATTCGGGCGACGATACTTTGTTGCGGAGCCTGCGGATATGCACATCGATCGTTCGCTCCTCGCCGATGTAATCGTAGCCCCATATATTTTCGAGCAGCTGCTCGCGGGTAAACACCCGCTTCGGATAGCGAAGGAACAGGACAAACAGATCGAATTCCTTCGGCGTCAGGTTCGAGACGGTGCGGTCGCCGACGGTGACGATGCGGGTGGACAAGTTGACCGCAATATTTTTGTAGCTGAGGATGTCGCTGTCGGAAGACCCCGCACCCGCCTCGGAGTCGCCGGCTTCGCCTCCGGAAGAGCTTTTATAGCGCCTGAGCACCGCTTTCATTCGGGCGATCAGCTCCATCGGGCTGAACGGCTTCGTGACATAATCGTCCGCTCCCTGCTCCAGCCCGCGGATGCGGTCCTGCTCTTCATCCCGGGCGGTCAGCAAAATGACAGGCGTATCGGCATTCGCGCGAATTTGCTGACATAAGGTAATGCCATCCTTGCCGGGCAGCATCCAGTCGAGAATCACGAAGTCCCATGGTTCCGCCTCGAGCCGGGCCTGAGCGCTCAAACCGTCGTGGACAAAAGTCGCGTCGAACTGTTCCTTCTGAAAAAAAAGCCGCAGCATCTCGCACACGGATATGTCGTCCTCGGCAATCAACAGCTTCATGGCTCGGATCTCCTTCTAAAAAATTCGTATACTGGCAAAAGCAATTCCTACAGGCGTAATTCAAGCATATTCTGTTCGCGTCCGGAAGGCAAGTGCGCTAAACAATTCGTTCCTTCGGGGCTATTACAGAGGGCGAAGCAGAATAAAACATCGTTGACAGATGCAGAGCGTCATGAGATAATGAACGCGCGTACATTGCAAAAGACTGGAGGTGGCCAGCATCGTAACCCGAAAGGAAGTCGCCGCGTTGGCGGGAGTATCCGAGGCGACCGTTTCCCGCGTCTTCAACGGCGTCGGGCCGATGAAGGAGGAGACGAAGCAGCGGGTGCTTGAGGCAGCCAGAACACTGAACTATCATCCCCACGCGATCGCTCAAAGCTTCGCCCGCCGGCGGAGCGGCAATCTGGGCGTTGTGCTTCCTTACGTGCCGAAGGTGCATATTTTCTCGACCTATTATTTCTCGGAAGTGCTCAGCGGAATCGGCAAACAGGTGATGGAGAGCGGGTACGATATGCTGCTGAAGTTTCGGACTCCCGGATTGGAAAACGATTACAGCAAGCTGTTTCTATCGCAAAAGGTCGATGCCTGCATCATTCTCGGCGCAACCGATACGCCAGGCGAGCGGGCTTCGCTTGACCGGCTGCAGGCGGCGGGGCATCCTTTTTGCCTGGTCAACCAGCATTTTGCCGGGGCATCGTTCAACGAGGTCGAAGCCGATCATGTGCAAGGAAGCTATATGGCCGTGAAGCATTTGCTCGGCAAAGGCTTGCGGCGCATCGCCTTTCTGAACGGCTCGGCGGAGTTCTCCAACAGCCGCGATCGGCTGCAGGGATATCTGACTGCCATGAGAGAGGCCGGGGCGCTCCCCGAAGGGCCGTGGGACGCTTCGGCGGTGCCCGCCCATCTGTACTACGAGGGCAATTACAGCCGCACCAGCGGCTACCGGGCGGCGGAGCGGCTGTGCGCGAACCGGGGGCGAATCGACGCGGTATTCGCGGCGAACGACCGGATGGCGATCGGGCTCATGCAGGGAATGCGCGAGCGCGGTGTAGAGCCAGGACGCGATATCGCGATCGTCGGCTACGACGATTCCGATGCCGCGCGGGTGACCGATCCTCCCTTGACGAGCGTTAGCGTCCCCTTCTTCGAGATGGGGCGGACGGCGGCGGAGCGGCTGCTACAGGCGATCGGCGTCAAAGGGGCGGACGACCGCGGAGCAGGGGCCGCTGGCGAAGCGTCGGCGGTGCGTGAGGTAGCAGAGCGCTCGCAAGCGGCAGGGCGTGAGATTGCAGAGCGTTCGCAATTGACGGTGCGTGAGATTGCAGAGCGTTCGCAAGCGGCGGAATGTGAGGCTGCAGGGCGCTTGGAAGCGGCGGAGACGGATGGCAAGGCGGGAGCCGGGGCAGGAAGTTTTCAGATCAAGCTGGATACGCGGCTCGTTATCCGGCAGTCTTGCGGCTCCTAAAGGCTGCCAGGCTGCGGAATGACGGCAATTTAGAGCCATTATGGGAGGTTGATTCAGGGATGAAGCAAGTCAATGTGGGAATGATCGGCTACAAGTTCATGGGCAAGGCGCACAGTCATGCTTATCGCGATTTGCCGATGTTTTTTCCGCAGGTGGGCCGGCCGGTCATGAAAGCGATCTGCGGGCGCGACGAGAAGGGCGTGTCCCAGGCAGCCGAGCAATTCGGCTGGGAGAGCTGGACGACCGACTGGCGCGAGCTGCTGAAGCGGGACGATATCGATCTGATCGATATCAACGCGCCGAGCGACGCGCATAAGGAGATCGCCCTTGCCGCCGCGGCGGCCGGCAAGCATCTGTTCTGCGAGAAGCCGCTCGCCCTGACCTTGGCCGATTCCCGGGAAATGCTGCAGGCGGCGGAGCGGGCCGGCGTGAAGCATATGGTCGGCTTCAACTACCGGTTCGCTCCGGCGGTACGGCTGGCCAAGAAGCTGGTGGAGGAAGGGCGGCTCGGCCAAATTTATCATTTCCGCGCCTGGTTCCTGCAGGATTGGATCGTCGATCCCGAGTTCCCGCTTGTCTGGCGGCTGCAGAAGGAGGTCGCGGGCTCCGGCTCGCACGGCGACCTGGGCGCGCACCTGATCGACCTGGCGCATTATCTCGTCGGCGATATTCAGGAAGTGATCGGCATGAGCGAGACGTTCGTCAAGGAGCGGCCGATGCCGTCCTCGATGACGGGCTTAAGCGCCAGGGGAAGCAAGGACGCACCGCGCGGGCCGGTGACGGTCGACGACGCCACGCTGTTCCTGGCCCGCTTCGCTGGTGGCGCGCTCGGCAGCTTCGAAGCGAGCCGCTTTGCGCCGGGGCACCGCTGCACGAATGCGTTCGAGATTAACGGCAGCAAAGGCAGCGTCAAGTTCGACTTCGAGCGGATGAACGAGCTGCAGGTGTATTTTACGGACGACGCGGAGGATGTGCAGGGCTTCCGGCGCGTGCTGGCGACAGACCCGGCGCATGCCTACGCCGAAGCGTGGTGGCCGCCGGGGCATACGATCGGCTACGAGCACACGTTCATTCACGAGGTGGTCGAACTGATGCAGGCGCTTCAGGAGAACCGCCAGCCGGTGCCGGACTTCCGGGACGGCGTCAAATGCCAGCAGGTGCTGGAGGCTGTCGACTTGTCCATCGCCGAGAAGCGCTGGATTCAAACCAACGAACTTTAAGGGAGCGTGAGAGCGATGCCAAAAGCTTTGATCGTATGGGGAGGATGGCTCGGACACGAGCCGGAGCAGGTATCGGCGATTTTCCGGCAGGTGCTGGAGGGAGAAGGCTTCGAGGTCGAGGTGTCCGACACGCTGGAGGCGTTTCGCGACGGAGAGAAGCTGAAATCGCTCGAGCTGATCATTCCCGTCTGGACGATGGGGCAGATCGACAAGGAGCTGGCCAACAACGTATCGGAGGCGGTGCAGAGCGGCGTCGGCCTGGCCGGCTGCCACGGCGGCATGTGCGACGCGTTCCGCGACAATGTGCAGTGGCAGTTCATGACCGGCGGCAATTGGGTCTCCCATCCCGGCGGCGACGGCGTCGAGTATGTCGTCAATATCAAGAACAACTCGAGTCCGCTCATGGAAGGCATCGACGATTTCACGGTAAAAAGCGAGCAGTATTACCTGCACGTCGATCCGGCGGTGGAGGTGCTGGCGACGACGCGCTTCCCGACCGTCCCCGGTCCGCACTCGCTGAACAGGGCCGTCGATATGCCGGTCGTCTGGACGAAGCGCTGGGGCGTCGGCCGCGTCTTCTACAATTCGCTTGGCCACCAGGCGAATATTATCGAGATGCCGGTTGTCAAAGAAATCATGCGCCGCGGCTTCCTGTGGGCGGCGGAAGGCAAGGCGAAGGCGGCCGAGGCGAACAAGTCGCTGCTTGGAAGCGACAACAAGCCTGCGGGCGCGGGCAATTTCTATTGATGCGGCAGCCCCGGCGAGCGAGGCAAGCGGACATACGTTGGAGGGAAAAGCGATGAAGCAAGTCAAAGTGGGCATTATCGGCTGCGGCAAAATCAGCGGCATTTATTTCAAGAATTGCCGATCGTTCCCGATGGTGGAGGTAGCGGCCTGCGCCGATCTCGACCTGGAGCGGGCGCGCGCGGCAGCGGAGGAGCACGGCGTGCCAAAGGCGTGCAGCGTTCAGGAACTGCTGGGCGATCCCGGCATCGATATCGTCATCAATCTGACTATTCCGGCGGCACATGCCGAAGTATGCCAGCAGGCGATCCATGCCGGCAAGCACGTATATGTGGAAAAGCCGCTGGCGGTAACCCGCGAGGAAGGCCGGAGCATTCTGGAAGCAGCGAAAGCGAAGGGGCTGCTCGTCGGCAGCGCGCCGGACACGTTCCTCGGCGGCGGCATTCAGACGAGCATCAAGCTGATCGAGGACGGCTGGATCGGCACGCCGGTGGCGGCAACCGCCTTCATGCTCGGCCGCGGCCATGAGCACTGGCACCCCGACCCGGAGTTTTACTACGCCAAGGGCGGCGGGCCGATGTTCGACATGGGGCCGTATTACTTGACGGCGCTCGTTGCCATGCTCGGTCCGATTCGCCGGATCGCCGGGGCGACGAAGGTGTCGTACCCGGTGCGCACGATCACGAGCGAGAAAAAATTCGGCAAGGTCATTCCGGTAGAGACGCCGACCCATGTCGCCGGCGTGATGGATTTTCACAGCGGCGTCATCGGCACGATGATCACCTCGTTCGACGTTTTCGGCGGGCACCAGCTGCCGCGCATCGAGGTATACGGCAGCCTCGGCACGCTGTCCGTTCCCGACCCGAACACGTTCGGCGGTCCTGTGCTGCTGAAGCGGCATGACGCGCAGGAATGGAAGGAGATTCCGCTGTCCCACGGCTACGCCGAGAACGGCCGCGGCCTGGGCGTGCTCGATATGGCCTATGCGATCCGAAACAACCGCCCTCATCGGGCGAGCGGAGAGCTTGCTTATCATGTGCTTGAGGCGATGCACGGCTTCCATGATTCTTCGGACGAAGGCAGGCACTATATCATGCAATCGTCGTGCGAACGCCCGGCACCGATGCCGCAGCAGCTGGTTCGGGGCGTTCTGGATTAACGGGGCATCATCTTATTTTGGGTCATGACATGGTCAAAAAGCCGCAGGTCGTCCGCCCGCAAGCAGGGCTGACGGTTCTGCGGCTTTTTGTTGCCCGCGGTCGCGATGCCAGGCGAAAAAAGCATGCTGCGATCCGGCCGCAACGTTTTTTAATGAGGAAGATGCTCCTTCAGCTTGTGAACCATCTGATTTTGCAGGTCCGCTTCGCTGTGCTGCCATATGATCTCGAACAGCACGCCGAGGCCGGGAAGCAGCCTTTCTTCGCCTCCGACCGAATCCGCGATAACGCCGTACAGTTCTTCGTCGTTTTTATCCTGCACACGCTGAATAATCGCCTGCCGTAAGTTCAGGTTCATGGACAATTCCTCGCTTTACTTGGGAGTGGGCGTCTATGACGAACGAAGCTTTCCGCATCGGTCGTCACCTTCGGGGGCTAGTCGTGTTACGGTACGTTCTCCGTTCGTTCCTTACGGTAATATGCGCAATTTTCGGCCGCTTCATCCTAACGATTTTGGTCTGGGCGCGCCAATTCTGGTATAATCGGTACATGTGCGTAAGGAAAGCGGATTTTTATACCGGAAGGGGGACGGGCGGATGAAAAAGCAATTTGCGGTCATCGGCATGGGGCGTTTCGGCTCCAGCGTGGCCAAGACGCTGTACAATCTCGGCTTCGAGGTGCTGGCGATCGACAGCGACGAGCACCGGATTCAAGAGGTTTCGAATATGGTCACGCATGTTGTGCAGGCCGATTCGACGGACGAGGAGGCGCTGCGCACGCTGGGGCTTCGCAATTTCGACGTCGTCATCGTCGCTATCGGCCAAGATATTCAATCCAGCATCTTGACCACGATCATCGTCAAGGAGATCGGCGTGCCCAAGGTGGTCGTCAAGGCGCAGAACGAACTGCACGGCAAGGTGCTCAAAAAGGTCGGCGCCGATAAAGTGATTTATCCTGAGCGGGATATGGGCCAACGGGTCGCTCATCATCTTATCTCCTCCAATATCATCGATTATATCGAGCTGTCTGAGGACTACAGCATCGCGGAGATCGAGGCTGCCCGCCAGATGGTCGGCCTGAACCTGCGGCAGCTGGACATCCGCGCCAAATATGGCTGCAACGTGATGGCGATTAAAACCGGAGACAAGATGAATATATCTCCTTATGCGGACGATGTTATTCAAGAGCATGACGTGCTGGTCGTGGTCGGGCGCAACAAGGATTTGCAAAATTTCGAAATGACGTTTTCGGAGCATGAGCGATGACATGGAATAAGCAAGCGGGCGGCCGAGGGCCGCAGACGTCTCCTGCAGCGATTCACTCTGCGCAAAATCCGCGGGTGAAGGAATGGGCGCAGCTGCTGGAGCGCAAAGGACGGGACAAACAAGGGAAATTTCTGCTGGAAGGGATTCATCTGGTCGAGGAAGCGCTCGCCTCCGGATATATTCCGGAGACGGTCATTTACGCGGCGGACAGGGCCGGGCTGTTGCCGGCCAGGCTGCTCACGTTGGCGCAAGAGCGCGGCGTGGAATGCGTGGCGGTATCGGAGCAGGTGCTGGCCAAGTGCAGCGACACCGAGACGCCGCAGCCGATTGCCGCGGTCATGCCGAAGCTGGCCCGGACGCCAGGCGACCTGCTGGAGGCGAGCCTGTCCGCCGGGCTGGTCGCCGTGATCGACGGGATTCAGGACCCGGGGAACCTCGGCACGATCATCCGCAGCGCCGATGCGGTCGGCGCGACGGGCGTGCTGATCGGCCGCGGCACGGTCGATTTGTACAACCCCAAGACAGTGCGCGCGACGATGGGCTCGCTCTTCCATCTGCCCATCGCCCAGGGCGATTTGGGCGAGTGGCTGCCGCGGGCGGCGCAGGCCGGCATCTCCGTCGTCTCGACGCGGCTGGAGCAGGCCGTGAGCTGTTATGAATACGACTTCCGCCAGCCGACCTGGTTCGTTATCGGCAACGAAGGGCAGGGCGTGTCCCCGGCCGTTCAGGCGCTGGCGACGGGGCATTTGACGATCCCGATGCAGGGCCGTTCCGAGTCGCTCAACGCCGCCATGGCAGCGACAGTCGTGCTGTTCGAGGCGATGCGGCAGCGGATGACTACCCCTGGTCAATCGGAATAGGGGAGCTAGTGGCTGCGACGTTTGGCGAGAAACAATGGTTAGCGGCAAGTTCAATGAGCGGCTCGTAAGAAAATTCATCGGTGAAATCCATAGGAGCAAAGAGCGGGACCGGGAACAAGAGGGACGAACTCTCGGGGCTTTCCGCCTTGGGCGCATCGCTGGCAACCTGACTGCGGCTCTGGCGGGCGATGGGGGAGGGAACGCCGCATGCACAGGCAGGTTCGCGTTCGCGCTTCTCGCAGTATTCGACGTTTTGGCGGGAGTTATTGTCCACGGCAGGGGATGGACCGCATGCTCGGGGTCCACCCTCTGCTAAACCGCCCATAAGGGAATGCCTGGCGGAGCGGACGTGAAGAGGAGGGGCCGATCACTTCGGAGCAGCCCCGGACCCCTCCGTCAACTCATGTACAATGAGCGCCAGCGAATTCTCCTTGATAAGCGGATAATCGCTGATGGTCCAGTGCGGCACGCTGTAGACCCGTCCTTGCTTCACGGCGTTCAAATTTCTCCAGACAGAGGTAGCCGCATATGTCTCATAATCGGCCTGCGCCGCCGCATCTTCGTCGGAGTTCCCTACCTCCAGAAAGAGATAGTCCGGATTGTAATTAGGGAGCGATTCCAAGGAAATTTGTTCCGCTCGTTCGATGCTTTCAATCCCGGGCGCCGGCGTAAGTCCCAGACCGGAAAACAGCACTTCGGCAAATCCGTGATTCGGCCCGTATACCCGGATGACTTTCGGCTGAATGCGCAAATACATGAACGTTTCCCCCGGTTTCACATGCTCGGCGATGCGCTTGCGGGCTTCGGTCAACTGTTGATCGTATTGCTCCAGCCATTTGCGGGCTTCCTCTTGCTTGTTCACAATGTCCCCCGTTGTGAGGAAGCCTGTTCGCCAATCGGTCGGCGGCTCGAGGATCGCGGTTGGAGCGATTTTGCTCAGTTCATCGTAAACCTTGGCATCCCGGGACAGGATCAGATCGGGCTCCGCTTCCGCCACAGCCTCCAGATTGGGAGTGTCGCCGAGCGGGATGACTCCAGTCAGCGCATCGCGATCCAAATACGGAAGCTCCAGAGAGCCCATATAGGTAGCGGAAGCATACGGCTTGATGCCGAGCGCCAGCAGCTGGTCGGCCAGCCTGTAGTCCAGGGTGGCGATTTTTTGCGGTTCGCCGGTAACGGTTGTTTGGCCGGCATCGTGTTGAACGATTCTTTGCGCGGGCTGTTCGCTCGCCGCCGTTTGGCTCGCGGCAGGCTTGTCCGCTTCCCCCGGCACGGGCGCTTTCCCTGCTTCGGATGACGCGCAGCTGACAGAGAGGACGGCGAGCAGCACGAGGAGCAAAATCGTCATCATTCGCCGGAGACGATGAGAAACAGCTTGGTACGATGTCATGGATACGCCTCCACTTGATGTGTAATTAAGATAGCACTCATTAATGATAATGATTCTCATTGTCGTAGTCAAGAGCATCATCCGCGCCCGATTGTTTAAGTCCTTCGGCAAATTTTTTTGGCACCGCAGATGACGGCCGATGACGAAGGAATCGCTGGTCATAGGCGTCTATCTTGAAAATAGCGCTTGGTGCGCCGCGGCTCATTTTCATCATCTGATGGTGCCGTGCTAGCGGCTTGGGCGTCTATTATGGAAAAAAAGAACAAGCAATCTAATTTTATGGTATAATAAATAGTTATCGGAGCATTTCGCATAAAAAGAAAAGAACCGGCCCGCTTTCTCCAAAGTAAATGGTCCTTCTCAGCCATCTGGTGCCGGTCCGCCTTGAAGGGCGACTATCGATGTGGGCGCTGTGGCCCGGAACTGTGCCTAGCAGGTCCGGGTTTTTTAGTCTTTTCAGAGGGAAGCTCCTCTTATACGTTCATAGAATCGGCTGCGCACCTTTTTTGGGGTTCGAGAAATTCATGGCAAACTGTTATAGAGAGCAAGACGCTATTTTCTCCATAGCAACTTTTTACGGCATCCCGAAGGATCGCCTGCTGAGCTTGACTCGCGGGAAGCCCGTTGTCCACAGCCATACGCCGGTCGAGCGCATTTACTACGATGCGGTAAGGATGAATTGCGACCTCGGGAGCAATACGTATTTTCTCGAGGAGGGGAGAGGTCTCGCCCTGGTGAACTTAAGCCAAATGAGCTATGTGGTGTACAAGCAGCATGCAAGAAAGCTCGAGATGCGGACCATTGCGCGTTTTAGAAATTGGCAGACCGGATATCGATTCATGACAACGACCGATGCCGGTCCCCATCCTCTTGTACGAAGGATACGAAAAATGTTGCATTTTTTGCAGGATTCGTCGCTTTATGTGCCCGGTTGAGCCTGGGGAGGGGACCGCTAGCGCGGAATCCGTGTCGGGCAAGCTGCAGCCGAACGTCAATGCCAAAGCTTTGGCCCAGACGCTGGTCGTCTCGTTCATCGGCTTTACCAAATAATGATGAAATCGCGCCTGGAACGGGCTTTTGTCGATAATGCGGCGCTAGTCATACTGACGCAGGAGGTAGAGACATGTTTTTGCGCAGTCTTGAAATTAGGAGAAAGCAGGCGGATCCCGGCAAGTATCCGTTCAACATTCCGGCGATCGCGCAGCTGACCACCCTGGAGTTCAAGACGAACGTTACGTTTTTCGTTGGCGAGAACGGCTCGGGAAAATCGACGATTTTGGAGGCGATCGCCTATCAATGCGGGTTTAACACGGCGGGCGGCAGCCGGAACAACCAGTACGAAGTGAATGCCTCCCAGGCGGTATTGGGCGATCATATTCGGCTGTCGTGGCTGCCCAAAATTACGAACGGCTTCTTTCTGAGAGCGGAGACGTTCTACCAGTTCGCCTCACACCTGGATACGATGCCGGAAAGCCTTCGCTATTACGGAGGACGATCGTTGCATAAACAATCGCACGGCGAAGCGTTCCTGTCGCTGTTCAAGCACCGTTTTGGCAAAAAGGCGATCTACCTGCTGGACGAGCCGGAGGCGGCCCTTTCGCCAGCCAGGCAGTTGGCGCTGCTGCGCGTCATCAAGGATTTGGAACGGGAAGCCCAGTTCATCATTGCGACGCATTCGCCGATTTTGCTCGGCTACCCGCAGGCGCAAATATTGAACTTCGACGACCAGCCGGTGTCGGAGATCGCCTACGAGCAGACGATGCATTATATTATAACGCGGCGTTTTCTCGAAAACCGGGACAAGGTGTTGGAAGAGGTATTTAGCGACGAAGAGGAACAGGAAGGCTGCCGGTGAATCGCAAATACAGCTCTAGCTTGCAGCCGTCCAATCATAGCTCCAAAAAGGCCAAATAAGGCGGCCGCCCTCGTCCGCGACCTTCAACGTGCTAGGCGGCGCGGAGGATGCGCCCGCCACCCTCAGCGATTGCCGCCGCCGCTGCCTGGCTATGCGAAGGGGGGCCGGATGAACGCGGACAGCATCGTCTTCGCGATGGCTAATCCGGAGCCTGAGATTGCGCCAGGGGACGGGCTGTTTTATGCTAGGGTATATACGACAGGTCGCAGCGATTACCTGAACCAGATCAACAACGGGCTCGCTTTTCCCGGCATTTTCCGGGGCGCGCCCGACTGCCGGGCGAAGCGGATCAACGAGCCGATGAAGCTGGCCGCCCAAGCGGGCGAATCGCTTCGGTGATCGCAGAGAACGAGCTGAACGAGCATTACATTATTCCCAGCCTGTTGAGCGACCAGGTCGTCAAAAAAAGTGCGCCACGCGATCATTGAAACGGCGATTTTGCCCGGCGAGGCCGGCAAAATTCCGGCTGATCTTCGCTAAGGAGCCGGTTCGGACGCCGTTTACGTTCGACGCGGACGCCGGGAGGAGGAGTTCACAACGTGAAAACCCGTACAGAAAAAGACTTTTTAGGCTCAATGGAGGTGCCGGCCGACGCCTATTACGGCATCCAGACGCTGCGGGCGGCGCAAAATTTTCCGATAACCGGGTATCGTATACATGAGCGGCTGATTGTCGCCCTGGCTCTCGTCAAGAAGGCGGCGGCGATGGCCAATATGGAGATCCGGCTCATTCCCCCGGGCTTGGGCAACGCCATCGTGCAGGCGGCGGAAGAAGTCGCAGGCGGCCAGTGGCACGATCAGTTTATCGTCGATCCGATTCAAGGCGGGGCGGGCACCTCGATCAATATGAACGCCAACGAAGTGATCGCCAATCGGGCAATCGAGCTGTTGGGCGGGACGAAAGGGGATTATTTCAAGGTCAGTCCCAATTCCCATGTGAACAAATCCCAGTCGACGAACGACGCTTTTCCCACCGCGGTACATATCGCCGCCCTTTCGCTGATCGAAGAGCTGCTGCATACGATGGAGGAGCTGCATCAGTCGTTCGCGGCCAAGGCGAAGCAGTTCGAGGCGATTATCAAGATGGGGCGCACCCATCTGCAGGACGCTATACCGATCCGTCTCGGCCAGGAGTTCGGCGCGTATGCGGCGGTGCTGTCGCGGGATATCCGCCGGATCTCGCGCTCGCGGGAGCTGCTGTACGAGGTGAATCTCGGCGCTACCGCCGTAGGCACCGGGCTGAACGCGGACCCGCGATATATGAAAAGGGTGAACGAGCTGATCGCCGAATTGAGCGGTTTTCCGCTTCGCCTGGCGGCCGATCTGGTCGACGCGACGCAAAATACGGATGCCTACACCGAGGTATCCGCGGCGCTGAAAATATGCATGATCAACATGTCCAAGATCGCGAACGATTTGCGCCTGCTCTCATCCGGACCGCGGACGGGGCTTGGCGAACTCAAGCTGCCGTCCAGGCAGCCGGGTTCGTCGATCATGCCGGGCAAAGTCAATCCCGTCATGTGCGAGGTCGTGAACCAGGTCGCGTTCCAGGTCATCGGCAACGATCACACGATTGCTCTGGCCTCCGAAGCCGGGCAGCTGGAGCTGAACGTCATGGAGCCGGTGCTCGTGTTCAATCTGCTGCAGTCGATAAGCATGATGAACCGGGCGTTCCAGGTGTTCAAAATATACGCGCTCGACGGGATCGAGGCTGACGCTGCGAGATGCCGGGAATATGTCGATAACAGCGTAGGCATCATCACCGCGCTCAATCCTCATCTCGGCTACGAGACGGCGGCCCGCATCGCCCGCGAAGCGATCGAAACCGGCCGGTCCGTCCGCGAGCTCTGCCTGGAGTATCAGGTGCTGACGGAAGAGGAGCTTGACGTCATCCTCGATCCGTTCGAAATGACGCGCCCGGGCATCGCTGGCGCCCATTTGTTAACCCAGTCATAACAAAATGCATTTTCTCTTAATGGAGTTGACGTCGGCATGAAACGGATCTTATTGATCAATACGGGGGGCACGATCTCCTCCTCGCCGTCGGGCAGCGGCCTCGTCCCGGCGCTCAGCTCCGCCAATCTGCTTGAGCAAATTCCGGAAGTGAAGCGGCTGTGCGACGCCCAAGCGATGTCGCTGATGTCTGTCGACAGCACGAATATGCAGCCCGAGCATTGGGCGGTGCTTGCCCAGGCCGTGCGCGCAGGGCTGAAGCAGTACGACGGCATCGTCGTTGCCCACGGGACGGACACGATGGCGTATACGGCCGCGGCGCTCAGCTTCATGCTGGGAAGCCTGGACAAGCCGGTCGTGCTGACCGGCTCGCAGCAGCCGATCGGCAGCGCCGGCGGCGACTCGCGCCGAAATCTTCTCGACGCCTTCGCTGCGGCGTGCGGGGATATTGCCGGCGTGCTCGTGGCGTTTCACGGGAAGGTGATGAAGGGCTGCCGCGTGACCAAAGTCAGGTCGAAGAGCTTCGACGCCTTCGAAAGCGTCAACTACCCCGATCTCGGATACATTCGGGATGGGCGGCTGGAGCGCAATCCCGCCGCCCCCGCTCCCGGCGGCATGAAGCCGCTGCCATACAGCGACCGGCTCGCTCCCGAGGTGTTCCTGCTCAAGCTGGTGCCCGGCATCAAGCCGGATATTTTGGAGGCGATCCGGCAGCTCGGATACAAGGGGGTCGTCATCGAGGGCTTTGGCCTCGGCGGCGTCCCTAACCGCGAGCAAGGGCTCGTAACCGCAATCGAGCGGTTGATCGGGGCCGGTATCTGCGTGGCGGTGACGACCCAGTGCCTGTACGAAGGCTCGGACCTTACCGTCTACGAGGTCGGCCGCAGCGCGCTGGCCGCCGGCGCGATTCCCGGCTACGACATGACGACGGAGGCGCTGGTGGCTAAGCTGATGTGGGCTATCGGGCAGTCCTCCGAGATCGGCACCGTCAAGGGCATTATGGGGACGAATGTGGCGGATGAAATGACGATACCGGATTAACCGGAGCTGCTGTGCGAGTAGCGGCCCTGGCCCTTGCGTTTCGCGCGGCTGGGGCCGTTGCCATCGGCCTGCTGTTGCTTCGGGGTTGCGCCAGCCTGCCGGCAAACCGCAATCCGATTGTGTGCTGCTATCTTTCCGCACCGTTCGCGGCCGCCGCCGGAAAGCTCGGCAACGGAACGCGTTTTCTGCTATAATAAGGTCTAATCGTAAGATTTATGGCGAAAGGCGGAACAGTGATGGAAAAGACGATCCAGGAGCAATGCGACGAAACGTGCGGCGGCACGGCTCATATCGATGACGTCAAGGATCAGTTGATTTCCGACGATATCGCGGTCCGGGTGGCCGATGTGTTCAAAGCGCTCGGCGATCCGACCAGGCTGAAGATCATTCATTCGCTGCTTCAAAAAGAGCTGTGCGTGCATGATTTGACGGTCGTGCTGGACATGGGGCAATCCGCGGTCTCCCACCAGCTCAGGTACTTGCGCAATTTGCGGATCGTCAAGCGGCGGAAGGTGGGAAAGACCGTATTTTATTCGCTCGACGACGATCATATCGAGCAGATCTATGTGCAAATGCTTCAGCACGTCAAGCATCATTGAACACGGTGATGGTGGGGGCTCGCCATGCTATAGGCCGAAAGCCTAGCTAAGGACGCCTCAAGCAGCATGCTTTAGCTCCTGGCTGGAGCCCCATCGTTTTCCTGGCCTCATATTCTCCTTCTCTAGTTATTCCGCCCGTTGCGGTGAACGAAACCTGCCTCTTGCGCCTCTCTCTTCCTTTTCAGCCCCCAAAATGATTCCATTGCCCGCACCCGCTTCGCATCGCCAATGTCCTGTCGAAAAGCCCGCTCCGTACCTTTTGGCCCGACAATACACATAATAAGAAAGATCAAGCCGATAGCGGCAAAAGACCGATTGACAATAAACAGCGGGAGGCATATGATAAAATCAATAAATGAATAATTAATCATATGATAATTTTTACGAAAAGGGGGTTGGGCCAGCATGAAGCCGAAATCTTCCTCCCGCAGCGACGGAGCGGAAACGGGGCCGCTTCCGCCGCATGGCGATGGCGAGTGCGACTGCGGCCACGAGCATGCGCATGGGCCCCAGCATGAGGCGGCTAAGCCGCATACGCCGCATGACGATGGCGAGTGCGACTGCGGCCACGAGCATGCGCATGGGCATGAGAATGGGGGAGCGGGCCTGCATGCGCCGCATGACGATGGCGAGTACGACTGCGGCCACGAGCATGCGCATGGGCCCCAGCATGAGGCAGCTAAGCCGCATGCGCCGCATGACGATGGCGAGTGCGGCTGCGGCCACGATCATGGCGAGGCTGAGCGCGAGATAGCGGCAGGCAGTCATTCATTCGCGTCGGGCCGGGCCGACGGAGCTGCGGCGTTCAAGTCGGTCTTTCGCATCGACGGCATGGATTGCGCGGACTGCGCGATGAAGCTGCAAAAGCGAATCGGCGCGCTGCCGGCCGTACAGCAAGCGGCCGTCAATTACGGCGCCGCCAAAATGACGGTGCTGCACAGCGGAATTGCGGACAGCGCCATTATTCAGGCGGTCCGGCAGGCGGGCTATACGGCCGTACCGGAGAAGGGCGCGGCGGCTGCCTCTTCCGGAGAAGCCCGCTTTTGGCGCAAAAACCGCAAAGCGCTGTCGACACTCGTCTCCGGCGCGCTGTTTGCGATAGGCTGGCTGCTCTCCTTCGCGCAGTTGATTCCGCAGCCGATGGCGGACGCGCTGTACGCTGCGGCAATGATTGCGGGCGGGTATCGCATTGCCTGGACGGGATTGCACGGACTCAAGTCCCGAACGATCGGGATGGATTTTTTGATGACGGTGGCTGCTGTCGGAGCGGCTTTGATCGGGGAATGGGAGGAAGGCGCGGCGGTCGTCTTCCTGTTCTCGCTCGGGGAGACGCTGGAGGCGCTCACGATGGATCGCACCCGGAGATCGATTCGCAGCTTGATGGAGTTGTCCCCCAAGGAAGCGACTGTCCGGCGCGATAACCGCGAGCTGACGCTGAGCGTCGACCGCATCGAGATCGGCGACATGATGCTGATCAAGCCAGGCTCCAAGATCGCCATGGACGGCATCGTTACAAGCGGCACATCGGCGGTCAACCAGGCGCCGATTACCGGAGAGTCCGTTCCCGTTGAGAAGCAGCCTGGGGACGAGGTGTTCGCCGGCACCGTGAACGGGCATGGAGCTCTGGAGGTGCAGGTCACGCGCCGCTCCGAGGATAATACGCTGTCCAGAATTATTCACCTCGTTGAAGAAGCGCAGGCGCAGAAAGCGCCGTCCCAGCGGTTCGTCGATGTGTTCGCCCAATATTACACCCCTGCCGTGCTTGTCGTCGCCGTCGGCATCGCCGTGATTCCCGTGCTTTTTCTGGGGCAGCCGTTCGACGTCTGGTTTTACCGGGCGTTAATGATGCTGGTCGTGTCATGTCCGTGCGCCCTGGTCATCTCGACGCCGGTCGCGATCGTTGCGGCGATCGGCAATGCAGCCAAAAACGGCGTGCTGATCAAAGGCGGCGCATACCTGGAACGGCTCGGAGCCATATCTGTCGTCGCCTTCGACAAGACGGGCACGTTAACCCGCGGCGTCCCCGAGCTGACCGAACTGCGATCCTTCGGATCGCGGACGGAGGAAGAGGTGCTGGCCGTCGCCGCGGCGATCGAGAAGCGCTCGGAGCATCCCATCGCGCAGGCGATCGTCCGCAGGGCGGAGGAACGGGCCGTGCCGCTTCCTGCCGTCTCGGAATTCACCTCGGTTGCGGGCCGAGGGGCCAAGGCAGTCGTACACGGTACGGAGCTTTATATCGGCAGTCCCAAGTGGTTCCTCGAACAGCTGGGTACGCCGATGAGCGATGCCCTGGAGACGATTCGGCGGCTGGAGCGGGAAGGGCGAACGGTCGTCGTGCTAGGCACCGCGGCGGAGCTGTACGCTGTCTTCGCCGTGTCGGACGAAGTTCGCGCCGAAAGCGCGGAGTTGCTGCGGCAGCTTAGCCGGGCCGGCATCGCCCGCACGGTCATGCTGACCGGCGATAACCGCGGCACGGCCGCAGCGGTAGCGGCCAAGCTCGGCGGCATCGAGCACCGGGCAGAGCTGCTGCCTCAGCATAAGGTCGCCGCCGTCAAGGAGCTGATGGCAAGCCACGGCCAGGTGGCGATGGTAGGCGACGGCGTCAACGACGCCCCGGCGCTCGCTACCGCCACGGTCGGCATCGCCATGGGGGCGGCCGGCACGGATACGGCGCTGGAAACGGCGGATGTCGCCCTGATGGCCGATGATCTGGGCAAATTGCCGTATGCGATCCGGCTCAGCCGCAAGGCGCTGCGGATTATTAAGCAAAATATCGCCTTTTCCTTGCTGGTCAAAGCGGTCTTTCTGCTGCTGATTTTCGCCGGTTATTCAACCTTGTGGATGGCTGTGCTGGCCGATACGGGCAGTTCGCTGCTTGTTATCGCCAACGGCATGAGGTTGCTCAAGGAAAGGGCGTCGGCCGATTCCGATCGTTCAACGAATGCCATCGGCGGATGATCGTAGCCAAGGCGACGACCGATGACGAAGGCACGCTTGACATAAGCCATAGGCGTCTAAGTTAGGCCTACCTTCGTGCGCAACCTTTAACCTTCTTAAAAATTACAAGGAGCAATACGGCAAATCCCTGGGACATTCGCTCCCAGGGATTTATCATTGATGTATGCTCGCACCGGCCGACAGGCCTGTCAGTCGAACTGCAGACAAAGATAGCTCAAGCTTCCGTATTGGTAGCTGCGGTGGATGGCACGACCGTTCAGTTCGTCGCCTCCCGCTCCCATGGCGATGAACATCGGGACGAAATGCTCCGCCCGCGGGACAGCCTGCCGCGCATGGGGCGCCAAACGTTCATAAGCGAACAGAGACTTAAGGTCCCGCTCCTTGATGCGGTCAAGAAGCCAGTCGTCGAATTCGACGGCCCAGCGTTCGGGGGCGGCGGCTCCCCAATTCAGCATGCGCAGATTGTGAACCGTCACGCCGCTGCCGATCACCAGTATATTGTTTGCGCCCAGCCCGCGCAGCGCCGCGCCGATCCGGTACTGATCCTGTGGCGGAAGAAACGGATTGACCGAAATTTGCACGACGGGGATGTCAGCCGCCGGATACAGCCGGTGCAATAACGTCCACGAGCCATGGTCGAGGCCGCGGGTATGATCGAGGCGGACGGGGATGCCGTGCTGCTCGAATCGGCTTTTCAGAAAGGCAGCGATCCGGGTCGAGCCTGTGGCAGGGTATTGCACGGCATATAATTCATCCGGGAATCCGCCGAAGTCGTAGATCGTCTCGTATATTTTATCGGTCGAAGAGATCGTCAACGTTTCGCTTTCCCAGTGGGCGGTGAATACGACGATGGCGTCCGGTTTCAGACTTGTCCCCAGCTGTGCGAGGAATGCCGTATATTCCGTGTCCTCGATCGCCAGCATCGGGGAACCGTGCGCCAAAAATAAAGCGGGCATCATAAGCTGACGCCTCCTTGTTATTTAGTTACTTACTGTTAGTAAGTATAAGATCGGCGCTCATAAATGTCAAGCGACCCGCTTCTGCGCGAAGCCGTCGCCAGCCAAGCTGGCGCACCCGCCGACAAAATTCCATGCCTCAGGTGACAGCCAATGACCAAGGAATCGCTCGGCACAGGCGTCTGTTAGCGCGCAATCTTCATCTAATCTTCATGCAGCGAATGACGTGAAGGTGCTAATCTATAAGCATAGAAAATTTTTGTCAGCGGGCCCGGTTATTCGCCGTCTTCGTCTCAAGAACGTCCGGACTCTCCTGTCGATGGGCGGTCGTGAGCCGCCCCGCCGTCCGGCAGCATAGTGCGGATCACAACGGCCGATACCGCTATGCAGACAAGCACCGCGACGGCGCTGTACTGGAAGACGCTGCGCATGCCGAAGCTTTCGGTGGCGACGCCGCCGGCGAAGCTTCCGATGACCCGGGCGGCGCCGAGGCTGAGCAGGCCGTTGAGCGTCTGGCCGCTCGCTTTCAGCTCGCTCGGCACCTCGTTGTTGATGAAGGTGGCCATCGTCACCGCCAGCACGATGAACGCCAGGCCGTGCAGCGCCTGGGCCGGCAGCAGCCAGTACGGATTGTCGATCACGGAGAACAAGTACCAGCGCAGCGCCATCGCCGCAGCCGCCCCGAGCAAAATATACGGCACCTTGACTTTGCTTAATATCCACCCCGACAGCAGCAAAAACGGGATTTCGCTGAGCGAGGAGATAACCATCGACCAGCCGAGCAGCACGTTGTCGCCGCCCATTTCCTTGAAATAAATCGGGAAAAAGGAGTAATAATAGCCGAGCGTTACCTGCAGCACGAAATTGATGGCCAGAAACAGGACGAGCCGGCGGTTTTTGAACAGCACCCAGACCTGCATCTTTCGTCCCGACGATTGGTGGCCTTCCACAGCGGGAAAGCGCAAGGTGAACAGCACCGCCGCCGCCATAATCAGCGAGTAGACGACGAACAGCGAGCCGATGCTGTCCTTGGCGATCAGCCCGAAGCCGATGGACATCGCGGCGAAGCCGATCGTCCCGCCCATGCGGATCAGGCCGAACGTTCCCGCCTTCCGCTTGTCCCGGTCGAGCGTCTCGAGTGTAATCGCGTCGCTGACGGCGAAGATGGACGTCTGGAAAAAAGTGAAGACGCAAATCATGACGAGCAGATAGACGAATCGGTCGGATATCGGGTACAGCAGCATGCATATTCCGCTGCCGACGATCATCAGCTGCAAAATCCGGTTTTTCGACCGGGCCCGGTCGCTCAGCGCGCCCCAAACCGGCTGCGCCAATATGGCAACGAGCGGCCCGAGGCTGAGCAGCGTCCCGATTTGCGACGGGGTGAAGCCGATGTCGGTGAAATAAACGGGAATAAACGTGCCGTAAACCGCATTACCCATATAAATAACGATATAAAACCATAAGAAATAGGCCAGATTGGCAGGCATGAGATATTCGCTTCTTTCGCGGCGTTTTCTTTATTGTGGTACAGAAGCGGCCATTTGACAAGACAAAACCGGCGCGTTGACCAAAGCGGAGCGTCGAGGCTACCATAGGAATCATTCCTTGAACCGACCAAAATACATGCAGAAAGAAGGAATCCGGGTGGAGACTGGAATCGGCAACGAGAACCGCAACGCAGAGAAGCTGCTGAAGGTATTAGTGTTTACGCTCATTTTTTCGGTAATGAACGCCTCGATGTTTAATGTCGTGCTGCCTGTCATTAGCGCTGAATTCGGGTTATCTCCGTCCGAAGTAAGCTGGATATTGACTTCCTATATGATTGTTTACGCGATCGGCTCCGTCACATTCGGCAAGCTGGCGGACAAATATCGCCTGAAGGATTTGCTTACGTTTGGCCTGTTGTTTTTTGCGGCGGGTTCGGTTGTCGGACTGCTGGCCACCGAATATTGGATGATCATTCTCGGCCGCGTGCTTCAGGCTTCCGGAGCTTCAGTCATCCCGGCGACGGCGATGATTATCCCGGTCTAGGCCTGTTGATTAACCACAAAATGGTAGAAAAAAGACTGCTCAAAAAATGGTAGAAAAAAGACCGCTCATTCGGTATAGTGTTTGTACCCTAACAAAAACTTTACCGGAGAGTGAGACGGTCCTA
>Ga0207865_100582_pt1 | contig 38078 bp, 30 predicted proteins | sample HigsolmetaAR204D_FD_184836 | JGI IMG/M metagenome (GOLD analysis project Ga0207865, IMG submission 184836) | Ionic liquid and high solid enriched microbial communities from the Joint BioEnergy Institute, USA - AR20-4-D (SPAdes) (version 2) ...
CGCCGCGGGTGAGGTCGAGGCTCGCCAGCGGGGTCACCGTGGCCCCGGCGGCGTCGATCGCCACCCACTCCTCGCCCTGGTCGGTGCGCACCGGCAGCACGAGCACGTCGGCGACCGCGCCGCCGAGCACGTGCCCCGCCGTACCGGTGATGGTGAGCTCGCCGTCCTCGCCGCGCACGCCGGTGATCTCCGCGGTGAGCGCGACCGCACCGGTGAGGGTGCCGTCGGCGAACCCGGGCAGCAGCTCGCCGTGCGCCTTGCCGTCCGCGGCGAGCACCACCGCGCTCGCCAGCACCGTCGGCAGGTACGGCCCCGGCGCCACCCGCTCGCCGAGGGCCTCGAGCGCGACCGCCGTCTCGAGCAGGCCGTACCCGGACCCGCCGTGTTCCTCCGGAATGTGCAGCCCGAGCAGGCCCTGTGCGGCGAGCCCCGCCCAGAACGGCGGACGCTCCTCACGCTCGGCGGACACCGCGGCCCGCACCACCTCGCTCGGGATCTCGCGCGTCGCCCAGCCGAGCACCGACTCGCGCAGCGCCTGGTGTTCCTCGCTCAGCCCAATCGCCATGACGTTCCCTCCCGGACACGACCCGGTTAGAACTATATTCTGGACGCGGCCCGCTGAGGAGGGGCGAAAAATCATGATTCGCCGTCGGGTCCGCCGTCAGTCGTCGATCTGCACGGACTCGACGATCGTGTTGAGGTCGCGGAACTGGTCGGGCCGGGAGTCCGGCACGGTGGCGAACAGCAGGCCCGGCTTCGCCTTGCCGGTGCCGGCGACCACGACCACCGCCTGGGAGGTACGGCTCTCGCCGTCCACCTCGTAGGCGATGCGGTAGCCGAGCACCCAGCCGCGCCCGCCCGCGAACGGCTGGGAGGCGGTCCAGGTGACCTCCGTCGGCGCGGGCTGGTAGCGCAGCGTCCAGCGCGCCGCCCGGACCGCGAGCGCGCGGTACTGCTCGGCCGTGGACAGGTCGGCCGGGACCGTGCCGGGCAGCGGCGCCGAGGCGATCAGCGCCCGGGGGGCCCGGGCGGAGCCCGCGCGCTGCGCCGCGGTGAACGGCTTGGCCGTCGTCGTGGTCCACGGCTCGCCGAGCCGCGGGTAGGTGAGCCCGGCCTCCTCGTCCACCACGAGCCCGATGACCGGCGCGGCGGTGCCCGGCAGCATGTCGAGCGACTTCGCCCGCGGCGGCGCGGGCAGCCGGACCTGCGGGGTCGGCGTCGGCTCGGCGGAGGCCGTGTCCTGGGGGGCGGCGCCGGCCGCGCTCGCCCGGGTGGTGGCCGCCGTGTCCGGGGGCGGGTCCTCGTCGAACACGATGAAGACCAGGATCACGGCGGCGATCGTGGCGATCAGGGCGAGGAACGCGTAGACGGTCCGCAGCGGGATGTCGCCGATGCGCAGCAGCAGGCCGTCCGGCGGCTCCTTCCGGGAGGACGGCCCGCCGCCCGCGGGCCGGGCGGCTCCCGGGCGGGGCAGGTCGGCGGGCAACGGCCGCGCCCCCGGGAACGGTCCACCTGCCCTCGGCCGCAGGTCGGCGGTGGGGCGGTCCTCGTAGAACGGCCCCGGCGCGGGGACGCCTGCCGCACCCCCGGCGGGCGGCGGCGCGGCAGGCCGCGTGACACCGGGCCCGGGCGGCTGCGGGGCCCCGGGCCGCCCGGACGGCCGCGACGGCGACGACGGCGGCCCGGCCGGGGACACGCCGGGAAACGCCCACGCGGGCGGATCGGACGGCGGCCTGCCCGCGGGGTGCGACGGCCCCGGCGGAGCCGCGGGCTGCGGCGTTCGCCCCGCGCCCGTGGGACGCGAAGACCGCGGTGGAACGGCCGCGGCGTGCGGTGCCTGCCCCGGGGCCGCGGGACGCGCGGGCGGCGGCGTCGGCGGCTTGGAGCCCGACGGCGCGGGCCGCTTCGTTTCAGGCGCTTCGGCGGACGGTGCCGACGGCTTCGCCGCGGGCGGCGGTGCGGCGGCCGGCCGTGCCGGGGCCGGGCGCGGCGCGGACGAGCCCTCCGCGGGCCGGTCCGGCCGGGCGGGGCCGGGCGGCGCGGAGGCCGCGGACGGCTTGGAACGAGGCGTGGCGGGCCGGGCATCGCCCGGCCCGGCGCCGGGTTCCGACGGCGCCTCCTCCGGATCGATCTTCGGCATCGGTGTCGTCGGCGCGTCGTACGAAGGGATGAACTTGGTGGGCCGCCCGTCCTCCGGGCGTCCGGTCGTCTTCTCGCCGCCGTCCGCCATGTGGGCAGGCTACGTCACGCGGCCCACCCGATGGGCGGCCAGTCATCACGCTTCGGCCACGGATGTGACGATTACCGCAGGTCACGGGCCGAATAAGAGCATAGAAGGAGATGTGTCCGGTATGTAAGGAACGCCGCACCGCCCCCGGCGCATCTCCCCCAAACCCCAGGGGAAGGAGCCTGACATGAGGACCCATAGGCTCATCCCCGCCGGTGCGCTCGCCCTCGCGCTGCTCGCCGGGTGCGGCACGGCGGGCTCGGGCGCAGGTACGCCGGGCACCGCATCGTCCCCCGCGTCCGCGGCCACCCCCACGGCGGCCTCCCCCACCGAGACCGCGGCCACCCCCACGTCGGCCCCCGAGGCCGCGGCCGCGCTGGAGCAGGCCTATGTGGAGGTCATCAACCGCGTGCTGCCGTCGATCGTGCAGATCAACACCAGGGACGGCCTCGGCTCGGGGGTCGTGTACGACGGCTCGGGCCACATCGTGACGAACGCCCACGTGGTGGGCAACGCGACGAGCTTCGAGGTGACGCTCCCCACCGGCGGCGCGCCGCGCCGCGCCCGGCTGGTGTCGTCCTTCCCCATGGGCGACCTCGCCGTGATCAAGGTGGACGACGCCTCCGGCCTCTCCCCCGCGACCTTCGGCGACTCCAGCAGGCTGCGGGTCGGCCAGATCGTGCTCGCGATGGGCAACCCGCTCGGCTTCTCCGGGACCGTGACCGACGGGATCATCTCCGCGCTGGGCCGTACCATCGTCGAGCCGCAGGGGCGCGGCTCCCCCGGCGCCACGATCACCGACGCGATCCAGACCTCGGCCGCGATCAACCCCGGCAACAGCGGCGGCGCCCTGGTCAACCTCTCCGGCGAGGTGATCGGCATCCCCACGCTGGTGGCGACCGACCCGCAGACCGGCGGCGGCACCGCGCAGGGCCTCGGCTTCGCCATCCCCAGCAACACCGCCAAGGACGTCGCCGACCAGATCATCACCCAGGGCGAGGTGACGAACACCCGCCGGGCCGCCCTCGGCGTCCGGGTGCAGACCGTGGTCGGCGGCGACGGCACCCCGGCCGGGGTGGGCGTCTTCGAGGTGATCCCCGGCGAGGCCGCGGCGAAGGCCGGGATCCGGACCGGGGACGTGATCACCGCGGTCGACGGCACCCCCACCCGCAGCACCCAGGAGCTGTCCGAGGTGCTCGCCGGGCACAAGCCCGGGGACCGGGTGCGGGTGGACCTGCAGCGGGCGGACGGCTCGACCGCCTCGGTGACCGTCACCCTCGGCGAGCTGAAGCAGGACTGACGCCGGTACGGCGGGCCGCGGCGGCCCGGCGGGCGGTGGCGTTCAGCGGTGCCGCTCAGCGGCGCCGCCCGAGCGCCCGGACCCGCGCCACCAGCTCGGGGAGCGCGACCGGCTTGGCGATGCAGTCGTCGGCGCCCTGGGAGAGCGCCTCGACCCGGGCCATCACGTCCCCCGCCGGGGTGAGCATGAGCAGCCGCCCCCGCACGGGCTGCCGGGCGAGCCGGCCGACGATCTCCTGCTCGCGGGCGGCGGGCGGGTCCGCGTCGAGGACGATCACGTCGTACCCGGACCGCGCCAGCCGCCGCAGTGCCTCCTCCCCGTCCGGCACCACCTCGACGGCCATGTCGCTGCCGCGTAAGGAGACGGCGATCCGGTTCGCGAGAGCCGGCTCGCTCTCGACGACAAGCACGCGCATCGCCGCATTCCTCCTGGTCACCGGCACAGACAGGCCGCACCCAACGATGCCGCACCGGGCATCAGGTGCCCGTAAGGAGGCGCGGCGGCGTCCCGTCCGGGCGGCCGGGACGCGCCCCTGCCCGCGCCGGCCCCGGGAAAACGCGAGGCGGCGGTGTCGCGAACGACACCGCCGCCGGCGGAACGTGGAGGTGGCGGGAATCGAACCCGCGTCCTTCGCCATCGGGCCAAGGCTTCTCCGGGCGCAGCCTGCTCTGGGTTTCTCGGCCCCGGCGGACACGCAGGCGAGTCGCCGAGGGCCCAGCCACTGTGAGGTTTCCCGCTCAGCCCCGTGGCCGGGCCGAACGGTTGAGCCTCCTAGCGATGCCAGACACCGGGCCGGAGGCGCTCCCGGGCTGACAGTGGGTCGACTCGCTTATCAGGCAGCGAGAGCCAGCTCACGCTGGCTGCCCACGGTGGCCTTGGAATTGGCACTTATTTTTTTGCGGACACAGGATTTACGAGGTTATGTCCGCCGTCCTCGGCCCGCTTCCCTTGACACGAACTGGCGAAGTCGAAACCGGTCACCCCCCTGTTGAGTTGTCAAACACCGATCCTGCCGGATCAGCGTGATCCTACACCTAGCAACAGCGAAGCCGCCACGTCAATTCCCGGCGGCGGGGACGAACCGGCAGATCCCGGGCATCCGCCCGGAGCGAAGCGGCGGTACGGCACGGCCGGCGTGACCGGAGGCGACGGCCGGAGACGAGGGACGGAGAGCACGACGGGGAACCCTGGCCCGGAGAGCCGAAACCCCCGGGGACCGGTGATCCGATCCCCGGGGGTGACCGGCAGGGTCGAGCCGGTCCGGACGGCAGGGCTTCCCCCGAGATGAAGCCCTGGTCTCATCACGGCGACTGAGTCCGCAACCCCCCAAGCGGTGCTCAGTCACCCGGTAAGACGCCCGGGCGAGCGCCGATGGTTGCTCGCCCCGGAAGATTTTCCACTCCCCCGGTACGGCACGGCCGGCCGGGGGGCGGGCGCCGGGCGGCCTCAGGCGGCCGACCGGGCGGCGGAGAAGAAGCTCCCGGCCACCGCGGCCGCCGTGGCCGGGTCGCCCCGCTTGGCCAGGACGGCGACGGCGAGGTCGCCCTGGTAGCCGATGAACCAGGACAGCCGCACCGGCTGCTTGTTCTCCACGTGGCCGACCTCGGCGGCGATGCCGTACACCCGGCCGCGGGCGGTGGCGGCGGCCTTGGCCGAGCCGGACTCCACGCCGGCGCGCATGATCGCCCGGAGCTGCTTCACCACGCCCTCGTCGAGCGTGATCGGCGCGGTGGCGACCGGGTTCGGCACGTCCGCGGTCGGGTCGGGCGAGGCCGGGGAGGTGACCAGCGTTGGCGGATGCCAGGTGCCGCCCGCGATCGCCGCGGCGACCAGGGCCATGGAGAGCGGGCTCACCTGCACGCTCTGCCCGACGATGACCCGCGCCTTCTCCGCGTCGGTGACGGCGGGCGGCACGTAGCCGCTGAACGACCGCAGCGGCAGCGACCAGCCCGCGCCGATGCCGAACTGCGCGGCGGCCGCGGCGAGGGTCTCGCCGTCGACGAGCCGGGCCATCGAGGCGAGCGCGGTGACGCAGCCGTGGGCGAGGTCGGCCTGGAAGGTCGGCGTGGTGCCGACCACCTCCGAGGCCTGCTGGAACCGCGCGCCGCCGACCGACCGGTCCCCGGTGCACGGCACCTTCTGGCTCGGCCGGATGCCGGACTTGAGCATGCCCGCGGCGGCGACCACGGAGAACGCGGTCCCGGCCGGGTACCGCCCGGCGAGCGCGTCGCGCTCCTGGTGCATGTCCTCGGTGGCCACGGCGCGGATCTCGCCGGTGGCGACGTCCACGGCGACGAGCGCGACCGGGCCCGAGCCGTTCACCGCCAGCTCGGCCGCGGTCTGCACCGAGCCGTCGATCGTGGTCCGCACCGGCGTGTTCGCCCGGCCCGGCCAGGCGGCGAGCTCGGTCACCTCCTCGCCGGAGGCGTCCACGGTGACCACCCGGGTCTCGGTGGAGCCGGTGAGCTGGTCCTGGTAGGCCTTCTGCAGGCCGCTGCGGCCGACCGTGTCGCCGGCCCGCTGCGGGCCGCCGAGCTGCTGCTCGGTCTCCGGCGTCACCACGTTCACCTGGCCGACGATCTGCGTGGGCGGCGCGGGCGCCACCGGCTGCTCGTCCTCGTAGATGTTGACGCCGGGGATCCGCAGCTTGTCGCGGAGCTGGGCGTACTTGGCGCGGCCGAACGTGGCGAGCGGCACCAGCTCGTTCGGCGGCGCCGAGCGGATCCGGCTGAGCAGCCGGTCCGCGGGGAACCCGGTGACCCTGGCGAGCTCCTCGCACAGCTTGGCCGGGTCCTTGAGCTTCGCCGGGACGACGCTCGCCACGTAGACGGTCTGCTCCTCCTGCAGCGAGTCGCCGTCGCGGTCGAGGATCGGCTGGCGGCCGTTCGAGTTGGTGATCACCGCGAACCGCTCGCCCGGCCGCAGCTTGGGGTGGAGCACGCTCGGCGACCAGCGCACCTTCCAGGTGCCGTTCACCAGGCGCAGCGGCAGCACGCCGTCGTACTCCCACAGCGGCTGGTTCTCGCCCAGGTCGACCTCGGCGCGGTAGCGCGCCTCGGCGGCGTCGCCGTCCATCCGCAGGCTCTTCAGCGAGAACCGGAAGGAGGCGGCGTCGAGCTGCAGGCCGACGTCGGCGAGCGCGCGCCGCACCGCGGCGGGGTCACCGTCGGTGCGCGCCGCCGCCCGGGCGAAGCCCTCCTCGTCGCCGCTCTGCCATCCGACGAGGAACTCCTGCACCGCCTCGTGCGGGGTGGGTTCCTCGAAGCAGCCGGTGAGGGCGGGGGTGAGCAGGGCGAGCACGAGCGCGGCCCGCACGGCGCGGGCGCCGCGCCGCCACCGCCCGCCACCGCCCGCCCGTACGGCTGCGCGTGGCCGGTCCGACCCGTCCGCCACGGTCACGCTCCCCGGCGGCGGACGGCGTACGACATGGCCCGGGCGATCTCCCGCTTCGCCTGCTTCTCGGCGAGGTCGCGGCGCTTGTCGTACAGCTTCTTACCGCGGGCGACGCCGATCTCGACCTTCGCCCGGCCGTCCTTGAAGTAGAGCGAGAGCGGGATCAGGGTGAGCCCGCGCTCGTTGGTCTTGCCGATCAGTCGGTCGATCTCCCGCCGGTGCAGCAGGAGCTTGCGCTCCCGCTTGGCGGCGTGGTTCGTCCAGGTGCCCTGGCTGTACTCGGGAATGTGGACGTTCTGCAGCCACACCTCCCCATCCCTGACCACGGCGTAGCCCTCGGTCAGGTTGGCCCGGCCCTGCCGCAGGGACTTCACCTCGGTGCCGGTCAGCACCATCCCGGCCTCGTAGGTGTCCTCGATGATGTAGTCGTGCCGGGCCCGCTTGTTCTGGGCGATGAGCTTGCGCCCCGTCTCACGTGGCATATCCCGAGCCTACCGGGGGCCGTCACACCTTCAGGTAGCGACGAAGCGTGACGAACGAGGCGATGACACAGATGAGCACGCCGACGCCCATCGTGAACGCGATGACGACCGCGACGTCCTCCCAGGTCATCCGCGCCGCCGCCACGAGGTAGTTCTGCATGCCGTCGAAGATCACGATCTTCGCGGCGACGAGCATGAAGCCGGAGATCACACCGCCGATCAGGCCGGCGACCATTCCCTCGAGCACGAACGGGGCCTGGATGTACAGGTTCGAGGCGCCGACGAGCCGCATGATCGCGGTCTCCCGGCGCCGGTTGTACGCGGACAGGCGGACGGTGTTACCGATCAGCAGGATCGCGGCGAAGACCTGGATCAGCGCGACGACCAGGGCCGAGGACCGCAGGGTGCCGAGGAAGCCGAAGAAGTTGTCGACGATCTTGCGCTGGTCGACGACCTGGGAGACCCCCTCGGCCTTCTGCAGCGTCTCGATCACGTTGCCGTAGTTCTCCGGGTTCTTGAGCTTGATCCGGAAGGACTCCGGCATGTCCTCGACCCGGGTCGCCGCGACGAGGACGGAGTTGTTGGCGTACTGCTGCTTGAAGTTCTCGTAGGCCTGCGCCTGGTCCTCGAACTCGACCCGCTCGACCTCGGTCATGGCCTTGATCTGCTGCTCGAGCTTGGCCTTCTGCGCCTGGGTGACGCCGCCCTTCCCCTTGCAGTTGTCGAAGGGGCTGTTCTTCTGGCACAGGAAGACCGAGATCTCGACCTTGTCGGTCCAGTAGTTCTTCGCCTGGGAGACCTGCGTGTTGATCATCATCCCGATGCCGAGCAAGGCCATACCGATCGCAACGGTGACGATGAGCGCGATGGTCATCGTCGCGTTGCGCCGGAGGCCGATCCAGACCTCGGAGAAGATGAAACCTGCCCGCACTTGGGACTCCCCTGATTACTCGAGCCGATCAGTACGCCTGGCCGTACACACCGCGCGACTGGTCACGGACGATTCTGCCGTCCTCCAGTTCCACCACACGCTTGCGCATGGAGTCGACGATGGCGGCGTCGTGGGTGGCCATCACCACCGTGGTTCCGGTCCGGTTGATCCGGTCGAGCACCTTCATGATGCCGATGCTCGTGGCGGGGTCGATGTTCCCCGTGGGCTCGTCCGCCAGCAGGATCATCGGGCGGTTCACGAAGGCGCGGGCCATCGCCACGCGCTGCTGCTCACCACCGGACAGCTCGTGCGGCATGCGGTGTGCCTTGCCCTCCAGGCCGACGAGCTCGACCACTTCCGGCACCACCTTGCGGATGAACCGGCGGGGCTTGCCGATCACCTCGAGGGCGAACGCGACGTTCTCGTACACGTTCTTGTTCGGCAGCAGCCGGAAGTCCTGGAAGACGCAGCCGATACGGCGGCGCAGGTGCGGCACCTTGAAGTTGGACAGGCGCGACAGGTCCTTGCCCGCCACGTGGATCGTCCCACTGTCGGGCCGCTCCTCCCTCAGGATGAGGCGGAGGAAGGTGGACTTCCCCGATCCCGAGGGACCGACCAGGAACACGAACTCGCCCTTGTCCACGTCTACGGATACGCGGTCGAGGGCAGGGCGGTTCTGGTTGGGGTAGACCTTGGTGACGTTGTCGAAGTGGATCACGGGCGCATCACGGCATGCCAGTCTAGGGGGTGGGACGGTGACGAAGGGAGTTTCCTCGCCACCCGCCAACCAGAAGGGCGGCCTTTACCAAAGATCGACGTTCTGGTTGGCCATCGCTCAGTCTAGGGGGAACACTGGCATGGAAGGCCCATAACGGAAACAAAACAATTCCGGTCTCGGCACCGGCGGGGCAAGAAGGGGCGCACGAAGAGGGCCCCAGGGGCACCGAGGGGCGCCGAGGGGCACTGTGGAGGCTGGAGCGTCGACATGAGCTGTGATCATCTCATCTGTGCACACTGCGCCGGACCCGTCGTCGAGGGCCGCTGCCCCGTCTGCCGCGCCGGCCGGGAGAAGATCCACCACCGGGGCCCGGCGGGTCTGTCGCCGCTGCTCGTCGCGCTCGCGCTCCTGCTGGTGCTGATCGCGCTGATCGCGGCCCGGCACCTGACCGGCGGTCTGTAGACCGCCTGCGGCCGCCGCCCGGCACGCCGCGGCCCTCCGGGCCGTGCCGGGTTCCCGGTGTGCGCGCCCGCCGGGCGCTACGCCTTGGCCTCGGTCTCCCGCCGCCGCAGCCAGCGGATCTCGCCCTCGATGAACTCGTCGAGCTCGCCGTCGAGCACCGCCGCCGGGTTGCCGGACTCGATGTTCGTCCGCAGGTCCTTGACGATCTGGTACGGGTGCAGCACGTAGTTGCGGATCTGCGTGCCCCACGAGGTGGTGGTCTCGCCGCGCAGCTCGGCCAGCTTCGCGGCCTCCTCCTGCCGCTTGCGCTCCAGGAGCTTGGCCTTCAGCACCGCCATCGCGGTCGCCTTGTTCTGCAGCTGGGAGCGCTCGTTCTGGCAGGAGACCACGATCCCGGTGGGCAGGTGGGTGATCCGGACCGCCGAGTCGGTGGTGTTCACGCCCTGCCCGCCCGGGCCGGAGGACCGGTAGACGTCGACGCGGATCTCGTCCTCGTTGATCTCGATGTCGTCGGTCTGCTCCACCACCGGCACCACGTCCACGCCGGCGAACGAGGTCTGGCGGCGGCCCTGGTTGTCGAACGGGCTGATCCGCACGAGCCGGTGGGTGCCGTGCTCGCCGCGCAGCGTGCCGTACGCGTAGGGGGCCTTCACGGCGAACGTCGCCGACTTGATGCCCGCCTCCTCGGCGTAGGAGGTCTCGTAGACCTCCGTCGGGTAGCCCTTGCGCTCGGCCCAGCGCAGGTACATGCGCAGCAGCATCTGCGCCCAGTCGGCCGCGTCGACGCCGCCGGCCTGGGCGTTGATCGTCACCAGGGCCTCGCGCTCGTCGTACTCGCCCGACAGCAGGGTGCGCACCTCGAGGGCGTTGATCTCGCCGCGCAGCTTGGCGAGATCGCGGTCCGCCTCCGCCCGGGCCTCCTCGTCCCCCTCCTCCGCGGCGAGCTCGTACAGCACGGCGAGGTCGTCGAGGCGACCGGCGAGCGACTCGACGCGGTTCAGCTCCGCCTGCAGATGGGAGAGCCTGCTGGTGACCTTCTGCGCCCGTTCCGGGTCGTTCCACAGGTCGGGCGCCGCGGCCTGCTCCTCCAGCTCCGCGATCTGCTTGCGCATCGCGTCGAGGTCGAGCACCTCCTGAATGCCCTTCAGGGTGCTCCTCAGCTCGCTGATCTGTTCAGCCGGATCGATGGGTGCCACAACAGTAAAGGGTACGCGACGTGACGGCCCTCTCGCTCCGCGCCGGACGCGCCGTGGATCGCCGCCGGGCACGCCGGGCCGCACGGTTACCATGGGGCCCGCGGTCATCGGACGGGAGGGCGGTGTGGACAGGCTGCTGCGCAGGGCGCTCGCGGCGCTCGCCGTCCTGCTCGCCGCGGTGGCCGGGTGCACCGCGGACGGCGCCGGGCACGGCGCAGCGACCGGCTCCCCCTCGGCCGGCGGCACGGCCACGGCCGGCGGCGCCGCCGACCAGGCCGACGAGCCCGCGGTGACGCTCCGGGAGGCCGCCCGCGAGCTGGAGGAGCTCCTCGCCGCCGACGACGTCGCCCGGGCCTCCGGGGAGGAACGGCTCGCTCTCGAGCTCGCCCGGGACGGGCAGCACGCGGTCACCCCCGCGATCTACCGCTCGGCCGACCTCGCCCCGCCCCGGTACGTCTGGGGACGGCCCACGCTGCTGGTGCCACGGCTGTCCGGCTCCCCGCACTGGTTCGCCGCGCTGGTCGAGCGCCGCGAGGCCGACAACCCCCGCGCCCGGCCCCGCACCGCGGTGCTCATGCTCGTGCGCGACGCCGAGCACGTGCCCTGGCGGCTGGCGTTCTCCTCGCTGCTCGATGAGGACCGCGAGGTGCCGCCGGTCGCGCTCGACGAGGAGGGGTACGCCACCGCGCTCGCCCCCCGCGACGAGAGCATCAAGATCAGCCCACACCTCATCGGCGCGGTGCACGCCACGATCGCCGAGGAGGGCACGGTCGCGTTCGCCAAGGGCCTGTTCGCGCCCGGGCCGTACACCACCGGGTACTACACGGAGATCACCGAGTCGCGGCGGCTCGCCAAGGAGCGCGACTGCATGAACTACGACTCGATCTTCGCGGCGACCACGTACCCGGTCCACGCGCTGCGCCTCGAGAACGGCGGGGCGCTGGTGTTCTACTCGCTCAACCGCACCACCACCTGGCACCCGGTGCTCAAGTGCGGCGAGGGCCGGCGGCTGGAGATCCCCGAGGGCGCCCGCTGGCTGCTGTCCGACCCGTCGATCGTCGCCCAGCGGCAGATCGTGGAGACCCAGCAGTACGTGAGCGTGGTGCCCGCGAAGAACGCGGCCGCCCCGGCCGAGGTGATCGCCTTCGACGGCTTCGTCACCAAGGCGAGCGCGCGCTGAGCCGCCGCCCGCGCCGCGGCGGTCCCCCGGGGCCGCGCCGGCACGCGGCCCCGGGGGTGAGGCTCACCGGCCGGCGGCGGGCAGGCCGCTCGCCGCGACCAGGGTGCGGATCGCGCGCAGCGCCACCGAGAGCGTGGCGAGGTCGAAGGTCTCGCTCTCCCAGATCTCCGACAGCGTCTGCCGCGCCCGGGCCACCGCCGAGGCGTTCGCCTCGGTCCACCGGGCGAGCCGCTCCTCCGGCGTGAGCCCGCCCTCGCCGGGCCGCGGGCCGTGCGCGAGCACGTGCCGGGTGAGCGCGGCGTGCGCGGCGTACAGGTCGTCGCGGAGCGCCGCCCGGGCCATCGAGTTCCACCGGCTGTCCCGCGGCAGCGCGATCACCCGCTCGCGCAGCCGGGCGAGCTGGAGCCGGTCGGCGAGGTCGAAGTAGACCTCGGCGACCTCGTGCACCGGCCGCCCGGTGGAGTCGGCGATCTCCACCAGGTCGAAGGTGGAGTACGCGGGCACCATCGCGGCCACCCGGCCGGCGAGCTCCTCCGGCACCCCGCGGCGGGTGAACGACTCGTACCGCTCCCGGTAGGCCTCAAGGTCGGGCCCGGCGAGCAGGTCCGGCAGGTGCGGCAGCAGGTCGCGCGCCCCGGCGCCGAAGTGCGCCACGGTCGCGGCGATGCCGAGCGGCGGCCGCCGGTTGCCGAGCAGCCACCGGGTGCCGCGCTCGACGAGCTTGCGGCCCTCGAGCAGCATCGCGATCTGGGTCGCGGTGTCGACCTTGCCGTCGAGCCGCTCCACCGCCGCCCAGAAGGACGGCATGTCGAACACCTCGCGCGCCACCAGGTAGGCCCGGGCGATGTCCGGCACCGAGGCCCCGGTCTCCTCGCCGAGCCGGAAGGCGAACGTGGTCCCGCTGTGGTTGACCAGGTCGTTGGTGACGCAGGTGCTGATGATCTCGCGGCGCAGCGGGTGCTCGCGCATCTCGTCCCGGAACCGCTCGCGCAGCGCCGACGGGAAGTACGCGACCAGCCACGACTCCAGGTAGGGGTCGTCGGGCAGGTCCGAGGCGAGCAGCGCACCGTCCACGGTGAGCTTGGTGTACGCGAGCAGCACGGCGAACTCCGGCCCGGTGAGCCCGAGCTTGTGCTGGCGGCGGTCGGCGAGCGCCTTCTCCGAGGGCAGGAACTCCAGCTCCCGGTCGAGCCACCCGTCCCGCTCCAGCTTGCGCAGGTAGCGGGTGTGCACGTGGAGCATCGCGGGGGCCTGGGCGCGGGCCGCGGCGAGCACCGTGTTCTGCGCCTTGTTGTCCCGCAGCACCAGCTCGGCGACCTCGTCGGTCATGCCGAGGAAGAGCCGGTCCCGCTCGTCCTCGGACAGCCGGCCCTGCCGTACCGCCCGGTCGAGCAGGATCTTGATGTTCACCTCGTGGTCGGAGGTGTCGACCCCGGCCGAGTTGTCGATGAAGTCGGTGTTCACCAGCCCGCCGTTCCGGGCGAACTCGATGCGGGCGAGCTGGGTGAGGCCGAGGTTGCCGCCCTCGCCGATCACCCGGCAGCGCAGCTCGCAGGCGTCCACCCGCAGCGGGTCGTTCGCCTTGTCGCCCACGTCGGCGTGGCTCTCCGTGGACGCCTTGACGTACGTGCCGATGCCGCCGTTCCACAGCAGGTCGACCGGGGCGCGCAGGATCGCCTTGATCAGCTCGTTCGGCGGCAGCGCGGTCACGTCGTCGGCCAGGCCGAGCGCGGCCCGCATCTGCGGGGTGATCGTGATCGACTTCGCGGTGCGCGGCCACACCCCGCCGCCGGTGGAGATCAGCTTGGGGTCGTAGTCGGCCCACGACGACCGGGGCAGCTTGAACAGCCGCTCCCGCTCGGCGTAGCTCGTGGCCGCGTCCGGGTTCGGGTCGACGAAGATGTGCCGGTGGTCGAACGCGGCGATGAGCCGGATGTGCCGCGACCGCAGCATGCCGTTGCCGAACACGTCGCCGGACATGTCGCCGATGCCGACCACGGTGAAGTCGGTGGTCTGCACGTCGTGGCCGAGGCTGCGGAAGTGGTACTTCACCGACTCCCAGGCGCCGCGGGCGGTGATGCCCATCGCCTTGTGGTCGTAGCCGACCGAGCCGCCGGAGGCGAACGCGTCGCCGAGCCAGTACCCGTACTCGGCGGCGACCTCGTTGGCGATGTCGGAGAACGTGGCCGTGCCCTTGTCCGCGGCGACCACGAGGTAGGTGTCGTCGCCGTCGTGCCGCACCGTGTCCGGCGGCGGCACCACCCGGTTGTCCACCAGGTTGTCGGTGAGGTCGAGCAGGCCGGAGATGAACCACCGGTAGCAGGCCACGCCCTCGGCCAGCAGCTCGTCGCGGCCGCCCTCCGGCGGGCGCTTCACCACGAACCCGCCCTTCGACCCGGTCGGCACGATCACGGTGTTCTTCACCATCTGCGCCTTGACCAGGCCGAGGATCTCGGTGCGGAAGTCCTCCCGGCGGTCCGACCAGCGCAGCCCGCCCCGGGCCACCTTGCCGAACCGCAGGTGCACGCCCTCCACCCGCGGCGAGTACACGAAGATCTCGAACTTCGGCCGAGGCAGCGGCAGCACGCTGATCGCCTCGGGGTTGAACTTCAGCGCCACGTACGGCTTGCGCCGCCGCACGCCGTCCGGCCCGGGCACGGTCTGGTAGACGTTCGTCCGCAGCGTGGCCTGGATCATCTCCAGGTAGGCGCGCAGGATGCGGTCGGCGTCGAGCGAGTCGACCTGGTCGAGCGCGCCGAGGATCTCCTCGGCGAGCGCGTCGCACAGCTCCTGCCGGGCCTGGTCGCGCCGCGGGTCGAACCGGGCCTCGAACAGCCGGACGAGCAGCCGGGCGACGCGCACGTTGCCGAGCAGCACCCGCTCGATGTAGTCCTGGCTGAACGTGCCGGACGCCTGCCGCAGGTACTTGGCGTACGCCCGCAGCACCTCGGCCTGCTCCCAGGTGAGCCCGGCCGCGGTGACCAGGGCGTTGAACCCGTCGTTCTCGATCCGGCCGTGCCACAGCGCGGTGAAGGTGTCGGTGAACAGCCGCTTGAACCGCGCGGGCTCGACGTCGCCGGGGCGGCGGCAGCGCAGGCCGAAGTCGTAGATCCAGAAGCTGCGCGGGTGCTCGCCGTCGCAGCTCACCTGGTACGGCCGCTCGTCGACCACCTCGACGCCCATGCGCTCGAGCAGCGGCAGCACCTTCGACAGCGAGACCGGCGCGCCGTTGCGGAACACCTTGAGCCGCAGCTCGCCCGCGGAGTCGTCGGCCGGCTCGTACAGCTCGGTGGCGATCTCCTCGCCGGAGGCGGCGAGGTGCTCGAGCACGCGCAGGTCGGCGACGGCGACGTCCGGGGCGAAGTCCGCCTTGTACGCCTCGGGGAAGGCCGTGCCGTACCGCCGGACGAGCTCGGCCGCGTCCCGGTGCGGCCACCGCTCGCCGATGACGGTGGCGAGGTCGTCCTCCCAGGAGCGGGCGACCGCGGCGACCCGGCGCTCCAGCTCCTCCACGTCGATGTCGCCGACCTCGAGCGGCGCGCCGCCCTCGCCGCGGATGACGAGGTGGAGCCGGGCGAGCGGGGACTCGCCGATCATCGTGCTGTACTCGAGCGAGCCGCCGCCGAGCGCGTCGAGCAGCAGCCGCTGGACGCGCAGCCGGACCTTGGTGGAGAACCGGTCGCGCGGCAGGTAGACGAGGCAGGAGACGTACCGGCCGTAGTCGTCGCGGCGCACGAACAGCCGCACCTGCTTGCGCTCGCGCAGCCGCAGCACGCCGAGCGCGATCGGCAGCAGCTCCTCGGGAGAGAGCTGGAACAGCTCGGTGCGCGGGTAGGTCTCCAGGATCTCCACGATGTCCTGGCCGTCGTGGCTGGCCAGCGGGATGCCGGCCAGGCGGAGGACCTCGTCGAGCTTGGTGCGCAGCAGCGGGATGCGGGAGATCGACTCGTTGTAGGCGACGTGGGTGAGCAGGCCGAGGAAGCGGCGCTCCCCGACCACCTCGCCGGAGGGGTCGAACAGCTTGATGCCGATGTAGTCGAGGTACGCCGGGCGGTGCACGGTGGCCCGGCTGTTCGCCTTGGTGATGACGAGCAGGCGTTTCTCACGCACCTTGGCGCGCAGCTCGGCGGGCATCGCGGCGAAGCTCTCCGAGCCGGGGCGGTCGGCGCGCAGGATGCCGAGCCCGGTGCCGGTGAGCGCGGTGAGCGCGTCGCCGTCCTCGCCCCGCTCCAGCCGGTACTCGCGGTAGCCGAGGAAGGTGAAGTGGTCGTCGGCGAGCCACCGCAGCAGCTCCTTGGTGTCCCGCACCTCGGACTCCGGCAGCGGCGGCGGGCTCGCCTCCAGCTCCTCCGCGGTCCGGATGGCGAGCGCGCGCATCTTGTGGTGGTCCTCGACCGCGCAGCGCACGTCCTCGAGCACCCGGCGCAGGTCGGCCTCGAGCCGCTCCAGTACGGCCGGGCCGTACCGGTGGTCGAGCTCGATGTGGATCCACGACTCGGTGAGCTCCAGCCCGGTGCGGCCGTCCTCGTGCGGGCCGAGCAGCCGCCCGGTCAGGTCGCGCCGGACCTCGAGCTGCGGGTGGACGAGCAGGTGCACGCCGAGCCCGTGGCGGTCGAGCTCCATCGTCACCGAGTCGACGAGGAACGGCATGTCGTCGGTGACCACCTTGACCACCGAGCGGCCCGGGTCCCACCCGTCGGCCGCGCGGGTGGGCGTGTAGGCGCGCACCAGCGCGCGCCCCTGGGGCCGGTTCGCCGCGAGGTGGAGGTGGGCGAGGGCGGGCCCGCAGATCTCGGCCGGGTCGCGGTCGATGAGGTCCTCGGGTGCGACGTGCCGGTAGAACCGGGTGAGCAGGTCGTGGGCGGCGTCCCGGTCGATGCCCTCGGCCACCCGGGCGAAGTCCGCTCCGCTTAACGGTTCCCCCGTGGCGCGGCCCGCGCCGCGGGCCTCCCCCGCCTGCCCCTCCGCCGTGCCGGCCTGCGCGAACAGGTCGGCCGCGGCGGCGAGCAGTTTCTCCTTCGCCTCGTCAAGCGGCATGTCGGTCTCACTCCTTTGTGAGTTCCAGATCGATGGTGATGTGCGACGGCCGACGCACCCTCTGCCCGGACAGGGCTGTGGTGATCCTCCGGCTCGTGGCCCGTTTCGCGGTGCATCGCGCGGTCCGTCGCGTCGGCCGGTTCGTCACGGCCGCCGGCGTCCTCGGGTGCCGGGCGTCCTTGCCCGGCGTCCCGCGTTCCACCACACCGGCGACCTCCAGCGGCACGTTGCCGCCCGTACGACCGCCCGGTCGCCCTTGACCGAGCGGCAGACCACTCCCCTGATATCACCCGATAAGGGGAGGTACGTCAATGTGACGCCCCGGCCGGTAACAAATACGCAACGCGGTCGTGCCCGCGTCCGTCATCAGGGGCGGAAGTGGTCGAGCACCTCCGGGTTGGCGAGCGCGTCGCGGTTCGCGGCCTGCTCCGGCGGGGTGCCGAGCAGGATCTTGCGCACCGGCACCTCGAGCTTCTTGCCGCTGAGCGTGCGCGGGATGCCGGGCACCACGCGGATCTCGTCGGGCACGTGCCGGGGCGACAGCTCGGTGCGCAGCGCCGCCTTGATCCGGTCGACCAGCTCCGGGGTGAGCTCGGCGCCCTCGGCGAGGGCGACGAACAGCAGCAGCCGCCCCTCCTGGCCGAGCCGCCCGGTGTCGATCACCAGGCTGTCGGCGATCTCGCCGAACCGCTCCACCACGCGGTAGAACTCGCTGGTGCCCATGCGCACCCCGCCGCGGTTGAGCGTGGAGTCGGACCGGCCGTAGATCACGCAGCCGCCGTCCGGCCGGAACTTGACCCAGTCGCCGTGCCGCCACACGCCCGGGTACTCGGCGAAGTAGCTCTCCCGGTACCGGGCGCCGTCCGGGTCGTTCCAGAACATCACCGGCATCGACGGCATCGGCACGGTGAGCACGAGCTCGCCCACCTCGCCGACGATCGGCCGGCCCTCGGGGTCGAACGCCTCGACCTTCGCGCCGAGCGCGCGGCACGGGATCACCCCGGCCCGGATCGGCAGCAGCGGCACCGCGCCGACGAACCCGGTGCACACGTCGGTGCCGCCGGAGAACGAGCCGAGCTGGATGTGCCGGCCGACGTTGTCGTAGACCCATTGGAAGCCCTCGGGCGGCAGCGGCGAGCCGGTGGAGCCGACGCCGCGCAGCCGCTCCAGGCCCTCCGGCTTGAGCCCGGCCTTCATCGAGGCGAGCAGGTACGGCGCGCCGACCCCGAAGTACGTGACGCCCTCCTCGGCGGCGAGCCGCCACAGCGTGTCCACGGGCGAGGCGGCGCCGTCGTAGAGCAGCACGGTGCACCCGACGAGCAGGCCGCCGATGAGGTAGTTCCACATCATCCAGCCGGTGGTCGTGTACCAGAAGAACACGTCCTCCGGCCCGAGGTCCTGGTGGAAGCTGAGCGCCTTGAGGTGCTCGAGCACGATGCCGCCGTGGCCGTGCACGATCGGCTTGGGCAGGCCGGTGGTGCCCGAGGAGTAGACGACCCACAGCGGGTGGTCGAACGGCACCGGCTCGAACGCGAGCTCGCCGGGCTCGGACCGCAGCTCGGCCCAGCGGATCGCCTCGTCCCCCGTGCTCTCGGGGGCGGTGCCGAGGCGGGGGATCCACACGGTGGTGCGCAGCCCGGGCAGGCCGGCGGCGATCTTCCTCGCCACCTCGACCCGGTCGAAGACCTTGCCGTTGTACCGGTAGCCGTCGACCGCGATGAGCACCTTCGGCTCGATCTGGCCGAACCGGTCGACCACGCTCGGCGCGCCGAAGTCCGGCGAGCAGGACGACCAGATCGCGCCGAGGCTCGCCGTGGCGAGGAAGGCGATCAGCGCCTCGGGGATGTTCGGCACGTACGCGGCGACCCGGTCGCCCCTGCCGACGCCGAGCCGTACCAGACCGGCGCGGACCCGGGCGACCTCCTCGCGCAGCTCGCCGTAGGTGAGGGTACGGCGCTCGCCCGACTCGTCGCGGAAGATCACCGCGACGCGGCCGGGGTCGCGGGGCCGGAGCGCGTTCGCCGTGTAGTTGATCGTGGTGCCCGCGAACCAGCGGGCGCCGGGCATGGCGCCGCTGAGCACCGGCCCGTCACCGCGCTCGCCGACCACCTGGAAGAAGTCCCACACCGCGGTCCAGAACCCGGCGGGCTCGTCCACCGACCAGCGCCACAGCTCGTGGTAGTCCTGTCCGGCCCGGCCCAGCCACTCCATGAAGCGGGTGACCTTCGCCTCCCGCACCACGTCCGGCGTGGGCTCCCACAGCAGCGTGCCTTCCTCCACCATGTCGCGACCTCGTCCTCGCGTCCCGTCCTGTTCCGCTTGGACCGTACCGCGTGGACGCGGCGGCACTCCACCGCCGGCGTGCGCCGCCGCCCCGGCCGGCCGGGCCGCGAGGCCGCCGGGCGCTGCGGGTATTGACGGCGTCGATCGCCACGGTCGATGACTTTCATGCCGCCGCGGGCCTCGGCACGGCCTCGCGGGGCGCGGCGGCGGGTCAGCCCGCGACGTGGCCGGCCGGGCTGGTGAGCCGGGTGACCGCGGCGACCAGCCGCGCGGTGTCGCACAGGTCGTCGAGCACGACGTCGGCGCCCGCCTCGGCGAGCTCGGCGGCGGTCGACCCGCCCGAGGCCACCGCGATCATGGCGACGCCGCCGAACCGGGCGGCCTGCACGTCCCGGGTGGAGTCGCCGACGAGCACGGTGGCGGAGGCCGGGAACGGCACGCCGTACCGCTCCTCGGCGCGGCGGCGGGCGACCTGGATGAGCGTGGCCTTCGGGTAGACCTCCTCGCCGTACCCGCCGATCTCGACGTCGATGTGCTCGTCGAGGCCGAACGCGCCGAGCATGAGCACCGCGTTGCTCCGGATCGTCCCGGTGAGCACCGACTGCACGGTGCCCTCCAGCCGGGCCACCGCGGCGAGCGCCTCCCGGGCCCCGGGCATCGCCCGGCCCTGCGCGGCGATCCGGTCCCGCCGGTCGGCGAACGCCCTGGCGAGCGCCTCGGTGAACGCGGGCAGGTGGTCGTCCTCGGCGACGACGCCGTTGAGGGCGAGCGTCTCGAAGATCACCTCGGAGTCGGGCCTGCCCCGCGCGGGCGCGAGTCTCACCAGCGGACGCCCGGTCACCTCGCGGAACGCCGCCGCGTAGGCGTCCCGCAGCACGATCGTGACGTCGACCAGGGTGTGGTCGACGTTCCACAGCACGAGACGGTTGATGGGGGCCTCCCGGTCGCGAGGGTCCCGCGCCCGGCGGGCGCGGGCGAGCGGTACGACGGTTTCGTCCGGCGATCAGTATGCCGTCCGGCGCCGACGGTGGGTGCCGTGATCGTCACGGCGGGAGAGGGACGGGGGTTCGCGGGGGATCCGGCCGGGGTACGGCGGGCTCAGCCGTCGGCGAGCGCGATCGCCTCGGTGAGCGAGTCGACGACGGGGAAGCCGCTCGCCTCCAGGTCGGCGCGGCGGGTCATGCCGCCGGTGTAGAGGATCGCCTGGGCGCCGACGTGCCGGGCCGCGTGCGCGTCGTCCACGCTGTCCCCGATCACCACCACGTGCCGCGGGTCCACGCCGATCGCCGCGACGTGCGCCGCCATGTGCTCGGCCTTGTGGCCGCCGGGGGTGCCGCCGCGCAGGCCGTCGATGCGCACGAAGTGGTGGTCGATGCCGAGCTCGCCCGCCTTCGCGGTGAGCCGGTCGTGCATCCACATCGACAGCAGCGACTGCGAGCGGCCGGAGTCCGCCCAGCCCTCGAGCACGTCGAGGGCCCCGTCGGTGAGGCCGCAGCCGTCCATGAGGCGGTGGTAGTGCTCGTGGAAGGTCCGGTCGAGCTCCTCCCACTCCCCGTCCCGCAGCGGGCGGCCGAGCAGCCGCTCGTACGCCACCCAGATCGGCCGGGTGTACACCGCGCGGAAGCCGTCCGCGTCGAGCGGGTCGAGCCCGTACGGCCGGAACACCTCGTTCGTGGCGTCGACCACCGCGTGGATGTCGTGGAAGAGCGTTCCGTTCCAATCCCAGACGATGTGTTTACGTCCCATAACCCACCCAGGGTACGGCGGCGGCCGGGAAAACGGGCGGCCGCGTCACCGCAGCAGGTCCGGGATCTCCTGCGTGGCGTACCACATCAGCTCGTGCGCCTCGGCGCCGTCCACGACGAACCGAGCGTCGTCGTCGCCCTCGTCGGCCGCGGGCAGGGCGGCGATCGCCGCGTCCACGTCGGGGATCGCCTCGGTGTCGTCGACGTGCACCGAGGCCATCCGGCGCAGCGGCACGGGCGTCTCGACCCGAACCCGGGCCCGCTCCTCCAGATCCGTGCCGATCTTGACGTACTTGTCGGGCACCTCGGCGGCGATGACGACGCGCCGGCCCGCGACCTCGGCGCCGTCGCGCCGCTCGGCCAGGATCATCCGCAGCGACGCCCGGGCCGCCTCGGTGAGGGCGACGTACTCCAGCTCCTCGGTGTCCCCGGACACGTACCACTCGATGAGCGCGGGCGTCACCGCGTATCCGGTCAGCGGGGCCGGGCCCAGCTCCCCCTCGGCCGCGACGCGGGCGAGCGCGGGGAGCGTGCACGGCAGGTAGACGCGCATGTCACCTCAACTTACCGGAGGGAACGGGATGCGGAGCATTCTCTCCAGCTCGGCGAGGGTCGTGCCGGGGTCGACGTGGTGGATGCCGGCGATGCCGAGGCCCTTGGCCGCCTCCACGTTCGCCTTGATGTCGTCGATGAACACGCACTCGTGCGCCTCCAGGCCGATCACCTCCAGCGCGTGCCGGAAGATGCGCGGCTCGGGCTTGCGCATGCCGACCTCGCCGGAGATCACCACCCCGTCGAACAGCTCGTCCCAGCCCTCGCGCGGGTATTCCGTGCCCCAGGAGTTCGACACCAGGCAGGTGCGCAGCCCGGCGGCGCGGACCGCGCGGAGCATGTCGTACATCGGCTCGACCGGGCGGAACGCGGCGAACATCCGGGCGACGATGCCGTCGGGGGACGGCTTGCCGCCGTCGAGGGTGCGCAGCCGCTCGGCGAGGGCGCGCTCGAACTCGGCGACCTCGACCTCGCCGCGTTCCAGGGCGTGGATGAGGTTCTCCCGGGTGGCCTCGGCGTCCTGACCGTCCCCCTGACCATCGGCGCGGCCGTCGGCGGCGTACGCCTGGCCGACCATCTCGGCCATCACGTTGTAGTAGTGCGGCACGTCGATGCGGTCGGCGGCGAGCCACTCCTGGATCGCGTCCGAGAGCGGCTGGGTGAGCACCCCGCCCCAGTCGATCAGCACGCCTTTGAACACAAATCCCTCCACGGCACCCTGAAGCGGACTTTACCCAGCCTAGGACCGCGGGATGGACTTGGCGATCCGCAGGTGCTCCCGCGACTTGACGATCTTCTTCGCGGCCTCCGGGTCGGCGGGCTTCGCGGTGAACAGGCCGCGCCGCTCCTTGAGCGCGAGCACCCGGGCGACCGACTCGTCGAGGCGCTTGGCGCTGATCCGGCCGGATTTCACCGCGGCGAGCACCGCGTTGTAGGCGCGGGGGAAGTCCGGCGGCATGAGCAGGATGTCGGCGCCCGCGAGGATCGCGCGCACCGCCACCTCGCCGTCGCCGTACTTCTGGCGCGCCCCCGCCATCTGCAGCGAGTCGGTGATCACCACGCCGGTGAAGCCGAGCCGCTCACGCAGCAGGCCGGTGAGGATCCGCTTGGACAGCGTCGCGGGGTCACCGGATTTGTCGAGCTTCGGCATCACCACGTGCGCGGACATGATCGCGTCCACGCCGTGCGCGATCGCGGTGCGGAACGGCGGGGCGTCGAGCCTCTCCCACTGCGCCTTGGTGTGGTGGATCACCGGCAGCCCGGTGTGGCTGTCCACGGTGGTGTCGCCGTGCCCGGGGAAGTGCTTGGCGGTCGCGGCCACGCCCGCGGCGTGGAAGCCGTCGATCGCGGCGCCGACCATCCGCGCCACCTTCTTCGGGTCCGATCCGTACGCCCGGGGCCCGATCACCGGGTTCCTCGGGTTGAAGTTCACGTCCGCCACCGGGGCGAAGTCGAGGTTGATGCCGAGCGCGCGCAGCTCGGTGCCGGTCACCCGGGCGGCCTCGCGCGCCCAGCGGGTCTGGCCGGTGGCGCCGATCACCTTGGCCTCGGGCAGCCTGGTGACGAGCGGGTCGAGCCGGGACACCCGGCCGTTCTCCTGGTCGACGCCGATGAGCAGCGGGATGTCGCCCGCGGCGCGCTGCAGGCCGTTGGTGAGCGCCACCACCTGGCTCACGCTGGACACGTTGCCCGCCCAGGGGAAGAGGATCACGCCGCCGAGGTGGTACCTGCGGACCGCCTCGGCGGGGGTGCGCACGCCGAACCGCGCCACGTTCTCCTGGTGCGGGGTGTCGGCGCGCGAGCCGTACAGCACGGGCATGAAGAGCTGCCCGACCTTCTCCTCCACGGTCATCCGGGCGAGCCGGTCGGCGCGCGACGGCCCGGAGGAGGCGGCGGGGGTCGCGGCGGGGCTCGCCGGGCTCGGCGTCGGCGCGGCCGGCGTTCCGGTCTCCGCCGCGGACGGGCTCGCCGTGCCCGGCGCCGCCGTACCGGACGCCGCCGAGCCGGACGCCGCCGAGCCGGACGCCGCTGTGCCGGGCGCGGCCGCGCCGCCGCAGCCGGCCAGCGGCCCGCCGAGCAGGGACACCGTGGTGAGGAGTACCGCGAACCTGGTGCCTCGCAACATGCCCCCAACGCTAGCGACGGGTGGATCGTTCCGGCTCACGCATCGCCGAGCGCGGGCAGCAACGCCCGGGCCGCCGTGCGGGCCGCCTTCGCCGTGGTGGCGGCGCGGGCCGCCGCCGCGGCCGCGCGGCACCGGTCGAGGGTGTGCCCGGCGAGCGCGCGGCGCACCGCCCCGAGCGCGGCGGGCGCCATCGACAGCGCGGTGACGCCGAGGCCGGCGAACACGCAGGCGAGCGCGGGGTCCGCCGCGGCCTCGCCGCACACGCAGCACTGCCGGCCCGCCCGGGCCGCGGCCTCGGCGACGAGCGCGACGAGGTCGAGCAGCGCCGGGTGCCACGGGTCCTCGATCGAGTGGAGCGAGCCGACCTCCCGGTCGGCGGCGAAGGTGAACTGCACCAGGTCGTTGGTGCCGATCGAGAAGAAGTCGGCCACCTCGGCGAGGTCGCGGGCGCGCAGCGCCGCCGCGGGTACCTCGATCATCACCCCGGCGGTGGGCAGGCCCGCGTCGTGGCAGGCGCGCACGAACCGCTCCGCCTCCTCGACCGTGGTGACCATCGGAGCCATCACCCCGAGCCGCGCGGTGGTGCCCGCGGCGGCCTCGGCGATCGCGGTGAGCTGCTCGGTGAGGATCTCCGGGTGCACGGAGTAGGCGCGCACGCCGCGCACGCCGAGCGCCGGGTTCGGCTCGTGCCCGGCGGGCGGCAGGAACGCGAGCGGCTTGTCCGCCCCCGCGTCGAGGGTGCGCACCACGACCTGACCCTCGGGGAACGCGTCGAGCACCGCCCGGTACGCCTCGCGCTGCTCGGACACCCGGGGCCGGGCCCGGCGGCCGAGGTAGAGGAACTCGGTGCGCAGCAGCCCCACCCCCTCGGCGCCGCACCCCACGGCCGCGGGCAGGTCGCGCAGCGAGCCGATGTTCGCCAGCAGCGCGACCGGCCGCCCGTCCGCGGTCCGCCCCGGCCGGTGCGTGGCCGGGCCGTACGCCACCCGGCGTCCGGTCTGCGCCAGCTCCGCGGGGGTCGGGGCCACCCGCACCCGCCCGGTGTCGCCGTCGACGAGCACCACGGCGCCCTCCGGCACCCGCATCGCGCCCGCGCAGCCGACCACCGCGGGCACCCCCATCGCCCGGGCGAGGATCACGGTGTGGCTGGTGGGCCCGCCCTCCTCCAGCAGCAGCGCGGCCACCGACCCGGGCGTCAGCACGGCCATGTCCGAGGGGGCGAGGTCCCGGGCGACGAGCACGTACGGCGTGGCGTCGCCGGCGGCGGGCGGCGAGAGCACGCCGGGACCCGGGGTGGCGCCGGCGTCGAGCAGCACGAGGGCGCGGTCGCGCACGTCGTCGATGTCCCCGGCGCGCTCGGCGAGGCGGCCGCCGGCGCGGACCAGGGCGTCGTGGAACACGGCGAACGAGTCGTAGATCGCCCGGGCCGCCGACATTCCCCCGTCGATCAGCTCCCGGACCGCGTCGCGCAGGCTCGGGTCGCGGGCCATCATCGCCTGGGCGGCGAGGATGTCCTGGGCGACGCCGCCCGTGGCGCGGCCGAGCGCGTCCAGCTCGGCCCCGACCCGCTCGAGCACGGCCGCGGCCCGCGCGAACTCGGCGTCCGCGTCGCCGCCGTGCCGCGCGTCCGGGGGCGGGATCGGGGCGCGCCGTACCAGCCGGCGCACCGGCCCGTAGCCGACGCCGGGGCTCACCCCGTTCCCCGTCAGCCGCATCGCTGCTACGAGGCGGCGGCGATCGCGGCGAGGCGGTCGAGGAGCTCCTCGGCGCCCTCTCCTTCGGCGCGGATGACGATGGTGTCGCCCCGGCGCACGTCAAGGGCGAGGATGGACAGGATGCTCTTGGCGTTCACCGGCTCACCGCCCTGCTTGGCGACGGTCACCTCGAACGGCGCCGCGGCCGCGGTCTGCGCGAAGGTCGCCGCCGGGCGCGCGTGCAGCCCGATCACCGACTCGACCGTGACCTTCCGTTCCGGCATCGTCCCCATCCTTCCCCGGTCCGCCGGACCCCATCCTCGCATCTTCCGCCGGATCTCCGGGGCCTTCCGGGCCGGAGTGTGGCTAATCGGTCTGGGTGACCTTCCGCAGCCCGCGGGGTGAGTCCGGGTCGATGCCGAGCCGGCGGGCGAGCGCCTCGGTGACGAGCTGGCCGGGCACGATCAGCCCGATCGGCGCCACCCACTCGGGCAGGTCCGGGCCGTTGAGCCGGGCGGTGCACGCCGCGGCAAGCGTGTCGTCCCCGCCCACGCCGTACGCGGCCGCCCCGGCCGAGCGGACCCGCTCGGCGAGCGCGACCGTGCCGGACAGGGTGGGTCCGGACCCGGCCGCCACGAGGATCGCCGGGGTGTCCGCGTCCACCACGGCGATCGGCCCGTGCAGCAGGTCCGCGTACGACAGGCCCATGGCGTGCAGGTAGCAGGCCTCCTTGAGCTTGAGCGCGAGCTCCAGCGCGGTGGAGAACGCCATGCCGCGGCCGGACACCACCGCCCCGGCCACGCCCGCGAGCCCGTCGACGACCGCGTCGAGGTCGCCGGGGTCGTCGAGCAGCGCCGCCACCGCGTCCGGCGCCCGCTCCAGGTCGGCGGCGTCCACCTCGGCGCCGAGCGCGAGGGCGAGCACGGCGAGCGCGGCGAGCTGGGTGGTGTAGGTCTTGGTCGCGGGCACCGCCTTCTCCTCGCCCGCCTCGGTGCACAGCGCGAGGTCGGCCGCCCGCGCGAGCGGGCTCTCCGGCCCGCCGTTGGTGATCGCCACGGTGCGGGCGCCGCAGTCCTTCGCCCAGGCGAGGGTCTCGACGATCTCCTCGGTACGGCCGGACTGCGACAGCGCGACGGCGAGCACGCCGTCGAGGTCCATGCGCCGCCGGTACACGGTCGCCACCGAGGGCGCGGCGAGCGCGGCCGGCCGCCCGGCGTACGCCTCGAGCAGGTAGCGCCCGTACACGGCCGCGTTGTCCGAGGTCCCCCGGGCGATGAACAGCACCTGCCGGGCGGAGCCGCCCAGCGCCCGTACCTCGTCCCGCCGCGGCAGCAGGGCGCGCAGCGTGGCGCGCAAGGCCTCCGGCTGCTCGGCGATCTCGCGCCGCATCATGCTCGTCATCGTGGCCCCCATCGTCGCGTAGGCCGATGCCGGTCCAGTCCGGCCTAGACCAGTACGTACCATACAGGGAGCCACGGAAAGGGGGAGGCATGGCGCAGATCGATCCCGGCAGCCCGGTACCGAAGTACTTCCAGCTCCGGGAGATCCTCCTCGACCTGATCGAGCGCAACGAGCTGCCGATCGGCTCCGCGATCCCCTCCGAGCGGGAGCTGTCCGCGCGCTACGGGCTGTCCCGGATGACGGTACGGCAGGCGGTCGACCACCTCGTCTCCGAAGGGCGGCTGCACCGGGTGCCCGGCAAGGGCACCTTCGTGGCCCGGCCGAAGATCGAGATGACGCTGCAGCTGCGGTCGTTCACCGAGGACATGCGGGCCCGGGGCATGGCGCCCGGCGCGCGCGACCTCGACCGCCGCGTGGTCCGGGCGAGCCCGCACCTCGCCCGGCGGCTCGGTCTGCGGCCCGGCGACGAGGTGCACTACCTGGAGCGGCTGCGCACCGCCGACGGCGAGCCGCTGTGCATCGAGCGGGTGCACATCCCCGTCGCGCTCGCCCCCGACCTCGCCGCGCACGACCTCACCGACCGCTCGCTGTACGCGCTGCTCGAGTCGGTCTACGGGATCGTCTTCGACGCCGGGGAGCTCACCATCGACGCGGGCATCGCCGACCCGGGCGACGCCGACCTGCTGCGGCTGCCCCGCGGCGGGGCGGTGCTCATCCTCCAGCACCGCTCGTTCGCCGGGGGCGTGTGCGCCGAGATCGGGGTGTCCACCTACCGCGCGGACCGGTACCAGCTCCGCGCCGCGATCGAGTCCCCCGCCCGCCACCGCTCCGCCCAGGGCCGCGGCGTGCTCCAGGCCGCCGAGTAGGGGTCCGCCCGGCGGCTCACCGGCGGCCCGTATCCCCGGCGGGGCCGTTCCTCCGCCGCGATCGCGGGCGTCCCGCCCGGCGGCGCACGCGGAGGTTACCAGCGGGTAACGGTACGGCGACAGTCCGCCCGGGCCGTATCAGCCGGGCCGTACGCGGCCTCTGTAGGGCGTCCCGAAGCAGCACCCGCCGGACGATCATGGAGTTGCGATGACCCGACCTCCCCGTCCCGTCGCCCTTCCCCGCCTGGTCCGCACGCCCCGCATCGACCCGCCGTACGACGACGAGGTCGCCGCGCCGGTGGTCGACGGGGCGCTCGCCCTCGCGCCCCGTCCCCGGCCCGCCGCGCCCCGGCCGGCCCCGGCCGCCGAGCGCCCCGCCGGGCCGTACCCGGGGCCGCGGCGGCTGCGCGCCCTCGGCCAGGCGGTGGCCGAGGTGCTCGCGGGCATGCGGCCCGCCGCGACGGTCGCGGACCGGTTCACCGAGCGCGCCTACGCCGAGCTGGTGCGCGCCGGGCGCATGCTCCGCGCCCGCCGCCCGCCGCGGGCGGGGCGGCCGCACGTGAGCACGCCCCGGGAGGGCGTGATCGAGATGTGCCTGCTCGTGCACTGCGGCGAGCGCACCCACGGGCTCGCGCTCCGGCTGGAGCGGCGCGGCGTGCAGTGGCTGTGCACCGAGTGGGAGACGGCCTGAGCCGCACCCGAAAAGGCCGCACACGACGACGGTGACCGGCCCCCGCGCGGGGCCGGTCACCGTTCTCTCGGGCCGTCTGTCTGCGTCAGGCCTTGGTGTTCTTGGGGTCGCCGTGGCAACGCTTGAACTTCTTGCCCGACCCGCAGGGGCAGGGCGCGTTGCGCTCGACGTTGCCGTAGGCGGCGCGCTCCTCGGGCGTGGTGTGGACCCGGACCTGCTCGACGTCGCCGGTCTCGCCCGGCGCCGTGTAGATCATCTCGGCCGGGCGCTCCGGGCGGCGCAGCGCCCTGGCGATGATCTCGCTCGCCTCGGCGACCGCGGCGTCCTCCTCGCCCGCCTCCTCGACGATCGGGTTCGGCTGGACCTCGATCTCGAGGTTGAACAGGTAGCCGACCGAGTCCTCCTTGATCGCGTCGAGCATCGCCACGAACATGTCGTAGCCCTCGCGCTGGTACTCGACGAGCGGGTCCCGCTGCGCGTAGGCCCGGAGCGCGATGCCCTCCTGGAGGTAGTCCATCTCGTACAGGTGCTCACGCCACTTGCGGTCGAGCACCTGCAGGATGACCCGGCGCTCCAGCTCGCGCATCGTCTCCGAGCCGAGCTCCTCCTCCCGCACGTCGTACGCGGCGAGGGCGTCGGCGATGATGCGCTCCTCGATCACGTCCGCGGTGAGTTTCTCCCGGCCACCGGCCTCCTCGATGATCTCGTCGGCGGTCACCGAGACCGGGTAGAGCTGCTTGAACGCCTTCCACAGGGTGTCGAGGTCCCACTCCTCGGCGTAGCCCTCGGCGGTGGCGGACCGCACGTACCCGCTGATCACGTCGCGGATGAACCCGCGCACCTGCTCGCGCAGGTCGGCGCCCTCGAGCACCTTGCGGCGCTCGGCGTAGATCACCTTGCGCTGCTGGTTCAGCACCTCGTCGTACTTGAGCACGTTCTTCCGTGCCTCGAAGTGCTGCTGCTCGACCTGGTGCTGGGCGGACGCGATCGCCTTGGTGACGATGCCGGACTCGATCGGCACGTCGTCCGGGATGTTGAGGCGGTTCATGATCATCTCGACCCGCGCGGAGTTGAACAGCCGCATCAGGTCGTCCTCGAGGGAGAGGTAGAACCGCGACTCGCCGGGGTCGCCCTGCCGGCCGGACCGGCCGCGGAGCTGGTTGTCGATCCGGCGGGACTCGTGCCGCTCGGTACCGAGCACGTACAGGCCGCCGAGCTGGACGACCTCCTCGTGCTCGGCCTTGACCTCCTCCTTGGCCTTCTCGAGCGCCTCCGGCCAGGCCTTCTCGTACTCCTCCGGCGTCTCGGTGGGCGACAGGCCGCGCTTCTCCAGCTCCCGGGCGGCGCGGAACTCGGGGTTGCCGCCGAGCATGATGTCGGTACCGCGACCGGCCATGTTGGTGGCGACGGTCACCGCGTGCTTGCGGCCCGCCTCGGCGACGATCGCGGCCTCCCGCGCGTGGTTCTTCGCGTTGAGCACCTCGTGCGGGATGCCCCGCCGCTTGAGCATGCGGGACAGCTTCTCGGACTTCTCCACCGAGGTGGTGCCGACCAGGACCGGCTGGCCCTTCTCGTACCGCTGGACGATGTCCTCGACGACCGCCTGGAACTTGGCGTCCTCGGTCTTGTAGACGACGTCCGGGTGATCCTTACGGATCATCGGCTTGTTCGTCGGGATCGGCACCACGCCGAGCTTGTAGGTCTGGTGGAACTCGTTCGCCTCGGTGGCCGCGGTACCGGTCATGCCCGCGAGCTTCTCGTAGAGGCGGAAGTAGTTCTGCAGGGTGATCGTGGCGAGGGTCTGGTTCTCGTCCTTGATCTTGACGCCTTCCTTCGCCTCGATCGCCTGGTGCATGCCCTCGTTGTAGCGGCGGCCGTGCAGGATGCGGCCGGTGAACTCGTCGACGATGAGGACCTCGCCGTTCGCGACGATGTAGTCCCGGTCCCGCTTGTAGAGCTCCTTGGCCTTCAGCGCGTTGTTGAGGAAGCCGACCAGGTGGGTGTGCTCGGGCTTGTAGAGGTTGTCGATGCCGAGCCAGTCCTCGACCTTGGCGACGCCGGACTCCAGGATGGCGACGGTGCGCTTCTTCTCGTCGACCACGTAGTCGCCGGTGGGCTCCTCGCCGTTCTTGCCCTCCTCGCCCCGGCGCAGCCGCGGGACGATCTTGGCGAACTCCTGGTACCACTTGGCGGACTGCTCGCCCGGCCCGGAGATGATCAGCGGGGTACGGGCCTCGTCGATGAGGATCGAGTCGACCTCGTCGACGATGGCGAAGTAGTGGCCGCGCTGCACGCACTCGTCGATGCTCCAGGCCATGTTGTCCCGGAGGTAGTCGAAGCCGAACTCGTTGTTGGTGCCGTAGGTGATGTCGGCCTCGTACGCCTTGCGCCGCTCCTCCGGCGGCATCTGGGCGAGGATCACGCCGACCTTCAGGCCGAGGAAGCGGTGCACCCGGCCCATGGTCTCGGCGTCACGCTTGGCGAGGTAGTCGTTGACCGTGACGATGTGCACGCCCTTGCCGGTGAGCGCGTTGAGGTACGCCGGCAGCGTGGCGGTGAGCGTCTTACCCTCACCGGTGCGCATCTCGGCGATGTTGCCGAAGTGGAGCGCGGCGCCACCCATGATCTGGACGTCGAAGTGCCGCTGGCCGAGCACGCGGCGGGCGGCCTCGCGGACGGTCGCGAACGCCTCGGGGAGCAGGTCGTCCAGCGACTCGCCGTCCTTGTAGCGCTGCTTGTACTCGTCGGTCAGCGCGCGCAGCTCGGCGTCGGTGAGGCTCTTGAAGTCGTCCTCGATGGAGTTGACCTGCTCGGCGATGCGCTTGAGCTTACGCAGAATCTTGCCTTCGCCGGCCCGGAGAATCTTGTCGAGAATGGCCACTTTTCTTAGAGCTCCTCGCAGGTCTACCACGCCCGGAGGCGATGGTTGGTGAGGACAGTCGAACTACCCCGGTAGCCCATCGTAGGGCGTTCCACCACCGGACACAGCCACCGTTGACGACGAGCGTCAGGGCCGGGAAGTTCCCGTACTCGCACGGCCGGAGAATACGGCACCGATCAACGGGTAGGTACGTCACACCGCTGTTTGGGCGAATCTCCGCGTACGGCACGCAAGGTCGCCGTACACGGTTATACCGCCGAAACCGCCGCAACGCCGTGCGGGAACCGTAGGGAGGCGTCATGCCCGAGACCGCCGATCGTCCCGACGAGCACGAGGGCCACGCGTTCGTCGCCAGCGGCAGCCACGCCGGACGGCCCGGCTCCTGGCTCGCGATCATCGTGATCCTGCTCGGTTTCACCGTCGGCGGGGTCGGACTCTGCCTCGGCCCCAACTGGATCCTGATCGGGGTGGGGATCGGGCTCATGGTCATCGGCGGCGTGATCGCGATGGCCGTCGACATCTTCTCCGACGTGATCGTCGACTCCCGGCGCGACGTGCCCGCCCAGGAGCACCGCTCCCCGCGCGAGCGCCACCGGCTCCGCGTCGAGCACCACCGGGCCGAGCGCCGGATCGAGCACCCGGCCGAGCACCGCCACGAGGCCTGAGCACCGGCCCCGGGCGTGCCGCCCCGGGGCGGCGCGCCCGCACGCCTGCCGGACATCGCGTAACCGGCATAGCGATTTCGTCGGTGGCGGCCGGTAGCATCGCCGGCATGGTCACGAGCGCGTATTCCGCCACCGCCTCCCCGGGCGTCTCCCCCGGGCCCGTCCCCCCGGAGCCGGCGGCCGCGCCGCCCTCCGGCCGCCCGGAGACGGAGCTGACGGCCGACGAGGCACGCCGGATCATCCTGCGGGCGCAGGGGCTGCTCGGCGCGGCCGGACGGCGCGGCGGCGTGCCCGCCATGCTGCGCCGGCTCGCCGCCGTGCAGCTCGACACGATCTCGGTGCTCGCCCGGTCCCACGAGCTCGTGGCGTACGCCCGGCTCGGGCCGGTCGGGCGCGAGGCGGTGGAGCGGGCCTACTGGCACGAGCCCGCCCGCGCCTTCGAGTACTGGTGCCATGCCATGTGCGTGCTGCCGATCGAGCACTGGCCGCTGCTGGCGTTCCGGCGCCGCGCCTACCGGGAGCGCCGCAAGCGCTGGCACGAGGTGCCGGCCGGCCTCGGCGAGGTGCTCGCCCGGGTGCGGGACGAGGGGCCGGTCACCACCACCGACCTCGGCGGGGCGAGGAACGGCGGCGCGTGGTGGGACTGGTCGGACGTGAAGATCGCCCTCGAGTACCTGCTCGACATCGGCGAGGTGGTGTGCACCCGCCGGGTCGGCTGGCGGCGCGTCTACGACCTCGCCGAGCGCGCGGTGCCGGCGGAGCTGCTCGGGGCCGAGCCGGACGACGAGGAGTGCGTCGCGCGCCTCACCGCGATCGCGGGCCGGGCGCTCGGCGTGGCCACCCGGGCCGACCTGGTGGACTTCCTCCGCCTCGACGGGCGGCACGCGGCGCTCCTCGACCGGCTGCTCGCCGAGGGGGCGTGCGGCCTGGTCCCGGTCCGCGTCGCGGGCTGGCCGCGGGCGCGCGGCGGCACCGGGCGGGCGAACGCGTACGCCGATCCCGCCGCGCTCGCGACCGAGCCGCGCGGGCGGCACCGCACCACGCTGCTGTCGCCGTTCGACTCGCTCGTGTGGGACCGCGCCCGCACCGAGCGGGTGTTCGGCTTCACCCACCGGCTGGAGGCGTACGTCCCGCGGCACAGGCGGGTGCACGGCTACTACGTGATGCCGGTGCTCGCCCAGGGCCGGCTGATCGCCCGGGTGGACCCGGCGCGGGAGGGCCGCACGCTCGTCGCCCGGTACGTCGGCTTCGAGGCCGGCGGCAACGGCCGCGGGAACGGCCGGGGTGACGGCACGATCGGCGGGGTGCGCGCCGCGCACGTGGCGGCCGTGCGCGACGCACTGCGGGCGGCCGCGGCCTGGGTCGGCTGCGACGACGTGCGGGTGGAGCGGGTGCTTCCCGCCGGGCACGACGCCGCGCTGCGCCGGGCCCTGGAGTCCCGGGACGCGCCGGTCAGGTGATCTCCAGCAGGCGCTCGCGCACCGCGTAGACCACCGCCTCCATCCGGGAGTGGAGCTGGAGTTTCTCCAGGATGTTGCGGACGTGGTTCTTCACGGTGTTCTCGGAGATGAACAGCTCCTTGGCGATCTCGCGGTTGTTCATCCCCTTCGCCACGAGCCGCAGGACCTCCATCTCGCGCTCGGTGAGCCGGGGGGCGGGCACCTGCGGGGGACGCTCGGCCTCCTTGCGGCTCATCGCCGCGAACTCCTGGATGAGCTTGGTCGCCATCGAGGGGTTGATCAGCGACTGCCCCTCGTACACGCTGCGCACCGCGTCGGGCACCTCGTCGATCTGCACGTCCTTGAGCAGGTAGCCCGTCGCGCCCGCCTTGATGGCGTCGAAGAGGTCCTCCTCCTCGTCGCTCACCGTGAGCATGATGATCCGCGCGCTCGGCACGGCCTCCTTGATGCCGCGGGTCGCCTCGATGCCGGTGCGCCGGGGCATGCGCACGTCCATGAGCACGACATCGGGCATGAGGCGGCCGGCGAGCTCGACCGCCTCCTCCCCGTCACTCGCCTCACCGACCACTTCGATGTCCGGCTCCGCGGTCAGCGCGAGCTCGAGGCTGCGGCGGATCAGCGCGTGATCGTCAACGATCAGCACGCGGATCGGCTCACCGCCGTCGGCCGCGCGGGCCGCCTCGTCGGGTCGGGTCACGCCTCCTCCTAGAGGGCTGCCACAAAGCCGTAGGGAACGCCATCATTACACGGCTTTCTCCCTGTCGGAGCAGTCGGAAGGGCCACCTCCGGGTGGGGGCACGCGCCCCCACCCCGGCCTACTCCTCGATCAGCCGCAGCACGCCGTAGTGGTAGCCGCGGCGCCGGTAGACGACGCTGGGCAGGCCGTTCTCCTTGTCGCGGAAGAGGTAGAAGTCGTGTCCGACCAGCTCCATCTCGAGCAACGCCTGGTCGACGGTCATCGGCTGCGCCTTGTGATACTTCTCACGGACGACGAGCGGGCCCTCGCCCTCCATGGGGATCGGGACGATCGGCTCCTCCTCGCCGCCGGCCTCCCGCCGCCGCGCCTCCTCCCGTTCCGCGGCGTAGGTGTCCTCGTACGTCTCCTGCTCGGCCTCGGCCGTGGTCCGCGCGGCCTGGCCGCCTTCCTGGGCACGCAGCTCGTCGAGCCGGGCGAGCGCCGCCGTGATCTCGGCAACCGAGGGGGGGCACTGGCTGCCGTAGTGCACCTTGCGGCGGTCGGCGATCCGGCGCAGCCGGTTCTCCAGCTTGTCAAGGGCGAGGTCGAGGGCGGCGAAGCGATCGACGGCCGACGCCTCGGCGCGGATGGCCGGGCCACGGGAGTGGATGGTCAGCTCGACGCGCTCCCGCTGGTCCGCGAGACGCGGGTTACGCTCCTTGGAGACCTCCACCGACACGCGGATCAGCCTGTTGTCGAGACGCTCGATCCTGGCCAGCTTGGCCTTCACGTGATCGCGGAAGCGATCGCTCACACCGGTGTGCCGACCCTTGACGATGATGTCCACCTGGGCAGCCCCCCTTCGTCCGACGACTTTGGCGTGCAACAGGTGCGGACAAGAAATGGCACCCGTTCGGCCGACCTGGTCTTCGTCCCCACATCCGCCTGCTGAGGGGTTCGCGGCTCTTCTCCCGCCACTACTACCCTTCTCTTCGTACGGGGGACATCCGGACCCCCGGGAAGGCAGGACTTACCTCTAAGCCGCACCGTGATCGGTCGACGAAGAGTCGCCTTACGTGGGCCGTTTCGCCTGCGGCTGGCATCGGCTAGCCGGACCTGCCGCACGGCAGGACCGGCGCAACCACGGACCCGAACGGGTGCCATGCTGGAACGCTAGCCGGTAGCGCGCGGAATGTCAGCCGGGCGTCTCGCGTCCTGGTCAGGCACGGTGAGATCCGCGGCGGGCCCGACCGCCCGAAAAGCCCTGATCTGGCAGGCCAAATCACCCAGGAAACCGGCCTCTCGGCGGCGCGGTCAGCGGCGGCGTCCCGGTGAGGTGAGAGTTGTGTGACCAAGCCGACAGGGCCCGATTTTGCCCGGATCTTTACGCCGAGTGATCGTCGGGGATGATTTTCCATCGGCGTGTCGCGGCGATCGTGACCGCGAGCGAGGGCCGCACGCCCGCCGCGCGGAGCGCCCGCGCGGCCTCGGCGAGCGTCGCCCCGGTGGTGATCACGTCGTCCACGAGCACGCAGGTCCCGGGCGGGACCGGCCGTACGACCGCGAACGCCCGGTGCAGGTTCGCCGCCCGCCGCGCCGCGTCGAGCCCCGCCTGGTCGGCCACCCGGCGCCGCTGCCCCAGCACGGGCGCGACGGCCACGGGCCGGTCCGGCCGGGCGAGCCGCCGGGCCGCGAGCGCCGCGAGCCGGCCGACCGGGTCGTGCCCGCGCGCCCGCCGCGCCGCCCGCGCGCTCGGCACCGGCACCAGCACCACCGGGCCCGGCCGGTACGGCACCGCCGCGGCCGTGGCCGCGGCGAGGCAGGCGGCGAGCGCGGGCGCGAGGGCGGTGCGGCCACGCTCCTTGTAGGCGAGGATCAGCCGCCGGACCGCCCCCGCGTACGCCGCGGCCGTCCAGCACTCGGGCAGGCCCGGCGGGGCCGGACGGGGCCGGTGCGGCCCCGGCCGCCCGGCCAGCCCGGCCGCGCAGCGCACGCAGAGCGGGCCGGCCGCGTCCCCGCAGCCCGCGCAGCGCTGCGGCAGGAGCAGGTCGAGCAGCGGGCCGAGCAGGCGGCCCGGTGCGAGACCGGGCAGGATCCCGGGCGTGACGTCGGGCGGCACCATGCGCATGGGTCCACCATGCCCGGCCCCACCGACACTTTCCGTGACGGAGGCGCCGCACCCGCGTGACGGGTACGGCGAGGGCGGCCGGGGTCAGCTCAGCGGGAAGGCCGGGGTGTCGGCCCCGCGCATGGCCGTGGCCATCCACTCCTTCTTCTTGTCCGGATCCCACATGAGGATCTCGCCGTCGTCCCCGGTGCCGGCGAGCAGCCGGCCGTTCGGCGCCGCGGTGATCGTCCGGATCCGGGAGTCGGCCTTCAGGCCCGCCGAGGTGAGCTGGGTGCCGTCGGTGACGTCCCAGGCGGTGAGTTCCCGGTTCTGCTTGTTGTCCCGGGTGAGCACGAGCAGCGTCTGGGCGTCCTGCCAGGCGATGTCGACGACCTCGACGCCCGACGCGGTCGCGTCCAGCGGCAGCAGGCCGTCGATGCGCCCGCCGTCCCGGTCGATCGCGCCGACGTACACCCGCTGGGCGAGCCCGTCGTCGGCGACCACCGCGACCCGGACCCCGTCCCGGGCCACCTTCAGCGCGCTCACGTGCTTGTTCTCCAGCTCGGGGGCCTGCACGTGGCGCTGCGTCGCGCCGTTGGCGCGCCACACCCGCGACCGCTGCTCCCCGGCGCGCTCCACGGTCCACACCTCGTCGTACCGGTCCCAGGACGGCGGGGTGAGGTCCCGGCCCCGGACCCAGCGCTGCCACTCGCCCTCGTCGGCGAGCGGGGCCACGTAGATTCCGTCGTCGCCGAGCGCGGCCACGTACCTGTTCGCGTTCCCGGAGATCGCCGGGCGTCGCACGGCGCGGGTCTTCTTCCCGGCCACGCCCGGCGCCACGCCGGGGTCGCCGTTCCAGGTGAGCCGGTGCAGCCGGCCGTCCCGCATGAAATAGGCCTCGGGCTGCTGGCCCAGCACGTTCGGGTCGTAGCCCGCGTAGCGGTCGAGCTCGATGCGCAGGCCGCCGCCCGGCCACGGCTCGCCGTTCACCAGCACCTCGACCGTCCGTCCGGAGGCGAGCCCGCGCAGCGTCCAGGCGAGCTGCGCCTCCATGGCGCGCTGCACGGTCTCGGAGGAGCGGACCGAGAGGATCTCGGCGCTGAAGTCGACGACGAGGGTGCCCTGCTCGGCGGCGGTGACCCGGTTGAGCCGGGTGCCGACCGGGATCGCGCTGCGCACCGCGCTGCCGAGCGCCGAGGTCGGCCCCTGCAGCAGCCGCTCCAGCAGGGACTCGATGAGGGTCTCCCGCGGGCTCACCGGGATCTGCACCCGGTCGACCACGAGGCCGGACATCTGCTGGTCCGGGAAGTACAGGTCGAGCGGCCGGTAGATGCGCCGGAAGTCGTCCAGGGAGAGCAGCAGCCCGGGGGGCGCGGACGAGATGCGCCAGCCGTGGGGCGTCTTCACCAGGGTGAAGGTCTTGTCCTCGGGGTCCTTGTCCTCCAGGTCGCCGACGGCGGGCCGGTAGCGGCCGTCGTCGTCCACGGTCGCCACCACGTTCGCCTCGAGCACCAGGCGGGTCACGTTCTCGTCGTCGGGCGACGTCACCACCCGGATCTGCTTCTCCTGGTCGTACACGGTGACGCCGGCCCACGGGTTCCAGGTGCGCGCGGCCTCCCCGGTGAGGTACGAGCGGGCCACGACGCGGGAGTCGTCGTCGCCCGCCATCGCGGCCTGGAAGCCCCTGAGGATCTCGATCGGCGTCCCGCCCGGCTTCGGCGAGGGGGCGATCTTGCGGTAGAACGGCCGGCTCAGCGAGTCGCCGGAGCCCGCCTCCTCCCCGGGCACGGGGTTGCCCCCCATCGGCACGAGGCTGCACCCGGCGAGCGCGAGCACCAGGGCGAGCAGCAGCGGCAGCACCGCACCGCACCGGCCCGGCCCGCGGCCGGTCCCGCGCGGTTCACCGGTCCGCATCGCCGCCTCCGCCGTCCTTCGCCTCGTCCCGCGCCGCGGCCTCCGTGCGGGACCCGCCCGCGGCCCCGGAGGCCGGCGTGGCGGCCGATGCC
>Ga0207865_100584_pt1 | contig 38052 bp, 35 predicted proteins | sample HigsolmetaAR204D_FD_184836 | JGI IMG/M metagenome (GOLD analysis project Ga0207865, IMG submission 184836) | Ionic liquid and high solid enriched microbial communities from the Joint BioEnergy Institute, USA - AR20-4-D (SPAdes) (version 2) ...
TCTCGCTGGACGCCTACAGCGAACGAGCATCGCCTCACCGGTCGGCCTACGCTTTTGCAGAACATTCCCGCGGAAGCTTTTCTACAAAAAAGAGGCCATCTCACACAGCTCAGGCTGTTTGCGAGAAAGCCCCTTTTCGGTTGTCGTGCATCGGTCATGCATCTATGGGTGTATCATCTGCATCGTCGTGAGGATTAACTGGCATGGGATTGCTTGGCCATGGCGTACGACAGCTCCAGCTCCTCGAATTTCGTATCGGTCATGACCGACTCCAATTGTCGGAGAGACGAATTGATCTCCCGGAACGCTTCGCTGATCGCGGCGATTTCCCGGTCCTGGCTGTTCATGGCGTAAAGCAGCTGATCGATATCTTGTCTTGTGATTTGGGCTGGTACGTTCAACCCTCTCCCTCCTTTGCCTGTAGGCTTTTCATCATAGGTGTTCGTGCCTAATTTGAGGATTGAGGGGGGAAAACGGAACTTTTTTTGCATAAAAACTTGGGTTGTTGGCCGCAGCAACGGCGATTTCCGCCGCATATTCACTTAGGCTGCGGGCGTTAGCCGTTTCCTTTCATTTCCTGAATTCCCGCGGGCAAAATGCCTCAAGCGCCGCGATACCACTCCGCCTGGGAGCGAAACATCCGGGCATAAGCGCCGTCTGCTGCCAGCAACGCATCATGCTCGCCTTCCTCGGCGATGCGCCCGTTCTCCAGCACAACGATCCGGTCGGCCCAACGGGCCCAGCCGAGCCGGTGCGAGACGAACAGGACGGTGCGGCCCTGCGCCAGCTCCCGGAACGAACGATACAGCTCCGCTTCATGCAGCGGGTCGAGCGCGGCGGTCGGTTCGTCCAGCACGAGCAGCCGAGCATCGCGAATGGCCGCGCGGGCGATGGCTAGACGCTGCCACTGTCCGCCGCTCAGCTCGCGGCTGCCTGCCGCCTGCTGTCCCAATCCGGCGTCCAAGCCGTCGGGCCCGGCGGCAAGCCCGGCCATCCCGCAGGCCTGCAGCGCCCGGCAGACGGATTCATCCGTGTGGGCTGGATCCGGCCGCCCGAAGGCGACGTTGTCGCGCAGCGTCGTCTCGTACCGGACGAAGTCCTGGAATACGGCCGACATGGCGCTTCGCAGCCCGCCAAGGTCAAGATCGGCGTAATCCTCGCCATCCCAGGTGATGCGGCCGGACGTCGGCCGGTATAGGCCGAGCAGCAGCTTGACGAGCGTCGACTTGCCCGCTCCGTTCTCGCCGACCAGCGCGACCGTCTCGCCGGGATTCAGCGTCAGCCGTATGTCGCACAGCGCCGGAGCGGACGCTCCTTCATAGCGATAGCTCACCCGCTCGAACGCAATCCGCCCTTGCCGGCCCGGCAGTTGCGCCCGGCTGCTTCTGCCGGCGGCCTGGGCGGCGGCGACGGGACGTTCGTCTGACGGCATCGGCGCTGCAAGCTCCGATTCCGGTTGTTCTTGCAAAAATTCGACCAGGTCCTCGATCTGCGCGCCCTGAATGTATATTTTGCTCAGCGGGTGCGCCATTTTGGCCGAAATGTCGTAAGCCTGCCGCATGGCTTGAACAACGACGACGAATGCGCCCGCCGTGAACAAGCCGGATTTCAGCTGCCACGCCATCCATGCGATGGCTCCGAACAGGCCGGCGATCTGGAGCGACGAGATGATCATGCCCCGTCGGATTTCCCTGCGCCGTGCATCCATTCGCTGCTTCAGCGAATGGCGCATCCGCTCGGCCCACTGCCCCAGCACATAATCGGCAGCTCCGAAAATCCGCAGTTCCTTGATCGCGGACGAATCTGTCAGCACATCGCGCAAATAATCGGATTGCCGGCCCGAACGCGTGATGTCCCGGTTCACGCGGCGTACCGTCACATCGGCCTCCAGCCGGATAGCCAGCGATGCGCCGAACAAGACCAGCAGCAGCGCGCCGAGCGCCGGATGGGCCAGCGCAGCCGCCGCCAGCAAGCCGACCAGTTCGAACATTAGCCGCAGGAAGCCGCCGACATTTTGCATAATGGCGAACAGATCGGAAGCGGCCGCCCACTCCGCTCTCTGCAGCCGGTCGTAATAATCCGCCTGCTCCATCCGTTCCAGCGAAACTTGAACCGCCCGCTTGTGCACCTCTGCCTGCAAATGCTGCGAAGCGAGGTCGCGAAGCCGCTGATCCGCGACGTTATGCCATGCGGTCAGCGCGACCCGAAGCACGGCCGCCCCGGCGAATACGGCAAGCGGCGGCCAGGCGAGAGCGAGCCAGGCCGACCTGTCGATAGCTCCGATATCGTGCACAAACAGGTCCACCAATGCTTTTTGCGCGGCCAGACCGGGAACAAGGAGCACGCCGAGCATAAGCGGGATAGCGACCGCTGCGGACGCCCTTACGGGCATGGCGCGCCATATCGCGTACAGCAGCACCATCGCCGCCTTCAGCTTGGGTGGGAAAAGCGAGTGCCGGCTCATATCGGTTCCCCCTTTGCCGTATACCATGACGCCTGCTGGCGGAACATCCGGCTGTATTCGCCGTTTTGCCGCATCAGCTCGTCATGCGTCCCTTGTTCGGCGAGCCGCCCGTCCTTCAGCACGAGGATCAGCTCGGCCAGCCGGGCCGCTCCGAGCCGGTGCGTGACGAGCAGCGCCGACTTGCCTTCCGTGGCGCGGAGGAACAGCTCGAACGCTTCCTTCTCCGCCTCGGGATCGAGCGCCGCTGTCGGCTCGTCGAAAAAGACGAACTCGGCTTCCCGCAGCATCGCCCGGGCCGTTGCGATTTTTTGCCATTCGCCGCCGGACGGCTCCATCCCGCCGAATGCCGCGCCAAGCTGCGCATCCAGCTCGCGCAGCCTGCTCCCGCTGGCGCGCAGGGCCGACTGCAGTGCCGCGTCCTGCTTCAGCGCTTCGAGCCTTCCGATCGCCACATTGTCCCTCAGCGTCAAATATAGCCGGGTAAAATCTTGAAATACAGCTGCGGCAGAGCTTGGAAAAGGCATGCTGCTTTTACGCTCGCTTGCGGCGTCGTACCAGACGATCATTCCCTCATCCGGCGTATAGAGGCCTGCCAGCAGCTTGACCAATGTCGTTTTGCCCGACCCGTTCTCGCCGACCAGGGCGGCGCGGCAGCCGGGCGGAATCGTCAGGCTGACATGCTGAAGCGCATCGCTGGCCGCCCCCGGATAACGAAACCGCAGCCCCCTTGCCTCAAGCCGCAGGTTCCCGGACGGGTAGCCGGGAGGCGAGCCACTCCGGGGACGCTGGTTCCCCACCGGGTAGCCGGGAGACGGACCGCTCCGGGGACGCTGGTTCCCCGCCGGGTAGCCGGGAGGCGGACCGCTCTGAAGCCGCTGGTTCCCCACCGGGTAGCCGGGAGGCGGACCGCTCTGAAGCCGCTGGTTCCCCACCGGGTAGCCGAGAGGCGTGCTAGAGCGAACCGATATGCGAGCTTCCGCTTGGCCGTCGCCAGCCGCTGCTCCTCCAGCGTCCCGGCCTCCATCAGCCGCGTCGCGGCCATCGGGGCTGGCGCGCCGATCGCGATGCTGCCGAGCGCCAGCAGCGTAGCCAATCCGGCGGCGATGGCGACGATCGGGCCGATCGGCTCCCCTACGCTCCAGCCTTGAATCCGGTCGATCAGCCATTTCACGACCCACAACTCCAGCGGCATCAGCGGCACGGCTAGAAACAAAGCCGCGGCGAGCGCAATTGCCGCGCGCCGATCCGCCTGGAGCAATATGCACGCCGCCTCGCGAAAACTTCGGTAGAGCTCGACGATGGTTCATCCTCTCCCTTTTATTCAATAATGGTTTAGTATGACAGCACGAATAAACATACCTAAATCCAGGCAAAAAATATAGACTTATCCTGCCGCTTTGTTTATAATAAGATTATAGGGAGCCGACAATGGCCCCCCTCTATTTGATGGCACCCGGAAATGGAAGTTCCCTGTCGCCGATATACGAGTTCTGCATTACGATATACGTTAATAGTTAAAGACACCTTCGTCGGGTGTCTTTTTTAACGTTTCATTTCGCTTTGGACGCAGCACGTCGCCGGCCGCCAGCGAAGCGAGCGCCTCCCGGGCAGCTGCTTCGATCCGGCCCGCAACGCCTCATGCACGTAGGCGATCGCCATCCGCACGGCATGCCCCGCCTTCTCCTCGCCGTCCCGGCCGATCCGCTTGCGCTAAGCCGTGGCCGCTCATCCTCGCAAGGAGCATCCTGGAACTTTGGGCGCGGCTTGCGGCCAAGTACGGAAAGCAGCTGAGGCCGAATAGGTTCCAGGAAATCGCAGCATTCCGGTGCCGGAGAACGGAAAAATAGCTTTAAGCTGCTTGTCTGTTAAAGAAGCCGCGGAAAGGCGCCCTGAAAGGGAAGGGTGCCATAACCTGCGGCTCGCTTCCGGATCGCGGCAAACGAGTCGTCGCCGGCATTCGCGATCGTAATCGCAGCGGACCCGAGCTGCCGGGGATGGATCGCCGCTTCGCAAGACCTCGCTTCATGTTTCGCTTAGCTAACGCTGGCCATAAAGCTTATTTAGCCTAAACGGATCGGCTTGACATTCTTACGCTTGCGGACAGCCTTATTCCGCATTTTGGGCGACCCGATGCAGCGTTTCGGACAAAATAGCGCTGCCCAGTTTCGTTACATTTTAAAAAGTGCTCAATTCGGCAAAATAGCGTTTGTCCCAAGCGTTAGAAATAATATTGTGGTTCAGAAGCTTAAGAAGACCCGCTTTTAGCCCGCGGTTTATACTGCTTGAGGCCATGCCAGCGGTTTCGCGTTGGGTGGACCGTTGCCAGAACCCGAACCCGCAATGACCAGGTCTGTACCCAAAAACGACCGCTAAAGCGCAGCCGCTCATCCTGGCAAGGACAGCCATTCTTATGTTCCTCGATGCTCCGGGATGCATAGGCACACCAGAGCTGGAAAGCGCCGCACAGCAGCATCCGGCAGCGGAAGCGCCACGCAGCGCGTGAGCCAGCGGATTGCATGGCAGTCGCACGAGCATCGTCCTAAGCGATTGCCGTTGATTGCTTCCGATTATCCCTTGTATCCGCGAAACTCCAACCGGCCACATAGACTCGCATCGTCCCCGTACCGTCCGCGATGGCGGCGGCGAGCAGCTTGAAAACGCGGCGTGCGTTCGTTACCCCTTCTGGCGCAAGCGCCTGCCGTTTGAGAAGCATGCGCTTGTTGGCTGAAAAGATTTGCAAAGAAATGGGAACATGTCGGCTACTGTCCGCCCCCGTATCCGTTCGTCGCGCGCTGCGGCCGCATTGGCCGGAGGCTGCCTGCTCTTCCCCGCCAGTTCTGCCTCATCTTGACAATTTACATTGACGGTGAGATAATGATCTTAATTTGCAAAAAGGTTAAGGCATTTCGTTTGTCATCGTGCAAACGAAGTGCCTTCCTTGCTTTTTGGCCGAATTTTACATTTAATGTATTTCATTTGATCAGCTGTTATATTTTCTCATGACTATACAGGCATTTCGCAGGCGATTCTGCGAAGTGCCTTTCGTTCATTTCAGGGTAATTTTACATTTAATGTAATCTACATCCAAATTTGCGCTGTAAAGGAGGTGAGGCCATGCCCCTCTGCATCTCGGCTCGCCGAATGGCGGCCGTACTTCTCGCTTGCCATTAAGTCGCTTTTGCCAAGACGCGCGGCGCACGGCGATTCAAAGAATCCGCTTTCATTATACTATGTATTATTTTTTCAGGTATCTTGAAAAATCAGCTTTATCTATAAGCTGATTTTTCAATACCGCAGGTGACGACCGATGACGCTAGGAAGCGCTCGTCATAGGCGTCTATCTTGAAAATAGCCCCCAGGGCGGGCGGCCCGTTTTCATCTTCTGATGGTGCTGCGCCGGCGGCGTGGGCGTCTATCTTGAAAATAGCCCCGGACCCGCGGCCCTTTTTCATCTTTTGATGGTGCTGCGCCAGCGGGCATAGGCCTCGATCAAGAAAACGCTTATCGATGTTCATCCTCCAGGATGAGCCATCGCCAAAAAATGACATAACGGGAGGTTTTGCATGATGCAGCAAGATTGGAAAACGTATTACATCTCGCAGCTGACCTTGCTGGATGAGCGCAAGGAGCAATGGGCGGATAAATATTTTCCGTCGCCCGGACGCGAGCGGAGCCAGTTCCTGCAGTTCGTCGACCGATATACTTCCGCTGTCGAGGGGCTTATAGGGCAGCAGGAGCAAGCGGCCGGCTCCTTCGAGGCGCCGTTCGTGCTGATCGGCAGCACGGTGACGATCGAATATGTGTCGGACGGCAGCCGCGAATCGTACACGATATGTTTGCCGGAGCAAATGGATATCGACTGCGGGCATATTTCGTTCCTCTCCCCGCTCGGCCGCCAGCTGCTGCTTGCTTCGCCGTCGGACACCGTGAAGGTTAAGGCCCCCGACGGAGAGCTTGAGGTGCTGATCAAATCGATCGATATTCATTATATTCAGGATGACTAACCGCTTCGCTTCATGACGGCAGGCCCGCGACCGCTCATCGCGGGCCTGCCGATTTTCAAGCTTCGCCGAACTTGCTCTTGGACGTTTTCGCGCAAAGCGCATCCGCAAGCTCCGGCTGTTCGACGAGCGTGAATCCATTTGCGTGCGGTCTCCAAGCGCTCGCTGCCGCCCGCAAGCTCCCCGGTCCCCGGATCGCGCCCTGGCGCCGCTATGCTTCCCGATTACAGCCCATTCGGCAGGCTGTATATGATCCGCGAAGCTGGAGCCAAGCAGCCGCGAAAAAAAAAAGCCCCGCTAGGGCTTAACTGCCCTGCGCGGAGCCTCAGGCGCTTTTGCGGCATGCGGGACATGTCCGGCAAGACCAACGGATAGCCGTGCCTGAACTGACTTTGGCGACGGCAGCCGCTACACGGCGCTGCGGGCATCGTCCAGGAACCATTTTTAATGAATGCTCTTCTTCTCGAAGCTTCCGCCCATGACGTCGGCGACGTGTTGCACCGAAATGAACGCCTTGCTGTCGATCTCTTGAACGATCGCTTTGAGCTTGGCGACCTCCAGGCGGGTGACGACGCAGTAGATCATCTGCGTATCTTCTTTGGAATAGCCGCCTCTGGCGTACAGGAACGTCGAATTCCGCCCGAGCCGGTTCGTGATTGCCTCCGCAATCTCCTCGTATTCGTTCGATATAATAGTGACCGATTTCGACTCGTCCAAGCCTTCGACTACGATATCCATTACTTTGGACGCGATATAATACGCGAAGATGGAATACATCGCCGAATCCCAGCCGAACACGAAGCCGGCGATGATGAAGATGAACACATTGATGAACATGATGATTTGCCCGACGGGAATCCGCATCTTCTTGGACAGCAGGATGGCGACGATCTCTGTGCCGTCCAGCGAGCCTCCGAAGCGGATGACCATCCCGACGCCGAGGCCGAGGAGCAAGCCGCCGAACAGAACGGCCAATATTTTTTCGTTCGTAAAAGGCTCCGCATGATGCAGCCATAGGGTCGTTAAGGACATCAGGGCGATGCCGTACAGCGTGGAGAAGGCGAATGTTTTGCCGATTTGCTTGTAGCCGACCAGCAGAAACGGAATGTTGATGAGGAAAATAAAGAGGCCGAGCGGTACCGGTGTTATGGCGGACAAGACGATGGATATACCCGTAATCCCGCCGTCGATGACCTGATTCGGAACGAGGAACAGCTCCAGGGCGACGGCCATCAATACTGCGCCGAGCGTAATGAAAATAAACCGTTTCAAAAAATCCCCAAGCGTAAGCTTCTTGTGCGTCTTTGCCATTTGACGAAATCTCCCCTATTTCGAAATAACATGAGATATATTACTCCAAAATTGTCACAATTACAAATGCATTTTCCCACAATTTTCCGAAACGAAAAGACGCTGCTTGCGTAATGACAATATATCCATGACAGAGGAAGATGCCTATGAATTATTCTTTCGATCCGTTTCCATCGTCCCCGTTCGGAGGTATGGGGGATGTGATGTTTACATTTGTCCCGATCTTGATCGGAATTGTCTTCGTCATCGTCATCGGCGGGTTGATCCTGAACGGCGCCCGCTACGTCAAAAACGCCAGCTCGCCGCGAGAATCCGTATACGCCCGGGTCGTGGCCAAACGGATGGACGTTCGGACGCATACCAACATGCACCACCAGGCGAACGGCACGATGCATCCGATGCATTCGTCGCGCACGTATTATTACATTACACTGGAGTTCGACAATGGCGAACGGAAGGAATATTTGGATGTCAAAGGCTTGTACGGCCTCCTCGTCGAAGGAGACGCCGGATACGCGGCCGTGCAGGGAGATTGGATCGTCGCTTTCGAGCGCAGCGCTGCCCGGCAATGAGCCGTAAGCGCGTTAAGGGACTGTCCCGAATGTTCGCATGAGGGGAGGCATCCCGGTCTATCACCACAAAAAAATCCTCCCTCCGGCACGAAGCCGGCGAAGGATCGAAATGAACTAGCGCAAGCAGGCGCCGAGCGAGCCGGGCAGCTTGTCGCGCGGCTCGCACGGCGACGAGCCGCGCACTCTCTATGCCGCTGCTCATCGGATAAAGAGGTGAAACCGCTGTCTTTATGCACGATTCTGCTTTTATCCAAGGTCAACGGACGACGTGCGCCGGCTCGGTCGACCGTGTCACGGGAAGCGTAAAATAAAACGTGCTCCCTTGACCGACGCAGCTTTCTACCCAAATCTGGCCGTCGTGCAAATGGATGATTTCCTTGGCGATGGACAGCCCGAGCCCGCTCCCGCCCTCCGAGGAGCTGCGGGATTTGGTCCCCCGGTAGAAGCGGTCGAAAATGTACGGAAGGTCTTCGTCCGCAATGCCCGAGCCGGTATCGGCAACCTGCAGCAGCACCTTGCTGCCGTCGGCTTCCAGCCTGGCCGAGATGCGGATGCATCCCCCCCGGGGCGTATGGCGGATCGCGTTGTACACCAGGTTGGAGAACACCTGGCCGATCCGCTCCGCATCGACCATTACGCACGGCTCCGTTCCTTCGTCCCGCCCTGCCCTTCGCTCCAGCGATTCATGAAGCGCCAGCTCGTAAGCGATGTCGGCTTTTTCCGCGTCCAGCTCGTGCTTCTGGTACAAATAGCGCACAAGCGCGGGAACCGGGTGCGCCGATCTTTTGAGCGGCAGCTGCCTCAACTCCATCTTGCTCAGCTGAATCAGATCCTGCATCAGGCTCTGGATGCTGATGACGCGGGAATGAATGACGCGCAAGTATTTGTCCCTCGCTTCCGGCTCCGTTACAACGCCGTCCAGCATCGCTTCCACAAACCCTTGTATGGAAGTGAGCGGCGTGCGCAGATCGTGGGAAATGTTGGACAGCAGCTTTCTGCGCGATTCCTCCATGCGGATCACCTCGTCCGTGCGCTCCTTGACCTTCTCCTCCAGCAGCGAAACGAGCTTGGCATGCTCGATCGAGATCGCGGCCTGTCCGGCCAAAATATCGACGATCATGCGCCGCTCCTCGGTATACGCATGGGAAGCGAGCCGGTTCTCCAAGTACAGCAGCGCATTGAGCTGCCCCTGGTGCATGATGGGAGCGCACAGGACGGAACGCGGCTTGTAGCGCGCGATGTAGGCGTCGTTCTCGAAAATCCCCTCATGAGCCGCATCGCCGATGACAACATGCTCATAGGTGCGGGCGGCGCGGTAAATAATCGACAGCGGGATGCGGCCGAAGTCGCGCACATCGACCGGCTCGAGCAGGCGCACCGGCTTAAGCGCTTCTTCTTCCCCCGTGTCCGCTTCCGCTTCGACGAACAGCCCGCCTTTTTGCTTCATCATCAGCACGCCCCGCGTCGAACCGGTATTTTGCATCAAAATCGTCATCAGCTTCTCGATCAGCCGCCCGAGCACAAGCTCTTCGGAGATCGCCTGCGAGGCGGTAACGACGGTAGCCAGATCGAGCGAGTTATGCGACAGCGTGGTCGTCGCCGTCGTCGTTGCTTGCCGGACGCGGGGAATTGCCGGGGCGTACAGCAGGTGCGGATACAGCCGCTCCAGCTGATCGCTCTTCACCTTCGCCCCCCAGTGCACATACAGATTATAGGCTTCTGTCATGAACGATTTGGCCGCATGGCTGCGCTTCATCGCTTCGCTGAAAATGGCAGCCCGCTCCGCGCCGATGGCGGCGAACTGGATGTAGCCTTGTCCCGCCGCCCCGGCCACCGCCTCCTCGTAGTGCCGCTCCGCTTCCTTGCTGCGGCCCTGCAGCCGGCACCGCTCCGCCTTGACAAGCAGGTACAGATGCCGGTAGTTGTCGGGAGCGTGCAGCCCCCACCGCTTAAGCCGCCGCTCGCGATCGTATAATTCGTGCATCAGCCTCCGCCTTTTCGCGCCGTAATGCCGCGGCAGCACCGCGGCGATGGTGAGCGCCGACAAGCAGGCATGCTCCGCCGCATGGAACAGCCCGAAGGAGGCGCCGATGACCGATTCGGACTTTTCGGCCATGTCGAACGCGGCATCGTATTCGCCGAGCAGATAATAGAGCAGCATTTTCTTCATATAGTAGACTTGCAGAATGACCTGGTTCAGGCTGCCCTTCAGCGCTACGTGCCGCGCCGCTTCCTCCTCGGGGCTGTCGCCGATGATGAGCGGCTGGCTGCTTCTGCCCGTCAAGTTCCAGACGACGCGACGCAGCATGCCGATCATATGCGCCGTGTCCGGGTTCTGCGTCTGCCGCAAAAAAGGCGTAAGCCGCTCCATTTCGTCAAGCAGATCGTGCAAGGGCTTCCCGATAAAATCGAGCACAAGAATCACATAGGTGACCGCATAGCCGGCATAGACGAGATCGCCCGCCTCCAGCCCGGCGTGATACGACGCCCACAAATAGTCGACGGACGTGCGGGCGTGCCAATTCCACGGCTGAATGAAGACGGCGAATGTAAAATTGCTTTTGCAACGAAGCGCCGGATGCTGAAAACGTTCGCTGAGCGCGAGTCCCAGCCGGCCCATCTCGTAGCCCTTGGAGTATTGGCCGAAGCCGGAGCCGAGCAGCAGCCCGTAAGCGTTGAAGGCGTTCGACGACTCGGGGAAGCAGCCGTACCGCAGCGACAGCGACACGATCCGCAGCATGATCTGCAAATACAGGCTCGAGTCGGTAAAATAAGCGGGCGTGCTCGTATCCATCATCAGCTTGAGCAGAGCTTCCGTTTTTTCCTGAGTTCGGGCAAACGGCGGTTTTTGCGCATCGATCTTCTTGATCGCCATCCGGGAACGAATGGGAACGACCGCCTTGATCAGATCGAAACGCCCGGGACGGTTCGTCAGCCGGATGCCGAACGACTCTGCCAGCCCCTCCATGCCGATGCGGACAGCCGTTTCGTGCTGCCCCATCTGAGTATACATATTGACCATCACGGTATAAGCCGCCGCCCGGTCTGCCGCCGACCTCGCCTGCTCCTTCAGCCAGCCGAAGAGCTCGATCGCTTCCTCGAACCGGCCGTTCAGGAACGAGGCTTCCAATAGGCCCAGATGCAGGCCGTAGGCGAGCTCGTACCGCTCCTCGAAACACGCGGAGCCGAGCAGGCGGATGCCGTTCGCGAAATACTCGGAGGCGGAAGCGAAGGCGGCCGAAGCCTTCGCTTTGTGCCCCGCAGACCGCATCAGCCCGGCGACGAGCTCCCGCTCCTCCCGGGAGACGAGCGCGTCCAGGCACAAGCTGTAATGATGCACGAGCGCGAACAACGAATCGTCCGTGCCGCTTGCCTCCCGTTCCTTCAGGAGCAGCTTCGCCAGCCGAAGATGGGCGCAGGTCCGCTCCTCGGCGGATAAGGAGAAGTAGCAGTATTCTTTGATTTTATCGTGCAGGAAGGCGAATCTGCCGCCTCCGATCGGAGTGATCAGCTGCGCCCGCATCGCCTCGTCCAGCGCCTGCAGGACCGCATCCTCCGGCGCGTTCAGCAGCGCGGAGGCGGTGGGCAGATCGAACGGATCGCCGATGCTCGCAGCAAGCTGTACGGCCCGTCTCGTCTCCCCGGATAGGCGGCCGAGCCTGGCCCCTATGAAGCCGATGACGTAATCGGTCACCTTCAGCGCGGCAATGTCCTCCTCGCTCCAGACCCAGACGCCCTGGCCATAGTCGAAGCGAAGCAGCTTCCGGTCGACCAGCTCCGTCAGGAACTGCTTGACGAAGAACGGATTGCCTCCGGTTTTCTCCATCACCTTGGCCGCCAGACTGCGGGCGTGCGAGGCGACGCAGCCCAGCGTATCGCAGATAAGCTGTTCCACGTGCGGCGCCGCCAGCGGCGCAAGCGCAATCGTCTCGGCCGCCCCCGAGCGCTGCAGCTCCCCGACCAGCCAGCCGAGCGAGTGCGCGGACGCCAGCTCCTCCTCCCGGTAAGCGCCGACGATCAGCAGCGAAGGGATGGATGCCTTCAAGCTCAGAAAATGAAGCAGCTGCAGCGATCCGGCATCCGCCCACTGCAGATCGTCGAGGAAGAGCACGAGGCGGCTTTTCTCCGTAAAGCACTGCAAAAAATGAAGCACGGCGTAATGAAACCGGTTCTTCGCATCGGCAGCCGGCAGCGAAACGGCCGGCTGGCGGCCGACGAGCCATTCCAGCTCGGGCAGAACCTCCGTCAGCACGTGCAGGCTCTCCTTCAGCGAGCCGCGCAGTTTGCGCGTCCATTCCGTCCTCGGACGCCAGCTGCCGAACAAGCCCCCGAAACGCGCGAATCACCGCATAATACGGAATGTGGCTCTGGAGCTTGTCGAACTTGCCGGAAAGGAACAGGTTTCTGTCCAGTGACACCTTCTTGACCATGCTCTGGATCAGGCTCGATTTGCCGATCCCGGCACGTCCGCTGACCAGAACGCAGCCCCGTTCGCCGTATCCGGTCCGATCGTATGCGGCGCAGAGCCGACGGAACGCCTCCTTCCGTCCGTACAGCTGCTGCGGAATATGAAACACGTCTTTGTTGTCGCAGGAGGCAACGGGAAATTCGGGCACTGTGCCTCCGATGCGGTACTCCCGCAGACACCGCTCCAGGTCGGCCTGCAGCCCATAAGCGCTCTGGTAGCGGTCCTCCGCGTTCTTGGCCAGGCATTTCATCACGATGTCCGAAACGACTTTAGGTACCTGCTCGTTGACAAGATAGGGAGGAATCGGCGATTTGGCGATATGGCAGTGGATCAACTCAAGCGGCTCCGTCGCCTGAAACGGGGGATTTCCGGTGAGCATCTCATAGAAGGTAGCCCCGAGCGAATAGAAATCGGTGCGATAATCGATCGTCCGATTCATGCGGCCCGTCTGCTCCGGAGACATGTAATGCAAGGTGCCCTCCAGCTCCTTCGGCGCGATCGGCTCCTGCAGCTCGGCAGCGAACCGCGTGGCGATGCCGAAGTCGGTCAGCTTGACCCGCAGCGTCTCCGGATGGACGATGATATTTTTCGGCTTGATGTCCTTATGGATCATTTTATTGCGGTGCAGCGTACCGATAATGGCGACGAGCTGGATGGCGATATCGAGAAATACGGCCAATTCAAACGGGCGGCACGCAATGATCTGTTGCAGCGAGTCTCCTCCGAAATCCTCCAGCACCAGAGCATAACCGTTAAGATAAGGCAGCAGCTCGACAGGCCTTACGATGCCGTCGGCATGCAATCCTTGCATAAGCTCGTACTCTTTCTTTAGTCTGGATGCATTCACCTGAAGGGGATGCTCCGACTTGAGCAGCTTGATGATGAACCGTTCGCCCGTACGCCTGGATCTGGCCCGGTAAATGACCGTGGAGCGGCCCTCATGCAGGCGTTCCGTCAATTCGTAGTCCGTGTTCGCCAACATACGCTATCCCCTTTTTCACAGCGGAACAATGATCTTATATCATTATACAAAAAAGGAATAAGAAGAAAAAGATTCCAGAAAAAGCCGAACAGAATTGCGAACGTTTTGCATTTTGGCGGGAAAAGTCCCCCTCCTCTGCAGGTTGGGGATGAATCTTCGGCGAGGCGAAGCCTGAAATCGAAACAAGCAGTCCCAGCCCTCAGGCGGCGAGTGCATTCGCGAAGGTTGATCTTTCCTCCTTACATAGCGGCAAGCGGTCGTTCCCGGCGAGGAAGCTTCGTCGGTTCGCGCTTGACAAGGCCCGGAGAACGGCCCGCCTGCTTCGTTATTTGAACATGCGGCCGTTCCAGGGAAGCCCATGCCGAAAGCGGCGGCGATCGCTTGCCCGCCACGGAGCGAGCAGGTCGATGCCCAGCAGCTTGTATTCGTACATTTTCCATATTTTGCACGGCCTCGCCCTGGAGCCGGAAGCTTGCAAAATGGCGTTGACCGCCCGGCGAGCCGCTTCGTTCGCGCCTTCCATACACGCGAGATCCGTGTTCGTTCTCACATAATCGCTGGCCAGAAACAGGTTCGGCACACTCGTATAGGCATTCGGCCGCAGCCTCCAGGTGCCGACCTCGTTAATCATCATCGGCTCCAGATTGACGGCGGTGTGCGGGTTAACGAACTGAATGTCCGTATCGAGAAACCAGGAATGCAGCACGTCGTCGCTCAGGATCGTCTGTCCGACATTGAGGCCGCGCTTGAGCTGCTCCCATACCTCCTGCCTGATCTCCTCCGGCGAGCAGTGCATCGCCGGCTTGCCGAACAGCACGCCTTTCGTCTCCCAATCGGATATATCGACCGATATGATTCCCTTGACCTGTCCGTCGCCGTATTGGCTCCAATCGAAATTCGGCCAAAACTGCGCTTGCGAGATCGACGTCAGCGACCATGGCGAATCAAAGTAGAGCACGTGACCGGGCGTGATCGGGACGTCTTCTTTCAAATAGAACTGAATGCCGTTCATCCAGTCGATCGACCGGGCCAGCGTGCGAATATTGGCCAGATCGCGGTGAGCCTCCGCCACCTCGTCGGGAACGAAAGCGGCCATGACCTCGACGGGAAACGCGCAAATATAATAGTCTGCCTGGATGTCGGCGCCCTTCCCGCCGATGACGGCTTCAGCGCCTTCAACCCGGTCGCCGTTCCCGAAACAGAGGCGCTCCACCTTCGCGTTCGTATAATATTTCACGCCGCCGCGGCGCAAATAGCTTACCCACGGGTCGATCCAGCGATCGTTGGTCGGGCCGTTCAGAATGCGGACGAACGAAATACCCGGCGTCAATATATCCAGGGTCATCTGCGCAGCGATTCGCCCGACGGTTTTCGTATTGGCTCTCGTCGCCTTGCAGGCGATAAGCGTCTTCGTAATATTCCCGAACACCTTGCGGAACGAAGGGGAGTAACGATCGGCATCGATAAACTCCCACCACGGCATATCCTGATACTCGTTCTCTATGCGCTCGTTGCAGCTCGTCATGATCTGCCACAGCCTGGCGATGTACTGCTTCAGATCTTTGCGCGTCAGCTCCAGCTCGTTATCGCATACCTTCCGCATCGCCTTGATGTCGTGAATGGCAAAGCTTAATCTGGAGACGAGCTCGACCATCGGATTCGAATGCGTCGAGAGGTTCAGCCTGGCCACTTCTACCAGGTTATCGTATACGGTCCGACGGCCGTACGGGATACGCTTCATGGTGTCGATGATGTGCCTGTAAAATTTGGGAAACAAGCGGAAGCCGTGTTCCCCCGGCAAATCATGCCTGTTCTCCTTCCCGGAGCCTTCAAACGGCATGCTTCGCGCTTTCCCTCCGGGAATGTTCTTGCCTTCGTAGACTTCGACGTCGAAGCCGCGCTCCATCAATTCGTGAGCCGCCGACAAACCGGCCACTCCTCCGCCAAGTATGGCCACCTTGTTCCCCATAAGCCCCACCTCTCTGTCTGTTCATCCTCAAAAAATAGCAAACACTTACCAGTGTTATTTATGCTATTTCATGGGCAAACAGACCGAAAAAGAGGCACGCGGTCGGGACATAGGTCTATGGCGTATCCATGAACGAAACCGGCAGCGCGGTTGAAGCGCACAACGGCCGGCTTGCTACCGGTTCAGCCGCCAGAGCAGCGGCAGTCCCTCCAGGACAAGATCGGGATGCGTGTGCTGAACGGTTTTGGAATAAGGCGAAATCAGCCTGGATATTCCGCCGGAGGCGACGACGGTGAACGGCAGCCCCATCTCTTCCTTCATCCGCGAGACGATGCCGTCGATTTGCCCGGCCAGCCCAACCAGGATGCCGTACTTCATGCTGTCCTCCGTACTGAGGCTGATGCCCTTCGGCACGTCCATAAAGTCGACGGACGGCAGCACCGCCGCCTGCTCCAGCAGCGCATCGGCCGATATCATGCCCCCCGGGGCGATGGTGCCGCCGAGGAAGCGCTTGCGATCATCCACCACGCTGATCGTCGTGGCCGTTCCGAGACACAACACGATCACCGGCGCACCGTACCGCTCGACTGCCGCCATGGCGCTGACGATCCGGTCCGCCCCCGTCTGCGCAGGCTGATCCGTATGGATCGTAAGGCCCGTCTTCGCCCCCGGCCCGGCGACAAGCGGCGATTGGCCGAAATACCGCTCGCCCATTTCGCGAATCGCCGTCATGAGCGGCGGCACGACCGAGCTGACGACGATGCCGTCGAACTTGCGGGGATCGATCCCGCTGCGCTGCAGCAGGCGACCGACGACCTCCCACAGCTCGTACGAGGTCATCTCGCGCTGCGTCGCGACGCGCCAGACATGCCGCAACGCCTCCCCTTCATAAACGCCGATCTTTATGTTCGTATTGCCTACATCAAACGCCAGCAGGAAATCATTCATTGCGTTGTTCACCTGTCCCCTGCAATATCTTCTCATTGTCCGCCGCTAAGATAGCTTGTCCGTTCCGCCGGCGGCTGACCGCGAATGGTTCCCATCATATCACATCGACTTGCTCCGTACAATATCGCGTCGTTGCAGGGACTCGCCTCAGACGGCAGCGGCAACGAAGCGTTCGATCTTGAAAGTTCTGCGCTATCCATACGCTGAATTTTCAACACCGCAGGTGACGACCGATGACGAAAGGAGTCGCTCGTCATAGGCGTCTATTCTCATTTTCTTAAAATGGACGACCCGTGTCCAGTCCTTTTTGTAACCGCTTGCATATAAATGTATTACGGAACAAGGTTCCGATTTTCCTATTGTCGGGAGGTGCCCATCTTGACGACGCGCAACGTGCTGTCCGCACTGATTGGCCTTTTCTTTATACTGGCTCCCTGGCTGCTCGGCTTTAGCGGCAATGGCAATGCAGTGAGGACGAGTCTTATTATGGGAATTGTTTTGGCTTCGGCTTCGGTGCTGGCGATCGGCCAGGCGGGATGGAACTCATGGCAGTTATGGACCTCGTTCATTGCCGGCATCGGCTTCATCATGTTCCCGTTTATTTACGGTTTCTCGTGGACGTTCGCCGGTCTATACGTCATTCTCGGCTTTATCGTCGTGTTCCTGAATTTTTACAATATGGATGCCGATGCCCCGTAATCGGGGCTTTTTTTATTTGGAAAGATGGAACTGAAACTGTCCTATTTTTTCTGCTGGTATCGGCGATTTTTGCGGTTCGATGGATTGACTCCAAAAAAAGCGGCGTATTGATAAACACAGGTATTTTTTGCTCGGTTCGGTGCTTTTGCTGCTAAAGGGCTGATTGCGGCCCGAGCCACTTCATAAGCTGCCGGATATCGTCAATCCGGCCGATCGGATGCACGCCCCGTTCATGCATTTCCCCGCCGCGGGAGCAGTACCATACGAACGGAATCCCCGCAGTGGCGGACGCCTTGCCGTCGATCCACGAATCTCCTACGGAGAGCCATTCCCGGGGAGCGATCTCCCGGAATGTGTCCAGAACGAGCAAAAAACCGGAAGGCGACGGCTTGAGCGAAGTCATCTGCTCCCGCCCGACGATCAGGTCGAAATAGCCGGCAATGCCTGTCTCCTCAAGCGCTTTGACCGCTGCGGCGAAGGAGTTGTTCGTGACGACAGCAAGCGCGCAGCGGGGGCGAAGCGCACGGAGCAGCGGGACGACGCCCTGCTCCAGCTCCGCTCCCTCCATCCCCCGCAGCTCATGCTGCGCCGCTATCCGCATCACTTCTTCATACAGCTCCTCGGACAGCCCGTTGCTTTTGGCGTACTCGATCATGGTCGCTGTCGTATGCCTGGCCACCGGGAACGGTTCCGGCAATATTCTGCGGGCCGCCAAAAAGCGATAAACCTCGTTCTTCATCGCGGAAAAATCGATCCGCGAATGCAGCAGCGTATTGTCCATGTCAAAAATGACGCCTTTCGTCCCCGGCAATGCCCTCCCCCCCTGTTCTTTAAGCGAAGATGCGTTCGCGCTATCTCAAAAATGTGACGGTGATCCGCCGATAAATTTTCATTCGCCGAAGAAGACGACCGATGGCGAAGGATTCGTTCGTCATCGGCGTTTATCCCTGTTATAATAATAGAAAGACAACCTGGCAGACAAGGATGGTACGAAAGTCAATGGCCTTCGGCATAACGCGAGACGAACTAAAGCGCTGGAAGGAAGCCGTAAGCCGCGGCGACATCGCCTTTTTGACGCATTACTGGCTGGACGACCGCTTTCCCGGCATTCGCACCGTGACCAAGGTCGGCTGCTCCGATGTGGAGCGGCTAACCCGCTGGTGCCTCGAGCACGGGCTGAACCCGAAATACATTCACCATCGCCCTCCGTATCCCCATTTCGACCTGATCGGCCCGAGGCAGCAAGAAATTTTGCGGCAGGAGAAACTCTGGGACCAACTGCGGCGATTCAAGCTGATATAATTCCCCGGCTCCTTCCCCGGCGCACACGTCCATACCATCCTCCATGCGCCGCCTCCATTCAATTCGTCCAATCTTTGCTGAACTGCACATCCGCACAATTTTTCCCAAGAGACCTGTCATACATTAGGTTTGAGGTGATGTGCAGTGGCAAAGAAACGATACAAGAGCAACCGCATCGCAGGCAAGCTGCGCGTTTGCAACTATTTGAAGAGACACCCCGAATTAAGGAGGCTCGTGCCGCTAACCGTATCGTTTTCCCGCCCGAACCTGCATTCCATGAGCAGGCGGTTTCGCGCGCTGTATATCAAACCGAACATTGGCTCCCAAGGCATCGGCGTTCACAAGCTTGAGCGTCTGTCAAGCGGATACCGGCTGATTTATATCAAGGGCAAACAGCAGAAAAAACGAAGATTTGCCTCGTTCGGCAGCGCATACGAGCACCTGAAAGCGAAACAGCCGCCCAAATTCATTATTCAGCGGGCGATCAACCTGGATACATTAAGCGGCCGCCCTTACGACATTCGGGCCATGGTGCAGCGCAGGCCAGGCGGTCCCTGGACTTGTACCGGCTTTATGGTGAAGGTAGGGAGCAAACGCAAAATTGTGACCAATTATTATCAGGGCGGGAAGCTTTATACGATTCAACAGCTGCTGAAGCTGCAAGGTTATCCGGAAGCAGAACGAAACGGACGAATCGGACGCTTGACGGAGCAGGCCGAGGCCGTCGCCCGCTATTTGAGCAGCAAGCGTTCGGGCATGCGCGAGATGGGCATCGATTTCGCCTACGATACGAACGGGCGCTTATGGATTCTGGAGGTGAACTCGAACCATCCGCAGTTTCGTCCGCTTAAAAAGCTGGACCGGAAAGCCTATAACCGGATGCGCTCTTTCGCCAAAAGCTACGGCCGTTACGACGATTATTGATCCGCCTATTGATCCGCCCGCTCCCTCTCGCTCGTTCTCCCCGCTGCCGCGAACCTCTCGCTTCCGCCCCGCCGCTGGTTTCCCCGCGGAGCCAGCGGCTGTCCTGGCCTAAGCTTAGCACCTGCAGCAGGCCGGGGCCGGACCGCTTCAGCGTAACGCCGAGCTTGCTTACCAAAAAAAAGGATTGACAGACCTTTGGCGCTAATGATATGATACTTCTTCCTTCCACAAAATGTTAGGAGGCGAACAGACAAGTGATTTCCGTCGAAGGCTTACACAAATCCTTCAAGGTGGCCAAACGGTCCGCCGGGCTGAGGCAAGCGGCGAAAGCGCTTTTTTCCCGCGAGTATACGACTGTGCAGGCGCTAAACGACATTTCCTTCCGCATCGAGCCGGGGGAAATCGCCGGTTACATCGGGCCGAACGGCGCGGGCAAATCGACCACGATCAAAATTATGAGCGGCATCCTCGTCCCGGATCAAGGCACCTGCTCCATCCTCGGCTACACGCCATGGAAAGAGCGGGCCAGCTACGTGCGGCATATCGGCGTCGTGTTCGGACAGCGCTCCCAGCTCTGGTGGGACGTCCCGGTCATCGATTCCTTCGAGCTGCTGCGCGACATCTACAAAATCCCGAAAGCGGAATACGACGCGAACGTCGAGCTGCTGACCGAGACGCTGGACTTGCAGGCGCTGCTTGGCACGCCGGTCCGGCAGCTCAGCCTCGGGCAGCGGATGCGCTGCGAAATCGCCGCCTCGCTGCTGCACGGCCCGAGCATTCTGTTCCTCGACGAGCCGACGATCGGGCTCGATGCCGTCTCCAAAATCGCCGTGCGCCAGTTTATCAGAACGATCAACAAGGAGAAGGGCGTCACCATTATACTCACGACGCACGACATGAGCGACATCGAGGCGCTGGCCGACCGGATTCTGCTGATCGGCAACGGCAGCCTGCTGTTCGACGGCAAGCTGCCGCAGCTGCGCAGCCAGTTCGGCACGCGCAAGACGATTACGGCCGATTACGCCGAAACCGCGGCGCCGTTCGATATTGAGGGCGCTTCGCTGCTCTCGTGGTCCCCCGAGCGAGCCGTGCTGAGCGTCGATACGGAGCAGGCCAACATTTCCGACGTGATCAGCGAATTGTCCGGCCGGGTCGAGCTGAAGGACGTGTCGGTCGAAGCCCAGCCGATCGAGGAAATCATCGTGCAGCTATATAAGGAGTACCGGATATGAAGCCTTATTCTTCCGTGCTCAAGCTGCGGCTGCTGCACGGCATGCAGTATCGGGCAGCCGCCTTCGCCGGAGTGGCGACGCAGTTTTTCTGGGGCTTCATGTTCATCATGATTTATGAAGCCTTCTACAGCCATGCCGCCGCCATGCCGCCGATGACGCTGCCGCAGCTGGTTACATATATTTGGTTGCAGCAATCGTTCCTCGCGCTGATCATGCTGTGGTTTCGCGATAACGAGCTGTTCCAGCTGATCACAAGCGGCAATATCGCCTACGAGCTGTGCCGACCGGCCGATCTGTACGGCTTCTGGTATGCGAAGCTGCTGGCCCAGCGGCTGTCAAGCGCGCTGCTGCGCTGCTTCCCTATTCTGGCCGTCGCCTTCCTCCTGCCGGAGCCGTACCGGATGTCGCTGCCGCCCGATCCCGCCGCTTTCGTCCTGTTTCTCGTTTCGCTGATCCTCGGGATGCTGCTGCTGGTGGCGATCTCCATGTTCATCTACATTTCCGTGTTCATCACCTTGTCGCCCAGCGGATCGCTGCTCGTGTTCAGCTTGATCGGGGAATTTTTCGCCGGCCGAGTCGTTCCCGTCCCGCTCATGCCGGAATGGGTGCAGCAGATCGTGTACCTGCTGCCGTTTTACTTGACAGCGGACATGCCGTTTCGCGTCTATTCGGGACATATACCGGCTCATGAGGCGCTGCTCGGCATCGGCCAGCAGCTGGTCTGGCTTGCCGCCCTATTCGTGCTCGGCCGCCTGGCGCTGAACAAGGCGTTGCGCAGAGTCGTCGTCCAAGGAGGGTGAAATCCGCTTGACGCTTTATTTCAAATATTTGCTATTGCAGTTCAAAGCCCAGATGCAGTACCGAACGTCGTTCTGGCTTTTGTCCATCGGCCAATTTTTCGTTCCGTTTTCGGTATTCGCCGGCTTGTATTTTTTGTTCGAGCGGTTCGGCCAACTGCAAGACTGGAGCTTCCACGAGGTGGCGCTCTGCTTCGCCGTCATTCATATGGCGTTCGCCATCAGCGAATGCTTCGCCCGCGGCTTCGACGCCTTCTCCTCGCTGGTGGCAGGCGGCGACTTCGACCGGCTGCTCGTCCGCCCGCGCAGCACCGCCCTGCAGGTGCTCGGCTCGAAGTTCGAATTTACGCGCTTCGGCCGGCTGATCCAGGGCGTCGTCGTCCTGGCGTGGGCGCTGTCCGGCCTCAGCGTGGAATGGACCGCCTTGAAGGTCATCACCTTGATCCTGATGGTGATCAGCGGCATATTTATTTTTACCGGCATCTTCATCCTCGCGGCCACGCTCTGCTTCTGGACGATTCAGGGCCTGGAGGTCGTCAATATTTTTACGGACGGCGGCCGCGAGCTGGCGCAGTACCCGCTGAACATTTATCACAAGTGGGCGACCCGCTTCTTCACGTACGTCATCCCGTTCGGCTGTGTCAACTATTTGCCGCTGATGTACATTTTGGACAAAACGGAAGCCCGTTACGAAACGCTCTATATGCTGACGCCCCTGGCGGGAGTCGCCTTCATCGTGCCGTGCCTGCTGGTGTGGCAGTTCGGGGTCAAGCACTATCGTTCGACCGGGTCGTAAGGAGGCTTAGCGATCTTGGCTATACTCAAAGAAAGCGAACATTACGAGCGCATTCAAGCTCTGCATGAGAAGCTGTGGGAGCAATTGCAGGAAGTCGGCGAGAAGGAAGCGGAAGCTTTGCTGCAGAAATGCCTGAGGCAAATCGATGATGATGAACGCATTTCGTACCTTGGTAGAGTAAAAAGCTTCGTCAAAACCCGAGGCTTCCTCGTCTCGGTTATCGTTGGGGTAGCGATTGTGCCCTTGACGACCGGGTTCATCCTCTGGGCTTCGCTCCTATTGGAGTAAAAAGGCGCAGACAGGAGGCTCTGTCCGCGCCGAACGGAGCCGCAAGCTGCATTCGGCTGCCTGTGGCTCACATTTTGCCCTCCCTGATCCACGCCAAAATCCGAAATGTGCCGAACAGCGCCGTCAGCAGGAGGAGAAGCAGCAGCGCTATCCACATTCCCAATTGGTTGATTTCTCTAATTCCGTCCATATGAATCAGCACGAAGACCGACAGAACGATAAAAGCGATATACATGGCGGCAATCGGAATGATTCAGATGATTCTCAGCTTCATATTTTTGCCTTTCATCCGACTCTCCCTTCAGAAAGGTGACGCGGCCTACTCCTCGAACAGCTTTTCGCCGCGATGAAGCCGCCAGGCGATCCGGGCCGTATGCGGCAGCTCGCGCGCCGTAGGCGCATGCGCCGCCAAATAGCGGGCAGCGGCCAGCAGCAGCGTCTCCCTGGCGCGCTCGGCGAACGCGTCCGTCCGCCTCTCCCAACGATCGTACTCGACGACAGCCGCTTCGTACATTTGGAACGAATGGAATTCCGCATCCTCGCGCAGCAGCGCATGGCCGAGCGTGTTGATCAGCGCCGCCCGGTCGCCGCCCCTTCGCAAATATCCGGCCACCCATTCGGCGGTCTCGTTCACCTGCTGCCGGCGGTCCAGCAGCTCGAGCAATTGCACCGCTTGCGGCGCGGGTCCGCTGCCTTCGCCCTTGGGGCGCGAAGCGGCGGGCACGTTCAGGAACCGGTCCAAATAAATCGCGGCCGCACTGTAAAACAACGCGCGCAGCAGGAGCGGATGTGCGCTTCTTTGCAGCACCTCGCAGACGGCATGGGCGTGCGTGAACGTATGCAGCACGGCAATCCAGTCGCCGAAGTCGTTCTGCGTATGGAACCGGACGATCCGCTCGGCGGCGGCCAGAGCCACCAGCGGCGCCAGCTGGAGCGGATCGCATCCACTCTCCAGCCGTTCCGTGAGCAGGCGGAACGTCCCAAGGACGTCATCGCCGAGCAAAGCGGCAAGCAGCTGCTCCTCTTCGTCCGGACCCAGCGGCTGCCGGGCCGCAGGACGATGGGCCTCCAGCCTGGCGAAAGCTTCCTTGAGCGGGGCGACCAGATTGACCGGCGCCTGCCAATGATGCAGCTCCTCGCTTCTGGTCGGGCTAGCCAGCAGCGGCACGAGCGAGGCCAGCACCGGCACCTTGCGCTCCTCGCCCGCCCAGTCGAGCGCCTCGAACGCCTTGTTATGAAAATCGAGCGTGTGGCCGCCGTCCAAATAAAAATGGTCGGTGACGGCCAGCAGCAGCATCTCCGCCACCCGCTCGTCGCTCATGCCGCGGTCGATGGCTGCCAGCAGGATGCGCTCGGCTCCGCGCGTATCCCTGACCTCGATACAGCTGCGGTACCAGGCGGCGAGCCGCTCCGGGTTCACCTCGTCGCCCGGCAGCCGGCTGAGCAGCCGCCGCTCCGGCCTGCCCGCGCTGCTGCGTGCGACGTGCAGCAGCCCGTGGTACAGCGCCAGCAGCTTGCCCTGCTTGTCGAGCTTCGGCAGGACGCGGGTCATCGCGGTCAGGATGGTGAGCCCGGCGTTCCAGCCGCCGGCGACGCTTGTGCCGAACTCGACGCCGATGCGGGCAATATCCTTCTCCGGGTAGCCGGCCTCGAGCAGGCCGACGACCGCCTTCGCAATGACGATGCCGATATTCTGCTCAAGCCCCTCCCGCAGCCGCTGCACATGCCGCTCGACATGCCGTTCGGAGCGGGAACGCGGGTTGACCCAGACGCCGCCGTCCTCGATCTTGACCTCGTACGAGGGCACATCGTCGGCCCACGGATCGAGCGTTCCCCCGCTGCATACGTCAAAGCGCGCATGGTGCCAATGACAGGTCAGCATCCCGTCGCACAGCGTCCCCAAGTGAAGCGGAAAGCCGAGATGCGGGCAGCGGTTATCGACCGCATAGACCTGGTTCTCGTGATAAAATACGGCGATGCCGCCCTTCACCACCTTGACGCCTTCCTTTTGAAGCGCTTCCAAATCACCTGCAAAAATCCACTTTTCCGCTGCTTCCTTCACGCTCATGCCAAGCGCCCTCCTTCCGGCTTCGATTCGAATCTTTCCATTCCATTATAACAGCTGTCAAAGCGGCGTTAAAGAAAAGCCGTTGCGCCTGTCGTCCGTTTGAGCGTCGACAAACAGCCTATGGCAGCAAAGCCGGGAACTTCAGCAACAAAGAAAACGATTTACTTTTGCCCATGGAAATGATATATTTAGGAAATGCTTATTTGCTAATTATTTTATTTTGTAAATTATAATATTCAAGGGAGGAACCGTTACGACCAATTTCCTGAGGCCGATTCTAAGCAAATGACGTTATGCCGCTTGCAAGCCAGGTTCGCCTGAGCTTTTTCTTTTTTTCCACCAAGCTGCAGGCTATCCACACATAGAGAGGAGCAACGGATTCGTGGAACACCTTTCGCACAAACGCAAAATGACCATCATGTTCGCCATCATCGTATCGATGTTCTTCGCCGCGATCAACCAGACGATCGTCGGAACGGCGCTGCCGAGAATTATCGCCACGCTCGGCGGCATCGACTATTACACCTGGGTCATTACGATTTTTATGCTCACATCGACCATCGCCACCGTGCTCGTCGGCAAGCTGTCCGACATATACGGAAGGAAGCCGTTCATCTTGAGCGGCATCGTCTTTTTTATGATCGGGGCTTTCCTGTCGGGGTTATCCAAAGATATTTTTCAGCTGATCGCCTTCCGGGGCGTGCAGGGCATCGGCGCCGGCATCATTATGGCGACCGCCTTTACGGCGATCGGCGATTTGTTCTCTCCGCGGGAGAGGGGACGCTGGTCCGGCATTATGGGCGCCGTCTTCGGGCTTTCCAGCGTCGTCGGCCCTACGCTTGGCGGTTACGTCGTGGACCACTTGGCTTGGCACTGGGTGTTCTGGCTGTTCCTGCCGCTCGGCATTATCGCCTTCGTCATGATTTGGCTGCTGTTTCCGAGCGTGGAGCGGAAGGAAGCGGTGTCGATCGATTATCTCGGCTCACTCTTTCTGACCTTGACGATCGTTCCGATGCTGATCGCCTTCTCATGGGCGGGAACCAATTACGCCTGGGGCTCCCCGCAAATAATCGGCTTGTTCGCCTTCACGGCCGTTTCGCTGGCGCTGTTCCTATTCGTCGAAACGCGGGCGAAGAGCCCGGTATTGCCGCTGTCCTTGTTCCGCAACAGCATCGTCACGGTGTCCAACACGGTCGGCTTTATGATCAACGCGGGCATGATGGGAGCGATCATGTACATGCCATTTTTGACGCAGGGCGTGCTTGGCGTATCGCCGACCGTATCCGGCTATGTGACGATGCCGCTGATGGTCGGCATGATGATCACGAGCACGCTGACCGGCCAGCTGATGACGCGGACGGGAAAATACAAAAACTACGCGCTGATCGGCATCGCCGTCATGGTTCTCGGCACGGTGCTGATGCATTTTACGCACAGCATTGCGCTCGCCGTGACCAGCATGATCGTATTCGGCTTCGGTCTCGGGCCGGGCATGTCGGTCTTCTCGCTGACCGTGCAGAACGCCGTCGATCCGAAGGACCTCGGCGTCGCAACCGCCTCGTCCCAGCTGTTCCGCAATATGGGCGGCACGATCGGCATCGCCGTCATGGGCACGATCATGGCGGCAGGCATCCGTTCGCGGCTGGCGGAGTACGCCGCCAGCGGCCAGGCGCCCGATCTGTCCAAGGTCGACCCGCAGACAGCCGAAACGTTCAGGGAGTTCCTGAACCCGCAAATTTTGCTGGATCAGCCGAAGCTCGCCGCCATCCAGGCCGGCCTGCCGGCGGAGCAGCACCGGTTGTTCGACCAGATGGTCGGCATGCTGCGGGACGCTTTGAGCCACTCGCTGGCGCAGGTGTTTCTGACCGGAACATTCGTCATGATCGCGGCGCTCGCGCTCGCTTTCTTCCTGAAAGAAATTCCGCTGCGCACCAGCAACCGCAGCCCGAAGGCCGATGCCGAACCGGGAGCGGACGGCGAAGGCTCGCACAAGGAGCCGGCGGCTGGCGGCGCGGCCGGTTAATATAGCAAAACCGTCTTGACAATCGTTGTCAGGACGGTTTTGCGTTTGGCCGAGCCTTCTCGTAGCAGGGCCGCTGGTGCGGGCAGCAAAGGAGAAGCATGCCGCTCCCCGCTACACCGCCGCTTCGGTCCAGGCTCTGCTCATATTGCGCTTGCCGTTGCTTCGGCCGTGAAGAACGCTGCATTGGGTAGCCAAACATGCGAATTAAGGCTGCTTGCATGCGGTACAATGTCAAATCGTTTTCACGTCGAATAAGCTTTGCGGCAAGCGTTAACCAAACCCCAGGCGAAAGGTTACGCAAAAAAAAAGAAGCGACCCGCCGGTCACTTCTGCGTCTCCGATGCCGGGCCGTCCCCGTTCGGCTCGTTGCTGCCGTATTTGTCGTAGCGCCCGTCGATTTCCTGTGCCATGCGCCGGTATTGCCGGGTCTCCTCGCGGATCGGATCGTGCGGCGTCTGAATGCGGATTTCCGTCTTGTGCGGCAGCTTGCGGCGGGCCGTCTCCCCGGCATCCGGCTTGACGAGCTCTCCTTCCTCCAGCGTCTGGGCAAGCTGCTCCTCCAGCTCTTTGCGATTCATTCCCGCATCTCCCTTCCAAAGCATTGCTTACCTGCTGTTCTTCCTGGATCATTGGATTATAGTATGCTCCACCGGAATCGCCCCCATCCGAACAGCTGATGCCGTTAAAATCTCAAGGTCCATCCCCTTGCTATGCATAGATGAAACCCGGCAACACAAGGGAGCAGAAGCGCTGCTGGCCGGCCTACAAATTCCGGTTCGACAAAGCGATCACGTCCAGCAGCCGGACGGTTTGCCCGGTATGCTCATGCCTTAGCACCGGTTCCTTCACATGGTCGATGAACAGCACGCCGTCCAGGTGATCGATCTCATGCTGCATGCACCGGGCGACGTAGTCCTCGGCTTCGATCAGTCGCTCCGCTCCGCTGCGGTCCATCGTCCTTACCTTGACGTAAGCAGCCCGCTTCACCGGCCCGTAATAGCCGGGAAACGACAGGCACGCCTCCGGTCCGGTCTGCTCGCCGCGCCGTTCGACGATCTCCGGGTTGATCAGCTCGATCAACCCGCTGCCGCAATCGAGCACGGCCACTCTGCGCAAAATCCCGATCTGCGGCGCCGCCAGGCCAGCCCTTCCTTCCTCCGCATACAGCGTCTCCCGCAAATCGTCCAGCACGCGCGCCAGCCTTGCATTAAATTCGGTCACTGGCTTCGCCTTTTTGCGCAGCACCGGGTCGCCAAAGGGCAAAATCGCTTTTACGGTCATAGGTTGTTCCTCACTTTCTATTTCTTGAAAATTTGGCGGTAATCCACGGGCCAAATTTCAACACCGCAGAGGTGATCGCTTTCATGAAGCGCCCCGCACGCGCGAGGGGGTGTGCGCCCACAAATCGCCAGGCTTGCAGTCCAGGGCAGTGCAAAGCGCGTCCAGCGTATCGGCCTTCATCTGCTTCGGCTCGCCGTTGATCAGCGCGCTGACGGACGGCGCAGACAGCCGGTATCCCGCCTTCTCCCATAAAAGCCTGGCGAGCTCCACGCCTGTACGTATGCCTTTGTCAGCCATCACCTGCTTCAGCATCCATGTCAGCATGCGTCGTTCCATCCTCCGAAATAAAATTAGGCAGCACCTAAACCAATTAGGCACTGCCTAATATACCATAACCGCAGCTCCGTGGCAAAACGTTCCCCGTTCGGCGGGCGCCGCCCGCTGTCAGCCCAACGTTTCGGTTAACACGATCATCGTCAGCAGCCCGATAATAAAGGCGAAGGTGGCCGAACGTTCGTAGCCATGGCCGTGGCTTTCCGGAATCAGCTCCTTGTAGACGATGAACAGCATGGCGCCGCCGGCAAAGGCCAGTCCGTAAGGAATGAGCCCGCTCACGACGGACGTCATATAATAGCCGACAATGCAGCTGACGAATTCAAGCAGGCCGGTAAAAAACGCGAACAGGATGGCCGCCGCCTTCGGAACTTTGTTGACGATCAGGAACAAGGCGATCAGAAAGCCTTCCGGCGCGTTCTGCAGTCCCATGGACAGCGCCACCAGCGGGCCGAGATCTTCCCTGCCGCTGGCGTAGCTGACCCCGACAGACAAGCCTTCGGGCAAATTGTGCAGCGTCATCGCCGTGAGAAAAAGAATCGAGCGCCGCTCCAGCGGCATTTTGGCCGGAAAGACGGACCCGCCTGCCGCGTGCTCCAGATCGATATGCGGCACCAGCTTCTCCAGCAGCGTCAGCGTCACCGTGCCGAGCAATACGCCGATTGCGACAACCGTCAGACTGGATAAATCCAGCGCGGAAGGAATCAGGCTGTACATGGATGCGGAGACCATGATCCCCGCGGCGAAGGCGAGCAGCACGTCTTTCCAGAGGTGGGACAACGATCTCATGAAAAGAACGGGAACCGCTCCTAACGCCGTTGCCAGCGATGAGGCGAAGCCGCCCCACAACATCGCTTCCATAACAAACCTCCGTGTCCAGGATCATCGAATTCCCGTATGTTGAGGAAGCTCCCCGGAGAACCCTTCTGCGCGGACGCCGTCAGCCGGCCGCTTCCTCCCTCAGCTTCCGCGCCTCGGCGATGCTGTCGTAATAATCCGGGCTCGCGCTGATCAGCCAGTTCCGATGGCCGACGGACGTCTCGTCCCGCTCGGGCTCCCCATAGGGCCAGCTCTCGCCGATGCCTTCGACGTAGTCCTTCATCAGCATCAGCAGCGCGGCGCTCCACTGCCGCGTTCCCTTGATCTTCGGCACCAGCGGATAATATTGATCATATGCGGCGCGAATCAGAACATGAACCACTTCTTGATAAACGCCCGGGATGTCCGCCTGATTCACTTTGGCTGCCAGCTCCTCCGGCATGACCGGCTCATCGGTCGACGCGTGGCGTTCGTATTCCTCTTCCGTGACGAATCCTTGCTGCTTGGCCAGCCACAGCTTCATCCGGTCGAGCGCCGGCTTGTACGCCGCCGGTACGGACACGGTCAGCTCCGGCTCCGGGTTGTCCAGGTTGATGACGAACGACTCCTCCATCTTGTAGATCCGCACGTTGCCGCGCACCCCGAGCCAGCGCAGCGCAAGGGCAGCATGCGTTCTCGCCTTCGGATCGATGTTTTCGTTGCGGCATGCCCGGCGCAGCAGCTTCTCGCTGCGGGGGTCGGGCAGCATGCAGAGCATGCGAATGGCGGACAGCGCCATACCGGGGTCCTCCATCCACGTCTTGATATGCCCGTAAATCGTATCGAGCGGCTCCTCCATAATCCAATCGAGCTCGATCCGGCGGTCTGCGTATTCCTCGAGGCTGAGCATTCCCTGCTTGTGCAGCGCCTCTTCCCCGCGCTTCTCCACCAGCTCCCGGTAGCCGCGCTCCATATCGTCCGCCATCTCCGCAAGCGCTTGCTTTTCGGTATCGCCTGCCCCCTTCTTCTCCGCCAGCAGCCGCAGCCAGGCCGACAGCGCCCGCGGATTTTGCTGCCACATCATCATGGCGAAGGTGATCAAGTCCTTATCGTACGACAGCCCTTCCTGCAGCGCGAAGCGGGCAAGCGCCGTCTGCACGTCGAATTCCTTGCGCATCAGGCTGAGCGACAGCACCAGTCCGTTCCAGGCATTGTCGTTCATACGATCCTGCATAATCGCCCGGTAGAAGCAAAATGCAGCCGCTCCGTACGACTCCGCCTTCAAATAATGACGGCCCAGCCCGCCGAAATCTCCATATGGATTCATTCTATGTTCGCCCCTTGCGTTTTTCGATAGATTCGGATATAGGACAAGTATACTGATAAATGGCTAGGAAGGAAACAGCCTGGTCAAATAATATATCAGAAACGCCTGGATCAAAAACATCGCGGGCACGGCATAAACGAACGAAAGATGCTTCGTCTTGTGCCGAAAAATCCGCATGCCCAGCCAGATGCCAACCGCCCCGCCAATGGCGGCCAGCGCAAGCAGCCGCTTCTCCGCCACCCGTCGCCCGCGGCGCCTCGCCTGTCCCTTGTCGTAGCCCATGACCGCCAGCGCCGCGGCGTTCATGGCCAGCAAATATCCCCACAGCAGCTCCAAGCTCTAGAGCCTCCTTTCGTCGCCTCAATGTTCGCGGTCCGGCTCGCTTGCCTGAAGCAGCAGCAGGCCGCTGACGAACAAAATGACAGAGCCGGCATAAAACATGATGTCCAGCGTGAAAAAATCGATCAGGAACCCGCCGGCGATCACCGCCGCCCCCGAAAACAGCGATACTCCGAAATGATATTGTCCGATCTGCGTGCCCCGCTTCCCTGCCTCCGTCAAATCGGCCAGCAGCGCCTTCTCCGACGTTCTCTGCATGGCGCCGAACGCGCCGAGCAGCATCTGCAGCGCATACACCTGCCAAATGCCGGTGATGATCGGAAAGAGCAGAAACAGCACCGCGGTGCCCCAGGCGCCGGCCAGCAAAAAGGTGCGGTGGCCGTACCGGTCCGCTTTGGCCCCGAACCAGCGGTTCAAATAAGCGGAGCACAACGTATACAGCCCGTATGCGATGCCGTATTGGGTGAAATCCCCGCCGATATCCTTGATATAGATGAGATAAAAAGGAAACACGATGCCTGCGCCGAACGTCATCGCGCTCTGCGACAGCATCACCCACTTGAGGGCATTCGATGGCTTCATGGCGCATACCTCGCATAAAATTCATTCATGAACCGCAGCTCGGGGTCCCACTTTCTTTTCCATTGGAAGAACGCTTCCGCTTGAGGGTACGCCTTGGCGAACTGCTCCCTGGTCGGAAACAGCTGGTACGTCAAATAGTACGAGCCGCCCTGCTCCAGGGCGAGATCGACCAGCCGGCGGGTAGATGCTTCCAGCTTCGCTACGTCCCTTGCCGAGCGCTTGCTGTTGATCAGCAGCACCAGCGCCAGACTCTCCTGCCGCGCGTATGACAGCATCGCCTCTTCGTTCTGCGGCACATAGCGGACCGTGACGTTCATCAAATTCAGCTCCTCCGAACGAACGATCTCTCTCATCCCGTCGACGAACGGCACGAAGCGGTCCAGCGGAACGAAATATTCCTGCAGCAAATCCGTCTTCTGCGCGTCCCGGTATTCCAGGAATTCGATCGGCGGCCGCATCGCGTTGTTGCGGGTCAGCAGCATCCCGTTCTGCTTGGCGTATACGCTGCGCTGGGCATCCCAGAAGAAGCTTTTGCCCCAGTCGAATTTGCGCGACAGCCCGAACACGAAGCGGTTCACCTCCACGTTCCGTTCCTCCGCAAGGCGCGCGAGCGCTGCGCTGACCGGCACATTGGTCTTTTCATACCGGGTGACGTACATTTCGCTTAGCAGCGAGTCGGGCGCGGCGGATAACCGGCCCAGCGTCAGCGCGACGTCGCCCTTGGCAAGAATCTCCGTGCGGACATAGTCGGGAAAGGCGCGGTAATCGACGTGAACTGTCCGCTCCCGGTACACCTCGTTGTCCGTCAGGCGAATATCGGCATCGAGAATGACGCCGAACAGCCCGAATCCCCCGATGACAAGCGGAAACAGCTCCGCATTCTCGCTGCGGCTGACATTCCGAATGCTCCCGTCGGCGAGCATCAGCCGGAACGATTCGACCGAATCGATCAGCGGCCCTTCCCGCGTATCCCGCCCGTGCACGTTCGCGCTGAGCGAGCCCCCGATCGAAAACACGTTCGACGACTGCATCGTGCGTACGGCCAGCCCGTGCGGATTCGCATACTCCTGTACATCGGCCCATGTAGCGCCGCTCTGCACTCGGATGACGCGCCTATCGACATCGAGATCGAGCACCTTGTTATACGACTTCATATCCAGCACGATGGCCCCTTCGTAGAACGATTGCCCGCCCTGACTATGATTCGTGCCGGCCACGGAAACCTTCAGCCCTCTGCGCCGCGCTTCCTCCAGCGCCCGGGCCACGTCCTCTGTCGTGTTGATGCGGACGATCTTGCTAACCTTGGCCTTCATCAGCCTGCCGACATCCGTCGCTTCCGCCTCGGTCGGCATGGCGAGCCGCACCGCCACGGACGCGCCAAACGCCGCAGCGTACAGCAATACCGCGGGAATCCAGGTCGCGCGGCGTAATGTTCTGCGCAAGCGTCGTGCCCCCTCATTGTCATGCATCAATTTGATCCTGTTATTATAATACGATTTGCCAGCGCGTTCCAAATGTTATTTTTCCGCTCCGGTTGTCCGGCGGCCGCCAGGTACAGCTTGGCCGCGTGGAACATACCTTGGATATGACTTTATAAACGGGGGGTGAATTCAGGTGAATCGTTCGCACGCTAAGGTGTACCGATTCCGGCTTGGCAAAAAACACGTGCTCGTTGTGAAAATCGTGCAATCCGCCACCGCCCGTACGACCCGGGGCAACGCTCTTGCGAGCAACGCCGCCTCGGTGCAGATCGTCAAGCAGAGCAAGCGACAACGCTAAGCGGCCGCTCCGTTCCTCTCGGCACCTCTGGAAGGGAGGTGAACTTCTTATGAGACAGAAGCACACAAAAGTATGGAAAAAAAGCAACAATGTCGCCATCGTGAAGCAGGGAGCCAGCGCCTCGATCCGGCAAGGAGGCAATGCCATCGCCTTCAACGCCTCCGATGTGGGCATCGTTAAAGTGATTAACCGGATCACTAACAACAATCGCCGAGTATAAGCTGAGCAATGCGAGGGAGGGCTGCGAGCCCTCTTTTTTTGACGGTGCAGATCACACTCCGCTAAAGCGTTAAAGCGAAAGGCGGCTTGCTGTACAGCCTGCGGGAACGGGCCGGTTTCGGATTCCGCGAGGAGGGGCAGGAGTGCCGCGAGAGCTCCGGGCCACGGCGCATGTCCGGACTGCGGCGCATGTCCGGACTGCGGCGCATGTCCGGGCTGCGGCGCGGAAAATGTTGTATTTTGTACAGGAAAAAGGGGGAAACAAACCGCATTAGCGGCTCATTGCTGCAGAATGTGCAACATTTCGAGCGGTCTTCCCGGGTTTGCAGGCCAATCCCGTCCAAATTGTTGCACGAAATACAGCATTCCCATTCCAATGGTGCGAAGGATGCGGAAAATGCTGTATTTTGGGCAGGACTCGTCGCCACCTCCGGTGTTGAAATTATGGTCGGTGCGACCGGAAAGAGAACCCTTCTTGACATACCTACCGAAGGTATGTACAATCGAGAAAGACCTACCGTAGGTATGTTGGTTGCCTAAACGAATGTGGGACAAGATCGCTGGAATGGAAAGGACGCATCCGAACATGAACCAAAACCGAAAAGCTATCCTATTCACGCTGCTGCTCAACATCGCTCTGCCCTACGTCATTTACCGCCTCCTCGCGCCTCATACGAGCAGCGCAGTGGCGCTATCGGCGGCCGCGATCGTGCCGCTTGGCGAATCGGTATATACCTTGATGCGAACCCGCAAGGCGGACGTTTTCTCCGGCTTTATTTTTCTGGGCCTGGTTCTCGGCGTCATCGCAGCGCTTCTGGGGGGCGACGAGCGCTTTATTTTGTTAAGAGAGTCATATGTGACAGGCATCATGGGCATCTTGTTCCTGCTCTCTCTGCTCTTTCCCCGCCCGTTGATCTATTATTTCGCCGAGCGCTTCGCGGGCCGCGACCCGCAGATGGACGACAAATGGAATCGGCTTCCCGCGTATCGCCGCACGTTCCGCCTGATGACGATCGTATGGGGTTGCGCGCTGCTGCTGGAGGCGGCGATCAAGGTGGCGCTGATGAATATTCTTTCCATATCGGCGTTCCTGGTCGTATCGCCCATCGCCTCCTATGCTATCATCGGACTGACGATCTTCTGGAATATCCGCTATGTGAGACAAATCAGAAACCGAGCTGCCGCCAGCCGCGCCTGATGCCATCACCGGTCCAGGCGACAGACCTACAGGAGGGAAAGCCCATGCAGGACAAATCGATGAATGCCAGCTTGAAAAAGCTGCTGGAAACCGCCGAGGAAATGATTTTGGAAAAAGGCTGCCGGGCCACGACGCTGCAGGGCATTGCCGATCGCAGCGGGTTGACCAAAGGGGCGATTTATCATTATGTGAAGAGCAAGGAGGAATTGTTCGCCTTGGTTCTGGAAGCGGGCATCGAGAAGACGGATCGGCTGTTCTACGAATCGGTGTCCCAGGCAGCCGCCACCGCCGCAAGCATTCAAGGCCCGTTAAGCGCCTTGTCCGGCCGTTTGATGCATCTCTCGAGCACCGCCAATGCGGCCAATCTTATTTTTATTTATTTACTCAGTCAAAAGGACAAGCCCGGCGTTGCCGACATCCTGAAACGGTACCAGGAATCGGCGATCCGAAGCGCAGCCCAATGGATCGAGGTCGGGCAGCAGCACGGGGTCATTCCCCCGCACCTTCAGGCGGAGAAAGCCGCCCGGTTTCTTGCCATTTTTAAAAGCGGCCTGCAGGTCCAGCAAATCGTTTCGCCCGATAGTGAGAACATCACCGATGAAGAGATCTACGCGTTTATGGCGAAGGTGCTAAGCTGATGTTTGTTTGGCGAAAATATCGTTCAGAAGCTTTAATCGTCTCGGAGAAGGGAAGGCGGCGCGTGCGCTGCCTTCTTTTTTCGTCTTTTTTAAACGTTAAAGCAGAGAGCTGCTTTCTATAACAAGGCAGCGGCGAGTGTCAATCCATGCTCCTGCGTGAGGAGCGATGTAGGCTTTGTCGATATCGGCTACCGACTGATTATTTCAATCCACGCTCCTACATGAGGAGCGACAAACTTTCTTAATCAATCGCGCGGACTATGGCACGATTTCAATCCACGCTCCTACATGAGGAGCGACGATGACCTGCAGATCCTGTTGGAGGACCGTTTCGATTTCAATCCACTCTCCTACATGAGGAGCGACCTCAATACTACCATCTCCATCAAAGTAACCTCTTAATTTCAATCCACTCTCCTACATGAGGAGCGACCCGTGAATCCAAGGCGTTTCATCACTTCTTCCTGTCTTAATTTCAATCCACTCTCCTACATGAGGAGCGACTGTGGAGGATAACGACGTTAACCTGCTCCTGCACATTTCAATCCACTCTCCTACATGAGGAGCGACATGTACACTAGGCACACAAAAAACACACACAACATTTCAATCCACTCTCCTACATGAGGAGCGACAGCAAAAATACACACAATCAATCCACTTCAAGCATCAATTCAATCTTTTCCCGGAAATATCGTTACAAAATACGCATCAATTTGCTATTGACTTTTTCAATCAGACAACAAGTCCAACGATTTTCGACAAATTTCGAGGTGCGAAAGACCCGGGATTTTTATGGGAGCTTCACATTCGCACCTTACCGTGTAACGAGAAAAAATCGCCGAACCGGCTTACGTCCATTATACAATCAAAACCACCATTTTGGAACATATTGACCTTCATTCGACGTTTTCAACCATTAGCAACCGCCTCCCCGACTTAAACGTTTTAATCCACGCTCTTACTCAAGGAGCGACGCCTTTGTTCATGGTGTTGGTAATTATGCTCTTCTGGTTTCAATCCACACTCCTGCGTAAGGAGCGACTGTTCAACTGATTGATGGCATTCAAGGCTTCGAGGTTTCAATCCACGCTCCTGCGTAAGGAGCGACCCGAAACCTAGGGGCTACGGCCCCGATGGTCGCGGGTTTCAATCCACGCTCCTGCGTAAGGAGCGACCAATCCAGCATCATCAATGCTCAATTGCAATGTTGTTTCAATCCACGCTCCTGCGTAAGGAGCGACTCGCGGCACGAGTACAGCAAGGGAAATCCAATTCGTTTCAATCCACGCTCCTGCGTAAGGAGCGACAGGTAGTCGACATGGCTAAGCAGCGGTTGAATAAGTTTCAATCCACGCTCCTGCGTAAGGAGCGACGTTGGGATGTGACGATCCATCTGGGCAAACCACTAGTTTCAATCCACGCTCCTGCGTAAGGAGCGACGGGTCGTGACCCAGAATCCTCATTGTCAGCTCTATGTTTCAATCCACGCTCCTGCGTAAGGAGCGACGATACACTACCGTTTACCTCACTGCCCCAAAATTGTTTCAATCCACGCTCCTGCGTAAGGAGCGACTCGTTTTTGGCTCTCTTTTTGCATTGTTCCACGGTTTCAATCCACGCTCCTGCGTAAGGAGCGACGTTATCAAGTCCGATCCGGCAAACGGTTTGTTTGTTTCAATCCACGCTCCTGCGTAAGGAGCGACACGGAAACTCCAGTTGTTCAATGTTTCCGTCACCGGTTTCAATCCACGCTCCTGCGTAAGGAGCGACACGCACGCCAGGCGATAACTTCGACCGCTTATTTGGTTTCAATCCACGCTCCTGCGTAAGGAGCGACTAACGATCCCCTAGTCCTGGGGTTGCTCTTGGTGGTTTCAATCCACGCTCCTGCGTAAGGAGCGACTAACTGTACGAAACATGTTACGTTTCGATGACAGTTTCAATCCACGCTCCTGCGTAAGGAGCGACTTTGTGTTCCTGCCTGCCTTGCTTGTATTATTTAGTTTCAATCCACGCTCCTGCGTAAGGAGCGACGTTCAGCGACAGCCTTCGGACGTTCGAGAATAAGGTTTCAATCCACGCTCCTGCGTAAGGAGCGACTTCCGCTACAATGCGGTCGAGTTCGTCCTGGGTGTTTCAATCCACGCTCCTGCGTAAGGAGCGACACAACGGCTTTGACGAGTTGTAGGCGGCGTCTGTGCGTTTCAATCCACGCTCCTGCGTAAGGAGCGACTTGATGGTGTCCACGTCGATACCGAGCACTTCGAGTTTCAATCCACGCTCCTGCGTAAGGAGCGACTCCCGCAGACGATGCAGCACATGTCCCCGGCCATGTTTCAATCCACGCTCCTGCGTAAGGAGCGACTTCGACGCGCGTTGCCGCCTTGCTCGGCCTGACGGTTTCAATCCACGCTCCTGCGTAAGGAGCGACGTCGATCACGGTCACAGGCAGCCCAAGTCCGGCGATGTTTCAATCCACGCTCCTGCGTGAGGAGCGACAGCAAAAATACACACAATCAATCCACTTCAAGCATCAATTCAATCATTTTCTGGAAAAACCGTTACGAAATACGCATTAATTTTTGGCTCTATACCAAACATAGTGCTTGACAACATGTAGAGCCAAAATTGAAAAACATCTGTACATTCCATAAGATGGTTGTGCGACCAATCCAACTCGAGGAATGACAGATGCACAACCAGTATACTGA
>Ga0207865_100587_pt1 | contig 37998 bp, 30 predicted proteins | sample HigsolmetaAR204D_FD_184836 | JGI IMG/M metagenome (GOLD analysis project Ga0207865, IMG submission 184836) | Ionic liquid and high solid enriched microbial communities from the Joint BioEnergy Institute, USA - AR20-4-D (SPAdes) (version 2) ...
TATCGGGTATCATTATGCCGCTTATGCGGGCGAAGTGGCGGTCCGGCTGGCCGTCAATCTGGCCGTCGGCCTCGCGATCGGCTGCCTCGCGTTCGGCTGGCCGTCCCTCGGATTCGGCTGGATCGGCTTCCTCTGGATGGCCGCCGGCGGCATCACGGTCAATTTTCTGCTGAATATGCTGCTGGCGCTGTGCGCCTTCTGGGTCGAAGAGACGCGCGGGCTGGAATTCGTCTACCATAAGCTGCTGTTTACGATCGGCGGGATGCTGATGCCGCTGGAGCTGTTTCCCGGCGCGCTGCAGGACGTTTGCCGCTGGTTGCCGTTTCAGACGGTGCTTTATTTTCCGGCCAAGGCGGCGGTGCGCTGGGACAGTGTGGAGCTTGCCTGGATGACGTGCGTGCAGTGGTTCTGGATCGCTGCGCTGGCCGGCGCCGTGCTGCTTGTGTACCGGCTTGCTGTGCGCAAGCTGAACGTGAACGGGGGGTAAGAACGATGGCTCCGCATCGATACGGCCTCGTCCGCCGCCGCGCCGGCGATCCGCCGCAGCGGCAAGGAGCATGGGGCCTCGTCCGCTTCGTGCTGGCCTGTTGGAAGCTCAACCTTGCCGGAGCGATGGAGTTCCGGCTCAGCTTCCTCATGACGGCGGGGATGATGATGGTGAACAATGCCGTCTGGATCTTGTTTTGGGGACTATACTTTTTGCGCTTTCCGGTCGTGAACGGCTGGGAGCTGCGCGACGTGATGATGATGTGGGCGGTGAGCGCCGGCGGCTACGGCCTGTCGGCTGTCTTCTTCGGCAATGCCTACCGGCTGGCGAGCCTGATCGCCGGGGGGCAGATCGACCTTTACCTGACACAGCCGAAGCCGGTGCTGCTGCACATTCTGATCAGCCGCATGTCCGTCTCTGCCATCGGCGATGTGCTGTTCGCCCTGATTCTGTTCGCGGCCTTCGGCGATGCGACGTGGATCGGCACGCTGAAGTTCGCGCTGGCGCTGCTGATCGCCATGCTGCTTTTTCTGTTTTTTGTCGTCGCTGCGCATTCGCTCGCTTTTTTCATCGGGAACGCCGAAGGGATAGCGAATCAGCTGTTCAGCGCGTTCCTGAACTTTTCCACCTACCCGACAGGCATTTTTCGCGGGCTGGGCCGGCTGGTCATGTTCACGGTCATTCCCGCCGGCTTCATCAGCTATTTGCCGATCGGGCTGCTGCGGGAGGCGGAACCGCTCTTTCTGGCGCAAGCGCTGGGCATGACGCTCCTCGTGACGTGCGGGGGCATCGGGCTGTTTTATGCTGGTCTTCGAAAATATAGCTCCGGCAACCGTATGGATTTGCGCATGTAACGCGGCTGAGAAACGCTCGATTTGAAATCGTAACGCAAGTGTGCAGCCTTATTCGACATTTGAGGCTGCCCGATGCAGCGTTTTGGACCAAATAGCGCTACCCGGCGAGCGTTATATTTTTCAAAGGCTGCGTTTCAGCTAAATAGCGTTTGTCACCAGCGTTAGAGATGATGACCGCGGGCTATTTTCAATATGACGAACGATTCCTGTTGTCATCGGCGTCACCTGCGGTGCCTGAAAATTCGCCGAAGGACTTCGTCGAATTTTCCAATATAGACGCCTATGACGAGCGATTCCTGTCGTCATCGGTCGTCACCTGCGGTGTTGAAAATTCAGCTTGTAGGCTAAGCTGATTTTTCAAGATAGCAAATGTTGTATTCTGTACAACAAAAACCGAGCAATAACCCGCACTTGCGGCTCAATGTTGTAGAAAGTGCAACATTTCGGGCGATATTCTTCGATTTGAAGCTAATATTTCCTAAATTGTTGCACAAAATACAACATTCCCCTTCCACTGGCACGAAGGATGCGGAAAATGTTGCATTTTTTGCAGGATTCGTCGCCTCATGTGCCTGAGTGTGCCCGGGGATAGGCGGCGCTAACGCGGAACTCCCCGGCCGGCTTGGTATCGGTTGCAGCAAAATATAGGTTTACACGATAACCTTGTCGAAGGCTATGTTTTTCTTAATGTGATAAAAAGTTTCGTTGTTTTTCGAGTTGATCCGGTTCGCATCCTTTGCGAATCTAAAATTCCAATGAATCCATAAATATCTTTATTCCATTTTAGAAATAAGTGTTGTAATATGAAAGAACAGCGGAGCAGGCAAGCGAAACCAAGCAAGATTCCGAGCGGCGTTCTAAAGCGGGGACGCTGGTCTCTATGCATCCGCATTGGCAAATGGTTCATCGTTGCAAGGCAGCAGGAAAACGATTATGCTGGGGCTATCTTGAAAATTCGACGAAGCTTATCGGCGAATTTTCAGCACCGAAGGTGACGACTGATGACGAAGGAGTCGTTCGTCATAGGCGTCTATCTTGAAAAATTGGACGGAACCCTCCGGCGAATTTTTCAATACCGCAGGTGACGACCGATGACGAAAGGAGTCGTTCGTCATAGGCGTTTATCGGATTAAAGGGGGCGAAACGCGTGAACGAAATAAATTCTTGCTGCGCGGCAGGCAGGCAACAGGTAGAGTTGAAACCGTTATCGAAGGCGGCGGGCACAGCTTCGCTTAGTTCGGAACCGGCGAAGACGGAGCCGAAAACTTCGGGCGCCGCGGGTTCGCCGAAGGCCGAACCGGAGAAGATGGCGGCGATCGATTGGGTGAGCATCCCCGGCGGCGAGTTCTGGATGGGAACGAATGACGCCGAAGGTTTTCCGAGCGACGGGGAAGGGCCGGTTCGCCGGGTGAAGGTCGATGCGTTCCAAATCTCCGCTTGCACGGTCACGAATGCCCAGTTTCAAGCTTTCGTCCAGGCGACCGGCTACATCACCGAAGCGGAGAAGTTCGGCTGGTCGTACGTGTTCCATCTGCTCGTCAGCGAGCAGGTGGCGAGCAAGGTGAAGGACGTGCCGGTGCAGACGCCGTGGTGGTACGTCGTCGAAGGGGCCGATTGGAGCCATCCGGAAGGACCCGATTCGACGATCGAGGATCGCATGGACCATCCGGTCATTCACGTCTCCTGGAACGACGCGATGGCGTTCTGCGAATGGGCGGGCACGCGGCTGCCGACCGAAGCCGAATGGGAATACGCTGCGCGCGGCGGGCTGGAGGGGATGACCTATCCGTGGGGCAATCTGCTGAAGCCGGGAGGCAAGCATATGTGCAACATTTTCCAGGGGAAGTTTCCCGAGAAAAACAATGCCAGCGACGGCTATGTCGGCACCGCTCCCGCCCGCTCGTTCGAGCCGAACGGGTACGGCCTCTACAACGTATCGGGGAACGTCTGGGAGTGGTGCGCGGATTGGTTCAGCCCCCGCTACCACCTGGAGACGGCGGCGGAGAATCCGCTTTTTGCCAAGGAAACCGGCAGAAGATCGATGCGCGGCGGTTCTTACCTGTGCCATCGCTCCTACTGCAACCGCTACCGGGTTGCGGCGCGAAGCAGCAACACGCCGGATAGCTCGACCGGCAACTGCGGCTTCCGCGTCGTGAAGGTGGACAAGTAGCCGGCGATGCGGCAGCAGCGGATCGAATCCAGGTAGCCGGCGATGCAGATGCGGCGGATCGAATCCAGATAGCCGGCGATGCGGCAGCAGCGGATCGAATCCAGATAGCCGGCGATGCGGCAGCAGCGGATCGAATCCAGGTAGCTGGCGATGCGGAAGCGGCGGATCGAATCCAGGTAGCCGGCGATGCGGAAGCGGCAAGGCGCACCGCCAAAAAGCGCACCGCCTGCCGGAAGCTGCGCGCGGTGCGCGGCGAAGCCATAGTCTCTCAGGTCGCCGCGAAGCAGCGACGGGGAAGACAGACGATGCTCGCCAATGAACAATGTTGTATTTTGTACAACAAAATCGGGCAAATAAACGGCATTCGCGGCTCAATGTTGTAGAAAGTGCAGCATTTTGGGCGATGTTCCCGGGTTTGAAGTCAATTTGACCCAAAATGTTGCACAAAATACAACATTTCCCTGTATCTAGCGCGAAAGATACGGAAAATGTTGTACAAAATGCAGGATTCGTCACCGCTATTCCACGGGCCGCGGCCGCGGCCGAGGCCATAGCTGAGGCTTAGACTGAGGCGGAACAGGGCGGCCACTTCGCCGAATCCGCATCACATGACCGATGGGAACGCGGCACAGGGGAAGGGGATTGTGCGGAAAGGTTACGATCCTCCACCCCAGTCGTGTGTACAGCCGTAGATATGGATCAAAGAACACGACCGGAACAGCAGCCGAAGCCGGGCTTCTCTCCCTCTCAAGTCAAGGGACAGCCATCGTTCGGCACCGAAGCCTTGAGACGTAGAAAACTGAAGGGAAGGCGAGCGATATCGTCTTCCCTTTTTGCAGCCGTCTTATTTTCGCAAAAGCTGCATTTCTCCCATTAACCGCCGCACCTGTTCAGGGCGATGGTCAACGAGGTTGGTCAGCTCATGCGGGTCTTCCTGCAGATCGTATAATTCGTTTATGTCATTATGATTCTCGATCAGCTTATATCTGCCGTCGAAGATCATGCGCGTATTGTTCAGCTCGCTGAATTGATAGTCCTTGTGCGGCCCGGCCCCGCGCTTCAATTGGGGAACCAGCGATCGCCCGTCCAGACGGCACTGCGAGCTATCGACGCCGGCCAGTTCCAAAATGGTCGGATGCAGGTCCATCAGCTCTGCCAGCGCGTCGCTCGTCCCGGTCCAAGCTTCCCGCGGATCGGCGATGATCAGAGGGATGCGCAGCGCGCCTTCGTACATCGTGCTCTTTTGAAACAGTCCGTGATCGCCCATCATCTCCCCATGATCCGCGCAAAAGATCACGACGGTATGATCGGACATTCCCCGCCGCTGCAATGTATCGAGGATTTGTCCTATCCAGTCGTCAATCAGCTTGATGGCCGCGGCATAATGTCGTTTTACTTTATTCAGATCGCTGTCCGACATGCCGTCCGAGTGCTTTTGGGCCTTTTGCCGAACCCATGCCGGCTTGCTCCCCAAATCGTCCTTGATCGAAGCGGGAAACGATGTATCGGCGAAGGCGTCCACATACCCGGCGGGAGCATCCCACGGGTCGTGCGGCCCGACGAAGCTGACGAACAGATGCCACGGCGTCTCCACGGATACGCGCTCCAGAAATTCGCACGCCGTGCGCCCGATATAGCTGTCGTGGAAGTGCTCCGCCGGAAGCGGCGACGGCCAGGCGTTCCAAAACTTCCAGTCCGCGAAACGGCGGCGGTAATCTTCCGTGAATGCGGTAAGCAGACCGCGATCCCGCAAATAACGCTGATACGGCCCGGCGATATGGCTGTCGTCGTCCGGGTCGATGTCGAAGCTCATGAGTCGGTTCCGGCGGAAGGCCGCATTCATTTTGCCTTCGGTTTCGTGAGGGTTCGTAAAGCCCAGATGATGCATCACGGGAAGATCCCCGTTCATTCCGTAGAAATGATCTCCCTTGTGCAGGTCGCTTTTGCCGACGAGCGCCACGCGGTACCCCGCCTGTCTCAGCGCCTGGTAGTAGGTCGGCTGCTCCAAAGGGTAATTGACAAAGTTTTCGAGCGTTCCCGTCCGATGAGGGTATACCCCAGCCGCGAGCGAGCAGCGGCTCGGCCCGCATACCGGGCTGTTGCAGGCGGCTCTTGCGAACCGGATTCCCCGGGCGGCGATGCGGTCGAGGCTTACGGTATCCACAAAATCCGCACCCGCGCAGCTCATCCAATCGTAGCGGAATTGGTCGGCCATGATCAGCAAAATGTTGGGCTGGCTCACTTGTCAGAGCTCCTTTCGTTGTCGATTGCACTATTCTGATAATTTGATGACGACTTTCCGCAAATGATCAGTACCGAAGGGGGCGGCCGATGACGAGGAATGTGTTCGTCACAGGCGTCCATCTTGAATATATCAGCGAATTCGCCCGCCATCGATTGCGGATTGTCCGATTTCTTCACGGATTGTCCGGGATTGGCCGCATAAAGTCTATATAGGTTGAACAACGGTTTTCAACCAGGTCCGCCGTGTGACATATACTTTCTGATCGCTGTTGCTTCCGGATGGCCTGTTTCCAAATCGCAGCGGTAGAAATCCGGGAACCAAGGCGAACGCGAACGTTTCGCTTCTCCAGCACATGTCATACTCTGGCCAAGCTGTGCGGATTGTTCTTTCGTTCTGCTTCAGTAATCAAAGGCGCCAACCGATGAAGAAGCACGCGCGCTGCAATCCGTTCCCGACGGAATACAGGATTCCCTGGATAACGATGAGAGATTACCGTTTGGTTATCGGAATAATAGGATTAATCTAGTGTAGACGTCCATCTCCAAAAAATGTGCAAACAATCCGGAAAATCCGTTAACGACTCCGCGGCGCTGTATGCCGTATAGTGTAAGCATCCTGCAGCAAGGAGGCAGCTTTCCATGAAGAGACCGCATATCGTTCTGTTCAACCCCGACCAATGGCGAGGCGACGTTCTCGGCCATATGGGCAACCGGGCTGCCGTTACGCCCAATCTCGACCGCCTTGTGGCCGGCGAGGCCGTTTCCTTCAGGAACGCGTTCTGCCAAAATCCCGTGTGCACGCCGAGCCGCTGCTCATTCATGTCCGGGTGGTATCCGCACGTCAGAGGTCACCGCACGATGTATCATATGATGCAGCCAGACGAGCCGGTACTGCTCAAAACGTTGAAGGATGCCGGATATTTCGTCTGGTGGGGCGGCAAAAACGATCTCGTTCCGGCCAAAAACGGCTTTGCTGCGTACTGCGATATCAAATACGCGCCGGAGCGCAATCCCAGGCCTTCCTTTGGCGGCGATTTGCGGCGCGGGCTGCCGGGAAGCGATACGTATTACTCGTTCTACGTCGGGAAAATCGCGCTGGAAGAAGAAGAGCCGTTCTATTACGACTCGGACTGGGCCAACATCCTGGGCGCGATCGAGTTCATCAAGCAGGCGCCCAAAGATCAGCCGTTATGCCTTTATTTGCCGATCCTTTACCCGCATCCCCCCTACGCGGTGGAGGAGCCGTGGTACAGCCGGATCGACAGATCCGTGCTGCCGAAGCGGATCGCCGCGCACGAGCTTCGAGGCGACAAGCCGTCCATGCTGTCGGGGCTGCGCGAGAGATACAACATGCAGGGCTGGACGGAGGAGCGGTGGACGGAGCTGCGCGCCACCTATTACGGCATGTGCGCGCGAGTGGACCATCAATTCGGCCTGCTTGTGGAAGCGCTTAAGGAGGCCGGCATTTACGACGATACGGCGCTGTTTTTCTTCTCGGATCACGGCGATTTCACCGGGGATTACGGGTTGGTGGAGAAAACGCAAAATACGTTTGAGGATTGCCTGACCCGCGTGCCCTTCATCGTCAAACCGCCGGCGTCCGCCGGGGTCAAGCCGGGAATCCGCGATGCGCTGGCGGAGCTGGTCGATCTGCCGGCTACCGTGCATGATTACGCAGGCATTGTGCCGGACTATACGCATTTCGGAAAATCATTGGCCCCGGTTGTCGCCGGCGAGGCCGACGAGCACCGGGATGCCGTCTTCTGCGAGGGCGGGCGATTGCACGGCGAATTCCACTGCAACGAGTCGGCCCCGGCCAATGCGGACCCTTCCATGCTGTACTGGCCCAGAGGCGAGATGCAGCGCAGCGAAGGACCGGAGCATACGAAGGCGGCGATGATTCGCACCAAGCGGTACAAGTACGTCCGCCGATTGTACGAAACCGACGAGCTGTACGATTTGGAGCGGGATCCCGGAGAAACCGAAAACCGGATCGGCGATAGCTCCTTGGCCCATGTCCTGCTTTCCTTGAAAGAGCGGATGCTCGATTTTTACCAAACGACCTGCGACGTGGTGCCCCATGCGCGGGATGCCAGGGAAAAGTAGCGTGCGCTTCGGATCATAGGCAGATAAACCGGACTATCCTGATCATTCGACGAAGTCCATCGGCGAATGATCAGTACCGAAGGGGACGACCGATGAGCGAAAAATTCGTTCGTCATAAGCGTCTATCCGTTAATGGAGCGGATGCCGCGGATTGGTATATTGCAGTCAAAGCATACAAGGGAGGTCTTGCAAACAATGAAAAAGATGACAGCGCTTTCTTTGGGCGTTCTGCTGCTGAGCGCATCGGCCATGGCGGGCTGCGCCGGCAATTCCGGAGCCAATAACCAAGGGACAGGGAGCGGGGCGGACGACCCCGGCGAAAAAATAACGATCAACCTGATGACGCGAAGCTACGCCGGAGGCGGCTGGCCGCCCAATCATCCGGTGATCGACGAGCTGAACAAGCGGCTCAATATCGATCTGAAGATCGAATGGGTTCCATCGGCTAACTACCAGGAAAAGCTGAATGTGATGGCCGCATCCAACAACTTTCCGGACGTCTTCTATATGACCAATACGGAGTTTGTGAAATGGCAGGCCAAAAACGTCTTTATGGACGTGAAGCCCGAGCTCGGCAAATATCCGAACATTGTCAAGTATATTGCGGAAGAGTCGCTGCAGCATTTTAACCCGAAGGACAAATATTACGGCATCCCGTTTTACTATCAGGAAGCGAGAGACTCGCTGGCCATCCGCAAGGACTGGCTCGACCGGCTGGGGCTGAAGATGCCGGAGACGGTCGACGAATTTTACGAGGTGGCCAAAGCGTTCGCTTTGAACGACCCGGACGGGAACGGCAAGCAGGATACGGTCGGCTTCTCCATGGAGATCAGTCCCAGCGGCACTTTCGGCTTCGGCGGTACGGCCGCATTTCTGACCGCCAGCTTCGGGCTGGCCAACAAATGGAAGCTCGATGAGAGCGGCAAGCTGATTCCGATGCAGGTGCAGAGCGAGGAGCTTAAAGACTTTATCGGATTTATGCGCAAAGCGTATGCGGAAGGCGTGCTGGACAAAGATTTTCCGATTCTCAAGGCGCGCGATTCGCTGAACAAGCTGGAGGCCGGAAAGGCGGGGGTCGCCAACGTCAACCCGCAGCAGCTGTTTACGGAAACGCTGCCTCCGCTGACCAAACTGGATCCGAAGGCGGAGCTGGTGCAGCTGATGCCGCCGGCGGGCGCTTCCGGCCAGCGGGGAACCTCGTCCTTGCCGACGGGAGACAAGATCGTTATCAATGCGAAGATCGATCCGCAAAAGCAGCAGAGAATTCTAAAAATGCTGGATTACATGCTGTCTGACGAAGGATACGATCTGATCAAGCACGGCATCGAAGGCGTCCATTACAAGAAAATTTCCGACACGCAGTACGAGCAGCTGGAGGCGTCGGTGAAGGACAGACAATTTTTGCTTGTCGGCTGGTTTTTCAAGCGGTTCGACCCGATGTTCCTGATTTACAAATGGATGGACCCGCAAGAGGTGGCAACCATCAAATCGTATTTCGACAACAACGAAAAAGTCAAAATCAAAAATGACGGCTTCGGCTTCGTATCGGAAACGGCGACGAAGCTCGGCACGACGATCGACAAAAAGTGGATGGACGCGATGGTGAAGGTGATCGCAGGTCAAGCGCCGATGGAAACGATCGATCAGGCGATCGCCGAGTGGAGAGCAAGCGGCGGAGACGCCATCATCGAGGAAATGAACGAAGCCTATCAGAATGCGAAGTAACGGGTTCGTCTCAGAAATGGCGTCAACCCGGATGATGCCCGCGGTCATTCAGGTTGTTCGAACTTAAGGGAGGTTGCAGGCTTGAGCATAGCGTTTACACCATCGAAGGCAGCGGACAGCAGGCAGAAGCGGCGCCAATGGGCGGAATGGAAGCGAGGCTTGCCCGTCTATTTGATGATTTTGCCGGGCGTATTGTTTTTCATCGTGTTCAAATATATTCCGATGGGCGGCATCCTGATCGCCTTTCAACATTACGATCCGTTTGACGGCTTTATGCAAAGCCAATGGGTCGGCTTCGACAACTTCCGGCGGCTGTTTCAAGATCCGGATTTCTGGAAAATATTTCGCAATACGCTGGTGATCAGCGCCTTGAACCTGTTTTTGTTTTTTCCCGTACCGATCCTCCTGTCCCTTCTCCTGAACGAGGTCCGGCTCAAGTGGTTTAAGAAAGGGGCGCAGACGCTGCTTTACGTTCCGCATTTTTTAAGCTGGGTCGTCATTGTCAGCATGACCGTGCTGTTGTTCTCCGCCCAGGACGGAGGGATTAACAATCTCCTGTCCACCTGGGGGTACGAGCGTATCGAGGTGATGACCAATCCCGAGTATTTCCGCATCGTGTATTTGCTTCAGGTCATTTGGAAGGAGGCGGGCTGGAGCGCGATCATCTTTCTCGCTGCGCTCGCTTCCGTCGATCCGACGCTGTATGAGGCGGCCAGGGTGGACGGTGCCAGCCGGCTGCGGCAAATATGGCATATCAACCTGCCGGCGCTTCGCTCGACCATCATCATTTTGTTTATTTTAAGATTGGGCCATGTCATGGATACAGGCTTCGAGCATATTTTGCTGCTGCAAAATTCGCTGAATATCGATATATCGGAAGTGTTCGACACGTACGTATACCGGGTCGGCATTATCGAGGCGGAGTTCAGCTATACGACGGCGGTCGGCTTGTTTAAAGCGCTGATCGGGCTGGCGCTGGTTTATTTGGCCAACCGGGCGTCCCGGAAAATCGGCGAGGAAGGGGTGTATTAATTATGAAAAGCGGGCCAGCCGCCAAATCGTTCTCGTTATTCGACGCCGTCATATACTTCGCGCTCGCTCTGATCCTGCTCATGGTGCTGCTTCCGTGCCTGTACGTGCTGCTCAGCTCGTTCTCCACCAAAAGCGAGATGCTGTCGCGCGGGTTCTATCTTATACCTAGGGATTGGACGCTGAATTCGTACGGTTATTTGTTCAACAACCACAACTTTACCGCCTCTTATTGGAATGCGATCAAGATTACTTTGGGCGGGACGGCGATCAGCATATCGGTGACGACGCTCATGGCCTACGGGCTGTCGCGGACGTGGCTGAGGGGCAGGAAAGCGTTCAATGTGATGGTTCTGTTCACGCTGCTCTTCAGCGGAGGGATTATCCCCACCTATTTGCTGACGAGCCAGCTTGGACTGCTGAACACCTACTGGGCCTTATTTTTGAACAACGCGATTTTGCCCTTTAACCTGATTGTAATGAGAAGCTTTTTTCAGAATACGCCGAAGGAGCTGGAGGAAGCGGCGCGCATCGACGGCTGCGGGGAATGGACGTTGTTTTTCAGGGTCATTCTGCCTCTATCCCTGGCCTCGGTGACGACATTCATTATGTTTTATGCGTCCTTTTACTGGAACTCGTATTTTCAGGCGATTCTATTCATCAGCGATTCGCAGAAGCAGCCGCTGCAGGTGTTTTTACGGCAAATTGTGCTGGAGTCGGGCAATTCCCTGGAATCCGTCTCGAACGGATACGAATATGGCCCGCCGGTGCAGATGGCCGTCGTGGTGATGGCCTCGATTCCGATGCTGATCATGTACCCGTTTTTTCAAAAATATTTCGATAAAGGCATGCTTGTCGGCTCGGTAAAAGGATAACGGTCAGGCCCGACCGATATGATATAATGGACGATGACGACAGGAAGCGCTCGTCATAGGCGTCTATCTTGAAAAATTGGACGGAACCCTCCGGCGAATTTTTCAATACCGAAGGTGACGACCGATGACGGCAGGAAGCGCTCGTCATAGGCGTCTATCATAATATAACGGACGGTGTTCCCATGTACCAGGTCATGATTGTCGAAGACGAGCTTTGGATACGCAGCGCAGTGGCCGAGATGGTGGAAGCAGGAGGAACCTATGAAGTCGTCGCCGAAGCGGGCAACGGAGAGGAAGCGCTCGAGCTGATCTATAATGTGTGGCCGACGATCGTCGTCACGGATATCATGATGCCGGGGCAGGACGGGCTGTGGCTTGCCCGCGAAATCTTCGACCGGCAGTTGCCGGTCATTACCGTCATTTTGACAGGCTATAACGAATTCGAATATGCGCGCCAGGCGCTGCGCTATCATGTAAGCGATTTTTTGCTGAAGCCTGTGCTGGAGGAAGAGCTGCACAGGGCGCTTGAGCGGGCGCAGGATAGAATGCCGCAATTCGCTCATTTGAGACCGTTCTTCTTGGCGATTCAGCATTATTTGGACAAAATGACCGATATGGCTCCCGAGGAGCTCTTTGCCGGGCAGGCCCGCCTCGTACAGCGCATTGCGGAAGCCGATTCCTTGCAGGAAAGCGAGAAAATCGTTTTATTCAAAACATTTTCGGGTAAGATGAACGATTCGATTCAAGCGATGAACCCGTCCTTTCAGCGGTTGACCGTCGAAGGCAACCGGCCGAAATCGATCAGGGTTCATTTTCAACAGCTGACCGAGCACTGGCAGCGTTATTACAATGCGCTGTTCAACGGCGAGATGCGTCAAGTGATCCGCAAAGCGTGCGAATATATACAGGCTCATTATGCCGAAGATTTATCCGTCCCGGACATGACCCGGCGCTTTCATATCAGCGTCTCCCAATTCAGCGTGCTGTTCAAAAAATTCACCGGCCGCTCGTTTGTGAACTATTTGAACGAGCTGAGAATCCGGCAGGCGAAGCAGCTGCTCCTCGAAGGCGAGCTGAAGGTATACGAAATATCCGAGAAGGTCGGATTTAATTCCTTGCCCCACTTCAACCGCGTATTCAAGAAGCTGACGGGACAATCGCCGAATGAATACCGAAGAGCGATGAATGTGTAAGCCTATGAGAAAAGCGATAGCGAAAATTCATTTTCGGTTTTCGATTCGAACGAAGCTGACGATCGCCTTTTTATTGGTCGGGCTGCTGACGATCATCATTATGGGCAGCTTATCTTACGGCTACTATTCCGCCGGCATCAAGCGGGATTTCTACCGCATCTCCCGGGAAGCAACGCTGCGGCTGAATCATCACATTGATTTTTATTTGTACCAGCTTGCCAAGTCGACCTCATCTGTCGCGAAGGACGATCTCGTCCAGCAATGGCTGCTGCCTGGCCAGCAGTTTACCCCGGAGCAAAGGGTCGACGTTCAAAATGTGCTGAAGCGGTACGTGGCGCTGAACTATCCGGAAATCGTCGGGATGTTCCTGCTGACGCCGGACGGCCGAACCTGATCATTGCCTTGTGCATCGTGTTTGCCGTTCCGTTTCTATCCAATGCGTTCGTGCGGCCGATCCTGCATCTCAGACACGTCATGGGCAGCGTGGAGCGGGGCGACTTGTCCGTGCGCGCCTCGTACGTCTCCGGGCATGACGAATTCCAGTACCTGAACCGGAGCTTTAATACGATGATCGAAAGAATCGGCGAATTGCTGGAAACGGTAAGCAGCCTGCAGCTGAAGGAGGTCCGTTTGCAGCTCAGGGAGAAGGAAGCTTTGATCAAAGCTCTGCAAACCCAGATCAATCCGCATTTTTTGTACAATTCGCTCGACATTATCAAGAGCATGGCTTATTTGGAGGACATGCCGGAAATGGTGACCATGGTTCGCGGCCTGGCCGATTTCTACCGCTATACCGCGCAGGATACGAACGCGACCGTCAGGCTGGAGGAGGAATTAACCCAGCTCAAGCACTATTTGTCGATTGTGCACGTCCGCTTTCCCGGCGTTTTTCGCAGTCAGTTCAGCGTGAACGACAAATATATGCGCTGCCTGATCCCCAAGCTCATCATTCAGCCCATTGTGGAAAATGCGGTGAAGTATGCCATCGAGCCGCGAGCGGGCCGAGGAAGCATCATTGTGAATGCTTTCGACGACGATTCCCAGCTTGTCATCGAGGTGGCCGATAATGGGCCGGGCATCCGTCCCGACCGCTTGGAGCAGCTCAATGACACCCTTGCGCAAATTACGAACTATGACCGGCACGGATACGGGGAACGTCAATCGCTCGGGATGGCCAATGTGCATGCGCGGATTGTTCTCCAATACGGGGGAGCGTTCGGACTTACGGTGAACTCGTTCGTAGAACGGGGGACAGTCGTATCGATCCGTCTGCCGCTGATTAATTCATGAATCATGGGGACGCTGCAAGGAGTAAGGATAGGGGGGAAGTTTACGGGCCGCCTTGAAGTCGCGTTCCTGCCGCACAGCCTAATGAAGGAATATGACTTCAACAGCGGCTGGAGCCCCATATCCTTTCCTCCCTCAAGCCAGCCGAATCAAGGCAGCAAAGGCTCGAACACGCCGGTGACGGCCTGCTGCCCTTCGTAACCTTCCTCCCGGTCCACCTCGAATTTCTCCATAATCGGCAGGTCGCTTGCCGAGAACAGATAGGAATCGGCCAAGGCGACATGCTCATGCAGCGCCCAGTTCGGGATGACGAGGAAGTCGCCTTCGGACCAATCGAAGCGCACGCCGTCGATGATGGAATAGCCGCAGCCTTTGAACACCTGATAGATCACCGAATGGGTATGCCGGTGCGCCTTGGAATGGAAGCCCTGGGGCAGCTTCTGCATCCAGGAGGCGATGTTCGGACTCGCAGTCCTGCCGTTCGACGGATTGATATATTCGACCGCATAACCGTCGTACGGATCGGGCTCGTACTGGCTCAGGCCGTCAAGGGCGGCAAGCGTCTGCGCCCATTTGTACGATCCGAGCGGAGCGGCCTGGGGACGGCGGTCGGATATGGGACGGACCATGCCGCCGGCATAGCGGTGGGACGAATAATTGTCGGGCGCCTGCGGCTGCTCGATCGTCTCGGGATAATGCTCGAAGAACGTCCCCCCGATGGCGTAAATGGTCGGAATGTCGAGACAATCCATCCAGATCATCGGCTTGTCGCCTGGGTGGCCGTGACCGTGCCACAGCCCTTTCGGCGTAGTGAGGAAATCCCCTTCCTCCATGAAGATCCGTTCGCCCTGCACGATAGAGTAAGCGCCTTCACCTTTCATAATAAAGCGCAGCGCGCTTTGCGTATGGCGATGCGACGGGGCCGTCTCGCCCGGCAGGATCAACTGCACGGCGGCATATAAGGTCTGCGTGGTGGAGGCCCAGCCCCAGGGCTGGCGGCCGGTCAAGCCGGGATTTTGCAAATAAATGGCCCGCCTTTCGCCGCCGCGTTCAGGGGTGAAGATGTCCTTGGCTTCCATTAACTTCGCATAAAGCGTTTCCCATTTCCATAGATACGGAACGGCTTGCGGCGTAGGCTGTTTATGCATCAGCTCCGGAATGGCATGCCATAACGGGCCCAGATGAAAAGGCTCGAGAGACTTGTTAAAGTCCAGCACCGTTTTGCTTTGAAAAAAATCGTTCTTTTCCGCCATAAGTCTTCAACCTCGTTTCGTGTAGTATGCTAGCCGGCTTGCTTGTACTGCTCGATATTGCGGGCGATTTGCTCCGCATGCTTGGCGGCATGCTCGACGAGCAAATGCTCGATGACGAAGGACAGCGGCTTCGTGCCGAACCGGGGATTGCGGCTCGGCGCTGCCTGCCCGAGCTGCTCCGCGGTCAACGGGCCAAGGACGGATTGAACCTGCTCCTTGGCTTGCCGGATCGCCGCAAGCACTTCCCCTAACGGGCGGCTCTCCGCTGCGGCTACGGCAGCGAGGCGCCGCACGTCCTGCAAGCCGCGTCCCCACTCGGCCCCGGGGGATTCGACGAGCTTGCCGACTTCATCCAGCCAATACGGAATCGCCTCCTCGACATGGCACAGCACTTCGATGACCGACCACTTATCTTCCGCAGGCTTCCAGCGAAGCAGCTCCTGCGGCAAATCCTTGCACATCTCAACCGTCGTATCCAGGCTTTGCTGGATGCTTGCGATCGCTTCTTGCATGTTCACGGCTTCCGGCCTCCTCAGTCTGCTTTTCGCACTTTATTTTCCAATGCTCCGATTCGATCGATCTCGATGCGCACGACGTCGCCGTCCTTCAGGAACACTTGAGGCTCGCGGGCCACGCCGACGCCGCCCGGAGTGCCCGTCAATATGACGTCGCCGGGCTCCAGTGTCATCAGGCCGGACAAAAATTCGACGAGCCGCGGCACGGTAAATACAAGATTGGCCGTGTTGGAGCGCTGGCGCTCTTCTCCGTTCACGGTCAGCACGACCTCCAGTCCGGAAGGGTCTGTCAGCTCGTCGCTCGTGACGAGCCACGGTCCCATCGGGGCGCTGCCGTCCACCGCTTTTCCCTGCATCCATTGAATCGTTCTTCGCTGAATGTCGCGATAGGTAACGTCGTTGGCGATCGTGTAACCGGCTACATAATTCAGCGCGTCGGCCTGGGATACGTTCCTGGCCCGCTTCCCGATCACGAAGGCGAATTCGGCCTCATAATCAAGCTGCTCCGAAATGGGATAGAACGGGATGTCGTCCTGCGGCCCGATAATCGTGCTGGCATATTTGGCAAAAACGACCGGGAATTCCGGCAGCTCGCGCTTCATCTCCAAAATATGCTCGCGATAGTTATGGCCGACGCAGATCATTTTCCCGGGGGTTAAGACCGGAGCTTCGATTTTGACGTCCTGGGCGTTGAATATGGCCGGATATTTCAAGGTGTCGGCATGCTGAACGGCGTAGTCTGCGGCTTCCCGCGCCAGGCTCATGCTTTCTTCCCCGCCTTGCAGAAACTCGACCATATCAGCCGGCACATACGCCTCGGCGATGTGGGCGGCGCGAAGGGAGCCGGCGGCTTCCAGCTGCGAGCGGTAGGCGTAATTCAGATCGATCACCTGCTCGCCGGCGATACAGCCGATTCTTGTGATTCCGTTAACCGTGTAACTGACCAGCTTCAAAGTAACAGCCTCCTTAACGAAATATTGCAGCTTTACAGGAATAAACTACACAAATAGAGAAATAAGTTCTCTAAAACTATTCAAAATCAAATCGCTTTGATTGTCAACACGCATTTTTTGCGCTGTCTTCGTTCGGTCCTGGAGCGGGAAAGGGGGACAGGCGCTGTCTTGCGGCGGCACTTTGTAGAAGTTATGATGGGAAAAAAGCATCCTTATCGGAAAGGTTGTCATACATGACGGATACGAAAGCAAGCAACGTGATTCAGTCGCTGCAGGTCGGCTGCGCGGTTCTCGATATCGTCGCCTCCAGCGGCAGAGCGCTGAAGTATAACGAAATTTATGAAATGGCCGGGATGAGCAAGAGCAATCTGCACAAATATTTGAATACGCTCACGCTGGCCGGATTGCTTTATCGGGATAAAAGCAGCGGGCTGTATTCGCTCGGAAGCAAGCTCGTCGAATACGGGATGAAGGCGGTCAACCAGGAAAACGTGATCGAGAGGGTCATGCCCTTTCTTCACGAAATCAATAGCGCCTGCAAAAATACGGTGCTGCTGACCATGTGGTCTCATAACGGTCCGATGGTCATCCGCTTGATCAACAGCCTGGAAGGGCTGAACATCGGCGCGCAGATCGGCACCGTCCTGCCCGTCACGTCCGCAGCAGGCAAGGTGTTCGCAGCATTCGCCGGCGAACCGTTCGCAGACGATTGGCTGCGCAAGGAATGGGAGCGGCTGGACGAAGCGCAGCGGCAGACGCTTGCCGAAGACCTGGAAGCGGTTCGCGAGCATGCTATCGCGTTTGCCAGCGAGCCGCTGGTGTCCAGCATCTCCTCCATCGCCGTGCCAATTTTCAACTTTGAAGCCAGGCTGCTCGGCGTCATCGTCGTCGTCGGCTTCAGCGGCACGATCGCCAGCCGGATGGACGAGATGATGAGCCAATACTTGCTCAAGATGAGGAACGAGGTCTCGGAGGCGTTCGGATACCATTTTCGCCCGTCGGGGAAGTAACGGCAGGTTTGGATAAGAAAACAGCGATTTGTAGAAGGACATGCCCGGCGCCTTGGTTTAAAGTGAAAGAAAACAGCGTGAAGCCGAGGTGCTTAAGTATGAAGAACGTGATCATGATTTCGACGGACCAGCAGCAGGCAAGCGCGATGGGCTGCGCAGACCCGAGCTACGTGACGCCGAATCTCGACAGGCTGGCGGAGCGATCCGTGCGATTTACGGGAGCGATCAGCACATCGGCGCAATGTTCGCCGTCCCGCGCGACGTGGATGACCGGGAAGTTTCCGCACCAAGTGGGGGTTTATCAGATCGGGCATGTGCTGGACCCGCAGGAATGGAGCATTGCCAAGCCGTTTAATCAAGCGGGATATGAGACGGTGTATTTCGGCAAGTGGCATCTTGGCTTGTCGCCGGCCGATCACGAGTTCCAGGTCACCGATTACCGCACGGACGGGATGGAGCTGGCAGGGGCTAATCCCGATCCCCGCTTCCACAGCTACAAGGATGCCAGAACGACGGCGCAAGCGTTAAATTATTTGGACGATTACGACGGCGCCAAGCCGTTCTTTATGAAGCTGAACTGGTATATGCCGCATCCGAACTCGCCCGTCGATCACCCTTTTGAGCTTATTGAGCGCTATGCCGGGCAATTCCCGCTTGAGGAGATGCCTGTGCCAGACAGCTTCTACAAGGACGACTTGTCCGGCAAGCCGCCGTTTCAGCGGGAGCGCTCGGCCAAAGGCGAATCGCTGCTCAGCGAAGAGCTGGTTCGGCGCGACGCGCAGCGGTACAGAGCGATGCTGGCGCTTGTGGATGCGTATTTGGGCCGCATCATGGATAAGCTGGAAGCGAGGAAGCTGCTTGACAATACGGCGATTCTGTTTACCAGCGATCACGGGGACATGCAGGGAGCTCACCGGCTGCGGCTGAAAGGGGTTCTCCCGTATAAGGAGCTCTATAATGTTCCGCTGATCCTGTATGTCCCGGGCGCCGAGCCGAAGCGGAAGGTCATTCCCGACCTCGTCTCTACGGCCGCGATTCCGGGGACGCTGCTGGATGCCGCCGGGATCGCGGTGCCCGAGGAATGTGAAGGAGGCTCTTTGCTGCCCGTGCTGGAAAGATCGGAGCCGCCGCAGGACGAGCATGTGTTCTTCGAGCATTACAAGGCTTACTGGGGACATCATCCGATGATCGGCATCCAGACGAAGGAATGGAAATATGTGTATTATTTGGACGACGATCTGGAGGAGATGTATAACCTTCAAGAGGACCCTGACGAGATCGAGAACGTAGCCGGCCGTCCCGAGCTGAACGAGACGCGGCTGCGCTTGCACCGAACGGTCAAAGCGTGGTGGGACGAGACCGGCGGACTGACGCGGCCGGCCATTCAGGACCCGAAGAGCGATTGGAAAAGCTTGTGAGACGATAAGCGGGGGGCGATCGGTCGCCTCCTTTTTGTATCGCCATAAATAACAATGTCAGAGAAAGGGTATGGGGCGGAAGCATTACCAGGCCGTCTATACCCTTTTCGCTCTCTAGGCAGAAAGTTCCGGCAGGCGCGTTAAAGGAATCATCGAATTGAGCCAGAATAAATAATAATGACAAAATTCGAGCAAAATTTTCTTTATGCGACAAATGGGGGGCGCTTGCAATGTACCATGTCCTTGTAGCGGAAGATGAACCTTGGGTCCGCGGCGGTATCGTGGAAATGATCGAGCGGATTGGCGGCGGTTTTAAAGTAGTGGGAGAAGCCAACAACGGCATGGAAGCCTGGAATCTGATTCAGGAGCTGTGCCCGACCGTCTTGATTACCGATATTATGATGCCCAAGCTGGACGGACTGTCCTTGCTGAAGCAGATCGACGACATCAAATTTCCGATCGTCAGCATTATTGTTAGCGGTTACGACAATTTCGCCTATGCGCAGCAGGGCATTCGCTACGGGGTCTCCGAGTATGTGCTGAAGCCCGTTCGCCAGGAAATGCTGAAGGAGGCGCTGGAGAGATCCATCTACCGACTCGAGATGCTCTCTCCCGTGCACGAGCAGTTGATGGCGATTCAAGCCTTTATGGATCATATTCAGGACATGGACGTGGACCGGCTGCACGCGGAGCTGGCAAGCCTCATGAAATCGATCGTGGCGAACCGGAAGAGCCATCCCGGCTCCAAAATCGGTCTGCTGCGCATTCTGGCAGGCAAAATAAGCGATTTGCTGGAATACCACTACCCGGATTATCCAGCAGCGCTGGCGGCGGACGAAAGCGAAGAATCGTTGAAGCGGCATATTCAGCGGCTGACGGAGCAGTGGTGCCAGCTCAGTCTAACCCGGGATAAAAGGCCCGTTCGCCTTGTCGTCAAGAAAGCGTGCGATTATGTGGAGAAGAACTACATGCAGGAGATCAGCCTGTCGCACATCGCCGAATACGTGGGCCTGAGCGTCTCGCATTTCAGCGCGCTGTTCAAGCAGCATACGAACGATTCCTTCATCAACTATTTGAACCAGATCCGGATTCAAAAAGCGAAGGAGCTGCTGCTCGAACCGGATCTGAAAATTTATCAGGTGGCAGAGATCGTCGGATTTTCCTCTGTTCCTTATTTTAACCGCGTATTCAAAAATGTAACCGGCTGGTCGCCGAATGAATATCGCAAAGGGATGGGCGTATGAGACGATTTTGGATGCGGTTCTCGATCAAAGTGAGCATGGTCGCCTTGTTTATGGCGATATGCCTCGTTTCCGTCATTCTGATGGGCATCTTCTCGCACTACAATTACAGCAATGCCGTCAGGCAGGATTTCCATACGGTCACGGAAGAGGCGACCGAGCGCTTGAATCATCATATGGAGTTTTATTTGGATCAGCTGTCCAAATCGACGAAGACGTTTACGAATACGCAGCTGTTTCAGCGATGGTATGAAGGCGAGCCGCTCTCCAGCTTCGAGATCGACGAAATTCAATCCCAGCTCAGCCGGTATGTCGCCTTGAATTACAGCGAAATCCAGGGAATGTTTATGAAATCGCTGGACGGGAGAGTGCTGGCGATGCGCAGCTCTTATTTTAACTCGATCGATGCCGGCAAGGAGCCCTGGTATGAGGTGCCATTTGCCGAGGGGCGCGTACTGATTCCGACGCATGATATTACCTACCCGCAAATTCTCGGCATGTCGGTGATCACGACGATCAATCCGGTGTACAGCACGACAACCTTGAGTCCGCTCGGCTCCATCATCATTGACTTTAACCTGACCGAAATCGAAGCGATCTTCGAGCGCTCGAAGCTGGGGCAGACGGGCCATTTCATGATGGTCTCGGAGGACGATACGATCGTCTATCATCCCGAGAAGGAGTGGCGCGGCCGCAAGCTGGCGGATACCCCGCTGCGGGCGCTGCGCATGCCGGCGGTCGGCGGCGTCAGCCAGCAGCCGTACAACGGCACGGACGTACTAATGTCCGTCAGCAGCCTGAAGCTGTCGGGCTGGAAGATTGTGGCCATCGTCCCGTTTGACGAGATGGCCAGCGGATTTTACGCCGCGCGAAACGCGACCATCCTGTCGTTCCTGCTCATCGCCGCGATGGTGATTTTTCTCGTTCCGCTGACATCCAGCCTGTTTACCCGTCCGGTGCTGCATCTCAAGCGGAAGATGGACCTGGTCTTTCAAGGGAATTACCAGACCCGCGCGGAATATCATCCGGGGCGCAACGAATTCATGAAGCTGAACTACAGCTTTAACAAGATGGTCGAGCAATTGGACGAGCAGATAAACACCATTGCCAACCTGAAGCTGGAGGAGCTGCAGGGACGCCTGCGCCAACGGGAGGCGTATATTCAGGCGCTGCAAAATCAAATCAATCCCCACCTGCTCTACAATACACTGGACGTCATCAAAAGCATCGCGCTCATCAACAACGACGAGCTTGTCGTCAGCATGGCCGCCAATTTGGCGGATGTATACCGCTATACGGCCAAAATTTCGGATAAAGAGGTTACGCTGAAAGAGGAGCTGGCCGTGCTCGAGAAATATCTTGAAATTACGCATATTCGCTTTCCGAAATTCCAAAGCCGCATCGCCGTCGATCCCAAGTTCCATCGCTGCCTGCTGATCAAGCTGACGCTGCAGCCCATTGTCGAAAATGCGGTGAAGTACGCCGTGGAGCCAAGTGGCGGTCAGGCGGCGATCATCGTCAGCGCTTTCGACGACGGCAGCGATCTGGTGATCGAAATTGTCGATAACGGCGACGGCATGGCGGAGGCGAAGCAGTCGGAAATTTTCGCCCGGCTGGAACGCATCGTTGCCGACGGCAACCTCCATGAATATGTGCAATCGGATTCGCTTGGCATCGCCAACGTGCATGCCCGGCTGCTGTTAAAATACGGCGAAGGCTACGGGGTGCGCATTTCCTCCTTTCATGACCGGGGAACGATTGTCTCTATACGAATCCCGATAAGAACGCATGAGGAATCGTAGGGAAAGATAAAAAATCAGAGAATTGTGTAAAGCGCTTTCAGTCAGTCTCGGTATAATAAGCGTTGTAACGTCAAACGAGAAAGGGGTTCATCGATGAAAAAAATACTATTTGCAGGCATTTCGCTGCTGCTGCCGCTGAGCATCGCCTTCGGCTGCTCGAACCAAGCAAGCAGCGGCAAGACGGCGGCAAACCCGGCGGCGGCTGGCGACATGAGCGAAAAGCTGGAGATTACGTGGATGGTTCGCGCCTTCCAGGGCGGCGGATGGCCGGAGAAGCATCCGATGATTCAAGCCTTGAACGAGAAATTTAATATCGATTTGAAAATTCAATGGGTTCCTGCGGCGAATTATCAGGAGAAGCTGAACGTCATGGCGGCTTCGAACGATTTCCCGGACATCTTCTTTGTGTCCTACAATGAATTCAACAAGTGGAAGAAGCAGGGGCTCTTCCTTGATCTGCAGCCTTCGCTGGCGCAGTATCCGAATTTGGCGGCGATTCCCAAGGAGCAGCTGGAGAAATTGAATCCCGAGGGACACATTTACGGCTTGCCGTTCTATCTTACGGAAGCGAGAGACAGCTTGTCGATTCGCGAGGATTGGCTGAAGAAGCTTAATCTGCAGGTGCCGACGACGCTGGATGAGCTGCTCGAGGTGGCCAAAGCGTTCGCGACCCAGGACCCGGACGGCAACGGCCAGCACGATACGACCGGAATATCCTTCTACATCGATCCGGCAACCCACAAGATTATGGAAGCCGAGCACATCATGGCCGGCTTCGGTCTGGGGAACGAATGGATCGAGAAAGACGGCAAATTGATGCCTTACCAGACCCAGGTGGAAGAGTGGAAGAACTTCCTGACCTACATGAACAAGGCGTATACCGAAGGCGCTCTGGATAAAGATTTTGCCGTTAACAAGGTGAGGGCCGTCATCGAGAAGTTTGAAGGCAATAAAATCGGGATTTCTTATCTGAACCCGAACCAATGGGACGAATCGATCAACAAGGTGACCCAGCTGGCGCCGAATGCCGTGGTGACGCCGATCGAGCCGCCGAAAGGACCGACCGGCCTCACGGGGACATGGACGCTCGCCTCGCTCGATAAGGTCGCCATCAACAAGCATATCGACGAGAACAAGCAGCAGCGCATCTTGAAGATGCTCGATTATTTCCTGTCTCCGGAAGGCTCGGATTTCATCAAGCATGGAATCGAAGGTGTGCATTACAAGAAAATTTCCGAAGACAAATACGAGAAGCTCGAAGCGGCAGACAAAGACAGGCAAAATCTGATCAATAACTGGGCGTATCGTCCGTTCGATCCCGGCATTCAAATGTACAAGTGGGAGGAGCCGGAGAAGCACGAAAGAATCCGCAGTATGTTTGCCGCCAACGAGAAGCATAAGTGGAGCAATCCTGCCGCAGGGCTGGAATCCGATACGCTGAACAAAAGAGGGGCCACCTTGAACGGCAAGTTCATGGAGGCAGTAACCAAAATCATTATGGGACAGCAGCCGGTCGAGACCATCGAGAAGGCTTCGGCAGATTGGCTCGCAGGAGGCGGAGAGCAAATTATCGAAGAAATCAACGCCTCCAGGACACAGTAGCTTTTTAGTTGAATCCTCCTTCAAGATGTCACGGGCCTGGCGCCGGAGCTGCGAGTGATGCTTGAAGGAGGATTTTTATTTGATATTGGAAAGGAATGAGCTGCGAATGCAATCGTCATTGCAGAAGCCTAACATCTTGTGGATTTCGCTGGAGGATACGAGCCCGCGATTCGGCTGTTACGGAGACCCGCTCGCGCGAACGCCGAATATCGATCGCCTGGCTGCGGAGGGCCGGCTCTACCGCAATGCGTTCGCGGTGGCCGGCGTGTGCTCCCCAAGCCGATCGGCGATCATTACAGGCATGTATCCGACGGCCATCGGAGCGCACCATATGCGGACAGAGCACGTCAATCCTTATACGCCGGAGTTGCCGACGCCTTATGCCGCCGTTCCTCCCGCTTATGTCAAGGCATTCCCGGAATATTTGCGCGCGGAAGGCTATTATTGCACGAACAATTTCAAAACCGATTATCAATTCGCTTCTCCGCTCACGGCGTGGGACGAAGACGGCCGGGACGCGCACTGGCGGCACCGCCGGCCGGGCCAGCCTTTTTTTGCCGTATTCAATCATATGCTGACGCATGAAAGCGCCATGTGGGGCGATATGATCCGCAAGCACACCTTCCCGGAGCAAGCCGGCGATGTCGCAAGGGGTACCGATCCGGACCGCGTGCAGCTTCCTCCCTACATTCCGGACACGCCGAAGTCGCGGGAATCGCTCGCCAAATATTACGATCTGATCGCCGAGGCCGACGCTTTCGTCGGCAAGCTGCTGCGCGAGCTGGAGGAGGACGGGGAGGCAGAGAATACGATCGTCTTCCTGTGGAGCGACCACGGCGAAGGGTTGCCGCGCGCCAAACGCTGGCCTTACGACGCCGGCATTCGCGTCCCGCTGATCGTCCGTGCGCCGGGACTTGTGCCGCCGGGGCAAGTCAGCGATGAGCTGGTCAGCCTGATCGACCTTGCTCCCACGGTGCTGTCGTTAACCGGAGCGATCCTGCCGTGCCATCTGCAAGGCCAGCCATTCCTCGGCGAGAAGGCGAAGCCCAGGGAATGCATCTTCGCTACTCGCGACCGGTACGACGAGTCTTACGATATGGTCAGGGCCGTAAGGGACAAGCGCTTTAAATATATTCGGAATTATTATCCGGAAAAGCCTTACTTGCAGTGGATCAAATTCAGCCACAACCATCCGATGTTTCAGGAACTGTGGCGATTGGAGCTGTCAGGGCAGCTTGAAGGGGAGGAGCGGCTGCTCATGCATACGCGGCGTCCGGCGGAAGAGCTGTACGATTGCGACAGCGATCCTTATGAAACGCGTAATTTGGCCGCCGATCCCCGTTACCGGGAGACGCTGAAGCGGCTTCGCGGCGCGCTGGACGAGTGGCGGGCCAAATACGACGTATGGGGCGACGTGCCGGAAGCGCAGATGACCCTGCAGATGTGGCCGGGCGGGAAGCAGCCAAAGACGGCAGCGCCGATCTTCGTGCCCATCAACAGCGTCTGCCACGGAATTACGCCGCAGAACGAGGGCGTTTTTGCAGAGCCGACCGCCATTCTTCTGCATTCCGCGACGCAGGGCGCCTCGCTCGCCTACACGACGGAGGAAGGCCCCGCACCGCATTGGAGGCTGTACACCGGTCCGATTATGCTTCGTTCCGGTTCGGTAACGATCCGCGCCAAAGCGGTCCGGATCGGGTACGAGGACAGCGAGGAGACGACCGCCCGCTTTTGTATTGCAAATCAGAATATCGGATAACGACACCAAAAAGCGCAGCGATTATGATAAAGCCATCACCATACTCAACGATACAGGGGGAGCGACGATGCGGCCTGAAGCAAGTGTACAACTGGGCAGGAAGCAGGCAAGCGGGCTCAAGAGAAGCGCGCGGAAGGAATGGAGAAGAGGGCTTCCGCTCTATCTCATGATCCTGCCGGGATTTTTGTTTTTCCTTATTTTCCGTTATATCCCGATGGGCGGGGTTCTGATTGCGTTTCAGGATTACAGCCCGTTCGGCGGATTCCTGAACAGCGAATGGGTCGGGTTCGCGCATTTTGCCCGGCTGTTCGGAGAGCCCGACTTTTGGGGTCTGTTCAAAAATACGATGATTTTAAGCGCTTTAAACTTATTCCTGTTTTTCCCGGCGCCGGTTCTGATCGCTGTCGTGTTGAACGAAGTCAGGCTGCAATGGTTCCGCAAGACGGTCCAGACGGTCATTTATATGCCGCACTTTCTGTCGTGGGTCGTCGTGGTAGGGATCACGGTCATCCTCTTCTCCACGCAGGATGGCGCGATCAACAAAGCGCTCATAAATGCCGGCATGCCGCCTTTGGAAATTATGACGAACCCGGACTATTTCCGGGCGACGTATTTGATTCAGAACATCTGGAAGGAAGCCGGCTGGAACGCGATCATTTTCCTGGCGGCGCTGGCGTCCATTGACCCGACCTTGTACGAAGCGGCCGTCGTCGACGGGGCGAACCGCTGGAAGCAGTTGTGGCACGTCACCTTGCCGGCTTTAAGATCGGTCATCGTGATTCTGTTTATTCTAAGACTGGGCCATGTGATGGATATCGGCTTCGAGCATATTTATCTCATGCAAAATCCTTTGAACCTGTCGGTTTCGGATGTGTTCGATACGTACGTATACCGGACAGGCGTGCTGCAGGGCGAGTTCAGCTACACCACGGCTGTCGGATTGTTCAAGTCGGCCGTAGGGCTGATCCTGATTGTCTTTGCGAACCGATTGTCCAAGAAATTTGGCGAAGAGGGGGTTTACTAACATGAAAATCAGCTACGACTCGCGCGGAAAAGATCCCCTGTTTACCGGATCGATTTACTTGTTCTTGCTTGCAGCGCTGGTTTGCTTGCTCGGCCCGTTCATTTATGTCGTGTCCAGCTCGTTTGCGACAGAGCACGAAATTCTCAATCGCGGCTTCTTCCTCTTTCCCAAGGAATGGACGATCGAGGCTTACGGTTATTTGCTGAGCAATGACAACTTCCTTACCTCTTTCAATAACTCCGTTGTCATTACCGTCTGCGGAACCGCAATCAACATCGTATTGACCAGCTTGATGGCTTACGGATTGTCCAAAACATGGCTGAAGGGCCGCCGCGTGCTCAACTTCATGGTCCTGTTCACGATGATCTTCTCCGGCGGCATTATTCCGACCTATCTGGTGATCCGGGAGTTGGGCCTGATCAACAGCTACTGGGCGTTGTATCTGAATTCGGCGATCGCTCCCTTTAACCTGATCGTCATGCGCAGCTTCTTTCAAACGATCCCCAGCGAGCTGGAGGAAGCGGCGCGCATCGACGGCTGTTCGGAGCTCAGGCTGTTTTGGCGAATCATCATCCCGCTGTCCATGCCTTCGATCGCGACCTTTACGCTGTTCTATGCAGTATTTAACTGGAACACTTATTTTTACGCCATTCTGTTCATCAACAATTCTGCCGACTGGCCGCTTCAAGTGTATTTGCGCCAGATGCTGGTCGTCTCCTCATCCGGAATGGAGGAGCAGGCGGGAGCCTTCCAATATACGCCGGCGGTCAAGATGGCGGCGGTCATCATTACGGCGCTGCCGCTGCTTGTCGTCTATCCGTTCCTGCAGAAGCATTTTAACAAGGGCATGATGTTAGGCTCGGTGAAAGGGTAACAAGTCGGTGCAAGAGTAACAAGTCGGTGAAAGGGTAGCAAGTCGGTGCAAGAGTAACAAGGGGGGGCGATCAAGGTGAGCAGGCCGGATATTCTGGTATTTTTGTCAGACCAGCATCACGCGAATTATACAGGCTATGCGGGGCACGGCATCGTGCGCACCCCGCACCTGGACCGGCTGGCAGCCGAAGGGACGGCGATGCGCTGCGCTTATACGGCGGCGCCTCAATGCGTGCCGGCGAGAGTATCGATGCTCACGGGCCAATTGCCCGAAAAAACGGGAATTTATACGAACGAGGGCGCTCTGGGCAGCGCCCAGACGACCTTCCTGCACAGCATTGCGGCCGAAGGATACGAGACTGTTCTGTGCGGGCGCATGCACTTCCTGGGCGAGGATCAGCGCCACGGCTTCACCAAGCGGATTATGGGGGAGATGACGCCGCTGTTCTGGGGCCGGTACGGCAAGGCGAGAACCGATCTGGGCCCTTATGCGGGAACGATGGCGAATCAGAGCTTGAAGGTGGTCGGCGGGGGCACCTCGCCCGTGCTGGAATACGACAAAGCCGTCGTTCGGGCCGCTCTGGATTACTTGAGCCGGGACCATGACAAGCCGCAGTGCATCGTCGTTGGAACGTATGGCCCCCACCATACGTTCGTCGCTCCGCCGGAACGATACGCTTATTACAAGGAGCGGGTGGATATCCCGGCGTCATTCCGCGAGGAGAGCGCCAACCGGATGCTCGCCGCGCTGCGCCAGGAGCCGCTGAACGAGGAGATATTGCGCAAGGTTCGGGCGGCCTACTTCGGGATGATCGAGACGATCGACGGGCATGTCGGCGAAGTCCGCGCGGCCTGGAACGATTACCTGAAACGGCAGGGGCGCAAGGGGGTGTTCCTCTACTTGTCCGATCACGGCGAACAGGCCGGGGAGCATGGGCTGCTTGGGAAGCGCACCTTCTACGAAGGCTCCGCGAAGATTCCGATGATCTTCGCAGGTGACGGGGTGGCGCCGGGCCGCGCGCTATCGCAGCCTGTCAGCATTATGGACATAGGCCCTACGCTGTGCGAGCTGATCGGGGCCAGCGCACTTCCGCCGAGACTCGACGGCCAAAGTATCGCGAAGCAGATTGCCGGCGGGGAAGAAGACCTCGACCGCATGATCGTAAGCGAAACCGTATACCGATACGAGGGCCGGACGATTCCGTGCCGCATGCTGCGCAAGGGCAAGTGGAAGTATGCGGCCTACGCCTTCCACGAAGCGTTCAACCAGCTGTTCGACCTGGAGGAGGACCCGCTGGAGCTGCGCAACGTTCATGCCGGGCAGCCCGGCGTCGCGCGTTCGTTTCAGGAGCATCTGCGGCAAACCTGGGATATCGAAGCGATCATTGAGAGGCACGAGGAGCTGGCGGAGCATTATGCGCTGCTAGGCAAATGGGGAAGCGTCGTCGACGTTCCCGAGCCCGAACGATGGGCGGTGCCGCCGGAAGCGACGCGGCTTCCGAGCATCGAATAGCTTGATGAGTATTGAACAGCTTTATGATCAACGAATAGCTTCATGATCGTTGAGCAGCTTTATGATCCACGAGTAGCTGCATGAGCATTGAACAGCTTTATGATCCACGAGTAGCCTTATGATCATTGGGCAGCTTCATGATCAACGAGTAGCCTTAGATCATTGGGCAGCTTCATGATCGACAAGTAGCCTCATGAGCATCAAACTGCTTCAAATTTGAAAGGATGACGCCGATGAAAGCGATCGTCATTTTGCTCGATACCTTGAATCGCAGGATGCTGCAGGCCTATAACGGGCAAACCTGGGTGAAGACGCCGAATATCTCAAGACTGGCGAAGAAATCCGTAGTGTTCGACCAGCATTGGGCAGGGTCGCTTCCCTGCATGCCGGCCCGCAGAGATTTGCTGACGGGGCGGCTCGATTTTCTGGAGCGAGGCTGGGGAGGCATGGAGCCGTTCGACCGGACGCTGACGCAAACGCTGAAGTCGCACGGCGTATTTTCGCATATGGTGACTGACCACTATCATTACTTCGCGACAGGCGGCGAGAACTATTGCCAAACGTTCGATACATGGGATTTCCATCGGGGACAGGAGAACGACCCGTGGGTATCCAGGGTGAGTCCCCCGCAAATGCCGCCGAAGCTTCTTGGTCAGACCCGTCCGCAGTACGAAAAAAACCGCCGCGCGATCGTGGCGGAAACGGATTACCCGGGGCCGCAAACGATGCAGGCCGCCTGCAGATGGTTGGAGGACAACCGCGATGCCGACCGATTTTTTCTGATGGTGGAAGCATTCGACCCGCATGAACCGTTCGATGCGCCGCAGCGCTATCTGGAGCTCTATGGCGACGATTACGAGGGGCCGCGCTTTAATTGGCCCTGGTACGACAAAGTCATGGAGCCGCCGGAAGCTATCCGACATTTGCGCAAACGGTACGCGGCCAACCTCACGATGATCGACCATTGGCTCGGCAAGCTGCTGGACACGATGGACAGGCTGGAGCTGTGGGACGATACTTTGGTCATTTTCACGACCGACCACGGGCTGCTGCTGGGCGAGCATGAGCTGACCGGGAAAAACTTCATGCACGTATACAACGAGCTTGCCCATCTGCCGCTCCTGATCCATGTGCCGGGCATGCGCGCTTCCGGCCGGCGGATTGCAGCGCTGACGCAAAACATCGATCTGATGCCGACCGTGCTCGATTTCTTCGACATCCCCATTCCCGAGACGGTGCGCGGCCAGTCGCTGCTGCGCCTGATCGACGGGTCGCAGGAGAAGCTGCGGGACTATGCGTTGTACGGGATGTTCGGACTGACGGTCAACTTGACGGACGGCGAGCATACGTATATGCGGGCGCCGGTCAGAGAAGATAACGTGCCGTGCTATGCCTATACGGCGATGCCGACCACGTTCAGAAGCTATTACGGGACCGGAGATCCCGCGCGCATCGAAACCGGCCGTTTTTTGCCTTATACGAACTATCCGGTGTTCCGTTTTCCGTACAGCCAGGAGGGCCGTCCGTTCATGCAGCTGAAGCACGCCCGCGAGTCGCTGCTGTTCAACATCAGGGAAGACTACGATCAGCTCGCCCCTATAAGGAATGCCGAGCTCGAAGCGTTCTATGCCGCAAGATTGAAGGAAGCGATGCGGGCGGAATCGGCCCCCGCCGAACAGTTCGTGCGTTTGGGCTTGGAATAAGGCAGCCGCGCTTCCAATAGGCATACGGGCCTGGTCACAGGCGTCCAGCGCGAAATAGGGCTGTGTCCTTGGGCCCCGGCGGGTCCCGGGTGCAGGCAAGGTCCCGAGCGCAGGCGGAGCCCCGAGCCCCGGCGGGGTCCCGGACGCAGGCGGGGTTCCGGACGCAGGCGGGGTTCCGGGCGCAGGTTGGGCTCCGTGTCCCGGTGGGGTCCCGGGCGCAGGCGGGGTTCCGGACGCAGGCGGGGTCCCGGGCGCAGGCAAGGTCCCGAGCGCAGGCGGAGCCCCGTACGCAGGCGGGGTTCCGAGCGCAGGCTGGGCCCAGTACGCAGGCGGGGTTCCGGACGCAGGTTGGGCCCTTTGTCCCGGTGGGGTACCGAGCCCCATGTCGGTCCCGTATACAGGCGGGGTTCCGAGTCCCGTGTCGGGCCCCGTACGCAGGCTGGGGGCTTGTACCCCGGGCTAGATCCCGTACCCCATCCGCCGTGCACTGTCAAGCCGCTCCCGCGGGCTCCCATCGGTGGATCGAGCAGGCGCCAAAAGCATCCTGCCGGATACGAGGCGGATTCCGCGGGGAGAGTCGCCAATGACGAGCGATTTTCCTTGCGTGATCGGTCGTCATCTCAAAATCAGCGTGCGGATGCTGCTGAATTTTCGGGGAGAGTCAGCAAATGTTGTATTTTGTACAACAAAAACGGGGGGATCAACCGCATTCGCGGTTCAATGTTGTAGAAAGTGCAACAATTTGGGCGATGTTCCTCGATTTGAGGCCAATTTGACCTAAATTGTTGCACAAAATACAACTTTCTCCTACCTCTAGCACGAAAGATACGGAAAATGTTGCATTTTTTGCAGGATTCGTAGCCTCATGTGCCCGGGGAGGAATTTGTAACCGTTATCGGGGAGCGGACCGCCTCGTATGCCCGGGTGTGCCAGGGGAAGGGCAGCGCTAACGCGGAATTGCATGTGCGCAACTGCTTATCCCGTCTCGAACATCACGCGGAGTTCGGGGCCGCCGGCCGAGTATCCGCGGTCGCACATTCTCGAAAGGACATCGATAGGCGTTTTTCTTAACGACTCGCTTCTGGGTCGCTGCCAAGACGGAGTGCTTGCTTTACTTTCTCTGCAAAGGGAGGTCGTCGGCACTTGCCATCGGCGGACCGGCGGACCCGAGCTGCCGGGAATGGTTTGCTCGCTTTGCTAGCCTCGCGCCAGCAAGCCTCGTTTTGCTAGCCGTGGGCTCACGTTTTGCCGGGCACTTTCGAGCAGACCTTAAGCTAACGCAAGCCACAGAGCTTATTTTACTCGAAACCATCGATTTGAAATTGTAACGCAAGTGAGCAGCCTTATTTCGCATTTTGGGCCACCAAATTCAGCTTTTTTACAAAATAGCGCTCCCCAGTTGCGTTACATTTTAAAGAGGGTACCTTTCAGCAAAATAGCGTTTGTCACTTGCGTTAGAGATGAAATTGTGATTCAGGAACGCCAGAAGGCTCGCTTTTTGCTCCCGTTGATGTTGCTTAAGGCTATGGCCTCGAACGTTTATTTTTAGCGTTTAACGGACATACGCATGTCGGAGCCAGTGCGGCCTGCGGTGTCTGTTAATAACGAAACGAATCGTCCTCTAATCAAAACGGCTATCCGATAGGCTGTGCGGGATCATTAGCCGGGCGGCGGGGGAATTTGTATATATGGATAGCGAAGTATATTATGCAAAAAACCTCTCATCGGTGTGACGAGAGGTTTTGTTTTCGCGGAAGTGATGCGGCGTATGCAAGCAGTCTGTTTTTGTCGAGATCGTCGTCATGCTCGTCGTCGTCATGCTCGTCGTTGTCATCGAAGTCATCGAAGTCATCGGTGTCGAGCGAAAGAACCTGGCCAGCATAGGCGTGAACGTCGACTTCCGCTATTGCTCCGCTTGTTTTCAGCTTGACCTCGCAAAGGCGCACGCCGTCATCGCTGTCCCTTTCGATCTCGACCACCGTGCCGCCTGCGTAGGCTGCCGCGATTCGTCCGGCTTCTTCGGCGGTGATCATCGATGCAGAACGGCCGCTCGTTGTGCCGCTGCCGTCGGCTCCGCGATGACCGGCCTCCGTCCGGCTCGCGGAAGACGATGCAGCGCTGCTGTTTCGGATACCGCCGCGGTCGTCGTCATCGTCCGGCACCGTTTTTAGCGTCTTGCCGCTGTATGCATCGATATGAACGTCATCATCGCGGTTGTTTTGCTCAATGTCGACCTCATAATATGTCACTCCGCGCTTCTTCTCCAACTCCACGCTTTCGACCGTATCTTATTGTAACATAAAGTCGGCAGCCTGGCTGATTTGCAGCTTGGCACCCGGTTCGTGGTATAATCGGGTCATTGGATAATGCCAAATGTTGGAGGAGGTACGGGGTTAATATGGTAAGTTATGCGGATTATTTTGCGCGGAATCGGGATGCGCACTTGAGCGAGCTGAAGGAGTGGTTGTCCATTCCGAGCGTGTCCGCCGAATCGGCGCATAAGGAAGATGTGCGCCGCGCCGCGGAGTGGCTGGCAGAGTCGCTGAAGCGGGCCGGCCTTGAGCATGTGGAAATTCATCCGACGGCCGGACATCCGATCGTCTATGCCGATTACTTGCACGCGCCCGGCAAGCCGACCGTGCTGATCTACGGCCATTACGACGTGCAGCCGGTCGATCCGCTCCACCTGTGGCAGTCGCCGCCGTTCGAGCCGGAAATCCGGGACAATAAGCTGTATGCCAGAGGCGCAACGGACGACAAGGGGCAGCTGTTTCTGCACGTCAAGGCGCTGGAGGCGATGCTGCGCGAGGAAGGGACGCTTCCGGTCAACGTCAAGTTTTGCGTCGAAGGGGAGGAGGAGATCGCCAGCGAGCATTTGCATCCGTTCCTGGAAGCGAACCGGGACAAGCTGGCGGCCGACGCCGTGCTGATTTCCGACACGGAGCTGCTGGCGCCAGGCCGGCCGGCCATCTGCACCGGCCTGCGCGGCTTATGCTCGCTGGAGCTTACGGTTCGGACGGCGAGCACCGATCTCCATTCGGGCACTTACGGCGGGGGAGTGCCGAACGCGCTGCACGCGCTTGTCTCGCTGCTCGATTCGCTGCACGACAGCGAAGGGCGGGTAGCGGTGGAAGGCTTCTACGACGGCGTGCCCGAGCTGACGGAGGAGATGCGGGCGGAGTTTGCGAAGAAAGGAATCGATGAGGAGAAGCTGCGGCAGTCGCTTGAGCTAGATGCTCTCTTCGGCGAAGCGGGCTATACATTCGCGGAGCGGGTGGGAGCAAGACCGACCCTGGAAATTAACGGCATGTACGGCGGTTTTCAGGGCGAAGGCACGAAGACGGTCATCCCTTGCGAGGCGCACGCGAAGATCACATGCCGGCTCGTCGGCACCCAGGACCCGCAGGACATTCTCGACAAGATCGAGCGGCATCTTTGCTCGCATGCCCCGGCCGGGGCGAAAGTGACCGTCGCCCAGCGGGAAAAAGGGCGGCCGTACACCATCGACACGGCTCATCCGCTGCTGCGGCAGGCGGCGGACGCCTACGAGGCCGTGTATGGGGCCCGGCCGGTATTTACGCGCGACGGCGGTTCGATTCCGATCGTGGAGGCGTTCTCCCGCTTGCTGTCCGCGCCGGTTGTGCTGATGGGCTTCGGCCTGCCGACTGAAAATTTGCATGCGCCAAACGAGCATTTTCATTTGGAGAATTTCGATAAAGGGCTAATGACCATCGTCGATTTTTTGCGGCGGTTTTAACGCCGGTGCGCCGGGGCGAAATCCGTCTCGGAGGACGGACGTTATGTTCCGGCCCGAAGATCGGCGGAGACGAAAACGCTCCTCCTTTGCCGCTGGGGGATGGATCGGCTTAAAGGACAGCGGCGTCGGCAGACTTTTATCGAGAGAGACGCCTAGACGATCGCTTCCTGTCGTCGTCGGACGTCACCTGCGGTGTTGAAAAGTTGGGTCGGCGTATACCGCCAAATTTTCAAAATAGACGCCTATGACGAGCGATTCCTGTCGTCATCGGTCGTCACCTTCGGTGTTGAAAAATTCGCCGGAGGGATTCGTCGAATTTTCAAGATAGACAGGGGATGAACATGTCGTCTTTTCCTGGAGGTGTTCCGAAGCCGATCAGGCGGTCGCCTCTGCGGCTGATGCTGGGGATCGCCTATTACCGCACCCGCCGGAGGCTGGAGTGGCTGCGCAACCGAAGAGCCTATGCCGTGCAGCGGCGGCCGGACGAGGTGCTGCCGTATGCCGTATTCCGGCACCGCACGCCGCTGCTTAGGCAGCTGAGCGGCGTCGATATGCGGCTGCAGCATAACAAAATCGTCAACCTGCGGCTGGCCGCCGCGCGCATCGACGGGCTGATGCTTCACCCGGGCGAGACGTTCTCCTATTGGCGGACGATTGGCAAACCGACGCGGCGAAAAGGCTATGTGGAGGGCATGATTCTCCACCTGGGCAAGGTGACGGAAGGCATCGGAGGCGGCCTTTGCCAACTGTCGAATCTCATCTACTGGATGACGCTGCACACTCCGCTGACCGTAACGGAGCGCTACCGCCACGGCTATGACGTCTTTCCCGACGCGGGCCGGACGCAGCCGTTCGGCACCGGCGCCACCTGCTTTTACAATTATCTCGATCTGCAAATCAAAAACGACACCCAGTCCGTCTTCCAACTCCGCGTCCGCCTCACCGATACCGACCTGTGCGGAGAGTGGCGATCGGATGCCGAGCCTGCTTGCCGCTACGAGATCGTCGAGAAAAAGCAGTTGGATGACGCGCGAGCTGTGGGGCGGTTTCGTGCGCCACAATATCGTGTACCGGAACAGGTACGATGCGGAGGGACGCTGGCTGGACGAGCAGTTCGTGGCGGAAAATCACGCGATCATGATGTACGATCCGAGTCTTCCGCCCGGACAAAATGCCGAATGATCGAAATGATAGGAAAAAAATCACATTTTCATCTGGGAAAAAAGACTCTTTTTTATATACGAACAAAAAAGAAATAGGTATAATGGAATAAGAGTCAGTCCTATCGGGTGACGGCATTTTGTCGAAGGGAGATCGGTCATTAGATGAAGGCGGAGTATATCAATCCCTTTTTGGAGGCGGCGAGGACCGTAATCGAGCAGGTCGCCAACGTGCGTCCGGCTACCGGGCAACTTGGCATCAAGGACGTCAAGTTTATCGAGAAGTACATATGGATTCAGATCGGCATGACGGGGCAGATGGAAGGAGACATCGTCTTCGGACTGCATGAGGAAGTAGCTCTGAAGATGGTGTCGGCGATGATGGGCGGCTTTCTGATTACAGAGCTGGACGAAATGAGCCGCAGCGCGATTTCCGAGCTCGGCAACATGATCAGCGGCAACGCCAGCACGATGCTGTTCAATCAGGGTGTGCGCGTCGACATTACGCCGCCGAAGCTGCTTCATTCCGCGGCCGTGGCAGGCTTTCAAGCCAAGAAAGCGCTCACTATTCCGCTGATCATGGAAGGCATCGGCGAGCTGGACATTCAGGTGCTGATTGCCTGATTCGGGGGATGCATGTATGCTTATAGCAGTAGGCCGTCGCGGGACGAGACCGGTTGGCGGCCTGGCTGCTTTTTTTGTGCATTCGGGCACAAGGCAGCCGAAGCGGGAGGGCCGCAAACGATCCATGCAAGGGAGGCCGCTGGCTTGTCATTTCAAGGGAAAATTGCCGTGATTACGGGGGCTTCGAGCGGTATCGGCGCGCTGATGGCGCAAATGCTGGCGGAGCGGGGGGCGGTGCCTGTGCTGACGGCGCGCTCTGAGCGCAAGCTGGGCGAGGTGGCCGCGGCGATTCGCGGGCCTCATGCCGTGTATCCGCTCGACGTCGCTTCGAACGAGCAGGTGTCGGAGACGATGCGGAAGGTGATCGGGCAGTACGGACGAATCGATATTCTCATCAACAATGCCGGCTACGGCGTGTTCGAACGGTTCGTCGACACCTCCATCGAGACGATCGCCGATATGATGGACATCAACTATATGGGCATGGTGCGCTGTACCAAAGCGGTTCTGCCGCACATGCTGGAGCAGGGCTCGGGGCATATCGTCAATATCGCTTCGATGGCCGGCAAGATCGGCTCTGCCAAATCGACCGGCTATTCGGCAACGAAGCATGCGGTGCTCGGCTTTACCAACTGCCTGCGTCAGGAATTGGCCGGAACGGGCGTCTATTTGTCGGCCGTCAATCCCGGACCGATCGACACGCCGTTCTTCGAACGGGCGGACCCGTCGGGCCGCTATGTCAATAATGTGCGATGGTTCATGCTGAAGCCGGAAAAAGTCGCGGCCAAGGCGCTGGAGGCGATCGAGCGGCGCATTCCGGAGATCAATCTGCCGTTCATGGCTGCCGCCGGAGTCAAGCTGTATCAGCTTGCGCCGCGCCTGTTCGACCGGATCGCGATGAAGGTGCTGAATCAGAAATGAGTGGGCCCCGGCTTTAGCTGTCGCTTTGGGACGGCTCGCGCTGCTCCCGCAGCTTCCGGTTCAAGTCGCGCACCTCTTCGAACAGCTTGCGCACCTCTGCCTTCGCCTCCGGGTGCGCTGCGCCCCAGTGGGAAGACAGCGCAGGCATCGTTTTGTGGATATGGTTATAGATCGCCCAGTACTTGATTTTCTCGCTCATTTCCGGGGAGGCGTCTCCCGTCAGCAGCTCGGCGTATTTTTCGACCAGCGCTGCGAAGCTTTCCTTGAATGCGGCGTTCATAGCCAGGCCCCCTTTCAGGTCATAATAGTTCCAGTGTACCCTTGTTGGCGCGCCGCTGTCAAAAGCATCCAAGCTGCGCCGGCAAGAGGCGCCTTAAGGAGGCGAGAAGTTCGTTGATAGTGGAACAAGAAGGCGGCAGCGGCGCACCATCGCCGCCTGCAGCAGCGGACGGCACCTTGCTGCAGCGGGAGGCGCTTCGTTCTCCGGTCAAAGGCATCGGCCTGCACGTGCTCACTTATATGAGCCAAGGACTGCGGGTGAAAGGGTATTTGGCCGTGCCGGAGGCGGCTGTGCCCGCTCCGGCCGTCATCTATTGCCGCGGAGGCATCCGCAAGGTCGGCATGGTGCGCAAACGGCGTATTTTGTCGCTCGCGAAGCGGGGGTATGTCGTGTTCGCCCCGTTTTACCGCGGCAACGAGGGCGGCGAAGGGCGGGAGGATTTCGGCGGCGAGGACCGGCTGGACGTCTGCCATGCCATCGCGCTCGTGCAGCAGCTGCCTGAGACGCGTCCCGGCAAAGTGCCGCTCATCGGCTTCTCCCGCGGCGCGATCATGGCGATGCTTGCCGCCAAGGAATGCGCCGGGGCCGGGCCTGTCGTCGTGTGGGGCGGCGTCAGCGAT